>Ga0099791_10000081_pt1 | contig 30378 bp, 25 predicted proteins | sample Rivendell_Oct201_7_FD_77318 | JGI IMG/M metagenome (GOLD analysis project Ga0099791, IMG submission 77318) | Vadose zone soil and rhizosphere microbial communities from the Eel River Critical Zone Observatory, Northern California to study diel... | ecosystem: Environmental > Terrestrial > Soil... | reverse complement strand
GGCAAAGGGGCCGCCCTCATCTACCGAATCGGCCTCCAGCCCTTCCGCACCGGCCGAGCCCGGAACGTCCAATCCGCAGGCGACCCGAATCGCGGTGGCTCGCAGATTTTCCTGCTTGTCGATTCCGCGTTCGTAAATTTCCGAGCAGGGCACGCCCAACGCAGTCTGGGAAGACTTATCCTTGCTGGCAGCCTGAGCGAGTCCGGGCAAAGCGACCAAGGTACCAATGCACAAGTGGACAACGGAACAGCGAACGACGGACTGGATTTTCATTGATGCTCCCTCCGAAGCAGCAATCGACTTGTTAATTTGAGTGGAGAGAAACCGATCTCCCTTGATGACCCCTCACGCGATGATGAACTGCACACTCTCCTTCGAGCGGTTTCGGGCGCGCATTCAACACATTTAGCGCGCGTACGTCCAGCGATTCCTCGGTCGCGAACCGGTTGTGCTCAAAACCGGTAAAAAGAGGACGCGGCCGGCACGCGCCGTTCATTTCCCGTGCTACACCCCGCATAACTTGTAGTTCTCCACCGCCGCTTCGGTGAGCGGAATTGGACTGAGGGCAATCGGTAACAAAAGAGAGGGGAATGTGATGGGGCGAGCCCTAGCTATCACGACAAAGTGGCTATGCGTTTTAAGCCCGCTCTTGGCTTGGATGCCAGAGCCAGCGGCAGCCCAGGGCTGTGAATGGGCACGCGGGTTTCAATCGCCTGGAGCGAGCGATCCTTTGCGTGCGTTGACAGTCTTCGACGATGGGACCGGTCCGGCCCTGTACGCGGGGGGCGAATTCACCACCGCCGGCGACGTGGCGGCTAACCGGATCGCCAAGTGGGACGGCACGCAATGGTCCGCGCTCCGCAGCGGAATGAATGGCTCGGTATTGGGGCTAGCGGTCTTCGACGATGGGACTGGTCCAGCTTTGTACGCGGGGGGCGAATTCACCACCGCCGGCGACGTGGCGGCCAACCGGATCGCCAAGTGGGACGGCAGGCAATGGTCCGCGCTCGGTGGCGGAATGAATGCCTCGGTATTGGGGCTAGCGGTCTTCGACGATGGGACCGGTCCGGCTTTGTACGCCGGAGGCGAGTTCACCACTGCGGGCGGCGTGGTGGTTAACAACATTGCCAAGTGGGAGGGCAGGCAATGGTCGGCGCTGGGCGGCGGAACGAACATGCCGGTGTATGCGCTGACGGTCTTCGACGACGGAGCGGGCCCGGCTCTTTATGCCGGAGGCATCTTCAGCGGCGCGGGCGACGTGGCGGCTACTAAAATCGCGAAATGGAACGGCACGCAATGGTCCGCGCTCGGCACCGGAATTCACGGCCCTTATGTGAATGCGCTGGCGGTCTTCGACGATGGGACCGGCCCGGCTCTGTACGCCGGGGGCGAGTTCATCATCGCCGGCGACATTGCGGCTAACCGGATCGCGAAGTGGGACGGCACGCGATGGTCGGTGCTTGGCAGCGGAGTGAACTCCTCGATCAGGGCGTTGATGGTCTTCGGTGATGGATCAGGCCCAGCTCTGTACGCCGGAGGCGACTTTACCGCCGCCGGCGGTGTGGCGGCGCACCACCTTGCCAAGTGGGACGGTACGCAGTGGTCCGCGATCGGCAGCGGAATGAACTTCGCTGTCTCCGTGCTGAGGGTTTTCGACAATGGCACCGGTCCGGCTCTCTACGCCGGGGGCGAATTCACCACGGCCGACGCGATAGCGGCCAACTACATCGCCAAGTGGGACGGCATGCAGTGGTCCGCGATCGGCAGCGGCAGCGGAATGAGCCAACTTCTGTCTGCGCTGACAGTTTTCGACAATGGGACCGGTCCGGCTTTGTATGCCGGCGGAAACTTTAGCGCCGCCGGCAGCGCGGCGGCGAACTATGTCGCCAGGTGGGACGGCATTCAATGGTCCGCGCTCGGCAGTGGAGTGATCGGTCAGTTTCCTTATGTGTCGGCGCTGACGATCTTCGACGACGGAAGCGGTTCGGCTCTCTATGCCGGGGGCCAGTTCACCACCGCTGGCGGCGTGGTGGTTAACAACATTGCCAAGTGGGACGGCACGCAGTGGTCCGCGCTTGGCAGCGGACTCGGCGTGGAAGGGTGCGATTCGTGCGGCCACGTGCTCGCGCTGACGGTCTTCGACGACGGGAGCGGTCCCGCGCTGTATGCCGGGGGCGGCTTCACCCGGGCCGGCGGAGTCGTTGTTAACAGCATTGCCAAGTGGAATGGTACGCAGTGGTCGGCGCTCGGCAGCGGAGTGAGCGCTTCAGTGAATGCGCTGACGGTGTTCGACGACAGGAGCGGTTCGGCGCTGTATGTCGGGGGCGTCTTTTCCCACATCGGCGGCGAGAGGTTCAACTTCATCGCCAAGTGGGACGGCACGCAATGGTCCCACCTCGGCAGCGGAATGAACGGTGAGTTTGCTTCCGTGTTGGCGCTGACAGTGTTCGACGACGGGAGCGGTCCGGCGCTGTATGCCGGAGGCGGCTTCACCACTGCCGGCGGCGTGGCGGCTAACTACATCGCCAAGTGGGACAGCGCGCAATGGTCTACGCTCGGAAGCGGAATGGACTCCGTCGTGAGAGCGCTGACGGTATTTGAGGACGGGGGCGGTCCGGCACTCTATGCCGGGGGCGGCTTCACCACCGCCGGCGGCCTGTTGGTTAACAACATTGCTAACTGGAACGGCACCCAATGGTCGGCGCTCGGCAGTGGAATGAACCGCCCCGTGTATGCGCTGACAGTCTTCAACGATGGGAGCAGTCCGGCTCTGTATGCCGGGGGCCAGTTCACCACCGCTGGTGGCACAACATCCTCCCGTATTGCTGCGTGGCGTTGCGCAACGCCCTAGCCCTCGCGATCGGGGTGAGCAACCTGAGCGTCGCAGCGGACGAGGGCGGCCAGGGGGATGCCTAATCCGCTTCTAGCTTGGGCGGAACGTTGCAGATTAGTTGAAGGCTGATCTCGCAGTAATCCGCAGCCGTGCCCGTGACATCTTTCGTCGATCCCAATCGATCCTGATTGAAGACTTCGAGCCGGAGAGCCTGGATCATCGTAGTGACATTTCTGCCGGATCTGCCGGACTGACTGAGCTGGACTAGGCGCCTGCTTCTTGTGACATCTTCTGCAATCGCGGGGGCCTGATTGCTGCGTTCTGGCGCTGCGCTACGATTCGCAGCCAGTGACATCTTTCTCGAATCGCAGAGGGAAAAATAGTGACATCTTTCGGTCTTCGGCCGCCAATCATGGGGGAATGAGCAGGGAAATGCTTCCTTGTGCGCGTGACATCTTTCTCGACTTCCGGTAGCGAGTTCGGCGTGATTTGCGGGTTCGCATCTGTGACATCTTTGGTCGTCCGGCTCTGGGTGCCGTCGCCCCTGGCGTCTGGGAATTGCATTCACATGCTGTGACATCTTTCGCGAAGAGGCTCCAGCGTCAGGTTCGCGCGGGGTGCAACCTCCACGGTGCGCCAGGGCGCGGTGGTTTCTTCTAGCTTAGGCGCAGCATTGCAGATTGGTTGAAAGCCGTAGCTCAGGTCGCGACGTTCTGCTCGCGCTTGCGGACGCGGTCGGCGCGGTACCGGTCTCCAACCGAGAGCAACCTTTTGCGCATCCGTACCGATCGAGGCGTGACCTCCACCAGTTCGTTCTCGGAAATCCACTCCAGCGCTCGCTCCAGTCCCATCTCCTTGGGCGGAGTGAGAATCACATTCTCATCCCGACCCGCGGCGCGAATGTTGGTCAGTTTCTTTTCGCGACAAGCGTTGACGTTGAGGTCCGTCGGATGGGCGTGTTCGCCGATGATCATTCCTTCGTAGACGGGCACTCCGGGCCCATAGAAGAGCGTCCCGCGATCCTGAATGCTGAACAGCGCGTAGGGGACCGTCTGTCCGACCCGATCCGAGATGATCGCTCCGTTGCTTCGCTTGGCGATGTATCCGAACCAAGGCTCATATCCGTCGAACTGGGCGCTCATGATCCCTTCACCACGGGTGATCGTCAGATACTCGCTCCGAAACCCGACCAGTCCTCTGGCTGGAACTCGAAACTGAAGGCGGGTGCGTCCCGAGCCGAGCGAACGCATCTCGGTAAGCCGTCCCTTCCGAGCACCGATCCGTTCGGTCACCACCCCGACCGAGATCTCGGGGAGATCGCAGACCAGAATCTCCATCGGCTCGTGAACAACCCCTTCGATCTCTTTCGTCACCGGCTCCGGGTTCGATGCGGTCAGCTCGTAGCCTTCGCGCCGCATGTTCTCGATGATCACCGCCAGCGCGAGCTCGCCGCGACCGACCACCCGGAACGCATCCGGCGTCTCTGTATCCTCGACTCGGATCGAAACGTTGCGGTAGGCCTCCTTGTACAGCCGCTCGCGAAGGTTTCGCGAGGTAACGTACTTGCCTTCTCTTCCCGCGAAGGGTCCGTCGTTGACGCGGAAGATCATCATCATCGTCGGCTCGTCGACGCTGATTCGCGGCAACGCGACCGGATTCTCGGGGTCCGAGAGGGTATCGCCAATCGAGATATCGTCGATTCCCGCGACGCTGACAATTTCGCCCGGCCCGGCGTCTGGGATCTCAATCCGCTTGAGTCCCTGAAAGCCATAGAGCCTCAGGATCTTTCCCTGCTCGATCCGGCCACCTTCGCGGATGACCGAGACCAGCATGTTGGGCGCCAAGCGACCGGCGTGCACTCGGCCAATCCCCAGCCTGCCGACGTAGTCGTCGTAGTCGAGGTTGTCGACCAGCAACTGCAAGCGGTCGCCCTCGCCCGCGGGAGGAGGGGGAACGTGGTTCAAAATGGCCTCGAACAGCGGCAGAAGGTTCTCTCCGGGCACGTCCAAGCTGGTGGAGGCGATGCCCTCACGCGCGACCGCATAAAGAACCGGAAACTCCAGTTGCTCGTCGTTCGCGCCGAGATCGATGTAGAGGGAATAGACCGCGTCGAGCACTTCTCTGGGCCGCGCGTCTTGCCGATCGATCTTGTTGATCACCAGCACGGTTTTGAGCCCCATGTTCAGGGCCTTACCAAGGACAAAGCGGGTCTGCGGCAACGGCCCCTCACCGGCATCGACCAGCAAGAGCACGGCATCAACCAGGCGCAAGCCGCGCTCCACTTCGCCGCCGAAGTCCGCGTGCCCGGGAGTATCGACGATGTTGATGTGATGGCCCTTGTACTGGACGGCGGTGTTCTTCGCGAGAATGGTGATTCCCTTTTCCCGCTCCAGATCGTTCGAGTCGAGCACCCGTTCGACCAGCACTTCATTGCTGCGAAACACGCCTGCCTGCCGCAGCATGAAATCGACCAAGGTGGTCTTACCGTGGTCGACATGCGCGACGATCGCTACGTTGCGGATTTTTTCTCGAGGAATCATTCCAGGGAGTGCCTTAGTAAAAGCTGGGAATTCGGGCTCGGATCAGCCCTGTTAACTCAATCTAATCTTCTGCCGGTCGACTTGCCTCGTACAGAATTGAGCCCCATGATGGCCACCTTAGTACAGCTTCCCGGCGACCAGGTGAACACGACTGGAACTCAGATTTCGACGCAACATCGCCATAGCCGGGCTCCAGCCCGCGGCGCTACCGCCCACCATCGGGCCAAAGAGCGAACGCGGCTGTTGCTGGCCCTCGCTATCACAGTCGTCATCGCGCTGCTCGAGTTGGTAGGTGGATATCTGACCAACTCGTTGGCGTTGATGTCCGATGCGGGCCACATGCTGACGGACATCTCGGCGCTCGGGCTGTGCCTCCTCGCTCTGGTGTTCTCCAGCAAGCCGGCCAACATCCGCAAGACCTATGGATACCTGCGATTAGAGATCCTGAGCGCGCTCGCGAACGGCGTTCTGCTGTTGGCGATCACCGTGGTGATTGCGATCGAGGCCTTTCACCGCTTCAACGCGCCGACTCCGATTCGGCTTGGCCCGATGGCGATCGTCAGCGCCCTTGGCCTGGTGGCGAACCTCGGCACCATGGCCCTTTTGCGGCGCGGCCAATCGTTGAACGTTCGCGGCGCCTTTTTGCACGTGCTCGGAGACGCGCTTGCCTCACTGGGCGTGTTGATAGGTGCCGGGGTGATGGCACTGACGGGCTGGCTCCGCGCGGATGCGATCATCTCGGCTGGAATCTCGGTGATCATCGTTGCGGGCGCTTATCGCCTCGTTCGGGATGCAGTCGACATCCTTTTGGAGGCGGTTCCGGCACACGTCGATGTCGCCGCCGTTCGACAGCTGATGAACCGTGTTCAGGGTGTCACCGAAGTTCACGATCTCCACATCTGGACGATTTCGAGCGGCAGTTACGCGCTTTCCGCGCACCTGGTCGTGCTCGATCCGATGGTCTGCAACAACGACGAGATTTTGTCGGCGGTCAAGCACGAGCTGTTCGACCGATTTGGGATCGACCACACCACGATTCAGATCGAAAGCGAAACCTACGCGCACCTGGGCGAGGTCCATTAGGCTCTTGATGCCTTGAGAATCGTGGCCGGAAGCGCGCGCGGTCGGATGCTGCTGGGCCCGAAGTCCAGCCGGATTCGTCCCACCGCGGACCGGGTTCGGGAGAGCATCTTCAACATTCTGGGTCAATCCATGGACGGGAAGGAGGTCCTGGATCTGTACGCCGGTACGGGCGCGCTCTCGTTCGAAGCACTCTCCCGCGGAGCCAAAAGCGCGGTGCTGGTGGACAACGGTCGGGAGGCGGTCAGGCTCTGTTTGTCCAACGCGGCGGCGCTCGGGTTTGAGCGACAGGTGCGAGTGCTGGCGATGCCGGTCAAGCGGGCACTTTCCCAGCTGCAGTCGGAGAAGCAGGGATTCGATCTGATCTTCGCCGATCCGCCCTACGGTCGGGAGATGGCCATTGGAGTATTCGAAGAGCTCTCGGCGAGTGGGCTGCTCGCGCCGGGCGGGACATTGTGCATCGAGCATGACAAGCGCGAGGTGTTACCGCCCCAACTGGAAAGCGTGATCCGGGTTGATACGCGCCGATTCGGCGATACCGCCGTGTCGTTCTTTCGTACGAGCTTGACCACACCTTGAAGCCCGAACACACTGCTTTGTATGCGAATGGCCATCTATCCCGGTTCGTTCGACCCGCTGACGAACGGGCACCTGAGCATCATTCAACGCGGACTGCAGATGTTCGATGGCCTGGTGGTCGCTGTCGCCGTTAACCCCAGCAAAACCGCCCTGTTTTCCGTGGCCGAGCGAAAGCAGTTCATCCGCGAGGCGGTGATGGATCCGCGGGTGGAGGTCGACGACTTCGAGGGGTTGTTGGTCCACTACGCTAAGAAGCGAAACGTGTTCGTCATCCTTCGAGGCCTGCGCGCTGTCTCCGACTTCGACTTCGAGTTTCAGATGGCCAACATGAATCGCCAGCTGGCTCCGGAAATCGAGACGGTCTTCATGATGACGGGCGAGGACTACTTTTACATCTCCTCACAGCTGGTTCGGGAGGTCGCCCGCTTCGGCGGGAACGTCAAGTCAATGGTTCCAGCCAACGTCTTCGCCAAGCTGCAAAGCCTGTTTCCCAAGCTAAGAGGTGGAAAGGAATGAAGCTCGCGACTCGGCTGCAAACGATCAAGCCCTCAGCGACCCTTGCCCAGAGCGCGCGCGCCAAGGCGATGGCGGCAGCGGGCGTGGATGTGGTCAGCCTGGTGGCGGGGGAACCGGATTTCGAGACCCCCGAGTTCATCAAAGATGCAGGGATCGCCGCCATTCGGGGAGGCTTCACCAAATACACCCTGACCGCCGGCACTCCGGAGCTACGAGCAGCGATTTGCGAGAAGCTCGAGACGGAAAACGGCCTCAAATATCGGCCCGAGCAGGTGTTGGCCTCCACCGGAGCCAAGCACTCTGTCTACAACCTCTTCCAGGCGCTGCTCGATCCGGGAGACGAGGTGATCATCTTCGCTCCGTACTGGGTCAGTTATCCGGACATTGTGCGGATGGCGGAAGGAACCCCGATCATCGTCGAGACCCGAGAGGAGGACGGCTTCATGCCAGACCCGGGCGCAGTCAAGCGCGCCTTGTCGCCCCGCACTCGGGCAGTGCTGATCAACAGCCCCGGCAATCCCAGCGGGGCGGTCTTGCCCGCGGCGGCACTCCGCGCGATCGCGGAGGTGGTCCGCAATTCCGATTGTCTGCTGGTCACCGACGACATCTACGAAAAGCTGCTCTATGTACCGGAGCCGTTCGTCAACATCGCCAATGTCGCGCCGGATTTGTTCGAGCGGACCGTGGTGATCAACGGGGTGAGCAAGGCCTTCTCAATGACCGGGTGGCGGCTTGGCTATGCGGCGGGTCCGCAAGCGCTGATCAACGCAATGGTGCTGGTGCAGGATCAGTCCACTTCGAATACCTCGTCGATCACCCAGAAAGCGGCGACCGCGGCGCTCAAGGGTCCAAAATCCGCTCTCACCCAGATGCTCGCGGAGTTCCGGGCGCGCCGGGGGATCTGCATTTCAGAGCTCAATTCGATCGAGGGAGTGCACTGCCGTCCGCCCGACGGTGCCTTTTACGCCTTTCCGCGCGTACACGAGCTGGTGGGTCGCAAGTACAAGGGCCGCGCTCTCACCGGCTCGATGCAGATTGCCGACATTCTGCTCCAGGATTTTCACCTGGCGGTCGTTCCAGGGTTGCCGTTCGGTGCAGAAGGCTTCCTGCGCATGAGCTTTGCCGCCTCTCGCCAGGCGATCGAAGAGGGGATCAAGCGGCTGCGGAAGTTCGTTGCTGCGCTCAGCTAGTCGTGAAAGGCAACCACCCGCCATGCCCCATCGACGCGGCGGAAGATCGTGACCGCTGCGTGGCCGGAAAGATTAGCGACCGCCAAGTAGGTGTCCGGCCCTCGCCACGGAATGGCCGCCAGGTGTCTAGGCGGCTTGCCGTATTTTTTCTCCATTTCCGCCGGCGTGAGGACCTCGATCCCATAGAGCACCAACAAGTCGGTGCGCTTGCGGTTCAGGTTTCGCGTCCACTCCTGGAGCAATTCCCGAGACTGGGTGATCTTTCTATTCTCCAGGTAGAACGGAAACGCGGACTGCTCGACCAAGGCCGCTGGGTTGCCGGCGATCAGATCTCCGAAAAACCGCTTCGCGCGCGCCATCACCTGCGGGACGTCACGCTCGGGGTCGCTGGGCACAGGCTGCCGCGCTTGGCGGCCCGCAGCGCGCGAACTGGCCTTTACCGCTCCTTCGGCTTGGGGCGGAAGTGAGAGGGCGATCGGCAGTAGAACCGTCGGTAAGAACCGGCGCATCACGTTGGGAGGATTGCAAAAGGCGCTCGACATGCTAGCACCCGTTTGCTTGAGGCGCTCCAAGCAATGCCCCGCGATTCGATGATGAGAGGGAGTAGACAGAATGAGCGGCAAAGTACCAATGACTCCAGCCGGTCTTCAGACCCTGAAGGAGGAGCTGAGGACTTTGAAAACCATCGAGAGGCCCCGGATCAGCAAGGAGATCGAGGTGGCGCGGGGACACGGAGACCTGCGAGAGAACTCCGAGTATCACGCCGCCAAAGAGAAGCAGGCGCACATCGAGGCCAGGATCCGGCTGATCGACGATTGGCTCGCCAACGCGGAGGTGATCGACGTCACCAAGCTCAAGGGGGAGCAGGTGGTGTTTGGCGCGACCGTGGTGCTGCTCGATTTGGAGACCGAAAAGGAAGTGCGCTACCGAATCGTCGGTGAGGTGGAGGCCGACCTCAAAAAGCGCCACCTTTCGGTCACCTCGCCCCTGGCGCGGGCGGTGATTGGAAAGAAGGTGGGCGATGTTGCCGTCGTGCAAAGTCCCAGCGGGTCGCGCGAGTATGAGCTGCGCCGGATCGAGTTCGAGGGCACCGACTGAACGAAGTGTCAGCAATTCCGCCTAGCATCGATCCTCGGAGCGGTTCGAGGCCGCGAGAAATGGACATCAGCCCTGGATCGGATTCTCACCCGTTCTCGCCGCTGGTTGGACCCCTGCGGTACGCCTGTCAGCGACAGTTCGCTCGGCTCTCTACCGTAAAGAGCCTGCGTGGGTCCCTGGAAGGTGCTCTTCGCAACGCACAGAATCTGGGGGCGCCGGCGGACCAGATTTCTTCGCTGCGCCAAGAGCTCGAGAACGTGGATGACGCCTCGCCCGAGCGGAGGAAGGAGGCGTTGCGGCGGATTGTCTTGCTGCTCCACCGGTCAGGGCTGGCGCTGCCCGATGAGCTGCAGGAGCTGGTGCCCGTGGAATCCGAGCCACCCGCGGATGCGGCGCGGCTTTTGTCGATCGCTCCGTCCACCGGGCCGCTGGCCACGCCCTTGCGCAGCGTTGGCTGGCGGGTGAATCCGCGTCTGCTTGGCACGCTCTACCGGAGGGGAATCCGGACGGCCGGGGATGTCTTGTTCTTGCTGCCTCGCTGCTACGAAGACCGCCGGAAGATGTCCAGGATTGCCCAGCTGCGGGTGGGTGAGCGGGGCGTCACCGTCGCCCAGGTCCGTTCGGCGGATGAATACATGGTTCGGGGCCGTCAGCGACGGTTCAAAGCGGTTTTAGAGGACGAATCCGGCAGCATCGCCGCGGTGTATTTTCACTCCGGTCCTTGGCTCAAGGGACGATTTCCGGTCGGCAAGCGCCTGGTGGTCTCGGGCGAAGTGCGCGCCTCTTATGGCGGTTGGGAGATGGCCCACCCAGAGGTTGAGCCCGCGGAGGACGTGGCCTCATCGCCGATTCACTTCAACCGGCTGGTGCCGATCTACTCCGGGCTTGAGCGCCACGAGCAGCGCTCTTTTCGCGAGCTGGCTTACCGGGTTAGCGAGCGCTACGCGTCCGCGGTGGAAGAACCGCTGCCGGCGGCCCTGCGCCAGCGGCTCGATCTGCTCGAGCTATCGAATGCGATTCGCCAAATTCATTTTCCTGAAAGCACCGACGACCTGGAGCTTCTCAATCGCCAGTTGAGTCCCGCCCACCGCCGCCTTGCATTCGACGAGCTATTTTTCTTGCAACTTGGGATTTTGCTGCGCCGCCAGGGCATCAAGGCTGAAACGGGCATCTCCTTCAAGGTGACGGAAGAAGTCCTCGCGAAGGCTCGGTCGGCGCTTCCCTTCTCGCTGACCTCGGCCCAAGCCAGGGTCGTGCTCGAAATCTGCCGCGACATGGCCAAACCGGAGCCGATGAACCGGCTGCTGCAGGGCGATGTGGGCTCCGGAAAAACGGCGGTTGCGACCTTGGCCGCATCGATCGCCCTACTCGACGGTTACCAGGTGGCGTTGATGGCGCCGACCGAAATCCTGGCGGAGCAACACCATCGGACCCTCGGGCAGATTTTGGGCCGGCTCAGGTTCGAAGTTGCCCTGGTCACGGGCGCCGCGACCGCGAAGCGCAAGCGCGACATTCGACAGGCCATCGCCGAGGGGCGAGTGCAAGTGGCGGTCGGCACCCACGCCTTGATCCAGGAAGGAGTGGACTTCAAACGCTTGGGGCTTTCGATTATCGACGAGCAACATCGCTTTGGAGTGATCCAGCGGCACGCGCTGATGACCAAGGGACGCCGGCCGGACGTGCTGGTGATGACTGCCACTCCGATTCCGAGAACGCTGGCGATGACGCTCTACGGGGACCTGGAGATTTCGGTGATCGACGAGTTGCCGCCCGGCAGAACCCCGATCGCCACCAAAGTCTTCATCGAGAAACAGCGGCCTCGGGCCTATGCCGCGATGGCCGAAGAGCTGGCCAAAGGCCGGCAGTGCTACGTGGTGTATCCGCTCGTTGAAGAGTCCGAGAAGGTCGACCTGGCGGATGCAACCCGCGGCGCGGAGCGACTGCGCGAGCTGTTCGCTCAGTTCAGGGTCGGCTTGCTGCATGGGCGGCTCAAGCCCGAGGAAAAGGATGCGGTGATGGCCGAGTTCCGAGCCGGACGGGTCCAGATCCTGGTGTGCACCACGGTGGTGGAGGTGGGAGTGGATGTTCCTAACGCCTCGGTGATGGTGATCGAAGCCGCTGAGCGTTTCGGCCTCTCCCAGCTCCACCAGCTGCGAGGTCGCGTGGGCCGAGGCGCGGCCAAGAGCCACTGCCTGCTCATCGCCGGCTACGCGCGGTCCAAGGAGGCCTCCGATCGCCTTTCAGTCATGGAGCGCAGCAGCGACGGATTTGTGATCGCCGAGAAGGATCTGGAGTTGCGTGGTCCGGGTGAATTTCTCGGGACCCGGCAGAGTGGGTTGCCGGAGCTGGCAGTTGCGAATCTGGCGCGCGATGGCGCTTTACTCGCAACCGCGCGCGACGAAGCCCGGCAGATACTCGCCGCGGATCCACGGCTCGAATCCGCAGCGCATGCGGGTCTGGTCAAGGCGCTCAGCGAACGTTGGGGTGGCAGACTCGCCCTCAGCAGGGTTGGCTGAGGTCCGAGCTACCGGACGAGCCCCACTTTCTGTCAGATAAATTACACTTCATCCATGCGGATTCCCTCGAATACTCTTGGGCTTTCACTTGCCCATCGAGGAGGGGAGCTTGGTACGCATCGTACTTGTCGCACTGCTGCTAATCGCAAGAGGAGCACTGGCTGAGATTCTTTGGGTCGCTGACTTCGAGACCGCCGACATCAGTCAGTGGATGGGGCGCCAAGTGGTCGACGATCCCTCGAATCCCCGGGTGTTGATTGTCGACGCACCCGTAGCGCAGGGTCAGTACGCTCTTCGCGTATTGGTCAGGCAGGGCGATGACCCAATTCATGCGAGCGGCAATCGAAACGAGCTGGTGGGTCCGACCGATGACGAAGGCAGCGAGTACTACTATCGATGGAGCACGCTCTTCGACGAGACCTATCCCAGCGAGCGCACCTGGCAGGTATTCACGCAGGCGCATCACACCGGCTGCTGTGGATCCCCTCCGATCGAGTTCTACGTTTATGGCGAGGAGATTCGCTTCCTCGTCCGCCAGGACCCTTATCAGGATGGCTCGATTCTTTGGAGCACGCCTCTGGTGCGTAGCCTATGGAACGACTTCACCTGGCACGTGAAGTGGTCCTCGGACCCCAATCAGGGATTCGTCGAGCTCTATTACAATGGGGACTTGGTCGTGCCCCTGACGAACTGCGCCACCATGTACCCCGGGATGCAGGTGTACCTGAAGCAGGGGCTATACCGAAACGCCGCAATCGTGCCGGATGGAATCGTGTTCCACGACGCGATGATCAAAGGAGAGACGCTGGACGACGTGATGCCGCCTCCGCCCTAGCCCTTCGGATTTTCCGCGAGTAGGCTTCGCAATTCACGATGGGCGATCAGCAGTTGGCCGACCTGCAGCGAACGCGCGGCATCACAGATGAGCGCGTCCTCAAGGCGATATCCTTTCTCGACCGCCAGGATTTCGTCCCGTCCGAATGCGCCCGGGAAGCTGGCGCGGATATGCCGATTCCGATCGGCCACGGGCAGACCATCAGCCAGCCCTACATTGTCGCCTACATGACCCAGGAGTTGCACCTGCGCGGTGATGAGAAGGTGCTCGAGATCGGGACCGGCTCGGGTTACCAAGCGGCCGTCCTGGCTCTGATGTGCGCCGAGGTCTACTCGATCGAGATTGTGCCGGAGCTTGCCGAGAGCGCTCGCAGCAGACTGTGGGCTCTCGGCTTTCTGAACGTCTTCATGCGCCAGGGAGACGGGCATCGCGGCTGGCCCGAAGCGGCGCCGTTTGACGGAATTCTGGTGACCGCGGCGCCGGAGCAGATTCCCGACGTGCTGCTTAACCAGCTGCGACCGGGAGGCCGGTTGATCGCTCCGCTGGGTCCTGCGACCGACGCTCAGGAACTGGTCTTGGTGCGTAAAGGTGACAACGGCGCCAATCGTTACGAAGAGTTGCTCCCGGTTCGCTTTGTACCAATGACCGGTGAGTCGGATCTGCCCTGATCGAGCCTTTGCAACCACCTGAATCGCGCGCGTAGCCTTGCTTCATGGTTGTCTGCCCGCTGTGTGGGCTGCCTCAAGACGCGGCACCGGAATGTCAGCGGTGCGGCCGTAGCCTGATCGGATTTTTGCAAGAAACCGTCTGGGAACCGCCGCCGGACAATCCTCCGGCGCGGCGCGAGGACGCCGAGAACGAGGCAATCACCCGTTGTGCACAGTGCGGTTGTCTAGGCGTTCGAGGACAGGGATGCAAAAACTGCGGCGTCAGGATTCCGTTGTCTGAGTAGTCGCGCGAGCAAATCGTCTCGACCCATGGCGACCGCTTGGATAAGGTGCCGGCGCCTTGGACAATCAGCAACTTGAACGCCAGGAACTCGAACGCCTGCAGAAAGAGCTGGAGGCACGCGAGAGCACTTTGCACTTTGCGCACGCGGGCGTGTCTTTCCTATTCGCGCTCATGCTCGCGGCGGCGGCGGCTAAGCTCTTTTGGGACTCTATCCGGTTGCCGATTTTGGGGATCGTCGCGGCAGGTTGCTCAATCGGGCTGCTGGCTTACACCGCCTTTCGGTATCTGCGCGGTCAACGCGCTCTCAAGTGGGAATTGCAGCGATACGAGCACCTGCGCTCTCTTCGACGCTCGTTGAACATCGACGATCCTTCAGCGCTCCTGCCCCGATGAAGCGGATCGACCGCTCCGGGCGGTTCATCGTGCTCGAGGGAATCGATGGATCCGGGACGACAACCCAATCGCAGCGGTTGCAAAAACGCCTGCGGCAAGAGGGCTATCGCGTGCAGCGGACCTGCGAGCCCACCGATCGCCCGGTAGGAAAGCTGATTCGGCGCGCGCTGATGCGGCAGCTCAGCCATCGTCGAAAGGCCTACGCTCTGACTAACCAGACTCTCGCGCTGCTGTTCGCCGCGGATCGGTTGGACCACTTGCGTGGCGAGGTTCTTCCGGCGCTGGAGGATGGAAAGGTTGTGATCTGCGATCGGTATCTGCTGTCGTCGCTTGCCTACCAAGGCATCGCGGTCAACCCCTCCTGGGTAGAGGAAATCAATCGATTCGCAATCGCCCCCGACCTCACCTTATTTCTCGAAGTGGATCCGCGGATTGCAGCCAGACGGCGCGCGAAGCGAGGCGGCGCGAAAGAGTTGTTCGATGCGATTGAGCTGCAAACGCGGATCGCCAAGCGGTACCAGGCGCTGGTGCGGAAGTATCGCGCCTCCCAAAGAGTGGTTCGGATCGATGGGACGCAGTCGCTCGACCAGGTGACCACCCAGGCGCTGCGGCACATTCATCAGGCGATCGGAGCTACAATGCGGCCATGAAGCCGATTGCCTCGGCCGCGGTCATCATCGGCAACGAGATTCTCACCGCCAAGGTCGAGGAGCTCAATGGGGCGTACCTGATCCGGCGGTTGCGCGAGAAAGGGATTCCGCTGCGCTGGATGTGCATCGTACCGGATGAGGTGGATGCAATCGTGGAGGCCGTCTCCACCGCGCGTTCGAAGGCCGATTGCGTTTTCACCAGCGGTGGGATCGGCCCGACCCATGATGACATCACCGTTCGAGGGGTGGCGCTCGCGCTGGGCCGCCCGGTGGTGAGAGACCCGGAGCTGGAGCGGCGAGTGATTCACCACTATGGAGGCAAAGCCACGCCCGAAGCGCTTCGCTTGGCGGAAGTGCCGGAAGGCACCAAGCTGATCTGGCGCGACGGCATCTGGTACCCGGTGATCCACTGCAGCGGCGTTTTCCTGCTCCCGGGCGTGCCCCAGTTGTTTCGGCTTCAGCTCGATTCGGTGCTTGAGTCAATGGAAGGGGCGCCGGTGCACTTGCGGTCCCTCTATTTGGGAGTAGGGGAGACCGAAGTTGCTCACGTGCTGGACCAGATTGCGCTGGCAATGCCGCACGTATCGATCGGGTCTTACCCCCAGTTCGACAGCTCAATCGGTTATCGGGTGAAGGTCACGGTTGAATACTCGCGTCCCGAGCCGGTGAATGACGTCATCGATCAGCTGATGCAGAAGCTGCCGGCGGGCGCCGTCTTGCGCGTCGAGTAATCCCCGTCAGATCGAGAGTCCGAGGTCGGCGCGCAACCGGAAGAAATCGTCCGAGATGGCGAACTGCATCAGCTCGCGCAAATCGGCCCGAACTTCCACGTTCTTTGCCGAGGGATCATCCTTGAACGCGGACGGAATCGCGCTCTCTCGGACGGCCAGGCTCAGGCAGTTTGCCACATCGCCGGAGAGCAGAAGCCCCGCCCGATCCGCCGAGTACGCCAGGCCCTGCAGCAGCAGATCGAGCCGGATCGGAGCGGTGCCAAGCACCTCGGTGGCGAGCGCCAGCGCCTTCAGCGCCTTGCGGGAGTATCGCTTGCGCAGTTGTTTGGAGGCCTCCTCGTTCGGCCGTCCCAGCCGCTCGTCGGTGGGCGCATGGATCCGGATCGAATTGCCAACCAAATCCATCAGCTCTTCCAAGGACAGTCTGGGCAGGAAAACCATTCGGTGGGCGAGGACGAACGCGGCGCGACCGATGAAGAACCGCTGTTGTCGCGGGTCCATCTTCGAAAACCCTGGTCCGATTAACACCGAGGGCGGGTCGGTGTTATCGAGCCTGATGATACCCTTGGGAGCCTGATACAGTTCGAAACCCGTGACACCGAAGTCGGCGAAACAAGTAGAAATGAGTTGATTCGCGGAGTCGGAGGATTTCAGTCGGTCCGTCTTCGGATTGATCCCAAGCTCCTTCAGCATCGGAGGGTAGAGGTCTCCCAGTTGATCGCCAATCGCACCGATCACGTCGACGACCGCGCTTCGCGCATTCTGATGAAGGAGTGCGTTGAGGTCCTTCGTCTCGATCAGGCGCTTGGGACGATCGGGGATGCGGCTGCGCGAGTCGACATAGAAGGCCGTCTCGGCTTCGGTTCCCGCGCGCATGAAGTAGAGGATGCCTGCGGCGCAAAACGCTCGGTCCTCTTGCCGATGGGACCAGATCCGGCAGAGCGCGTGCAGACTCTCCAAACGCAGCGGCTCGATCCGGAGGAGTTCGCGATACTCCTGAATTGCCTGTGGGACGGAAGCCGGATCGCTGGCCAGTACATCCGCGAATCCCAAGCGCGCCGAGATGGACGAGGGATCGGCTGCCATCACTTGCTTGTAGTAGGCGGCCGAGGTCGCCGGTTGGTTCAACACCTTGCCGTGCAGCTCGCCGAGCTTGATCCGTAGCTGGGTTACAAAGCCAGTCTCGCTCGAGCCGCTCGCGAGACGATCGAGGAATTCGACGAGCTTCGAAACCGTCCCGGCGCTCTGATGCAACTCGCTGAGCCGACTGACGATCGAGATGTCTTCTTTACCCAGCTCGAGCGCTTGCTGGTACAACTCGATCGCCCTGGGAACGTCGGATAGGCCTTCGTCGGAGATCTTCGCCAGGGCCAAAGTATGATCCGCCTTGGAGGTCGCGGGCAGGTCTGTCTCCAGCAACTTCGTCAGGCAGTCTGCGGCTTCTTGCCAGCTCGCCGCCTCGGTGTAGATCCTGCTCAGGCGCTCCAGCGCCTCCGAATTGTGAACGCCGGTGGCGATCACCGCCTGCAAGTGGCTGGTCGCCTTTGCCGGATCCCTCAAATGATCCTGGTAGAGGACGCCCAGCTGCATGTTCAAAGCAAAGAGGGTCTCCGGGTTACCCCCCTGGCGAAGGCGCGCAGAAAACGCCTCCGCTGCTTCGGAATAGCGCTGTGCCTCGACCATCAGCCGGCCCTGCAGCTCGAGCGCCTCCGGATTGGAGGGCAGCGCGCGAAGCGCCTGGTCGACCGCGGAGATCGCCTTGTCGCGGTCGTGTACTTGATGAGCCCACTCCATCGCCGCCTTGGTGAACCGCTCGCCAGCTTCGTTCAGCTCCCCTCGTTCCATCAGCGCGGAGGCGGCTGACTCTTGAAATTCGGCCAACGCTTTTCCATATCCGGGTGTGGAAAGGATCTGCTGTAGCCAGGTATTGGCGGTCTGGTCGGAGGGATCGATCTCCAGGGCCCGCCGAAAATGAGCGATCGCCGAATCGGGCTCGTTGAGTTTCTCGGCGGCGATACATCCCGCGGCCAGCCAGGCATCGATTCGTCCACGAGAGTCCCGCGAAGCGGCTGCCTCGGCTTCCAACGCCTTCACCGCGGCGGCGTAGTCGCCGAGGGCGAGCGCCACTTCCCGGGTTCCTTGTAGCGCAGGCAATAGCTGCGGGCTGATTCGCAGTGCCGAGACGTACGCTTCCATCGCCCTGCCGAAGTCGCCGAGCTGATAGCGCGCCAGAGCGGCGATCCGCATCGCCACCTCGATCTTCTCGGTATCGTCGCTTAGGGCTGCCAGGCGTTTCTGGTAGACGTCCAGCAGTCCCTTCGGATCCTCCGCTTGTCGAAGCTGCTGCTCGAGCGCGGCGGCCAGCTCGAAGTTAGCCGGGTCCTCCTCGAAGGCGCGCTTGAGCTGGGCGGATTTTTGAGCATCCCCATTCGAGCCGGGCGATGGCCGGGGCTTGAGATCGGCGTTGCGATTGCGCTCGGCGGAGCCAATCCGCTCCCGAAGCTTGAGCGCGGTGATGTTCTGCGCATCGATCATCATCGCCGCGTCGCAGCATTGCGCGGCTCTCGAAATCTCGCCCAGGCCGTCGAGGTAGACGTAGGCCAGCTTGAGCAGCGGTGCGAGTTTGGAAAAGGAGCTCTTCGCGCTCTGCACCTCGCGGTCCAGCACCGCGACCAGTTCGCGCACGCTGTTTTGGCTGGTGTAGTAGCGCTCCAGGCTGCGGTTGGCGGCGAGATGGTTGGGGTTGAGACGAAGGACTTCACGGAAGCACTCCGCCGCCATGTCCGCGCGGCGCAGCTTTTCTTCCCAAAGCGTGGCGGCTTGAAAAAGCGCATTGGCGCGCTGCACGGGATCCATCCGACTGGCGGCCTCGGCGCGCCAGACTTCGATCAGACTCTCCCAACTCTCCTGAGCGCGGTAGAGCCGTTCCAGGGCACGTAGCGCGGGGAAGTTGCTGGGCGAGAGTGTCAACGCTTCGCGGTACGCGGTGATCGCGGCATTCAGATCGTTGAGCTTGTGCTCATGCAACTCGCCTACCTTGTACATCAGCGTGGCGGCGTGGTCGGTCGACTGCGCAACTTCGGCCTCGGCGCGGTACATCTTGGCCAGATCTTCCCAGCGACCTTCCTGCGCGCACAAACGACCGAGCGCCTTCAAAGCCGGCGGATAGGATGGATTGGACTCCAACAGTCGCCGATAGGCCGCCACCGCGCTGGGGCGATCCTTGAGCGCATCTTCGAGGATCTCCGCATTGCGCTGGCGCAGAGCCAGCGCCTGCTTCGGATCGTCGGTGAGCGAAGCTTCCATCTCGTTCGCTTCGATCAGCTGCTGCCACAGCTTGGATTTCTGGAACAGTCGCGCGAGCGCCCGGATCGTCGGCAGATGCTTGGGATCGAGGGCGAGAATCCGGCGCAGGCAGTCGACCGCGTGCTCGGAGTTATTCAGGCGATCCTCGTACAGCACCGCCATCTTGGTCAGCGCGGTGATCGCATGCGCGGGTTGCGGAAACTGCGTCACCTCCTGCTCGTGCAAGGAAATCAGCTCGAGATAGCGACCGTTCCGCTCGTAGATCCTCACCAGCGCTTGTTGGGCGGGGACGTATTCGGGCACCAGCTGGAGGCAGCGGTTGTAGCGGGCGACCGCCTCATCCGTCTTATTCAGCCGTTCCTCGACCACCTCGGCGGCCTTGTACAGCCGAGCCACCCGTTGCTTCGGATCGGAGAGGGCCGCCGCTTCCGCCTCGAAGGTGGCGAGCAGTCCGTTCCAGTTCTGGGTGCGGTAGTACAGCCGACCGAGGGCGCTCAGCGCTGAGGCATGGCTGGGATTGCGGGCGAGAATTGCCTTGTACCGGGCAATTGCATCGGTGTCCTTCTTCAGCACGTCCTCGTACAGCGCGGCCAGGCGAAGGTTGATGCTGACCATTTCATTTTCATCGCGACCGGACTCGGCCCAGGAGAGAAGCAGGTCGGTCAGCTCTTGATAGCGCTTCGCCGATTCGTAGACGTCCGACAGCTCGGAGAGGACGAGCGGATCGTGAGGATCGGTCTTTCGAGCTGCGAGAAGCGCCCCGAGCGCCTCTTCCTTGCGCCCGAGCCGATTGTAGATCTTGCCCAGGCGCAAGAAGCTGTGGGTCGCGTCAGCGCCCTCGAGGTTGGCCTGGGCCGTCAGGGCGGCGACCAGCTCCTCGTCTCGACCGTCCCGTTCCGCGGATCGAATGACCGCGGAGAGAAGGAGAGGATTCGTCTGGTCGAGCACGAAAGCTTGATAGAAACACTCGCTCGCCTCCTCCGGCTGAGCCAGGTGTTCCTCGAGTAGATACCCGGCAGAGGTCAGATAATGCGCACGAAGTGGCGCCCCCTCGAGCACGTCGGCGAGCAGCTTGTAGATCTCCACCAGCGCCGCCCGATCCGCCCGCGCCGTATACACCTCCTCGAGCTGCAGCAAGGTCGGAGCGTCTCTCGGTTTGAGCGCGAGCACTTCCTGGTAGGCGCGGGTGGCTTCCTCTCGTCGCGCCAGGTGCACCTCCAGAATGTTCGCCTTGTGCAACAGCAGATGCGCTTTGACTCCGTCCTGGGCAACCAGGCGCAGCTCGGCGTCGAGCAGCTGAAGCACGATTTGCCAGTTGCTGACGCTTTCGAACAGACGGCGCGCGTCGCGGAGGTTCGGCAGAAAGTCCGGCGCGAGCCGATGAGCGCTCTGGTAGGCGACCGCCGCGTTTCGGGGGCTGCCCAGCGGCTCTTCCCACAGCCGGCCCACCTCGTGAAATAGCAAGGCTGCCTCGCGACTGTCTCCCAAGAGCTTCGCCTCGCGCTCCAAGGCGGCGATTTTTTGGCGCGCCGATTCCTGTACCGACCGCTCGTCGGCGGTGGGGTGCACCAGGCTGATGAGGGCGGTGGGAATCTCGAGCGGGATTCCGCAAATTTCGCACGTTTTGCGTCTAAAGTCGCGGCGTCAAAGTGCCTGATCCAGCGCCCCGGAGTCGATCAGTTTCTGGACTGCCTTGATGTCGGTGTGCAGCTCGCGATCTCGGTCCATGAATGGAACGCGGGTGCGGATCAGCTCGTGGGCGACCCGAACGCCGCTCCCGGCGCGCACTGGCAGCCGCAAATCAATTGCCTGCGCGGCAACCAGAAGCTCGATCGCCAGACAGGTGCTGGTGTATTCCGCGACCTGACGGGCTTTGAGCGCCGCGGTCATCCCCATCGAAACGTGGTCCTCGCGTCCTGCCGAGGAGGGAATCGAATCTACCGACGCCGGGTGGCAGAGAATCCGCGATTCTGCGACAAGCGCCGCCGAGGTGACCTGGGCAATCATGAAACCCGAGTTGAGGCCGGGATTCTTCGCCAGAAAAGGCGGCAACCCGGAAAGTGAAGGGTTCACCAACTGCTCCACCCGCCGTTCACTGATCGTCGCCAGCTGGGTCAGGCACATCGCCAGGATGTCGAGTGCCAAAGATACGGGCTGTCCATGGAAGTTGCCGCCGGAGAGGATCAAGCCGGAATCGACGAAGACCAATGGGTTGTCGGTCGCGCTGTTGACTTCGGTCTCGAGGATTCGCCGCGCGAACGCGATACCCTCGCGGGCCGCTCCGTGCACTTGAGGCATGCACCGGAGCGAGTAGGGATCCTGGACCTTGCTGCAATGCTCGTGGGTGCGAACCAGCTCCGAGTCGCGAAGCAACGCGCGCAAGCGATCCGCGCTCGCGCGCTGGCCGGGATGCGGTCGGGTCTCCTGAATCTCGGGCAGAAAGGGCTTGTGACTTCCCAAGAGGCCCTCCAGAGTCATCGCGCCCGCCAGGTCTGCGATCTCCGCCAGCCGTTCCGCGCGAAGCAGCCCGAGCGCTCCGACCGCGCACATCGCCTGGGTCCCATTCACCAGCGCGAGGCCTTCTTTGGCGCCGAGCACCACCGGGGCAAGTCCGGCACGGCCAAGCGCCTCGCGCGAGGGAAGCCGCTCTCCGCGGTAGAAAGCCTCGCCTTCGCCAATCAAGGCCAGCGAGAGGTGGGCGAGCGGTGCCAAGTCTCCGGATGCGCCCACGCTGCCCCGCTCCGGGACCACCGGGATGACGTCGCGATTGAGCATCTCGACCGCCAGTCGCAGGGTCTGCAGTTGAACGCCGGAGTACCCCTTGGCCAAGACGTTGATCCGAAGCAAAAGCAGGGCCCGAGCTTCGGGGATTGAAAGCGCCTCTCCAACTCCGGCAGCATGGGAGAGCAGCAAGTTTCGCTGCAGCTCGCGCAGGTCGCGCTTATCTACCTGCACCTCCGCCAGAGTCCCGAATCCGGTATTGATCCCGTAGACCGGCTGATCACCCTCGGAGATGGCATCCACCATTGCCCGGGAGCGATTGACCCGCTCGACCGCCAGAGGGGACAGCTCGATCTGGGCATCGCCCGACGCGACCGGAAGAATCTCCTCCAGCTTCAGAGTCTCGCCGTCGATCACAATGCGCTCTTGAGCCATCGCCAGGTACTTTCTATGGTGGTGGCTCTATTTTGTGGAGGCCTTTTTCGCACGTGGCATTAATCGTCCAAAAGTATGGCGGCACCTCGGTGGGAGACATCGAGCGAATCCAGAATGTCGCCCGGCGCTGCATTGCAACCCAGAAGGCCGGCAACGACGTGGTGGTGGTGGTGTCCGCGATGTCCGGGGAGACGAATCGGCTGCTCAAGCTGGTGTCGCAAATCTCCTCACATCCGAGCGAGCGCGAGCAGGACGTGGTGGTGGCCACCGGAGAGCAGGTTTCGATTGGCCTGGTGGCGCTGGCGATCCACGAGCAGGGGGGCGACGCGACCAGTTTTTTGGCGCATCAATGTCGGATCGTCACCGACAGCACTTTCTCCAAGGCTCGAATCAAGAGCATCGACTCGGAGACGATCTTCGCCGTGCTGCGGAAAAAGCACATCGCCGTGGTGGCGGGGTTTCAGGGGACCGATCAAGACGGAAACATCACCACCCTGGGGCGGGGAGGATCGGATACCACCGCGGTGGCGATCGCGGCGGCGATCAAGGCCGACGCCTGCGAGATTTACACCGACGTGGATGGAGTCTTCACCACCGACCCCGGCATTTGTCCGGCGGCTCGCAAGCTGGAGAAGATCAGCTACGAGGAAATGCTCGAGCTGGCCAGTTTGGGCGCGAAGGTGCTGCAGATCCGATCAGTAGAGTTTGCGATGAAGTACAAGGTGCCGCTTTGGGTGAAGTCATCGTTCAGCCAGGATCCGGGCACGTTGGTCTGTGAGGAGGATGCCTCGATGGAAGATGTAGAGGTGAGCGGAATTGCCTATGACAAGAACGAGGCGAAGATCGCGATCCGAGGAGTGCCTGACGTCCCGGGAGTGGCGGCGCAGATTTTTGGGGCGCTCGACGAAAAGGCGATCGTCGTCGACTTGATCGTCCAAAACGTGGCCAAGGAGGGAAAGACCGATTTGACCTTCACCGTCGGCAAGAGCGATCTGGCGAAGGCCAAGGAAGTGGTGGTGCGCGTGGCGAAGACGATCAAGGCCGAAGCGGTGGAAACCGATGACCAGGTCTCAAAGGTCTCGATCGTCGGAGTTGGGATGCGCAATCACTCCGGCGTCGCGGCGAAAATGTTTCAGGTTCTCGCGCGCGAGGGAATCAATCTGCAGATGATTTCCACCTCCGAGATTCGCGTCTCGTGCGTGATTCATCAGAAGTACACCGAGCTGGCGGTTCGGGCGCTGCACAGCGCGTTCGACCTTGATCGCACCGAGCCGGCGAACGCCGCGAGTTGACGGGATGCATCGGACGTTCTGGCTATCCATCCTGACCCTTGGCTGCCTGGCGGTGGGAGTGTGGACGCGGTCGCAGTGGCCGAGCCCAGCGTCGGCGCTGGACTGCCCGCTGAAAAAGGTGCGCGTGACAACGTCGGCCGGGGCGCCAGTCGTATTCTGTGGGGAAGTGGTCGCCGACTCTCAGCCGGCGCAAGGCGGCGCACTGCTGACCGTGGGAGGCAAGCTGAACCTCAATCGCGCATCGGCCGATGAGCTGACGCTGGTTCCCGGCGTGGGTCCAGTGCTGGCTAAAGCGCTGATTCGCGCTCGCGGTGAAAGCGGAGCTTTCCGCACGTGGGATGAGGTGTCGAGCGTGAGAGGCGTCGGTCCGACCAAGTTGCGCAGCCTGCAGCGCTGGACCGACCTGGCCGACCGTGAGCCGGACGCATCCGATTGAATGGTATAACTGTTCGCGGTGCAGATCTCGTGCCCGAAGTGTTCCGCGCGCTATGAATTGGACGACCGCCTGGTTCCCTCTGGCGGAGCACCGGTTCAGTGTACCAGCTGCAAATTCATCTTTACCGCCAAGCCCGAGGCTGTTCCGCGAGCTGCACCGGCTCCGGCACCGGCTCAGCCGAGCTCGTCAACGAAGACTCAGATTTTTGGAAGGGCCCCGGTCAAGTCGGTCAACGCTCCTCCGGCCCAGGAGAGGCCCAAGCCCAACGCCCCCGGTGCCTCGGCGCCTCCCGCTCGCCCATCGGCGGCCGAGACGATTCACTTCGGGAGCCTACCTATTCCCACAGCGGCCCGTCCGCCCGCGAAGGAGACCGTTCTGTTTGGCAGCGCGTCGGCAATTCCAGCCCGAACCCCGGCTCCGAACAACGCGCTTCACACCCAGATCTTCGGCAAAGGCTCACTTCCGCCGGCGGCCCGAGCAAACGCTGACGGGTCGCGTCCGGCGCTGCAGGGAGCGGCGAATAGCGCCGCGGACTCTGCGCTCGGACTTGCCCCCGAGCCGCCGCGCCCGCCGAAGGTAGAGCTGCCTCCCGCCAATCTCCCATTCCTGTCGCAAGTGGCGGGCGATTCCACTGAAGTCGAAGACTTGAAGCCATTTGTCCAGCGCCACCGCGTGGCTCTGATCATTGCAGTCGTTCTTGCCCTTCTGGGCGGGCTGGGGGCGCGGTTTTTTTCCCGCCGCAAACCGGTGGTTCCAGAGGAGGCGGCGGCCATTCACGAGCAGGCGATCAGCTTTTTGCGCCGGGATGACGGCAATTCGAAGCAGGAGGCGGTCAGAGAATTGGAGCTGCTCAGGAAGTCTTATCCCGGCTTCATCCAAGCCAGGGCGACCCTGCTACTCGCTCTGTCACTCCAGTGGGACGATGCCCAGATGACGGTGCAGCACAACAAGCTGGCGTCCGAGGCGCTGAGTAGGAAAATTGCCGCCGTCGAAGAGAAAAAAGCTTCCACCGACTGGCCGAATCGGGTCAATGCCATGAACGAGCAGCTTCGGGTCCTGCGCGCCCAGGAATTGCCTCTCAAGGACAGGGTTTCGTCCCTCGCAAAGCGTGCCGGTGAAGCGTTCGCGGCCCTCGAGCCTTCCGAGGATCTGGCGGTGGTGCGAGCTCAGGCCGTTTACCAAGGCGTGAATGCCTCGGATCAGGCGGTCGGGCTCGGGGAGAAATATCGATCTCTCGGCGGGACCGACGGGTGGGACGCAATCGCGTACGCGGAATTTGTGATCAACGCAAAAGGAGCGCCGGAAATAGCCGCGAAAGGCCGATTTGCCCTCGAGAAGCTACGCGCTTTCGACCCGGCTTTCGTGCGCGCCTATTTGCTCGGAGCGCGGTTGGAGCTTCAGCAGAACCGCTACGAGAGCGCGGCGACGTTGCTCGACGCGGCGGTAGCGCTCAATCCAGCGCACGACGCGGCGCGCCGCACCCTTGCTTGGGTGCAAAGCGTGCAGCAGCCAGAACCGGACCGGCTTCCGTAGGCGCCCGGGGCAGCAAAAAGTTCAGAAGACGCCAAGGGGCGCTCCAGGACCGGCGGTTTTTCGGGGCTTGGCGCTGCTGCGCCGCGGCATGTGGCTTGCTGTAACTCCCGCCGCTGGTGGGAGGCCTGTGATGGCGGAACTCGTTTTTTGGACGGCTGCTTCGCTCCTGTTTCACACCTACGTCTTCTATCCGTTCCTATTGGTTGCGCTGGAGGCGGTGCACCAGGTCCTCTCCGATATTCGCTTCATGAGAAGCGGGATGGACCGCCGGGTGGTACTCGAAGAAGAGGCATTGCCGACGATCAGCCTGGTGGTCGCGGCCCACAACGAAGCCCAGTGCATCGCTGAGAAGATCCGCAACAGCCTTGCCCTGGACTATCCGCCCGAGAAGCTTCAGCTCCTGATTGGATCGGACGGCAGCGACGACGGCACCGATGAGATCGTTCGCAGCTTCAGCGATCCGCGAGTCGTCTTGGTGTCGCTTCCACGCGCCGGCAAGGCTTCGGTGCTCAACCGCTGCGTGCCGCTTGCTTCTGGCCAGCTGGTGGTGTTCTCGGACGCGAACACGGTCATCGATCCTCAAGCGCTTCGAATGCTGGCGCGTCACTTCGACGATTCGGACGTGGGAGCGGTCTGTGGACGGCTCAAGCTGATCGACCCGATTCGGCGCGACTTCGAGGAGAGCACGTATTGGAGGTACGAGTCGCTGATCAAATACTTCGAGGGAAAGCGAGGCGCGGTGGTGGGCGCCAACGGCGGCCTGTATGCGATTCGTCGCCGGCTGTTCAGCGCACTTCCCAGCGATACCATCGTGGACGACTTCGTCATCGCCCTGCGAGTTTTGGATGAGCGCTTCCGGGTGGTGTACGACCCACAGGCAATCGCGATCGAGGAGACCACCGGCGATTATCGACTGGAGTTCAAACGGCGCGCGCGGATCGCCGCGGGCAATTTCCAGAGCTTGAGGATGTTTCCGTGGCTGCTCTCGCCTACCGCGGGCTTCCGGGCTTTTGCCCTCTGGTCGCACAAAGTGCTTCGTTGGCTCGCCCCGGCGCTGATCGCGATTGCCTTCCTCGCCAATCTGATGTTGCTGGACCGAGCCCGGTACCGGCTGCTGTTGGCGGCGCAGGTGCTGTTCTACGCGCTGGCGCTGGCCGGCTCACGAGGCGTGTTCACCGGCACGCTTCGGCGTGCCGCTTCGATCGCTTATTACTTCGTGACGATGAATTGGGCGATCGTGGTGGGATTCTGGCGCTTCATTCGCCATCGGCAGCAAGCCGCATGGGAACGGACCGTGCGCAGCACCGCGCCGTAGGTCGCGAACAACTCGCCCGTCAGCACCGGCTTGGTCTGCTTTCCCGCGATCCTCAAGTAGTCATTGAGCGTCTGGCCGGTGGCGGGATCCAGATGAAGATGGGGTCGGCTCAGATTCATCCGGTACCGAACGACGCCGCGTCGCACCCGGTGGATCACTGAAATGGTTCCGTCTGGGTCGATGGATTCGACGATCCCGACGTGGGTTAGACCGTTATTTCGGCGAGCGTCGCGATTCTTGTCGTAGGTGTCTCGAAAAAACACCAGGTCGCCGGGTTGAGGAAGTCTGTGCCGGTACACCTCTCCATGCCGGAGCGTGTAGCGGAAGATTGCCTGCGTTCCGCTGTCTCCCGGATGGGCATCCGACATCAAATCGATTCCAGAATGATCGAAGACCGCCCGCACGAAGCCTGAGCAATCGTTTGAATAACGCTTGCCGTTGAGAGCGACGTGGTGCACGCCAAGCAGACCGCGCGCCAGGGCAACCACCTTCTGCCGCTCCAGAGTCGGCCCGCGGAGCCCAAGCGACGCCTCTGAGACTTCGGCGGTGGAAGCGGGGGCTGGAGACTCAGAGGATACCGACTGGACCTGGCTCGATGGGCCAGCGCAAGCAGCCGCGGCCGCGCAGAGGATCAGCAGAGGTGTAGGTTTCTGGCGCACGGTAGACCAGAGATCGTCGCGTTTCCTTTTAGTGACGTCAAAAAATCTCATATGACCCGGCGGGGCGCTCCCTTGGTCGAATATGACCATGGTACGATCCCACAGAAGCGACCCCCCTCAAATGAGCGAAAAGCCACGTATTCTTGGGATCGACCTGGGGACGACGAACACCTGCGTAGCTTCGATTCGCAACAAGATTCCCAAAGTCGTTCCGACCGACCGCGGCAACTTGGTTTTACCTTCGGTCGTTGCGTACACCGCGAAGAACGAATGGCTGGTCGGCGCTGTCGCCAAGGATCAGATCGTCACCAATCCGCTCAACACCGTCTACGGCGCGAAGAGGCTGATCGGGCGTCAATACAGCTCCCGAGTCGTGCAGGAGCTGAAGAACTATTTCACTTACCAGATCGTCGAGGGGCCGAACGGAGAAGCTGCCGTCAATCTCGGTGGTCGAACCTATACCCTCCCACAGATTTCCAGTTTCGTGCTCAAGCAGGTGAAGACGATCGCTGAGCAGTTCATGGGAGGCCAGATCGACGCTGCCGTGATCTCGGTGCCGGCCTACTACAACGACAACCAGCGGCAAGCGGTAAAAGAGGCGGGGCGCCTCGCTGGTTTCGATGTGAAGCGGATTGTCAATGAGCCCACCGCTGCCGCGCTGGCATACGGTTTCAATCGCGGACTGGCCCAGAAGATCCTGGTGTACGATCTCGGGGGCGGAACGTTCGACGTTTCGGTCTTGCACATCAACGGCAACGTATTCGAAGTGCTCGCGACTGGAGGCGACACCTTTCTCGGCGGAGTGGACTTCGACAACCGCGTGATCGATTACGTGCTCGAGAAGTTTAGCGAAGAGAACAAGATCGACCTTTCCCAAAACCCGATCGCGATGCAGCGGATCAAGAACGCGGCCGAGGCGGCGAAGATCGACTTGACGCTGATCCCCAACGTGGTGATCGAGCTTCCCTACATCGACGAGCGCAAGGGGAAGCCCTTGGACCTCAGGCTTTCGCTCCACCGAGAACAACTCAACGCCCTCACCGCGGACCTGGTAGATCGGACCTTCGAGATCTGCGATCAGGTACTCAAGGAGAAGGGCATTCGTCGGACCGAGATCGAAGAAGTGATTCTCGTCGGCGGACAAAGCCGGATGCCGCTCGTGCAGCAGAAGATTGCCTCGCACTTCGGAAAGCCGCCCCGAAAAGGAGTCCACCCCGACGAATGCGTGGCCTTGGGTGCGGCGATTCTTGGCGATTCGCTCGGTACGATTGAAGCGGTCACATTGCTCGATGCGCTCTCGATGCCGATCGGTTATGCATTGCCGAACGGGATGTTCCGCAAGATCATCGAGAAGAATTCGCTGATTCCGCTGGTCAAGAGTTTCCGGCTGCCAGCTCCCAAAGATCCGCGCTCGCCGTTCGTGGAGATGGACATTTTTCAGGGCGACAGCGAGTTCATCGTGGACAATGAGTATCTGGGAACGGTCAAGGTTCCAGTGGGGCCTGCGGGCCGCAAAATCGACTTCCGGCTCAATGAGGAATGCTTGCTCAAGCTGGTGATCGACGAGGCGGGCTCGCAGAAGCAGGTGACTCTCGCGACCCGGGACACGCCTGAGTCGCTGCGCAAGGCCCTCGAGGAAGATCAGCGGCAGCGGCCTCCACGCTCCGATCTGGGAAGCCAAGGCCGGCGAGGACTGTTGTCCGGGTTCAAACGGATTCTCGGACGGAGTTGATCGAAGATGCTCGTCTTTCCGTCGCGCGAGTGGTGCGAGGAAGTCGTGCGGCTGGTGAACGCTGACCCGGAGAGCGTCGAGGCCGGCCAGGGCTGGGTCGGGGACGTCGGGGTCGTGGTAGAGCGGGAAGCCGGGAAACTGGAGCGGTCCTTCACCATTCACTGCGTTCCGCGGGACGGAAAGATCCACAATCTGCGCCTGCTCGAAGACCCGGACGAGTTGGAGGAAATCGAGCCTCGCTACCTGGCGCGGGCCCCGTACTCGGTTTGGAAGGCGCTGATCCAGCAGACGCTCGATCCGATCGAGGCGCTGGTGCGCCGCCGGATTTCGGTGGATGGAGACGTCCAACAACTGATCGAAAGAATGCGCTACAAGGGGATCGCCGAGCGGGTCTTGGCCAAGCTGAACACCGGCTTCGTGGACGAACGCTAGGAGGATCCAACGATGGGTTGGAGCAACGGATTGAAGAAGCAGATGACGGACCTTTCGCAGAAGGCGCTCGAGCGACTGTTCGCGGACGAGAAGCGCGCAACCCGGATCGCGAACGCGATCGGCACGGTTCAGCGGGGCAAGGCGGCCTTCGATCGCGGCCAGGACGAGTTGATGCGGGCTCTGAACTTTGCGCCGCGCAGCGAGTTCAAAAAGCTCGGCAAGCAGCTCGCCGGCCTCAAGCGGCGGGTTCGCGAGTTGGATGAGAAGGTGACGAAGCTGACCGGGCCCCGCGCTTCCTCGAGCGACAATTAGCCTCCTTGAAGAAGCTCTCCCACTCAGTTAGGTAGTGCGGCGATCACCGGGGCGTATAGCTCAGCGGTAGAGCACTGCCTTCACACGGCAGGGGTCGCAGGTTCAAACCCTGCTGCGCCCACTCGGTAAGTTGCCGTCGCTACTCGGAAACTGAACGCGGCTGAGTTTTTTAACGGCGTAGGTAACAAATTCCGGCCCAGAGACGAGCCGCAAAGGGCCTCCCTGCTGCTGGTCTACGGATTGGGGTTCCGCCGAGTCCTTACGCGCGGCCCTTAAGTGGAAACTTAGACATT
>Ga0099791_10000080_pt1 | contig 30685 bp, 26 predicted proteins | sample Rivendell_Oct201_7_FD_77318 | JGI IMG/M metagenome (GOLD analysis project Ga0099791, IMG submission 77318) | Vadose zone soil and rhizosphere microbial communities from the Eel River Critical Zone Observatory, Northern California to study diel... | ecosystem: Environmental > Terrestrial > Soil... | reverse complement strand
GGGCCCATCCGCGTGGTCGAGAACGTCAGCTTGCTCCGCGGATTGAGCGGGTTCGGCGCGAACGCCACTCCATTGGAGTGCCCGACCTTCTTGACGTTGAGCTGGACATCGGCGCAGAAGGCTCTGCCGTCCAGGATCGATCCCCTCACCTCCGCGGTGACCAGCTTGGTCCGATCGAGGCGATCAAAAAGCGCCAGGAGATCGGAGCGAGCGAAGGTGATGCCGATGTCCGGGATTCCGTTCTGGTCCGTGTCCGAGATGACCACGCTCTTCGGCACGATGGAGTGGATCTCGCTCACCGAGCCGGTCCCTTCGGAAGTAAGGGTCACCGAGCTCAGATCGACCTGCTCGTTTGCGTAGGAGCTGTGTACCGGCTCCAGACGGATCTCCGTCGTATTGTCCGAGCCGGCGAAGATTGGCTTCTGCTCTTTGGGCACGAACGCCCGCGCCTCCGCAGCGAGGGTTGCGGGCGCAAAGGTATTCAATCTCACGAACACGTCGCCGAAAGTCGACGACACGACGTCCGGCCTGCCATCATGATTCATGTCTCCCATGGATATATAGGTATGCGGTACGGCTCCGATCGACACAGGAGCTCCAAACCCGCCGCTGCCATTTCCGAACAGAACGGCGTCGATACCATCGCTTCCGGTCACGAGGTCCGTGTTGCCGTCCTGGTCGAGGTCTTCCGCCGTGATTCCGTAGAGAGCGGGCATATTGGCGACGATCGTCGGGGCCGCGAAGGAACCATCCCCCTGACCGATCAACGTCTTCACGCTTCGATTGCGAATGTCCGTGAGCGCCAGGTCCGGTTTTCCGTCCCAATTCCAGTCTCCCGAAACGATCGTGATCGCAAATCCCGTGAAGGGAGTCGGGATCGGATCTCCAAACGTGCCGTCCCCCAGCCCAGGGAGAATCGACAGTTCCGGATTCGGTGGTCCTGAGAGATGCGACAGGGCAAGATCGGGGCGGCCGTCGAGATTGAAGTCCGCGACTGCGATGGCCATGGGCCCCGTGCCTGTCGCGCTGTTCCGCCTTGTGAGAAACGTTCCGTCTCCGGCTCCCAGAAGGACCGAAACGGTGTTGTCATCCTGGTTGGCGGAAACCAAGTCGAGAATCCCATCACGATTCACGTCGCCCGCCTCAATCTGTTCGGACCCGTGTCCAACGGCGTACGGGTGCGCAGGAAGCAGAGTGCCATCCCCTCTACCGAGAAGCACGTCGACATAGCCTTGAACGTCGGGAACCGCCACGTCGATGGTTCCATTCCGGTCGAAATCTCCGACCGTGAGGTCGTAGGCCCGGCTTCCGATGTCGTAGCTCACGCCCGCGGCTAGATCTCCATTGCCCATACCCAGAAACACGGTCACCTTGGCTCGATCCTCATAGGTGCCGATGACATCGAGCTTCCCGTCCCCGTTCAGGTCCGCGACCTGGGTTGCCCAATTGTCGCCTGTACTGTGTGTCATATGGAGCGGAGAGCCAGGCGGATCGGTCGGGGTGAGAACCTCGACAGGCACGTCCTCAATAATCTGGCTGACCCCATCCGACACGGAGAGGCGCACGGTCGCGGAGCCGACGTCACATAGAGTTGGCGACAGGCTCAGAACCCCCGAGGCGCCGCCGGGTCGCCCAAAGAGGTTGTTCACCTGCGCGTATCGGGGTCCCGTGACCTCGGCAAAGCGTAGGGTCCCTCCGTCGGGATCTGCAGCGCTCAAGAATCGCTTCACCACGCGGCCCGCGATGACGTTCGCCCGAGGGTGCTGGAGAAGGGCGGGATTGTGGCCCGGAGATGCGGTCACGTTGACCTGAAGGGAAGCTTGATCGCTCGCAGCTCCATCGGAGGCGCTCACGCTCGCGGTGTAGGCGCCCACATCCGAAGCAAAAGGAGCGAGGCGGATCTCTCCGGACGCGGTGCCGGAACCTACGTCCGCCGTATACACGAACAGGAACGATGGCCCCGAAACCTTGGTGAAGGTGAGAGGCTGGCCATCGGCATCGGTTGCCGTCAGGCCCTGCGTCGCGCTCTCACCCGAGAGGACGCTCATATTCAGAGGTGGAGTGAGGTTTGGAGTCCGGTTGCCTCCCCCGCCTGCCGCGAAGACAAGGCCATCGGCGTCGAACCAGTTGACGTCGAATGTGATGAAGTTGGGATAGGCGGTGCCGTCGCAATGGGACCCGAAACCCGTGTAGGATTCGTTCGGCGGACCGGGCCACGAGAACGTCGACAGGAAGCGAAGCGACGGGGTCCCGCTCGCCACGTTTACCGTGAACGTTCCCAGAAGGTATCTGCCCTGAAGGAGGGAGATACCCAGCGGGGCAAAGTAGGCGCCCACGTCGAGATGGGTGCCGTCCACCTTAGAGGGGGATAGCACGCCGAACTGGGAAAGCCGGTTCGTGAAAGAAGAGAAGGTCAGCGAGCCATCCGTGGCCTCCATCACTACCTGGTACGCGAACATGTCCAGAGGTTGAGTCGGGTTCGCCGTGCAGGAGGGCACCGTTCCGTCACGGTTGTGCCCGGTGTCGAGCCAGATATCAACAACCGTGGGTCCGACCTCGTGCAGCACGTCGGCCGAGGTGTGGATCCCATCGCCGTTCGAATCCAGATACATGTACTGGGCGGTAGCGACGCTGGGAGCTTGGATCAGGAGTGCGAAAACGAGGATGCGGAGCACGAACGCGGGCGGGTTCATGAGAACCCCCTTCTCGGCACGAGTGCCGTCGTGGCTGTGCCCCGGGGGGAGCCGGGGCGGGTGTTCAGTGAACATACACCCGCGACCGGATCGAATCCCACTGCCCATGCGCCGGATCAGAGGGGGAGTCGGCAACCCGGTATCCCCAGCGGAGTTATGCCATGCGGGAATTGGTGCATCCAGAGCTGGGGTCGGGAAAATTCCGAATTGACCGATCGCCTGCGGGGTCCCAGAGTTGATGCTGTAACTGTCAGCGGCGCGGTTCGGACATCGAACATCCCCCTGCGTCACAATCAATGACTTTTCGGCCCTCCCCGTTGGTAGGGCTGTCGCGGTCTTCGCCTCAGTTCAGGTCCGATCATGGCCGATCACCCCGATACCAATTCCGGGCAACCGTCGCCGAATGAGATGGAGGCTGCGCCAGCAGCGATTCCTCCTTCCTTCGAGCCGGACCCTCGCTCCACGTTCAAGTCGCAGAAACGCCGGCTCCTCGAGGCCTTCGAGCGCAGCTACCTGATCCGCCTCATGACCGTGTTCGGCGGCAATGTGAGCCGCGCCGCCAAGGCCGCGGGGAAGGAGCGCCGCGATCTGGGCAAGCTCCTGAAGCGGTACGGACTGGGATCACGGCAATTCGCGCGGCCGCCCCAGACTCAGAGGCAGAAGGCCTCGGTGGACTGAGGGGCGGGACGGAGCTCCGTGTCGCCGGGGGATCGGAAGCGAATCGCGCGGACCACGTCGACGATGAAGGCGATCGAAGCGCCCACGGCGACCCAGACCAGGCACTGATAGATCAACAGATCGGTGAGCGCCGTCGCGCCGGCCGCGCCGCTGACGTGATCGCCCGCGCCCCGGAGGAGGCGCCACTCGCCCCGGGAATTCGCCCACCCCTGGAGCACGACGATCGCGGAGAGGAGCGCTGTCGCCCAGTACGTGGCGGCGCGAATCGCAAGCCGCGTCCGGGTCCAGTACGGCTTGGCGAGGTTGGCGCAGGAGAGGCCGATCATCGCGAGCGAGACGATCAACACGGGCACGAAGAAGAAGCCGTGATGGAGGTGCTCCCAGGTCGGTCCGGCGGACCAGGTGGATCCGTGGGACTCGAGCCGGAGAAGTGCCTGCGGCCGGATCCACCAGAGGAAGAACGCGGCCTGGATCGCGAGCTCGGTGATCGAGGAGCTTCGCTCGATCCGCCCCTTCTCGCGGATCGGCTGAAGGTCGCGCGGATTCCATCGCGTGAGAAGGCCCGTGCGGCCCTGCACCCGATCGAGGATCGCGAACACGAGGGTCACGCCGCCGAAGAGCAGGAACGCAGTGGTCCAGAACGTCGATGCCGCGTGGAGCAGGAGCGCGCCCGGGGCCTCGCCGCGGATCGAGGGCGACGTGATGAAGAGGTACGTCCACCGCACGACCGTGAGCACCACGAAGGGAACGGCCAGCGCCCGGAGCGCGGTCGCGTAGATCGGGAAGAGCGTCGGCCCGATCAGGGACTCTTGCTTGCGAAAGCGTCCCGCCGCCACGATCGGCCGCCCTCTCCTTCTCAAGAGTGACTCCACCTCGGCGCTCTGGAGCTTCCGCCCCAGCTCGCCCTCCCGCTCCTGGACCTCGGACCGGATGTCCTCCCCCAGCTCCGCCGCGATGTCCTCCTTCTGCGCCCTCGGCAGCCAGAGCTTCACTGCCTGGATGTAGCGATCGACCAGATCCATGGCTCCTCTCCTATAGAATTCCGTTCAGGGAATCGTTGATGCTTCTCCACTCGGCGAGAAGCTGCTTCAGGGTCTGCTTCCCGCCCGTGGACAGCCGGTAGAACCGCTTGTTCCGCTTGTCCTCCTCGCGCCACTCGGACTCCAGCAATCCATGGCTCTCCAGGCGGCGGAGCAGGGGATAGAGCGTCCCCTCGTCGATCTCCATGCCCCGCTCCGCGAGCGCTTTGCGCAGGGTGTAGCCGTATTGCTCGCTCCGGAGCGCGGCCAGGACCGCGAGCACGAGACTGCCCCGCCGGAGCTCCAGGCGAAGGTGCTCGAACATGGCGGTCGGTTCTGAACTGTGTGCCATATGGTGTATGTCATATACTATACGTCACACAGTATAAGAGGTCAAGGGGAAATGTTCCAGGGGGCTTCAACCGTTGGGGTGACTACCGCGTGGGGCGCGACTTGGCTCGCGACTTCGAGGCGGGCGGGCGAACGACGATCGCCTCCATGGCGAAGTATTCCGGCAGCCCCAGCTGATCCACCAGATGCGCCGTGGCCTTGTTGCGCTCCTCGATCCTCTCCCAGAACTCGCGCTCGTCGACGCCGGGGAAGGGCGCCCGGTCCTTCTGGCTCTGGTGCTTGAAGATCGCGCTGATCTTTCGCCTCAGCTCCTCCTCGGAGAGGGGGATGAGGATGTCGGCATCCGCGATCGACCACTCCTGCCACGCGCCGCGGTAGTACCAGATGTCCGGCGGAGGCTCTCCCTGGTACTGCTCGAGCGCGCGTTCCACCGCTTCGTGGCACATGCGGTGGGTTCCGTGCGGGTCGGAGAGGTCGCCCGCGACGAGCACGATGTGCGGCCGCACTTCCTCGAGGAGCTCCTGGATGATCTCGACGTCGCGGGAGGTGATGGGATCCTTCCGGACCTGGCCGGTCTGGTAGAAGGGAAGGTTGAGGAATCGCGCCTGATCCGGCCTGAGGTCCAGCGTCTGGATCGCCGACAGGGCTTCCACCTCGCGGATCCGGCGCTTCAGCATCAGCACGGCGTCGCTGTCCACCTGCCCGGGCTCCTTGCGCGCCAGAAACTCCTCGACCTCCCGGAGCAGGGGACCCAGCCTCGCGCTCCCGTAGTCGAAATCCTGCGCCGTGCGCCTCACGAAATCCAGGTAGCGGCGCACCTCGTGGTCGAAGACCGCGATATTTCCGGAGGTTTGGTAGGCGACCAGGACCTCGTTCTGGTTCTGGTTCAGCTTTCTCAGGATGCCGCCCGCCGAGATCACGTCGTCGTCGGGATGCGGGGAGAAGACGATGATCCGCTTTCCCTGCGGGAGCTTGCTCTTGCCGCGCACCTTCGCGCTCAGGGCGTTGAAGACGTTTCCGTTGAGGTCCCCGGCCGAACCGTAGCGAAGGAGAAGCGATCCCAGGTGGTGCTCGCGATAGTCCACGTCCGCCAATTTCAAGACCGATTTGCGCGTGACGCCGCTCAGCCAGGTGACCGCTTCGAGCTCCATCCGCGCATCCCAGGCGATCTCGCCCAGGAGCCAGGGGGTCTTCCGTCTCGTCAGCTCGGCGGCCGCGGCGGCATCGAGGTAGACGGTGGCGTTCGGATGCCCCTGCAAGAAGGTCGCGGCCACGGAGCGGTCGACCTCGCCCTCCACCGCGCGCTTCACGATGTGGGCCTTGTGCTCCCCGGTCGCGAGGAGCGCGATCTCCCTCGATTCGAGAATCGTGCCGACGCCCATCGTCACGGCTTCGGTGGGAACGTTCTCCGCGCCGAAAAAGTCCGAGGCCGCGACACGGCGCGTGATGGAGTCGAGGACCACGAGCCGCGTGCGCGACGTCGCGCTGGAGCCCGGCTCGTTGAATCCAATGTGGCCCGTCTGGCCGATGCCCAGGATCTGGAAGTCGATCCCTCCGGCCTCGGCGATCGCCTGCTCGTATTCCCGCGCGTGGGCCTCGATCTTCCCGCGCGCGAGGTCGCCCCGGGGGATGTGCACGTTCGCGGGGTCGATGTTGACGTGCTCGAAGAGGTTCTCCCACATGAAGCGGTGGTAGCTGTGCAGGCTCTGGGGGGACATCGGGTAGTACTCGTCGAGGTTGAAGGTCACGACCTGGGAGAAGTCGAGCCCTTCCTCGCGGTGGAGCCGGATCAGCTCCCGGTAGATCCCGATGGGGGTGGATCCGGTCGCGAGCCCGAGGACGGTTCTCTTGCCGGAGGCGCCCCGCTCTCGGATGAGGTCCTGGATGCGCCGGGCGACGCGGCGGGCGATCCCGTCGTAGGTTTCATCGATGACGACCGGCACCCGCTCCGGACCCTCGCGCATGGGTTTCCTATCGGTCGCGGATGGGGCTTCTACACCTATCTCGACTACAGGTCGCGTCATGCGCCGGTAGGGTGAGCCAAGCCGGCCCTCACTTCAAGATGATGATCCGCCCCTCGTACCGGCCATCGGTCGTATCGACGCGATAGAAGTACACGCCGGAGGAGAGCTTCTCGCCCCGGTCTCCCTTCCCGTTGAACGCGTATTCGTGGTCCCCGGCGGGGAGCCGGGCGGCGTCGAGGAGGGTCCGGACGCGGCGGCCCTGGATGTCGAAGAGGAACACCTTGCCGGGACCCTCGCGGGCGGTCGAAAACGTGAGCCGGGTCGCCGGATTGAACGGATTCGGCGCGAAGGCGGGCGCCGCCGACAGACGCCTGCCGTCGATGAGCAGATCCAGGTCGGAGCAGAAGAGACGCCCATCCATGGCGGCTCCGGAGATCTGCGCCGTGAGATGCGTCGTGTGCCCGATGTCACTGAAGAGAGCGGCGACGTCCGCCGCCCTGAAGCAGAGCCGTGTCCCCGTCTTGCCGTCGCGATCCGCGTCTCCGGCGACCACCATCTTGCCGTTGGGGTAAATCTCTCCGATCGAACCGGTGCCCTCGGATCGAAGAACGACGGTGAAGGGGTCGATCAGGACATTCGGGTCCTGAACGCCCTCGATCGTGACGCACAGCCCCGCGTCCCCCGGCCTGTACTTTCCATTCGGGACCGATGCCTGCACCTCCACGCTGGGAGGCACCGGGAACGGGTTCATGAACAGGCCGATGTTCAGGGGAGCGGTGCCGACGAGGTCGGGGCGCCCGTCCTGGTTCATGTCTCCGATGGCGAGCCCCTGCGCATAGCGGCCCCCCAGAAATCTCGGGCTCGCGAAGGCGCCGTTCCCGATTCCGAGAAACACCGCCAGTCGCACGCGATCGACGTCGCTCACGACGAGGTCTTGAATTCCGTCCCCGTTCAGATCGCCGTTGGTGATCGCGAATATGAAGGAGATCGGCTCCGGGCTCGCCAGAGCCACGCCCGGCTCGAAGGTGCCGTCTCCGTGGCCCGCGAACGTCTGCACCGTGCTGGGGCTCTGGAGGTCGGCGACCGCGATGTCCGTCTTGCCGTCTCCATTCCAGTCGCCGGCCGCGACCGAGAAGGGATAGCCCCGTACGAAGGTCTCGACGGCGTCCCCGAACGTGCCGTCACCGAGGCCGGGCAGCACGATCAGCGCACCGTTCAACCCTCCGCGCTCGGGATCGACCACCGCCGCATCGGGGCGGCCGTCCACGTTGAAATCGCCCACCACGAGACTGTTGGGCCGGAAGCCCGCGGGAGAGTCATGCTTCGGGGCGAAGGATCCCTTGCCCGTGCCGAGGAGGACGGACACGGTCCCTGCTTCCTTGTTGTTGGTGATCAGGTCCAGATGACCGTCCCGATTGAAATCCTCCACGGCGATACCCCCGGGCCCGGCTCCGGTCGCGTAGCGCGTCGCCGCGAGGAGGGTCCCGTCTCCTTTACCCAGGAGCACGTCCACGGCCGCTCCAGCCACATCGGTGACCGCGACGTCCATTCTTCCGTCTTCGTTGAAATCGCCGGCCTCGATCGCCCCATCCTGCCCGGACACCGGATAGGGAACTCCGGGGGCGAGATTGTCCTTTCCTTCGTTGAGGAATACCGAGATCTGCGGCTGATCCTCGTGCGCCGCGATGATGTCCAGCATCCCATCGCGATTCAGGTCCGCGAGGCGGACCCCATGGATGAACCCGGCCAGGCTGTAGCGTATCGAGCCGTCGTTCACGGGCAGGTTGACCGAGAGCGTCACGTTTCGCTGCTGCGTGCTCACGCCGTCCGTGAGCGAGAAGGAGGCTTCCGCGGTGCCGACGTCGCACAAGGTCGGGCTCAGCGTGAGCAGGGCGGAAGCGCCCCCTGGCCTCGAATACAGCTCGCGGAGAGCGACGTACTTGGGGCCCGAGACCTTGGCAAGGTGGAGGATTCCTCCATCGGGATCGCCTGCCTGGAGGGGCACCGTCGAGGTCTGCCCCGCCCCGAGGGTCATGGGGGACAACGGTCGCAGAAACGGCGGGTGGTCCCGGCCCCGCGCGACGGTGATCCCGAACGTTGCCGCATCCGAGGCCGCTCCGTCGCCGACGCTCAAGGTTGCCGTGGCCGACCCGGCGTCGGAGGCGAAGGGGGCCACACGGATCTCCCCGCGCGCGGTCCCGGCTCCGCGATCCAGGGTCGTCACATACAGGTAGGGCGGACCGGAAACCTTCGCGAACGAGAGCGGCTGTCCATCGGGATCATTGGCCACGAGCGGCTGGATGGCGTTTCCCCCGGTCGGCACGGTCATCGCGATCGGCGGCGTGAGCCGCGGGCTCTGATTGGGACCGCCTCCGGCACGGAACGCGAGACCGTCGGCGTCGAACCAGTCCGTGCCGAGAACGAGCGTGTTGGGATAGAGGCTCCCGCCGCACAAGGAGGCGAACTCGGTCATCTCCCTCCCCGGACCGTTGAAGTCCCCGGGCGCGATCTGAAGGGAAGGCGTCCCGGAACCGGCGTACACGGTGAGCGTCCCCAGCAGATACCTTCCGGCCGGAAGGACGAGGCTGGTCGGCGTGAAGAAGAGCCCGCTCGCGAAATTCACGCTGTCGGATGGAAACGGCGAACCCACCGGTCCCATCTGGGAGACCAGGTTCGTGTAGGCGGAATAGCCCACGGTCCCGCCGGTCGCCTCGAGATTGACGTGGTAGGCGAACAGGGTCAGGGGCTTCTCGGGCTCGTACTGGCAGATCGTCCCGGATCCGTCGCGGTTGTGCGCCGTGTCCAGCCAGATGTTGATCACCGTAGGCCCGATGGCGTGCACCTCGTCGGCCGCGGTGTGCGCCCCGTCACCATTCGAATCCAGAAACATGTACTGAGCGCCGGCAGGCGAAGCCAGAAGGAGCGCGATCGGCAAGCAGAGAACGAGGGCGGAGCGGGAAGGCTGCCTTCTCATGGTGTGCGCTCCTTCAAGAAGTAGTCCCGGTGATGGGAAAGGCGACCGGGTTGGCCGGATAACTCAAATATTGTAGCAGCTACGGGATGGCGATGCAGCACGGCCGCCGCAGCCGGGAGCGTCACCGACACCGTGGCGGTCGTGAAGTAGGGGGATCCCTTCGCGACGAGATTCGAAGGGCGGGCGCTCCGGCGTCCGCCCGCTTCTATTTCGGGTCCGCCGTCACCAGGGCGAGCGAGAATCCGTCGTAGCCCTTCGTCCCCACCGTCTGGATCGCGGTGGCGCTCACGCGCGGCTCCGCGGACATCATCTCGAGGAACCTGCGAACGCCCCGGACGCTCTCGTCCGTGGAGTCCGCTTCGATCACCGCTCCCTCGCGCACCACGTTGTCCACGAGGATGAGGCTCCCGCGCCGCGAGAGCTTCAGGGACCACGTGAAGTAATCCGGAATGGAGGCCTTGTCCGCGTCGATGAAGATCAGGTCGAAGGGCCCGGCACCCTCCCGGGCCAGCTGCGGCAGCGTGTGGAGCGCCTTCCCCAGCCGCACGTCCACGATGTCGGCGAGGCCCGCCCGCGCGATGTTCGCGCGCGCCACCTCCGCGTGCTTCGAATCGAATTCCAGGGTGATCAGGCGCCCATCCTTGGGGAGCGCGCGGCCCATCCAGATCGTGCTGTACCCGCCCAGGGTGCCGATCTCGAGAATGGCGCGGGCGCCCTGGAGCCGCGCGAGGAGATGCAGGAGCTTTCCGAGATTGGTCGAGACCTGGATCTCCGGCAGCCCCGCCTTGGCGCTCGCCTGGAGAGCCGCGTCCAGCGCGGGATCGGAAGGCGAGAGGAGGCCCGAAACGTAGCGATCCACCGAGGTCCAGAGATCCTGCCCGATCACCCGCTCCGCCGGAGGCGTCATGGCGACATCCTAACCCACAAGTGGATTGCGCCTCCACCGCGGATCGGCGATCGTAGGCGTCCGCGCGTAATACGGGCGCGCCTCATGGAGGAGGGATCCGCGTGGGCTACATCGACAGGAGCTTGGTCGAAGGAGAACGAGTGCTCTACCGGGCGCGGCTCCACTGGGTTGTGCTCTTCTGGCCCATCCTCGTCGCGTCCGCCATCGGCGCGCTCGGCGTCGCCTTCCTGGTCGTGGTGGTGGTTCCTTCCCTTCGGCCCCATGGGTTCTCGGCGGCTCTGGGCGTGGTGGGGCTGCTCCTCTTTCTCGGGGCCCTGGCCCTGATCGGAAGCGCCATGGTGGCGCGGAACGCCACGGAGATCGCGGTCACCAGCAGGCGGGTGCTCATCAAGACCGGGATCGTGAACCGGCGGACTCTGGAATTACTCCTGGTCCGCATCGAGAGCATCGGCGTGAACGAGCCTCCGCTCGGGCGAATGCTGGGATTCGGCACCGTGGTCCTCCGCGGAACGGGCGGGACCCCGGAGCAGTTCGACCGGATCGCGAATCCCCTCGAATTCCGGAAGCAGGTTCAAAGCCAGGTGGAAGGGGTCCTGGCGGCCGTCACGCATTGACGGTCGATGTCCCCGGAGCGTGGGGAAATTACAGGCGCTCGACCCGAACCCGGGCGAAGGATTTTACCCCTCCGCCGTCAGGGTGTCGCAAGCGAAACGTAGTTCGGCGCAAGTACGGTTGTATTTCGTAGGAGCGCGCCCGACCGAAATCAGCTAAGTTCCTTCCCCACAGCAGCTCCGCACCCCGGAACCCCGGATCGGGGAAAGACCTTCTCCGTCAGGGGAGGCGGGAGTATCTTTCCGGCGTCCTGCTTTCGCGCAGGTGGATTCATCATGCGGTGGTCGGGCTGAAGAAGAGGAGGGCACGATGAACACATCGTTCCGCGTTTTAGCGGCAGCGGGCATTCTGGTCCTGGCGGTATCGGGGTGCGGAAAAGGAAAGGATGCGGCGTCGGCGTCCGGTGTGCACAAGGGAGACGTCGCGAAGTCCGGATCGAAGTCGGTGAAGGGCACCAAGAGCATGAAGTCCGGTGCCGCGTCGCGCGGCAGCGACAAGGAGAAGACCAAGGCAATGACGGCCACCGCGTCCCGCGCGGTCGCCCACAGCGGCGTCCTCACCTCCGAGGACAACGGCGTGGAGATCGATCTCCGCCAGGGTCAGGTGGTGACGGTGGTTCTCGACTCGAACAAGGTGAGCGGCCTGGCCTGGGTGCTGGTCGAGCCCGCGGGATCCGTCGTCGTGATGCAGGGAAGCCCCGCGTATTCCACGAAGAGCGGGAAGCGCGGGAGCGGCGGCACCGAGACCTGGCACTTCCGCGCCGCGAAGCCGGGCCATCAAACGGTGAAGATGGAGTACCGCCGGAAGTGGGCCACCAGCATGCCCGAGAGAAGCTTCCGATTCGACGCCAACGTGCGCTGAGGCGCACGGCGAAGACGACATCCCTCAGGGCCGAGTCGCGGAGGTAACCGCCGCCCGCGACTCGGATTCAATTCCCCAAACTTCCCTCAAGTCTTCCGCTTCGCGTTCCGATCTTTCTGAGGAGACGTGCAGGGTGCAACTGCGGCCCGTGTCGCGCGAGGGCCGCATTCACCGCCGTACGAGACGTCAGATCGGAAACGATGCCGATGGCTGAATCGGACCAGACACGGGCCATTCGGCTTCTTTTTCGGCACCCCGGATCGAGACGTGCCGTTCCCTCTCCAATCAAATGCGGCCAAAGGAAGTGCACTCGACGCGGCACGGGTTCGCGCCGAGCTCTCCGGGGCGCATCGCGCTCGTAAGTTGCGCAACGAGAGGCACGAGAGATGTGGCACATGGATTGCTGTTTCAGTCAGGAGCACCACCGAAAACGAATGGTTTTGTTGCGGCGCCGGCGCGCGATCGGGGCGATTCCATGCCCGCGCGCCGCTCATGTCTCGAGGAGGAATTCGTGTCGAAGCGAATGAGTCACGGCTTCTCGCTCATCGAGCTTGCGGTCGTGATGTTGATTTTCGGCATCGTCCTCGCGACGGGAATCCCTTCGTTCATCAAGTACCGCCGCGACCAGGAGCTGGTGACGTGCGCGCAGAACATCGCGGGCCAGATCCGTCTCTCGCGTGCGACGGCGATGGTGACCGGGCGCGTGCAGCGCTTCCATCTCTACTACAACTTCAGCGGCTACGACTATCACGTACACGACAACAACGGCCCCGTTGCCGCGGGCTGGAAGCTTCCCAAGGGTATCACCTACTCATGGGGCGGCTCGCTCGTCGGCTTCGATCTGACGCCGGACGGCCGCGCCTCGACCTCGACGGACATCATGCTCGTCCGCGACGACGGCGTGCGCGACACGATCTCGGTCCAGATGTCGGGCCAGGTGCTCTACCACTAGGAAGGGAGCAGTCGAACCGCTCATGAAACGAAATCCGGAGCAGGGCCTCACGCTCGTGGAGACCATGGTGGCGCTGGTGATTCTCGCCATCGGGGTCATGGCCGTGGCGCGCGTGTTCCCGTCGGTTTCCGCGAACCAGCTCACCGCCCGGATGCTCACGACCGGGTCGAATCTGGCCCGCGAGAAGCAGGAAGAGCTCGGCGCTTTGCCCTGGACGGATGCAGCCCTGTCGGACGGACGCCACCCCGCCGGCATTGCCACGGATGACATCGGGACCAACAACGCGTGGCATCGGTATTACAACGTCACAACGCTGACAGGAACGCTGAGCGACCTGAAGCGTGTCGTCGTGACGGTCAGGTGGACGTTCAACGGAACCGACTCCACCATGACGACTACCTACTTCAGGAGATGATATGAACAGCCCCCCGCTCGTTCGCGCCCGGGGAACCCCCCGGCGGCCGGAGTCCGGCTTCTCTCTGGTCGAGATGATGGTCACGATCCTCATCCTTGGCGTGGTGATGAGTGTGCTCATCACCATCCTCATGGGTGCCATGCGCAGCAAGACTTCCTCCTCGAACGAGATGGAAGCCACGCAGGCTGCGACCACGGCCATGGACTGGATCGCGGACGATCTCCGGACGGCGGGCTATCAGGCCGACGTGACCTATCCGGCCACGCCGCAGCCGCCGATCGCCTACATCGACAGCTTGCAAGTATTGATCTGCTCCAACCAGATGCCGTATCCCGACACGCTGAGCGTCAAGCGCGGGATGCCGCAGGCGTACGCGCCGGACGGGATGCCGAGGCCGAGGCCGCTCGACGGAACGAGCTGGGAGCCCCCGGTGAAGTACCGGACCGGCGCCGAGATCATCCGGTACACCCTCGACGTGAACAACGACGGCGTCGTGGACGCGAACGACCTGAACGCGACGCTCGGGTCCGATGCCAAGAGGACGCCCAATCCCGACGACTACGTTCTGGTCCGTCAGGTGTACGGGGATTCGACGAACGGCGCGCTGGGGAACAACGGCGGGGACCCGGAGAAGCTGGCCTTGGTCCGCGGGCCGGGCGCTGGCGTGCCGAAGATGTTCACCGTCTATCTCAAAGGCACCGCCACGCCGTGGGACTGGGCGAACGGGCCGATTCCGGAATCGAAGCTCTCGGACATCGACCGCGTGCTGGTCCAGGTCACGACCACGAGCCCCGGGGCGGACTCGCATCAGAACTACGCGCAGACGACGCTCCGGACCCAGGTGCAGGTGGGGCGCAACGTGCCTTCCTTTCTAGCCACGACGTACGTGGTGGACGGCTACGTGTACTGGGACAAGGACAAGAATCACGTTCAGGGCGGCGGCGATCCGGGTCTGGAGGACGTGCTCGTCCGGATGGGGCCCTACACTTCGGTCACCAATGCTTCCGGCTACTTCATTATCCGCGCCCCGGCCGGCGCCTACGTCCTGAAGCACACGCCGAACTCGCCCTTCGGGAATTTCAACTCCCCGGACAGCTTCAACGTCGCGATCGGGCCCGGCGTCACGCGCTCCTTCGCCGATACCAGCCAGGCGGGCGGCTACGTGATCAGCAGGGCGTTCAAGGACGCGAACTCGAACCTGGTCCAGGATATGGGCGAGAGCGGCGTGCAGGGCCTCGAGGTGACGGTCAGCGGAGGCGCCCCTCAGGCCTACACCGATGTGAACGGAAAGACCCGCCAGTTCGTCAAGGCCGGGGCATTCACCGTGGGCGTGAAGCTGCCCGACTCGCTCACCTGCGCGACGTCGAACCCGTTCGCGGGAACGATGATCGCCGGCGACTCGGTCACGGTGAACTTCCCGCTGAACGACACGCCCCCCGGATACATCGCGGGCAGAGTGTTCCAGGACAACAACCGGAACGGTGTCGCCGATGGCGGCGAGCCGGGCGTCTCGAACGTCTACGTGTACGTGGTCTCCAACGGAGGCTCCACCATCCAGGGATACGGATACACCGATAACAACGGTTCCTACAACATCAGCGTGCCCTCGAACAATCCTCCGGGCACGAATCCCTATTACGCGACGATCACTCCCCCCTCGGGATTCTTCCCGACCAGCACCACGTCCATCGGCCCCTTGCTCGTCGGGCCGGGACAGACGCTGAGTGGAAAGAACTTCGGCGTCGCGGGATTCCAGATCATCTCGCTCAATGCGAGCCGCGTGCTGAGTCTTGCGGCCGGTGATCTGATGGAGAACGACTGGGCCGCGGGCAATCCCGCCACGGCGCGCAAGGACAACGACCTGGTGCTGGGCGCCGACGCGGGCGGCACCGACAACATCTCGATCTGGTTCAACCAATACAACGCGACGCCGCTCTTCACCGCGTCCCCGGCCCTGCCGAACGGCTACACGCGCAACGCGCCGCAGTCGGTGCTGTCGATGGCTCTGGACACGCTGGACACGAACGCGCCGAAGGCGCGTCCCGATCTCGTGACCGGCACCAAGGCGGGCGCGACCGGAAACTTCTTCGTCTGGTTCAATCAGAACACGAGCGGCAACGAGGGCTTCTTCCCGGCCGCGTTCAGCGCCGGCCAGAACTACTGGACGCTCGACGTGGGGGACGTCTCCTCGGTCCTCACGATGGACTGCGCCGGCGGCATGGGTCCGGACATCATCGTCGGGACGCGCTCGCCGACCGCGGGCCGGGGATCGATCGAGATCTGGCAGAACAGCGACGCCGCGACGCCGACCTTCTCGCGTCAGGAAACCTATCCCTCGGCGGGGCTCATTCCGACAGGGACCCTGGGCGAGGTCGCGGCGATGCAGCTGGCGGACATCGACAACGACGGGCGCAAGGACCTGGTCGTGGTCACGAAGACCGGAAATTACACCGGCGAGCTCCTCGTGTTCCGGAACGTGGGGAACACGAACGGCAACCGCTTCCTCTGCGCGTACGACCGCCCTCTGGATACGGGCGCCGGCGTGTCGCTCGCGTGCACCGACGTGGAAGGCGACGGGAACATCGACGTCATCGTGGGCACGCAGTCGAGCACCAGCACGGGCGACCTCTACGAGTACATGAACATTTCCTCGGGAGGGACGATCGACTTCAAGGCGTTCAGCCACAGTGCGCCCGGGATCGTCTCGGCCCTCTTGGTGGGCGACTACGGCGGCGCCGCCAGGAACGACATCGTGATGGGCTGGCGCGGGGATGAGACGGGCTACACCGGCGGACTCCTCATCTATTTCCTCGACACGGGGAACATTCCGCCCAACGGCACCGATCCTTCCGCGGGTGCTTTGACCAGCTTCGTGCCCGCGCTCACGAAAGCCAATTTCAACTACGGCGTGAACCCCGTGTCGCCGTCGCCTCCGTATCTGACGGACTTGGCGGCCGGCGTGAAAACGGGGGCCAATACCGGCGCGCTCGTAGTCTTCATTCGGTAGGAGGACGTATGCGGGGGTTCCTGAATTCAGTCACGAACCAGCGCGGAGCGGCGTTGGTGATCACGCTCCTCGTGCTCATCGCGCTGGTCATCGTCTCGGCCGCGCTGGTCACGACCTCGGTCGTGAACACCAGGATCTCCGGTGTCGACCAGCGGCGCGCCAAGGCGCTGGATCTTGCGGAGGCGGGAGTCCAGGAGGCCGTGAGCAGGATCAAGTCCGGCGAGGTTCCCGGAAACAACAATCCGAGAATGGTCGCGCAGATCTTCCTGGCCAATGCCGGCAGCGTGCCGGTGCTCGGGACCGACTCGGTGGGATTGGGTACGGCTCAGCCGGCAGGAAACTGGCTCACGTACACCACCGCGGGCCGCAACAAGAGCACCCTGACGGTCAAGTACATGACCGACGCCTCGCGGCAGTCGATCTACAAGTACGACGTGAACAAGACCATCCCCATGAACACGCTCACCGGGATGCCGATCTATGAAATCACGTCCACCGGCACGGTAGGAAACGCGAACCGCACCGTCGTGGCTCAGGTCTGCGCCAAGCCGTTCAACGTGAGCATGAAGGGCGCGCTCGCGTCGGGCGTGGATGTGAAGTTCACGGGCAACGCGTTCGCCTGCGGCTACAACCATAAGATCGAAACGCCCTATGACACGGGTGTCAACGGCCGGACAGGCGTGGGCGGCTGCAATGAGAGCCCCGGGAACTGGGAAGTCGGGTCCGGAAACCTGACGGGAATCTGGTCCGGCGGAGCGATCACCAGCGGCGGCGCGTCGAGCCGGGACGGAAACCCGCCCGAGCAATCCGGGCAGCCCGGATTCTACGCGGGTCCCTGGCAGGCGCTCGGTCTGGCTCAGGCGAGTTTCTATTCCTGGATCGGAGCGGCGCAGGCCAACATGCCGGCAAACCTGGACCAGAACATCTATCTCGACGACGACGGCACGCCGCAGAACGCGTCGGGCAACTACACACTTCACGGATCCGGCTCGGGGATGCTCTACGTGGACGGCGACCTGACGATCAACTCGGGCTCCTCCTGGCGCGGCCTCATCTATGTCGAAGGGGACGTGAAGCTGAACGGAAGCGCCTGGATCCTGGGCGCCCTGGTCGTGAAGGGAAAGACCAAGACCAATTTCAACGGCGGTGCCACGGTTCTCTACAGCGAGGACGCCATCGCGCAGTACATCACCCGGAATGGATCGTACGCCACGCTCTCGTGGCGGGAGATCAATCCGTAATGCGGTCAGACTCCAACCGGGGGAGCAAAGGAAAGGAAGCCATGAACGTCATCCAGAAGTCGGACGAGCGCGGGGCCGCGCTCATCATCGCGCTGCTCGTGATGCTGGTGCTCATCGTCGTCTCGGCAGGACTGGTGACGACCTCGGTCGTGAACACCAAGATCTCGGGCGTCGACACGCGGCGCGCGAAAGCCCTGGACCTGGCGGAAGCCGGTGTCTCGGAGGCGATCAGCCGGATCAAGTCCGGTGAGGTTCCAAGTGACCTGAATCCGCGCATGGTAGCCCAGATCTTCAATACCAACTCCGGGAGCGTTCCCACGCTGGGAACCGACTCGGTGGCCCTAGCGACGGCGCAGCCGGCCGGGAACTGGCTCACGTACACGACGGCCAACAAGAGCGCGGATCTGCTCACGGTCAAGTTCAAGACGGACGGCTCGGGCAACACCATTTACAAGTACGATCCGCAGAAGAGCCTCCCCATCCAGCCCGATACGGGGATGCCCATCTACCAGATCCGATCCACGGGAAACGTGGGCGGGACGAAGCGCACGGTGGTGGCGGAAGCGGTCGTCCGTCCGCTGCCGCTCAACATCCACGGCGCCCTGGCGTCAAAGGTTGACGTCAAGTTCACTGGAAACGCGGTCTCCTGCGGCTACGACCACCGCTCGGACACTCCGGCGGGCACAGGGAACAATGGCAGGGCGGGATTTGGCGGGTGCAACGAGAACCCCGCGAACAAGTGGTGGGAAATCCCCGGAGACGAAATGGCCGGCCTCTGGTCCGGCAACAACGTCAGTGTCAGCGGCGGTGCGGCCGCGGACGGCATACCCGTCTTCAGCCAAAGCCAGCCTGGATTCTACGCGGGTCCTTGGGAAGCGCTTGGAATGACCCAGGCACAGTTCTGGGCTTGGGCGGGTGCGCCTCAGGCGAACATGCCCGCGAACACGAACCAGAACATCTACCTGGACAATGATGGAACGACCCAGAACGCTTCGGGTAACTGGACCCTGAGCTGTACGGGATCGGGACTTCTCTACGTGGACGGCGATCTCACGCTGAACGCGGGATTCACGTGGCGTGGACTTGTCTACGTCGAGGGTGAGCTCTCCAAGCTGAACGGAAATGCCTGGGTTCTCGGCGCTGTGATCGCGAAGGGTAGGACCGAGACCAAATTCAATGGCGGGGCCACCGTCCTCTGGAGCCGCGACGCGGTCCTCCAGAACGTCGGAAGAGGCGGAGCCATGTCGGTCATCTCCTGGCGCGAGGTCCGGTAGCTCAGGTGCTCAAGGCGCTCTGGAGCACGATCCATTCGAGGTAGATCACCAGGAGCTGCCCGACGAATCCGATGACGCACACGGCCACCGCGCGCCACGTGCTCTTGTAGTCCAGGGCCTGCCGCACCCCGACCACCATCGCCGCCAGGGTCCAGAGCCAGGCGACGACGACCACCAGCCAGCCCAGCATCGGGACGATTCCCAGCACCCGGAGAATGCCCGGCGTCGCGGCGAACCCGGTGGTGCGGATCAGCTCGCCGACGTCCGATCTCGTCTCCGCCTCGGGAAGAAGCTTCACCCCCACGACCCACACCAGGAGTACCCAGGTCATCCATCCCAGGACGCCGCCCACGAGATTGACGATGAGGTGCACCTCGCCTGGGCGGATGTCGCCGATCATGATGGCGACCGCGGAGAGGAGCACGATGAAGAGCGCCTGAGCGGTCGCTTTCCGGTCGGCCTCCACCTCCTCGTACGTCGCCACCTGGAGCTTCGCGGCTCCCACCATCCGACGGAACAGCGATCCCATGACGGCCCCTCCCTGATTCACGCGGACGGCAGGGTGGAAATGCGGCTCAAGCCCCCTGCCGGAGCTTCCGATGATCCGAACAGGGGTACCACATGTCACATCCGATCGCCATCGCCTTCATCCACGGAATCGGCCGAACCAAGCCCGGGTACTCGGCAGGGATGCAGCGCGCCCTGAAGCGTCGGTTCGCGGCCTGCGTCGGCAAGGAGATGCCCGAGGCCCGCGGACGTCACGCGGGCAAGAACGGCCGTCTGGACCCCTGCTCCCAGCTCGTCTTCGAGGAGGTCAACTGGAGCGCGGCGCTCCAGTACCGGGAAAACCGCCTCTGGCGGAGGCTCAAGGCCGCGGACGGGATGCGGTACCCGGAGCTGCGCCGATTCCTCGTCGACTTCGCCGCCGACGCGATCGCCTACCAGCCCGCCACCTCGGATCGCACCGCCTACGACGCCATCCATCGCGAGGTCGCGGCCACACTGGCGAGACTGGCGGATCGCGCGGGGCCGAGGGCGCCCCTCTGCATCGTCTCCCACAGCCTCGGCACGGTCATCGCGACCAACTACGTCTACGACCTCGTGAAGCGCCACGACTCCTTCATGGGCAGGAGCGTGACCGCCAGGATCAACGGCACGCCGCTCGAGCGGGGGGAGACCCTGGCGCTCCTCTACACGATGGGGAGTCCCATCGCGCTCTGGAGCCTTCGCTACCCTCGCTTCGGCGAGCCCGTCCGGCTTCCGGCGCCCGCCCTGGCCCGGCACCATCCCGGGCTGAAAACCCAATGGATCAATCTCTACGATCCCGACGACGTCATCGGGTACGCCCTTCGTCCTCTGAACGCGGCCTACCGTGCCGCGGTCACCGAGGACCGTCCCGTGGGCGTGGGCTGGCTCCTCACGAGCTGGAATCCACTCTGCCATCTGGGCTACTGGAACAACGGAGGCGTCGCGGATCAGATCGCGAGGTCGCTCGCGGAGGTGTGGCGGCAGAGCACGGGCCTCGCGATCGCGGAGCCGCGACGGACCGAGCGCGTGGCGCGGGTTAGGAAGACAGGATAGCGGGTCCCCGGAAATCGGGTATCCTCAATCCCATGCGCGCTATCCTCACCATCGCACGCCCCGCAGCCGACGAGCACATCGAGTACTACGGCAAGTACATCCGGCTGGTCCCCGGCGGCGACGCGCTGGATGCGATGCGGAGCCAGATCGGGGACACCGTCCGCCTTCTCCAGCCGCTCGACGAATCGAAAGCGCTGCACCGGTACGGTCCCGGCAAGTGGAGTATCAAGGAGGTCGTGGGCCACATTACCGATGCGGAGCGGGTGTTCTCGTATCGCGCGCTCCGCTTCGGCCGGGCCGACGAGACTCCGGTCCCGGGATTCGACGAGAACACCTACGTGCCCGCGGGTCGCTTCGACCTAAGGCCCCTCTCGGAGCTTGTCCAGGAAGTTCAGGCCGTGCGTGCCTCCACGATCGCCCTCTTCCGGGGAATGGACGAGCAAGCGCTGCTCCGCCGCGGGACCGCGAATGGGGATTCCATCAGCGTTCGAGCGCTCGCGTGGATCCTCGCGGGCCACGAGCTTCATCACCGTGGGATCCTGATCGAGCGCTACGGCCTGGGGAAGTAGCGCTCCACTCTTCCGCCGTCCGTTGTCCTTCTTCGATCTGCCGGGCGACCGTAGACGTACAGGTCCGTGACGTTACCGCCACGGCGCCCGCGTCCTCCGCGGCAAGAACGGCCCTCTCCATTTTTCGGACAAGGCTCGACGGCCAAGCCTCTTGCGCGCCGAACCCTCCCTTCGAGAGAGACCCACGGGCGGCCCGATGGCACTCGAATTGCCGGGCTCCCCAGGTACGGTGCAATCCGCCCTGGGGCCGGAAGTCGTGCGCGCCGCTCCAGGCCATCCTTGTCCAAGACAACTCGAGAAGACGAAGGAGAATCAGCCATGCGCAAAAGTGGTGTCCTTGCTCTGGCAGTGGTCGGCCTCTTGTTCCTGGGCGGCACGGTCCTCTACTACTCGAAGTACCGCCAATCGCAGGCGGAATTCGCGCAGATGACGGCCCAGGAGCACGAGACGCGGATCAAGTACGGGCAGGCGATCAACGAGATCGCCATGATCCAAGACAGCCTCAACACGATCGTCCTGGGTGAAGCGCCGCTTTTGCAGGGTCACGCTCATTCCGAGGTCCCGCTGCCGCCGACGGTTCGCGACCAGGTGCTCGGGCGCATCGCGACGCTGCGGGCGGGGCTGGAGCGCACCAAGGAGCGGATCCAGACGCTCGACGACAAGCTGAAGCGAAATGGCGTCCAGATTTCGGGATTGCACAAGATGATCGACGGGCTGAAGAGGAACGTGGCCGAGAGGGAAGAGTCCATCGCGATGCTCAACACGCAGGTCCAATCGCTACAGACCGAGGTCGCGGGACTGACGGTCGACGTGAACACGAAGCAGATGGAGCTCACGACCAAGCAGCAGGAGCTCACCGAGAAGCAGCGTGAGCTCGCGACGATCTTCTATACGGTGGGCACCAAGAAGGAGCTCCAGCGCGCGGGCGTGGTGGTCGCCGAGGGAGGCGTCCTGGGCGTGGGCAAATCACTCAAGACGTCCGCCCAGTTCGACGAGGCCCGGTTCACACCGCTGAACACCGACCAGGAGACCGTCATTCGCCTTCCCGCAACCCATCGCGTTCAGATCCTGAGCGCTCAGCCCGTCTCGAGCTACACCCTCAAGATCACGGGGAAGGACGAGATGGAGCTGCTGATCACGAATCCGAACGAATTCCGGAAGGTGAAGCATCTGGTGATCGTGAAGGCGTAGGCGCCCCCTCCGCCTTTGCGTCAGGAGCCCGCTCCGACCCCTGTCGGGGCGGGCTTTCTCACGCCCGGCTGGATTGCGGGACCGGTGGTCGCTCAGTAACGGAAGGGGTCCACGCTGACGTCGTAGGGACGCTCCGCTTCGCGCCGGGTAGGGATAGCCTTGCGGAGTACACGGATTCTCGAAACTGCAAGGGGTGCCGGCGGAGCACCTACTGCGAACTATGGAGCATGCGCATGAGTGTTTCTCCTACACGCGCGACGGGCCGGGACGATTACGGAGAGACCATCCCGAGTCGGATGGCGTAGCGAACGAGCCCTGCGGTGTCGTGGATCGAAAGCTTGTCCATGATGTGCGCGCGATGGGTCTCGGCTGTCTTGAGGCTGATTCCGAGTAGGTCCGCGATTTCCTTCGATCGCTTTCCCTCCGCGACCAGCTGGAGCACTTCCCGCTCGCGCTGGGTCAGGCGGGGGAGCGCCGTGTCTTGCCTCGTGATGAAGGCCTCGAGCACGGCTTGGGAGACGCCGGGACTCAGGTAGATCGAACCGCGGACGACCTGGTCGATGGCCGTGACGAGATCGACCATCGCCTGGTTCTTGATCACGTAGCCCCGGATCCCCACACGCAGCGCCTCGAGGACATAGTGGTCCTCCGTGTGGACCGTGAGCGCGATCAGGCGTGTATCAGGAGAATCGCGCCGGACGGCGGCCGCGCAGTCGATGCCGTTCAGGATCGGCATGCCGATGTCCATCACCAGCACGTCCGGCCGGTGCTTCCGCGCGAGGCGGGCGGCAGCCCTGCCGTCGGCTGCTTCGCCGACAACGTGATGCCCGGCGGCAGCGAGGAGCGATCTCAACCCCTCGCGCACGATCGCGTGGTCATCCGCGAGCAGAATTTGAAGCATGGTGCGAAGCTCCCAGGGGAATCTGAACCAGGACCTCGGTCCCTCGGCTCGGGGCCGGCCGGATCATGACGGCGCCCCCTACGTGCGCCACCCGTTCCCGGATACCGATAAGCCCCAGTCCCGAGGGGGCGGCTCCGGAGCCCGGTGGCTTCTCGCGGAAGCCGATACCGTCGTCTCGAATGCTGCACTGGACGGCACCTCTCGATCGCCGGAGGCGGATCACGACGCTCGTGGCTTTGGCGTGCCTGACGGCGTTGTTCACGGCTTCTTGCGCGGCGCGATAGAGGACCGTCTCCACGCGCGCGGGGAGACGGCTCCCGGTCATGCCTTCCACCGTGACAGGCATCCCCGCCCGGCGAGACACTCCGTCGGCGAGAGACCGCAGCGCCGGCTCGAGGCCGAGGTCGTCGAGAATCGTCGGTCGCAGCTCGTAGGAAATCTGGCGGAGCCGCTCTTCCACGGCGGCGAGTCGCTCGTTCACGACTCGAAGCTTCTCCTTCTCCTCCGGGGGCGCGGTTCGAAGCGCGTCATCCACGGCCCAGTGCACGCCGACGAGGAGGTGGCCCGCCTCATCGTGGATCGCGTGCGCGATGCGCTTCATCTCCTGCTCGCGCGCCTCGGCGCTTCTCCTGACCGCCGCGTTCGCCTCCCTCGCGCCGCGATGGGCCATTTCGAACGGCGAGAGGACCTCGGGCGATACGGCGCCCAGGGCTGCCACGATGCGAGTGCATGCGTCGCGGTCTTCGGCCTCGAGAAGAAGGTCCTTCGTGGACTGGACCAGGGCCGTGGCGACGTCGAGGACGCCGCGGCCCGATTCGAGGGCTTCGCGGCCCAGCTCGTAGGCCGCGTGCCGCGACCGCTCCGTTTCGCCCCCTACGTGCTCCCGGAGGAGGCGGACGAATCGAGGGTGAATCGGATCCGGCGTCTCGGTCACGTTCCGTCTCGCGAGCGCCACGCGGCGAGGACCAGCGCGTCGTCCCGCCCGGTGGCGTACCGCTCCATCACTCGATCCGCGATATCCTGGGCGCGCGACCGGGTGATGGCACCCTCGCCGAAATCCTTGGTGAGCCCGTCCGTTGCCATGAGCAATAGGTCCCCTCGACGAAACGGCCGCGTCACCGGCATGAGCCGCGTGAGTCGATACCCGACCAAGCCGCTCCCCACGCGCAGGCTCTCCCGCGTCTCCGCGGTGCCGCCCGCGGCGTGGAGCAGCACGCCCTGGACATTCCCCACGCCGAGCCAGGTGATGCTCGACTCGCCCGTATCGATCCTCGCGATGCCCATCGTCAAGCCTCGCAACTCCCGGACGGCGAGATGGCACCGGTCCATCAGCCATTCGAGAGGAGCCGTGTCATGGCTGCTCAAGACGTCGATGGCCGCCTGGGCTGCCGCGGCCGCCTCCGGGCCATGCCCGATGCCGTCCGCGACCGCGAGCAGCGCGGAGGAGGGCCCGGCCCTGACAACGTAGGCATCGCCACACTCCAGCTCGCCCGTCAGGGGTCGCTTCGAGATGCCGACATCGAGCTCGCCCCCGATCAGCGTCTCCACTTCGTCGCGCATATGATGGTCCCCCTTCCTGGGGTTGATTCGATGTCGATCTCGTCCATGAGTCGACGGACTCCGGGGAGACCGAGTCCCAGCCTTCCCGACGTTGAGAAACCGTCCTCGAGCGCGCGATCCACGTCCGGGATTCCTGGGCCCTCGTCTCGAACCGAAATCGCGATGCCGCGGCCGCGACCCGAGGTGACGGGCCACAGAGCCACCTCGCCCCGAATCGCGTACTGGACGACGTTGCGCGCCAGCTCGGAGATCGCGCTGGCGACGAGCGTCGCGTCCCCCGCGGAGAACCCGATGGAGCGAGCGAGCTCTCGTCCTTTCAGCCGCGCCGCGACGATGTCGACGTCCGAGCGGATGGAGACCACGGTCGTCGACGCCTCGCGCTCGACGTCAGGTGATTCGGTTCGACTTCGTGCTTCCATCGAGGTACGCCAGACCTTCCTCGAGATCGAGTGTCGTCGCGATCCCCTCCAGTGTCAGTCCGAACTGCGCCATCGCGAAGGCCACCTCCGGCTGGATGCCGACGACGACCATTTCGGCTCCCCGGAGGCGGATCATCTGCGCGAGGTCGCGCAGGGTGCGCGTCGCGAACGAATCCAGCACGTCGAGCGCGGTCAGGTCGAGAATCACGGCGCGCGCTCGATGCCTGGAGACGCTCTGAACGAGCCTGTCGCGCAACTGCAGCAAATCCCCGTCCGTGAGCGCCGATTGCACGGTGGCGATGAGGTATGCCCCCTGTTTGAGGATGGGTACTTCCATGTACGCCCCCTGTTTGGGTGCTTCCATCCAGATCCTCGCTGGCCCAGCCGCGCGCCAACGCGCGCACTAGGAGCCCTGCGCCCCCCCGATTGGAAAGACCTTGTAGCCGAGGAGGCGCTCCGCCTCCTCGATGCCGCCCTGGAGGTCACCGACGGTGGTCATCTTCCCGAGGTCGACGCCGATCTTCACGAGCGTCTGCGCAATCTCGGGGGAGAGCCCGGTGACGATGACCGTGGCACCGAGCAGACGGGCGGCTTCGACCGTCAGGACGAGATGATTGGCGACGGCCGCGTCGATGGCCGCGACCCCGGTGATGTCGATGACCACCACCCTGGCGCGGTTCGTCCGGATCCCGCGCAGGAGCTGCTCGGTGAGCTGCCGAGCCCGATGAGGGTCGATCACGCCGATGATCGGGAGGATCAGGAGCCGCTCGCGTACCTGCAGCACGGGTGTCGAGAGCTCTCGAATGGCATCTTGCTGCTCCCGAATCACGCGCTCGCGCTCCTGCACGAACCCGACCGCGACGGTGATGGCGATACGGTTCGCCGCGGGCTCGTAGGCGTCGAGCATCCGGTTGAGGACGGTGAAATCGCTTCGATACTTGGCGAAGAGGGACCGGGCCAGGACGTCGCGCAGGAGGAGCACGATGCCGACCACCTCGTGCGTCTCGACGCCACGCGGAATGATGCGCTCGGACAGGTTCCGGGCGTATGCCTGGAGCGCTTCTAGGGTCCCCGACTCGAGACCCTCGACGTAGCTGTCGTAGACCGACGTGGCTTCCGCGAAGATCTCGTCACGCGACATGGCGGTAAGAAGCTCCGCTTCGGTGATGAGGCGCACCCATTCTTCTCGGAGCTGCGTGCGGTTGTCGCGGAGGTGCGAGACGAGCTCGGTGAGGAGAGCCACGGTTGCTACCGACGGCGGGGATAGGATTGCCGTCTGATCTCGTGTGTTCGGCATGATGTGCCCCCTGTGATACACGTCGACTGGGGGCACTCGCGCGGCGACGCGGGGAGATATCCGCCCAGCGGACGTACCTGCCCCCTCCTTACATGGTATCCCGGCAGCGCTGCCCGTCCTATCGGGAAATCTACCCATGGCTCTCCCTCCGGCCCACGCCGAACGACTGACCGAGCAGGGTGTTCTCCAGCACCGTGCCAATCCCGCGAAAGACGAGACGCCAGGTCAGGACCGCCCCGATGGCGCAGCCCATGGCCGTCCCGACACTTGGCGGCAGCCCCGATACGGATGCCGCAATCGTGAGCGACGTGACCGCAAGGAACAGGCTCGAGGCCGCGAGACAGGCTTCGCGCCGGAGGTCGAAGTAGTAGAGGAGGATGAGCCCGAGCAGGCCGATCCCTTGCGCGCCGGCGCCGAGGAGGAGGAGCCGGTAGGGCAGGATCGCCCCCGGCGGCAGCCCCAGCCAACGAGCCAGAGGATCTGCGGCAAGCTGCAGGAATACGGTCACTCCCGCCTGGACGGAGACGGCGCCGCGGAGGAGCCGGGCAGCCTCCCCCACGAGGCCCCGCGCGCGGCTCCGAAGCTCGGGGAGCGTCGCTCCGCCCTCCAGGGCCTCATAGAACGATCGAAAGTGTCGGTAAAACGTGGTCTCCACCTCCACGAAGATCCACGCGAGGCAAGGGATGGTCGAGAACCACGCGATGGTCGAAGCTCCGGCGTGGAGCGACGCCGCCTCGCCGCCGACCAGGCGCCAGGCGATGAGCTTGTCTACCCACAGGGAAGCGTTGAACGCGAGCCCGGCCCCGGCGAGCGCCGCGTAGTCGCGAAACGCGGGCAGTAGCGCCGCTCCTTCGTCCGCCTCTTCCGGCAGCGCGCGGAAGATGCCCACGAGCAGAATCACCAGCGTAAGAGTTTGACCCGAGATCAGACCGAAGAGATATCCCGGTACGCCGAGCCCGGCGACGGCGGCGAGCACGGCTGCCAGAAGGAAGCTCTGCGCCGATCCGGCTCCCACCGCGCCAAGGACGAGGGAGGGGGGAGAGGGGCCGTCGCCCACCGAGAGCGCCGTCCACTGGGCGCCGACGGCGGCCGAGAGGGCGGCCCCCCACAGGGCGGTGCGTGGCGGCAGGCCCAACGCGAGAAGCCCGACGGCGGTGGGGAGGGCGCAGATGAGGAACGTTGCGCCAAGCCCTCGGCAGAGGGGAGCGGCGATGGCACGGGGCCGGCCCTCGTACACGCAGTCCGCGACGTGGCGCGAGACGACGATCTGGACCGGCCCGGCAACGAGCAGGGCGGCCGCGTAGGCGACGTTTACGACAGTCCCGGCGGTGGCGAGATCGGCCATCGCTCGGCCGATGACGAGCGGGAGCGAGACCAGCACCGCCGTCGTCAGCACCCACGGCAGCGCCATCACCGCCGCGCCCGTGGCGTAAGCCGCGGTGGCTCCGGAGATCCCTTGATCGATCAGGCGCTCGAGGCGCCACCCTATTCCGGCCATGGCCAGGTGTAGAGCGCCCGGTAAGCCGAGACCGTCGCGCTCTTCCGATAGAACGTGGCCACGCGTCGCCGACCGGCGGCGCCCATGAGGCGGCGCTCCTCAGGGTCCCTGGCGAGCCGAATGATCGCTGCTGCCGTTTCTTCGGGAGCCGCGAGCCGCGTCACGATGCCGCTCGGGCCGATCTGCCGATCGGCACATCTTCGTCCCTCGAGGAGCTCGCGGCAAGCGCCGGCGTCGGAGGCAATCACCGGAATCCCCGCGGCGCCGGCCTCGAGGATGACGAGCGGCTGCCCCTCGCTGAAGCTCGTGAGCACCAAGACGTCGATCTCGGAGTAGACCCGCTCGATCGGCAGGGCACCTTCGAACCGTACCGCGCGTTCGAGACCGAGCCTCGCCACGAGGTGCCGGCACCGGCGTGCGTACCGCGGATCCTCGTCGACCGGGCCGATGATGCGCACGTCGAGCTCGACGGCCTGGAGGGCCAGGAAGCACGCATGAATGAACGTGACGACGTCCTTGATCGGCACCAGCCGTCCCACGAAGGCGACCGTCACGGGATGTCGCCCCGGTGTTCGAGGCAACGGCCCGCGGACGCGCGCGCCGAGGTCGATCCCGTTTGGAACGACGACCGTCTTATCGGCCGGAGCGCCGTCGGCGATCTGCCTCTGTCGATTGGCGTCGCAGATCGAGACGACGGTCGATGCCCCGGCGTAGGCGCATCGTGCGAGAGCGCCAAAGAAGCGCGCCCACATCCGGCGTAATGCCGAGACCGTCGTGTCGTCGAGCATGCCGTCCGCGCCGCGGCTGTCTCGCGTCCCGCGGAACCAGGGGGCGCGGTCCAGCTCGAGGTTTCGCTCGCGCGCGTAGATCCCGTGCTCGGTCAAGAGAGAGGGGCGACCGGCCCGGCGGCCCCAGACCGCGGCCAAGAGTCCCGCGTAGCCGGTGCAGAGGGAGTGATAGACGGTCGCGGGCGGCGGCTCCGCCGCGAGCAGGTGGACGAGCGGCAGGTGCATCGATCGAGAGTGCCAGAAGAAGTCGATGAACGCGGCGTTGGGCGCGAGCCGCTCGTAGAGCTCGGTCGTCAGCTCGAAGGACGCCCGGCCGTGGAGAAACGCGCCGGGGGACAGGTCGCCGCTCGCGAGGTCGTCGAGCAACGGTGAGTCGATTTCGTCCTCCAGATGTAATCTCCGAATCCCGCGAAGGACACGCGAGGATCGGCGTGCGTCCACGTGGCGCTGTCGCGCCGGCGGCGGCTCGCGACAGTACAAGTTGGACAGGGAGACCACGTTGGCCGGAAGGGAATAGCGCATCCGGGTGTTGGCTCCCCGCTCGGGGCCGACGTGCACCAGGGCGAAACGAAGGTCCGGGAGACTCCCGATCAGATCGTGGACCCACGTCGACACGCCTCCGTTCACGTAGGGGTACGTCCCCTCGAGCACGAGGCAGACGTCTGCGTGCTGGATGCCGACACTCCGCCTACCGCTCTGGACGTCAAACGGCTTCATGCCGGACCTCCACGGGATCAAGCCGACCCGCCTCCCGTTCGGCGCGCTCTCCGATTTCGTCCAGCACCAGCGCCGCGGAGAGGGCCAGGTTCGGGTCGCGGCCCGCCGCCGCCCGACGCAACAATGCGATCGCCTCGGGGTCCCTTCGTCGCGAGAGTCGATACAGTGCGGCGCGCCGCTCCTCCTCGTTACCGCACTCCAGGGCGTCCAAGGGCGACAGCGCGTCCGCGAAGCGTTGGATCGCAGCCGCCGTGAGCGCCCCACGCCGGCGCGCCCTCCTGCCGAGGCCCAGCGCGGCCGAGTCGCGTCCTCTCGTGACAAGCGTCGCAAGAGCCACGGCCGCTCCGACGAACGGAACCGCCAGCAGCGCCGCGACGCACAGAAACCGGCGGCTGGGCGGCACGCAGGCCAGCTCCTCCCAAAGGAGCAGAACCGCCGTTCCATGCAAGACCGCCAGCCCGAGGCTCTCGAGCGGCGGAAGGGGCGTGCCGAGAAGGAGGGTCCCGGCCGCGAGGGCATCGGCCGCGGCGCTCGGGACAACGAGGGCGGCCCAGTGCGGGCGGCTCACGCGATCCGAGCGCACGACCACGCGGATCATTGCCCGCGCCACGGTGCTCACACGGCCCTCCTCGCCGGAGCGGCCGGCTCGTTCGGACCCCGCGCGGATACGGTGAGCGCCCGCGCGCACCATGAGGCGATGATCTCCAGATCGTTCGCTGCCGCCTTGTCGAGTGCGGAAGGCGGAATCCCCCAAAGCGCGATCACTCCCACCCGATCATTCCCGTTCCGGATCGACACGCTGAGATCGGCGCTTTGAAGCGCCAGCGGCGTCAGGTCCCTCGGCCCCCTCGCGTCCCGAACCGCCAGGAGCCGCTGGAATGTACCGACACCCACCTTGACCGCCGCTGCGGACGCTCCGGTTCGCGCGAGGGCGAGATCAACCGCTGCTTCGGCGGCGGCGGTCGGATCCGTTCCGTCCAGGCGCGCGGCGACATCGCGGAGGAACGACAGCGAGGTCAAGGAGCGATCGACCCGCCCTCGGAGCGTCGCGACCACGCCGCGAAGTATCTCGGTCGTCGCTTGAGCCTGGGAGGCCCGGTCGGAGATCGCGCGGTACCGTTCGTCGAGATCGGCCTGACGCCGCAGATGCCACGACGCGATCCAGGAGACGGCGAGGCACGCGCCGAACGCGATCAGATTGGGTCCCGAGTCGAGG
>Ga0099791_10000079_pt1 | contig 30739 bp, 21 predicted proteins | sample Rivendell_Oct201_7_FD_77318 | JGI IMG/M metagenome (GOLD analysis project Ga0099791, IMG submission 77318) | Vadose zone soil and rhizosphere microbial communities from the Eel River Critical Zone Observatory, Northern California to study diel... | ecosystem: Environmental > Terrestrial > Soil... | reverse complement strand
CCCGGTGACGTTCCGAGCAGTAATAGAGGCTTCCGAGGCCGGTGTAGGCGCTCATCAATCCGGGATTCAGCTCGGCGGCCCGCTGAAAGGACCGGATCGCGTTGGGGAAGTCCCTCTCGTCCACCGCGACAGAGCCCAGCGCGGAATGGGCCTCGGCGAGGGAATCGTCCAGCTCCAGCGCCTTCATGGCGGCCTCGCGAGCTAGCGCATTGGCCTCGGCCGGAGGAGCCATGCCTCGACCGGCGCGCACGTTGTGGCAGTATGCGATTCCTGCCCACGTGGGAGCGTAGGTCGGATCCAGCTTGAGAGCGCGCTCGTAGTGCTTCAGGGCCAGCTCGATCGCCTGCGGCGAACCGGCGGAGGAGGTGTGGCGGCCCCTGAGGTACTCGACGTGAGCCTCGGGGTTCACCGGGCGCCGCTTCGCGAGCTGCTTCGCCTCGCGCGGCGTCACCTTGACCGCGATTTCCTTCGCCACGGTTTCCGCCACCCGGCTCTGCATGTCGAGGATATCCTCGATTTCTCCGTCGTAACGGTCGCCCCACAGCATCTCCTCGACTCTCGCGGAGACGAGCTGGACCGTGACGCGCACACGCTTGCCCACGAGGAGCGCCGATCCCTCGAGGATGGCATCCACGTTCAATTCGCGGGCGATCTCCGGGAGCGCCTTCTGAACGCCCTTGTACTTCATGGCCGACGTGCGCGAGATCACGCGCAGCGCCTTCACGCGCGCGAGCTCGGTGATGAGCGCCTCGGTCATGCCGTCGGCGAAGTATTCCTGTGCCGGATCGCGTGAAACGTTCTGGAGCGGAAGTACGGCCAGCGAACGGATGAGGTCCGGCGCCGGCTCCGGATCACGCCTCGCCGGCTCCCGGACGCGCCGCAGCGTCAGGCTCACCTCCCCGGCGGAAGCGGGACGCAGCATCGGGTCCTTGCTCAGGCAGGAGTCGATCAGGCGGTCGAGCTCGGGAGGGATCTCCGGGCGAAGCGCGCGCGCGGGGCGCGTCGCCTCGTGCAGGACCTCGAACATCAAGGCCTCCGGCCGGTCCTTCTGGAACGGCCGACGGCCCGTCGCCATCTCGTAAAGCATCACGCCCAACGCGTACACGTCCGTGCGGGAGTCCCCTTCTTCGCCGCGCAATTGCTCGGGCGCCATGTACGGAAGCGAGCCGAAGACCGCGCCCGCGCGCGTCAGGTCGGTCGCGGTCTTGGAGGTGTGGAGAAGGCCCGCCAGGCCGAAATCGAGGATCTTGGGCGTTCCGGTCGCTGTCAGAACGACGTTCCCGGGCTTCAGGTCTCGATGCAGGAAGCCCAGACGGTGCGCCGCCTCGAGCGCGTCACCAATCTCCGCACCGAGGCGCATCAGCTCGTCCATACCGAGCGGGCTCTCGAGGAGCCGAGCCTGGAGGGTGCCCCCCGGAACGTATTCCATGACCAGGAAATCCACTCGATCTTGTGTATCGAAGTCGAAGATGGTCGCGACGCCGGGGTGCGACAGGCGGGACAGGACGTGCGCCTCGCGCCGGAATCGCTCCCGCGCCGTCGAGTCCGCGAGGGCGCCGCGGAGGAGAACCTTGATCGCGACGTCTCGGTCGAGGTGCAGATCGTGCGCACGGTACACCTCGCCCATGCCGCCTTTGCCGAGCGGCTCGAGAATGCGGTAGTGGGAAAGGGTCGTTCCGATCATCCCGGCGAGGATACGCCGAAACCCCCGGGTGCGTCTTCAGGCTCCCGAAGCGGCAGCGCTATCGCGCCCTGGAGGTGGTCGGGAACGGGAGTTGCTAACACCCGATCCGCCCGCGTGACCATGCCGGACTTCTGACGATAACGCGCTCCATCCTTGGCTTCACGGTGCTGTTCCTCCTATAATCCTTGCCAATCGAACGATCTTCGGATGGCCATCGCAACCCGCGCATCCATCGATCCGAAGGGTCCAACCGGTGCCTAGGCACGATCGCGTCAGTTTGAGCCGTTCCCGCCCCACGGGTAGCTGGGTGCTGAGCTTCGGGCTGTCCGCACTCTCCGCCCTCTGTCTTGCCACCGCCGGGCCTGTCCTGGCCGGGAACCAGGCCTGGTCGGGTTCCGGCCCTCGGGCGAAGAGTATCCAGGCTATCGTCGCGGACCCCCTCAACCCGTCGCGCATCTGGGCCGCCACTTTGGGAGCGGGCGTCTACCGCTCCCTCGACGGTGGCGCGACCTGGGCGGCATACCGCGACAGCCTGAAGAACACGTTCGTGCGCTGCCTCGCCGTAAATCCCATTCATCCGGATTCCCTGTTCTGCGGGACCAACGACGGGATCTTCCTCAGCACCGACGGTGGGGTGACCTGGAGAGAGAATCTTGCGACCCTCTGGTCGGTCCGCTCGATCACGATGCATCCGGTCCGAAGATCGATCCTCTACGCCTCCACGTATGGTTCTGGAATTTACAAGTCGTTCAACGGCGGAGGCTCCTGGGGCACCATCAACCTGGGACTCGTCAATACCAAGGTCCGGGACGTCGCGATCAACCCCGCCCATCCCGAAACCCTGTTCGCGGCCACCGGTACGGGTGGTGGGGTGCATTTCAGCTTCAACGGCGGTGGCAGCTGGACCCAGGTTGCGGACACGACAGCGGGTGTCGGGGCCGTCGAGCAGATCCGTTTCGATCTACTCGACCCGACGCGCATCTATGCCGCGATGCTCGATCGGGGAGTCATCCGAAGCACCGACGGGGGCGTGAACTGGCTCCGGATCAATCGAGGGCTTACATCCTTTCGGTGTCGGTCGCTCGCCGTTATCGATTCGTTGCGCTACGTAGGGACCGACAATGCGGGGATCTGGTTCACCACCCTGAGCGACACTCTCTGGCACCAGGTCAACACCGGTCTCACGGATCCCGATGTAGAAGGGTTGCTTGCGGCGCCGGCAAACCCTTCGACCGCGTGGGCCGGGACCGATTGGGGAGGGATCTATCGCACCGATGATCGCGGGGGGAATTGGAGGCAGCTCGACGGAGGTCTCCTGAATACGTCCGGATTCTCACTCGCGGTGAGGCCTTCGTCCCATGAGCTTTACGCGGGAATGGGATTTGGTGATCGGTTTTGGCGGAGCGGCGACCAAGCGAACACGTGGATCCACGCCGTTGGACTTTTCAGCCACAACTCGGAGCACGGGGTCGCGGCAGATCCCGTCAACTCCCAGACTGTGTATCTTGCGGCGTACGGACAGGGGGTCTACCGTAGCGATGACAATGGCCTCTCGTGGTTCAATCCGGACAGCGTGGGGCACACACTCAGAAATCTTTTTGTCCGCCGCCTCGTGGCATGGCCAGGTCAATCCGGTCACCTGTACGTTGGCTCGGGGGGAGGCGTCTACGAGACGACGGACGGGGGGTTCACGTGGAGGCCCGACACGCTGGGCATGCCGCCGTCCTTCAGCGTGCGGGCGTTGGCACTTGTTCCCGGATCGCCTGCGACCCTCTATGCCGGAAGCGACAGCTCGGGAGTGTATCGTTCCATCGATGGAGGATTGAGCTGGGTCCCCAGGAATTCCGGCCTCGCGAGCTTGTTCCTACACGATCTCCTCGTGGACTCCGTGCGGTCCCTGATGGTGTACGCCGCGACGGATTCGGGTGTCTTCCGGAGTGGGAACAATGGAGACACCTGGACGCCTGCTCGCAACGGGCTACCCAAGGGTGAGGTGAGGGCGCTCGTGCAGGATCTCGCTCATCCCACCGCCATCTTCTGCGCGGTCTTCGGCGCCGGAGTGTTCGAGAGCCATGATGGGGCCGTGAGCTGGACCCCGGTCTTCAATCAGGCTGGCCTCTCCAACCTGAATGTTCGTTCGTTGGCCGTGGATGGAAGTCTCCTCACCCTCTACGCGGGCACGGATGCGGGAGTCTCGGCCCTGTCGAATTACCTGAACGTCACGGCCGTCCGCGAATCGGATTCGGCACCGCTCGCTGCTCTAGGCGCCCGGCCCACCCCCGCGCGGAGCGGGACCCGGGTCGTCTACTCGCTTTCGCGACCGGGTCTCGTGTCCATCGTGCTCTATAACGTGCTCGGCCAACGGGTGCGCACCCTGCTGAATCGGCGAATGGAGTCGCCCGGGCCTCACAGTCTCCCGTGGGACGGACGGGACCAGAATGGCAGCACGGCATCGAGTGGGGTATATTTCCTGCGGATGGAAAGTCCCGATGGCATTCGAGGAATCAAGGTTGTCGTAGTGCCCGAGTGACCCTTCCCCAAAGGACAGCTCCTCTCCTATCTCCGACCCCTTCCAGGGTGCCGGTTTCGAATCCATGAGCCTTGTTCCGGCCCTCTTGGTCGCAGGCATCACGGCGTACGGTATCTGGGAGACGCGACGCCACGAGCGCCATCTGTTCCAGATTCCCATCCGGATTCACGTCAACGGCACCCGGGGGAAATCGTCGGTGACCCGCCTCATCGCGGCGGGGCTTCGCGCCGGAGGAATACGAACCTTTGCGAAGACGACGGGTACTACGGCCCGGATGATCGACACCGACGGATCCGAGATCGACGTATTCAGGATCGGAAAGCCCAACATCATCGAACAGGCCCGCATCGTCCGGCGCGCGGTCGAAGATAGGGCCCAGGCAATCGTCCTCGAATGCATGGCCGTGACCCCCGAGCTTCAACCGGTCTCGGAGCTGCGCCTGGTACGGAGCACGATCGGCGTCATCACCAACGTCCGGGCCGACCATCTCGATGTGATGGGGCCCACCGTGGACGACGTGGCGCGGGCCCTGGGGCAGACCATCCCGATCCGAGGGCATCTCTTCACGGCGGAACGCGATCGGATCGACCTCCTCGCCGCCGAAGCGAGGCGGCGCGGCACCGAGGTGCACGCGCCTTCCGCCGACACCGTGAACGAATCCGATCTCCAGGGGTTCACCTACTACGAGCACGCGGAAAATGTCGCGTTGGCTCTAGGGGTTTGCGCCCACATGGGCATTTCTCGTTCCGCGGCGCTCGAGGGCATGAAACGGACGACCCCGGACCCCGGGGCGCTGCGCCGCTACTGGGTCCAGATTGGATCCAAGGAGGTGGAGTTCATCAATGCCTTTGCCGCAAACGATCCCGACTCCACGCGGCTGATCTGGACGCGGCTCGGGCTCGATCGCGCGGAAGCCGGGGTCCGGCGGATCGTGCTCGCCAATTGCCGCGCGGACCGTCTGCAGCGTTCCGGACAGATCGCCCAGATGGTCGCACGCGATCTGAAGGCCGACCATGTGATTCTCTCCGGAGAAGGGACCGCGGTGGTGGCGCTGCGGGCGGTATCCATGGGACTCGACAGAGCCTGTCTGAGCGACCTTGGCGGTTTCGACGCGGAGCAGATATTCCAGCGCGTGATCAACCTGATCCCCGAGCGTGGAGTCGTCCTCGGTATCGGGAATATCGTCGGGCTGGGGCAGGAGATCGTGCTCCACTTCAAGAACCAGGCGGTGCGGCGTGGTTGAACAGGCGATCGGCCTCGGTCTCCTCGTCAGCCTGATCTTTTCCGAGACACTGGGAATCGCGGCGGGAGGGATGGTGGTGCCGGGCTACGTCGCGCTCATGGTGCACGAGCCGCTCCGTCTCGCCGGCACGATCGCGGTGAGCCTGATCACCCTCGGAGCGATCAAGCTCATTTCGCGTTACGCACTCGTGTACGGGCGGCGCCGCATCGTGGTCGCCGTGCTCCTCGGATTCGTGTTCGGCGCGCTCTCGCGCAACTTCTTCGTGCTCCGGATCCACGGCGCTCCCATCGAATTTCAAACCATCGGCTACGTCATCCCGGGGCTCATCGCCAACTGGATGGAGCGGCAGGGCGTCCTCCAGACCATCTGCGTGATGATCACCACGGCGGTGCTGGTCCGTCTCTTCCTCATGCTCCTGAACGGGGGGGAGATCATCCGGTGAGCGCGACCCGGGCGTCGACTCCCGCGCTTGTCGGCCTGGCGTGTTTCTCGCTGATCCTGTACGGACTATCCGAGCGGAGCCTTTCGCCGGTCCACGCGGAGGCGTACGTGAAAAAGCTCCGCGCCGTGGTCCTGATGGAGCGGGCAGAGCATGTCATCGCGGCCAGGAAGCGGGAACGTGGCATTCCCATCGACGATCGGAACGACCCGGATGGCTACGGAATCATCGGGCCGCAGTTCACGCTGATCACGACCGATCGCGGCTCCCAGGCGGCGAAGGTGCTCGCGGCGCACCCCAACTTCGCCGCCGCGGTGACGCAGATGATGCTGGAGGCACACGTCCGCAAGGGGGACCTGGTGGCGGTGGGCATGACGGGCTCGCTCCCGGGGCTCAACCTGGCCGTGCTCGCCTCGTGCCGCGCGATCGGCGCCGAGCCCGTGATCATTACCTCGGTGGGCTCTTCCATGTTCGGAGCCACCGACCCCGACCTTACGTGGCTCGACATGGAATCGGTCGTCGGCGCGCACGATCTTCTGCCCTACCGCTCGCTGGCGGCTTCGCTCGGTGGAGGAGGCGATGTGGGACGCGGTCTGTCTCCGGCCGGGCGGCAGCTCCTGACGGATGCCGCGGCCCGGAACGGCGTCCGGCTCCTCGACTCGCCCAATGTCCTCGAGGCCGTGAAGCAGCGCGTCGCCCTCTACGACTCCGTGGCTACGGCGCGCGGGAGCCCGATCAAGCTCTACGTGAACGTTGGAGGCGGCGTCGCGAGTCTCGGCGGTGCCCAAAACGGACGCCTCATCCCGCCGGGACTCACCTTCCGATTGGCTGCGCGCAACTACCCGAATCGCGGGGTGATCAACGTCTTGGCCGAGCGGCGGATCCCCGTGCTTCAGCTGCTCGACGTCGAGAAGCTGGCGCGCCGTTTCGACATCAGCACTCCCGATGGCGATACGCCGAAACCCGGCAAGGGTCTCCTCTTCATCAAGTACCGGTACAATCTGTACGTAGTGGGAGGCTCCGCGCTCCTCGTGCTGCTGGCCAATTACTTCGTCTTGAGACTGGATCTGAGACAGAAGCTCCTTGGGCGGCCACACCCTGAAGCTCAAAGGATCAAGACCCCATGAATGTTGCCCAGCGAGTCGCAGCGGTAACCGCCTTCCTCCTTCTGACCGCTTCGGCCGAGGCCGCCAAGTGGCAAGCCGTAGAACGCATCGCCGGCCGTTCGCCATTGATGGTTTCGGTGAAGGAGAAACCGAGGATCTATTTCCGGGTCACACCCGATTCGTCGCTGGCCGTCACGGTCGACGGTCCCGGCCGGTTGCGACTCGTGTCGCGTGCCGAAGCTCGGCCCGGCCTGAGCCATCCCATTTCGTACAAGGTGCGCATCGAGGAGGGCGGAAAGCTCCTGAAGGAGCAGGTCACCGAAAGCTCGGCCGCCGACGGGGTCAAGCTCGGCGACGGCAAGGCGGTGATTTGCAAGAGCCGCACCGTTGCGTGGGATCTGCCCGGGGGAAAGCATGGGCTCACGATCTCGGTGACCGGCACCCCATCGGTCCTGGTCCGAATCCTCTCCTCGAGCGCGAAACGGGGCGATGTCGAGATGATCTCGATCACCCCCGTCGATGCGGCGCGGAGCGTGACTGTCTCCGAGGGGGAGAAGCTCATCCCTTACTACACGGCGTTTCCCGGGAAACCGGTGAAGTTCCGGATCGTCGGACCCACCGATCTCGAGCTCTCCGCGCGCCTCGATTTCGACGCGACCATGCGGGGAACCCAGGCGTATCGCATCGCCATCACGAAGGGGGGAGTGCGCATCCGGGAGGCTCAGTTCAAAACCACGAAGGCCACGACGGCGTCGTACACAGACCTCAAGGACAGAAGCGCATCGAAGATGGACACGATCGTGATTCCGCTGGGCGTCGGAACACACGAGCTCTCCGTGGAGCTCCTGGACCCCAGGACCGGATCGGCCGAGATCCATGCGCGGATCCCCCAACCTACGGTCGGGAGCGAGGAATGAGGCAAAGGGGCACGTCTCGAGGATCGCGAGGTGCGGTATGGGTGGCCGCCGTGACGCTCGCGCTCGCGGCAGGGACACTGGCGGTCGTCCCGCGAACGGCTCGGGCGGAGCTGGGCCAGAGCTTCAATCTGGGATTGGGCGCATCGACCCTGTACGACGACAATTTCATGCAGTACTCCTCCGACCAGCTGCGCGTGTTCGCGTCGGGACTGAATCCAGACCGGTTCTCCATCCAGAGCAGCGACGATCTCCTCATCGGACCCTATGCGTCGCTCACCTGGCGGAACGAGATGGGAAAGGGTCGCTCCCACGGCCTCCGGCTGAAATGGAGCGGCGAGTTTCACAAGGAGAACGGCACCGCCGATTTCCGGACCTACAGCGCGACCTGGCGCGAGGCGTTTCCCAAGGATCGCCGGCTCACCCTGTACGGTTTCTGGCTCCCCGGCTTCTATCTGCGTCAGCTGTTCGATGAGGACGTGGTCGTGGCGTTCCCCGGCTTATCGAAGTATCGACGTGTGACGTTCGACCTCGGGATCGGATCGCTATCCTGGCGCCAGCGGATCGCCGGCAAATCGCGAGGTGAGATCAAATATCAGTACGAGCATCGCAGTTACAGCCCGGATTTCGTAGAGCGAACCTCGCGCACCCACCAAGGTGAGCTGGGGGTCGAGTTCTACCGGCTCCCTCGCCGCGGCAGCGTCGAATTCCACGGCGGCTATCGAGTGTCCAAGGCCAGGGCTGCCGATTCCGACTCGGTGGCAGACGATCCGGACGTGAGCTACCACGGGATCATCGCCGGGGTCGGGTGGCGCTCGGATCTGGTGCGTAAGAAGGCGTGGAGGCTCGGAGCGAGCGCGGGGTACGAGTTCGGGACGCGCGCCTACGATTCGCCCCTGGCGACCGACAAGTATCACTACAAGCGCGACGACACCTTGAACACCATCGATGTCGCACTCCGGTGGGCGCTTCCTCCGCACTGGGCCGTTCGAGGCGTCTACAGCTTTGGCCACAACTCGGCACGCCTCGGCACGCAGGCGCCTCCGAGCTCGGATACGGGAAGCTATACCGAGAACACGGTCGGCCTGGCGGTGGACTGGTCCGGGGCACTCTGGCGGCAGGCGAAGGCCGCACCCGGCACCGAAGAGGAATAGAGACCGTGCGCGTCCTTCCTCGCCCATGGGTGCTCGTCTCGATTGCGGCCATTGCGGCCACGGTTCTCGGCTGCAATACGGCCGCGATCCTTGCGCCGCCGCCCCCGCTCCGCGCCGCCTCGGCATCGAATCTCGCGATCGACCTCGAGTTCGCTGAGCCGCTCGACAAGGCTTCCGCACAGGACCCATCCCACTATCTTGTGTATCCAACAGCCGCGTCCGGATCGCCGGCGAGCGTTCTTCAGGCTGCGCTGATCGATACGCTCTACGGGCGAGTCGTTCGTCTCTTCCTTCAAGATCCCGTGCAGGGGTTCCTCCCCGACAGCACGGACTATACGATCCAGACCTCTGCCGTGATCACGCTCGCTGGAACGTCCACGGGCACCCGGTCCGTGGTGGTCCGTACCGGCCTCAACTACGACACGCCGATGCAGAACCTGTTCGCCCTCCACTGCAATTCATGCCACGGTCCGGCGATCGCCGACGGGGCCTACCGGACGGACAGCTATAGCGCCCTCTTCGGCTCCGGAACGTCACCGACGCCCAACGTCATCGCCGGCGATCCCAACTGTCTCCTCGTGGTCAAGACCAAGCCTTCGAACTCCATGTACCGTCTGGGCAACCTGACCTTCCTCGACTCCGAAATCATCCGCAACTGGGTCGTCAGCTATCAGGCCAGACCCTAGCCTCGGGACCAACGAGGGCGCCCCGCTCACGCGAGGCGCCCCCGAGATGACGATCGTGTTCCTTCGCTGCGGCTACTTTCTCGTCCGGAAACTCCAGGTCGATGACCATCCGCTCGTGCCGGCGGCGTTCGTGGCATTGACACGCCAGTAGTAGGTCACGCGGCTCCCAAGTCCGCTCAGGGCCGTGGAGGTACCCGTGATTCCCGGGGTGTCGGATACGAGCGTGCCGAATGTCGAGCTGGTCGATACCTGAACCCGATAGGAATCGGCCCCTGGGGACGCGTTCCATGCCAGCGACGGTGAGCGGGACACGTTGTTCGTCCCGTTCAATGGTGAGCTCAACACCGGCGCCGCGGGCGGCGGCGCGGAAGCGGTCGTAAAGCTTCGCGTCGCGGAGAATGCGCTCGTCCCTCCGGCATTGCTCGCGTTCACGCGCCAGTAATACACCGTGTTCCCCGTCAGTCCTCCGACACTCGTCGAGGTCCCGGTCACGGACTGGTTGTAAACGAACGAGGTGAAGCCGGAGTTCGCCGACACCTGAACCGTATAGGAGGTCGCGCCCGACGAAGCGTTCCAGGAGAGCGCGGCCGGTGTGGCCACTCCCGTCGCGGCATCCGCCGGCGATAGCAAGGTCGGCGCCGCGGGTGGAGGCGGAGGAGGTGGGGGCGGACCGAAGAGCGAATAGAGAAGGCGGTTCGGAGTGCCCGATGGAATCCCGGTGATCACTCCCGCCGTGGCAGCCGAGGTGAGCGCCGATGCCACAGCCGCCGGAGTCGCCGTCGGATTGGCGGCCAGATAGAGCGCGGCCACGCCGCACACGTGGGGCGAGGCCATCGACGTTCCCGAGATCGTGTTCGTGGCGGTGTCCGACGTGAACCAGGATGAGGTGACGTTCACGCCCGGAGCGCAAATGTCCACACCCGCGCCGAAGTTGGAGAAAGAGGCAAAGCCGTCACTGATGTCCGTGGCTCCGACCGTGATCGCCTCCGGAACGCGCGCCGGCGACTGGGTCGACGCATTGGCCGAGGCGTTACCAGCCGAGACGCAGTACACGACCCCGTCGGCGATGGACCGCTGCACGGCGGCGTCCAGCGTGGCGTCGGTGGGCCCGCCCAGGGACATGTTCGCGACGGCAGGCGTGGTCGTGTGGTTGCCGGTCACCCAATCGATCCCCGCGATGACCTGGGAGTAGCTTCCCGAGCCACTGTTGTCCAGAACCCGGACCGCGATCAGGCGGACACTCTTGGCCACGCCGTACACGGCGCCTCCAATGGTTCCCGCCGTGTGGGTGCCGTGTCCGTTGCCGTCGGCGGCCGTTCCGCCACTCGTGATCGCGTCGTATCCGGTCACGGCGCGTCCACCGAATTCGGAATGGGTGAACCGAATGCCCGTGTCGATGCAATAGGCGTCGATCCCCGCGCCGGTCTGGTCGTACTGATACGTGGTGCTGAGCGGAAGAGCGTGCTGATCGATTCGATCCAGGCCCCATGTGGCGTTCGATTGAACGGTCACGGCGTGCGCGATCTGATCCTGGTCGATGTAATCGACGTTGGGGTTATTGCGCAGCGCCTGGACCGCGGCCGGGGTCAGCTTGGCCGCGAAGCCCTTGATCGTGTGCTTGTAGGTGTAGTCGGCCTTGAATCCCAGGTTCCTGCCGATCTGGTTCACCTCGCCGTCGACGTCCGCGATCGCATCCTTCAGGACCACGATATAGCCGCCCTGAACGGTGGTCGGTCCGGCGGGATGTAGGATGAGGGGCGCCGGGCCGCTCGCGCGTGCTCGGTGTAAGTCCGGAGAGGCAATCTTCGACGAATCCTTGGAGCAACCGGCGATGAGGGCTACGTGAATCACGAAAAGCGCAAGTAGCCAGGGGGAACCTCGTCTCATGAAATCCTCCAAGTTGGTCGCTGACGGATCAGCATTCCGAATTACGGTGTGTGGAGGGCGCGATGGAGGGACGAGGCGGAGGTCGGCAGCGCGACACCGGCAGAGAAACGAAGGCACGTCCGCCAGACGTCAGAGGTACAGCGCTCAAGGGGAGATACCTCGGAACTGAGATCCGGTCCGGAGCACTGAAAGCGGCCTACTGGCGCGAGAAAGGCCACGCTGTCCTTCCCCAACATAACAGGAGAGAACGGGAGCGGAGAACTCCAAAGTTCGCTGCTGTCAGAGTTTGTCTGACATGAAATTCCGAAACTGCATCTTCAGCTCGTCTCTATTGGATCCGTCTTCCCAGATACCAGGTCAGTCCAAAGGAGGCGCGCCAGGGGTTGACGTCCAACGGGAAATACCTCGTTTGGCCACCGTCCAATTCACGCTTGCCTTCGCGGAGGGGACGAACCATTTCCAGCATGGGATGGAACGCAAGCCGCCCGGACACGAGGAACTGGAGTCCAGCGCCGACTTCAGCGAAGTCGAAGGACATCTTGATGCCGCGGTCACTGAGATGCCCCATGCCCGCGTTCACGAAGGGTAGGATACGTCGCTTCCATGGTTGGCGAAGCTGTATGCCGACGCTGGTGTAGGTCCCGTTCTGTTGCCCCCAATCATGGGTAATCAGGCGCACAGCGACGTAGGGCGCCACGTTTGCGGACGTTGCATATGCGAGCCGCAACCCGAGTCCGGGTCTCCCGCCCGATACAAACCCCCCATCGGCGCTCATCGGATCGACATAGGACCATCGCTCGGAACGGAAGAGATCGATGTCTGCCGCGAAGCCGCGAAACCGTGCCGCCCCCGAGCCGGTCGCCGCGTAGCTGGAAGGTGTGGCCGCGCCCAAGAAGACTGCAAGGAAGATCCAGACGATTGCATGCGCTCTCATGTGGGTTTCTCCTCGGTTTTGGCCGGATTTACACCGCGGGCGACGCCCGCCATCCTGCTCTCATGGGTAAGAATGCGGGAGATGGGGTAAAGCGAACGGCCCTTGGGAGTGTTCGAGAGAAGCGTGTGATGGGGAGAGCCGGAAGAGTAATCCTTGCCGGACGGTCGCACCAGCGGCGATCATGGCGTAGTCTGCGGTGCTCGACGATCGGCCATGGAAAACGAGATGAACGCGCGCGAAGCGATCAGCCAAACGAACCCACTTCGACTCATGGGGATCCTTGCTCATCCGGACGACGAGTCTCTGGGTTGTGGTGGCGTATTTGCGCGGTACTCAGCCGAGAGCGTCGAGTGCTACCTCGTCACCGCGACACGCGGCGATCGCGGACGGTTCCATGGAATGCCGCCGGGTGACGCGGGACACCCGGGTGCGGAGGCGTTGAGCCGCATTCGCGAGTCAGAGCTGCGAGCCGCGGCATCGACCCTGGGGATCCGCGAGGTCTCCTTCCTCGACTACGGCGACGGCGTTCTCGACCGCGCCGATCCGCGCCAGGCGATCGACCGGATCGCCGCACATCTCAGACGCGTCCGCCCGCAAGTGGTATTGACGTTTGCGCCCGAGGGGGGCTACGGGCACCCGGACCACATCGCGATCTCCCAGTTCACGTCTGCGGCCATCCTGGCGGCCGCCGATGCCACGCACGCCGGCGACGCGGCCAAGCACGCGCCGCACGCGGTCTCGAAGCTCTACCAGATGGCGTGGCCCGAGGCGAAGGTGACGGCCTACCAGAAGGCGTTCAAGAAGCTCACCTCCAAGGTGGATGGGGTCGAGCGAGAGACCCATCCCTGGCCCGAGTGGACGGTGACGACCGTGATCGATACGCGAGAGGTCTGGCCGGTCGTCTGGCGTGCGGTCTCCTGCCATGAGTCCCAGGTGGGGGCATACGAGCGGCTCCGGAATCTCGCGCCGGAGCATCACGAGATCATCTGGGGCTGGCAGCATTTCTATCGCGCGATGAGCACGGTGAACGGCGGGAGGGTGCGGGAGACCGACCTGTTCGAAGGGCTGCGCACGTGACCGAGGCTGACGTGAGCTCTGTTCGCCTTGCCCCTGCTTGTCCTATTGTACCCGCATGAAGACTGCCGGGGCCGCTGACCGCATCTGGAAACCCAGAGAGCTCACGCTGCGCAGCCTCGTCATCGGCGCGCTCATCACCACGATCTTCACCGCGGCGAACATCTACCTCGGCCTCAAGGTCGGTCTCACCTTCGCTTCATCCATCCCCGCGGCCGTGATCTCGATGGCCATCCTGAGCGCCGTGAAGGATTCCTCGATCCTCGAGAACAACATCGTCCAGACCGTCGCCTCCGCGGCCGGCACGCTCTCGGCGATCATCTTCGTCCTGCCGGGGCTTGTGATCGTGGGCTGGTGGACGGGATTCCCCTTCTGGCAATCCTTTCTGATCTGCCTGAGCGGCGGCGTGCTCGGCGTGGTGTTCACGATCCCGCTCCGGCGCGCGCTGGTGACGCACTCCGACCTGCCCTACCCCGAGGGGGTCGCCGCGGCCGAGGTGCTGAAGGTCGGCTCCGGCACGCGCGGTGAAACGAAGGACGAGACGGGCGAGGCAAGAGAAGGGCTCGTGGCCGTGATGCTGGGCTCGGTCGCATCGGCGGGGCTGGCCATCGTGACGGCGACGCGCATCGCGGCCGCGGAAGTGACCGGCTTCTTCCGTGTCGGGGCTTCGAGCTCGAGCGGGTACAACGTCGCCTGGTCGTTGGCGCTTCTCGGTGCGGGCCATCTGGTCGGACTGTCGGTCGGCATGGCGATGCTGACCGGCCTCGTGATCTCGTGGGGGATCGCGGTGCCGATCCTGACCTCCATGCAACCGGCCGCCGAAGGCGTGACGCTCGCCGCCCACACCCTCTCGATCTGGCGAACCCAGGTGCGGTTCATCGGCGCCGGCGCGATCGCCGTCGCCGCGGTCTACACGCTCGCCACCCTGGCCAAGCCGGTCATCGGCGGACTCGTCAGCACGCTCGCCGCCTCTCGTGCCGCTGCCTCCCGCGACGATCGTGACCGGGATCTCTCTCCGAGATGGATTGTCGCGCTCACGGCCGCCTGCCTCGTCATCGCCGCGTGGCTCGCCTATACCTTCGCCAAGTCGACGGCGCTCGCCCCCAGCGCGCTCACGCTCACGCTGATCGCGGTGCCGTTCGTCCTGATCGGCGGGTTTCTCATCGCGGGGATCTGCGGCTACATGGCCGGCCTCATCGGCGCCTCGAACAGTCCGATCTCGGGCGTCGGCATCCTGTCGATCGTGTTGTGCGCGTCGGCGCTCGTCCTCGCGGTGCCGCCGACTCCGGAGACGCGGCCCGCGCTTCTCGCCTTCGCGCTCTTCATCACCGCGATCGTTTTCGCGTGCGCGACGATCTCGAACGACAACCTGCAAGACTTGAAGACCGGCCAGCTCGTCGGCGCCTCGCCCAGGCGCCAACAGATCGCGCTCATCGTGGGGGTGGCCGCCGGCGCGTCCGTGATCCCATCGGTGCTCAACCTGCTCGCCAAGGCGTATGGATTCGCCGGAGCCGCGAACGTCGGCGTCGTGGCGCCCAATCCGCTTCCCGCGCCGCAGGCGACGCTCATCTCGGCTCTCGCCCAGGGCGTGATCGGCGGCAGCCTCGATTGGAAGATGCTGGGCATCGGCGCGCTCGTCGGCGTCGGGCTCATCTTGCTGGACACAACGCTGGGCGCGATGAAGAAGCTGCGCATTCCTCCCCTGGCCGTCGGCATCGGGATCTACCTCCCGATGTCGGCAACCTTCGCGGTGGTGGTCGGAGCGGTGCTCTCTGCCTGGTACAACCGGCGCGCCCGCTCGATGCCGAATGTGGGTCGCGCCGAGCGGCTCGGCACGCTCGTGGCGTCGGGATTGATCGTGGGCGAGAGCCTGTGGGGCGTGATCAACGCCGGTCTCATTGTCGGCTTCTCGAAGGACGCGCCGATCGGGCTCGTGCCCGAGGAGTTCGCTCCAGCCCCGTGGCTGGGAGTGCTGGGCTTCGTGGGGGTGATCGTCTGGCTCTATGGGTGGATGCTCCGGCGTTCCGCGGCGGCGCGATCAAGTTAACGACTCGCGCTAATAGTCCAGATAGATCCCGATACCACCTCCCACGAGCGGCTGCGTTCCGATGAAATCGAGCGTCAGCGACTTCCGGGACTCCGATTCCCAGCTGATGACGAAGAGCCTGAGGAGGAGTCCGACCCGGGTCCGGGAATCGGAGCTCAGAAACCGGTCGAAGCCCACGTCGAATTGACCACCGATCCGCCAGCGTTCCAGCCACTCCTCTCGGCGTCCCGAGGCGACGACGATGCCGCTCTGGAGTGAGTCGTAGTCCATCTTCGCGCTCTCCCGAACCCAGAAGAGCGCGGGGCCGATATCCGACCGGAAGCTCCAGTTCCTGCCCACCGGGAGATCCAGCCCCGCGTTCAACCCCAGATCCACGATTTGAAGGCGCGAGCTCCGTGGGTAATCGATCTGCGTCGGTGTCACGTAATTGAACTTGGGCCGGCCCGCCTCCTTCGAGTAACCCACGCTCAAGCCAAGTCGACCAACGCTCCCAACCCGCCTGAAACCGCGCAGGGCGGCTCGCCAGCCTCCTTCCTTGTGCTCCTCGCTGACGGCTTCTGGACCGGCATAGATCCAGGAAAAGTCTCCGGCAATCACGAACGGAGGCCGCCCCCGGCTGGCTGCCGTGCTCGAGTGCCCTCGCACGACCAGGTCCTCGACCCACACCCAGCCCGCGGGAGTCCGTCCGTCGGCCGTGCTCACCTGCACCCAGCGTACGTCGTCGAGCACACGCGAACCGTGAACCACCACGTTTGTTCCCCTCGGCAGATCGGCCAAGAGCTCGGCACCCACTTGGTCACCACCCGCGTCGTCCCACATCGGTGCATCCTGCGCCGACGAATCCGCGGGTGACACGGTGGCCAGAGTTCCTTCTACCCATCGCGCCTTGGGCCGGCGTTTCGATGGAGGTGCCTGGCTCCCGCCATCGGTCCCGGAATTCGAGAAGTCATAGGGACTGTCGTCATCGTCATCATCCTTGTCGTCTTTGTCCTTCTTCTTCTCATCCCCCGGCCTCTCTTTCTCGCTGTCCGGTGTCTTGGGAACCCGCTGCTTCTCCCCTTCTGGGTCAGGACCAGGGGAATCCGACCATCCCTCTGCTCCGACCGTGAGACTCGAGACAGTCGAAGGTGCCTGGGGTACAGCGGAAGCGGAGGGGACAAGAAGGAGAGAAAGCAGCGTCAGGGTCCCCAAGGCTGCGACGAGGGAAGCGAGCGCTGTCGGGACCCGGGGCATGAATACCTCCGGAAGTACGGGCCCTGCCACACCGGCGAGTCGGGGCAGGCTCACTTGAGGATCACGACTCGGCGCATTTCGGTGGAGCGCTCGGCATCCAAACGCAGAAAATAGACCCCGGATGCGACTTTGCGATCTGCAGCATCCACCCCCGACCAGGAGGCACGGTGCCACCCGCCGGGGATCGAGCCGTCGACCAGGGTGCGCACCCGTCGCCCGCTCGCATCGTAAACACTCAGGCGGACCCGGCTCGCCTGCGGCACGCTGAAGTCGAACGTCGCGCCCGACCGGGACGGATTCGGACGTGCTGGGGACAGGGAGAGCACCGCCGGGACGGCGCCGGACAAGGTCAGGGTATCCCGTGCGAGAGCGGTCTCGATCCCAGCCGAGGTGCGGGCGCGGGCTTCCACTACGTGGAAGCCGTCATTTTGCGGGCGGGGGGTCCACAAGTACTCCTCCGAATAGGAGGAGAACGCTCCATCCGCCGGTGTCGCGAGTTCCCATGAGCCGCCGTCGATGCGACATTCCACGCGGTCGATGGTCGCGATCGTCATATCGTGCGGGGGTGAATACGCTGAATTCGGATTCAGGTTCTTGAAGGGCACGACGGTGACGGTGCCTGTCCAGTGGGGTGTCGGGTTGGAGCTCGGGCTGGATTCCGTATGAGCCAGGGTGATCAGCGGATTGCGGTCCACAACGTCGATGACGCCATTCCCGTCCGCATCCCTCCATCCTATCTGGTCTCGAGTCTTCTGGCAGACGCGGGACGAGTCGTTCTGGTTCATGATGCACAGGGCCAGCCCGGACGGATCGTCGCTCGCGTTCCAGTAACCCGAGCGCTCTTCGACGGTGTCGTACTCATCGGTGGCCATGAAAATGTGGCCGGTCTCGTGCATCGGCACTTCCACGGCGTACTCCAGCGCGCCGATGGGATAAGCGTAGGTAGCATAGCGCGACATGTAGAACCAAGGACCGCCAAGGTACGCGAACGCACTCCCCCCTCCCGCGAAGAGCCCTTGGTTCACGCTCGGATCACTATCGACGATGAAGATGGAGTAGCACCAGTTGGTCCTGAAACGATCACGGATCGAATTGTCGTAGGCATAGCACTTGTAGTAGGCGTTGTCTCCGGTCCAGCCTTGGGAGGCGAGGGCCTCGTCCACCCAGCGGGCGTCATCGTGGATCCTCCACTCGATCGGAACGCCGCTGACCGGCACGTCGGCGTGAATATCAACGATGAACGTGAGGAATGCCGCGGGGCCTCCGCGGCGGACCCAGGCATCGAGCGCCAGCTGCACGCCCGCGAGCGACAGGGTCTTCTCCTCCTCCGTCCATTCATACGTCCCTCCGGCTGATTCCAGGAGCCACACTCCGACGGCTACGGATCCGGCCATGTACTCGCTCGTGTCGTACACATCCCCCCCAAGGGGGCGGGCGCCAAGAGCGGCATGTCTCGAAAGTGGCTGGCCGTTGTGGATGAGCGTGGGCCGCGGCCCCGCATCGCGGGGGCTGAGAAGACCGGCGGCAAAGGGCGGTCCTTCGCCCCGGTCGCTCGAGATCCTCTTCATTTCCAGCGACCGGTTCCACACCCGGGCAGCCAAGGCGGCCGAAGCATGCCGCGGTGCGATCCGCGTGACGTCCACGGAATCTCCCGTAGCATCGTCAATCCAAGCTGACGACACGAGTCTCGAGAGAGCCGCGTTGTCTGCGTAGAGTACCGCCGCGCCCTCCGGGTAGAGGACCGACACATGTCCGCCCGCGGCTTCCGCCGCGTCCACGAACTCACGCGCGTCGCCGGGCGAGCCCTTTCTCAAGACGACGAAGGACCTTGGTGCGAGGGCCCAGGACTTTCGGGGGCTCTGGGCGAAGGCTGCCCGGGTGGTGGCTGGATGTAGAGTTACCGCGGCAAGGAGCGCAAGACCCATGAGCCGCGCCTCAGCGGTAGCCTGGGACCAGAGTTGCCAGCGCGCCATGATGTCCCCTGACGGGGAGCGCTTCCGGCGGCAGCCGCCCCATCAAGACCAGCTTAGCAGAATCATACTTGTTGCGCCGCCCTCTGGACCGGCGCACGCTCAATGGCATGAGCCATGATGGAAAACCTGCCACTCTCGCGGACGGCCTCCGCATTTCGCTGGAATCGGTCATCACCACCGCCGAGCTCCGCCGGCGTCCTCACCGGGCCCCGGATTACGAAGGGGAGAATCGAGCCTTGGTGTCTCTCGCTGGAGAGATGGCCAGCACACCCCGCAATGTGCTTCAGAAACTCGCCGAAAACGCTCTCGGTCTCTGCCGAGCGCAGTCGGCGGGCATCAGCATTCTCGAGGAACATGACGGTCAACGGATGTTCCGCTGGCACGCCGTGGCGGGGCGATGGGCAGGCTATCTCGGGTGTGTGATGCCGCGCGAGATCAGCCCGTGCGGAACGGTGCTCGACCGAAACGCGTCGCTCCTGATGTCACGCCCGGAGCGGCACTTCCCGTTCCCGCCCGAGGTCACACCCGGGATCGAGGAAGTGCTCCTGGTCCCGTTCCATGTCTCGGGAAAACCGATCGGAACCATCTGGGTGATCGCGCACGACGCTACTCGCCAGTTCGATGCTGAGGACGATCGCCTCCTGCGCAGCTTGGGGCAATTCGCGTCCTCGGCATATCAGGTCCTCGGATCTCTGGATGCGCTTCGCGAAAGTGAGCAGCGCTTCCGCCAACCCGGAGCCAGGAGCGAGCCGAGGCGCATTCTCGTTGTCGACGACAACCAGGATGCCGCCGAGAGCCTCTCCCTTCTTCTCACCTCGGCGGGACATTCCGTGCAGGTTGCCTTCGACGGCGATGCAGCGCTCCGGGTCGGGGCGGAGTTCGAGCCCGAGCTTGTGTTTCTCGACATTGGGATGCCGAAGACGAATGGCTATGACGCCGCGCGCAATATGCGCGCCGAGAGCTGGGGCAAGTCGGTTCATCTCGTCGCCCTGACGGGATGGGGTCAGGAAGAAGACAAGCGGCGCGCCGAGGCGGCGGGATTCAACGCTCATCTCGTGAAGCCCGTCTCTCCCGAGGCGCTTCGGGAGCAGATCGCCGCGCTACGCTCGTAATCCAGATCGCTCCCAATACCCGCGTGTTGACGAAGCATAAGACGGCAGTCGCGCTGGACCGCGATCTGCCGTCTGAGGTTCCTGGGTTCGGCGATTAGCCGTTGGTCAGCGTCAGCGTCAGAAGCGCCGTCTTGCCAAAACCCTTGATCGTATAGCCGGTCGTCGCACAGGGATTCGCTCCGAAGACTCCGGACGCGGCCGGATCCGCAGCCCACGTCGCGGCGTCATTCGCTCCCGTGAACGGGTTCTTGGGCCAAGTGCCGCTCGGCAAGTTCGCCAGCACGGCGGCGTTGTCCGCGGCCACCGGATACGTACCGGTATTCTTCACCGCGAAGTCCTCGATCGCCAGCTGGAAGCTGTGCATGTTCGCCTTCACGCTCGCCTCGCGAGCACGGTCCTGCATCGCGATGAAGTTCGGAATCGCGATCGCCGCCAGAATCCCGATGATCACAACCACGATCATCAGCTCGATGAGTGTGAAACCCTTCGAGTTCCTCATGTGTCGCTGACCTCCTCGCCGTACGACTCCCTGGATGTGCTGAAACGATATGCTCAAATTGAGCCTACCGTTAAGCTAGAAGCAACGCACATGCCATGCTGTCATACCAGGGGATGTCCGTTCTCCCGTGTACTTACTCGCGGGGAACGGCATGAATCAGGGACGCTCGCAGATCCATGCGTAAATATTCCCTGAACGCGAGCGCCGCAGCGGTTATGGCCGAAGGGAGCCACGGGGGAGCCCTCCCCGTCCGTTCTATGCGATACGCACGCGGCTTTTCCCGGGAATAGTGCAGGATGTGGGGGTCGAGCGAGCACAGGGACCCTCGTCGTCAGCCGAACCCCATGGGGAGCTATCCAAGTTGGTAAAGAATGACGTCGGGCCGTCCACCGGACTCCGTGAGGTGTTGTTTCCCAAGCAGGGCTTCTCTGCGACCGAGCTGCTCCTCGCCATCAATCTGGTCGTCGCCGCCGGCCTCCTCCTCGCCTGGGGTAGAGACTACGGGGTGAACCTCCACCATTGGGCCGAGGTGCGGTGGGGCGCCGTGCGTGCGGACCAAGCCTACGGCTGGTGGCTACCCACGATCTTCATGCACGTGGGTCCCGGCCACCTCACCCGCAACATGGTTGCGCTCCTCGTTGCCTCGGGCGCGCTGGAGTTTCTGGTGGGAGGCGGCTGGACGCTCGCGGCCTATCTGATCACGGGGCTGGGCGCGGCGTGGGTGTCATACGCAGGCCACGGAGCGCCGCCGCTGAGCATCGGGGCGTCCGGCGCGATCTTCGGCCTGCTCGGGTGCACCGTCTCCTTCATCATCCGCCGACATCGCATGTTCAACTACGCCCAGCGGTGGAAGGTATGGCGCGTCTACGTTCCCCTGTCCATCTTGCTCATCCTACCCGCCCTCGTGAACGCCGATGTCCACGCCCATGTCGGAGGCTTCGCGTGGGGGCTGATCCTCGGAGTGTGGCTGCCTCCGCACGAGCGCGTCCGCAAGCTCGCCGCGGTGGACTCGCTGGGAGACGAACCGGTGGTGTGAGGGAAACGCGATCCGCCGGCCGAAAATGCTCTATGCTCGAGGGGCCATCCACCGTGTCACGGGATTCACCCGCCGAGCGCCGTGAGAGGGAAACGCCATGTCACCAAAACAGTCGCCCGAAGTCAAAGCAGCCCGCCAGCAGCTCATCGAGGGCCTGAACGAGGACCTGAGCCGCGAGTATCAGGCCATCATCTCCTACGTCGTCTATTCGCAGGTGATGAAGGGGGCGCAGTACATGAGCATCGCCGCGGAGCTGGAGAAGCACGCGGGCGAGGAGCTCCAGCACGCGCTGCTCGTTTCCAAACAGATCGACTATCTCGGCGGAGACCCCGTGGTCACGCCGAAGCCCGTCCGGACGTCGACGGACCCCAAGGCCATGCTCCGGTTCGATCTCGAGAACGAGACCGAGACCGTGCGGAACTATCGGGAGCGCGTTCGCCAATGCGAGGCGCTCGAGGAATACGCCATGGCGGAAGTGATCCGGGACATCCTGGTCCAGGAGCAGGAGCACCAGATCGATCTCGCCACCGCACTCGGGATCGAGGTCCCGGACAGCTCGCGCCTGGCCGCGTCCGAACGGCGTCCCGCCACGCAGGCCGACCGCGCGCCGGTCGCCAAGGCGGCCCGCCGCTAGGAAACACCGGATCAGGGTTCGTTAAGGTCCCATCCGCAGACTCCCTGGATGGAGTTCTGCGACATTCACCCCACGGACCGGGTCATGGTTCTGGCGCCTCACCCGGACGACGAATCGCTTGCGACCGCCGGCGTTCTCCAGCGCGCCCGCGCCATCGGGGCACGCACCCGGGTGCTCTTCCTCACCGACGGCGAGAACAATCCCTGGGCACAGCGCGCCGTGGAACGGCGTTGGCGAATCTCGCCGGCGGACCGCCTGCGCTGGGGAAGCAGGCGCCGCGCGGAGGCGGTGAGCGCGCTCTCCTGTCTCGGCCTCGAGCCGGAATGCGCGCGTTTTCTCGGGTACCCGGACCAGGGCCTGTTCGATCTCCTGATGACGGAGCCGGAGCCACTGATCAAGGATCTCGTCCAGGAGCTGACCGGATTCGAGCCCTCCATTCTGATCGAGCCCGATCCGGCCGATCGGCACCCGGACCACGCGGCGCTGGGCGTCCTGGCAACCTTTGCCCTGGCGAGAGCGTCGCTGGACGGGCTCGAACCGATTCGCCTCCGCTACTTGGTCCACGACGCCCGACGATTTCCGAGACGCTCGGCCCAGATCTCACTTCGCCTGAGCGAATCCGAGCGCGAGGGAAAGCGGCGGGCGATCCTGACCCACCGGACGCAGCTCCTTCTGCGCCGCCGGGCGCTCGTTCGCTTCGCAGCCACTCGAGAGGCCTTTTTCCCGGTCGACGCATCCAGGATCCGGGAAACAGGACACTCGATCCGGACCTGCCGGATTCGGCGAGGCAGACTGCTTCTGACGCTGGAGAAGGCCCGGTGGCCCATCCTCGGGCCGAGGAACATCGCGATCGCGATCCAAACCGACCGCGGTGCCATGGACCGGTGGCGGGTGGACGTGCCGGCCGGCGCGGGGCCGGTGTCGATATGGAGAGCGTCCACGCAGGACCGGGTGGCCCAGGGTTTCTGTCAGGTGCTCCGGACCGGGATCCAGTTCGTTCTCCCCCTGACGCCCTCTCTTCGGCCGGAGGCGATCTACGTCAAAGTCGATTGTCCTTCGCTGCGACGGCTTGGCGTTTTCGACCCGGTTGGATGGAGGGCGGTACCGGTCTCGACACGATCGAGCACGACCTCGGGGAGTCCGCTCGCGCGCCGACTCCATGCTGTCTCGACGAGCGACGGAGAATAGACAAGGCGCGCTGATCGCCGTCTTCTTGATCGCGGCGGCGGCGCTCCACGCCGTCTACGTGGTCCACCACCGCGTGAACTCGGACGAGCCCCAGCATCTCCACGTCGCCTGGGCGTGGGTTCAGGGACTCCTTCCCTATCGGGACGTCTTCGACAACCATTCCCCCCTCTTCAGCCTCCTCATGGCTCCCGTCGTCCGGGCCATCGGTGAGCGCCCCGACATCGTCTTCCTGGCGCGCCTCGCGATGCTGCCGTTCGCGGCGCTCGCGCTCGCTCTTGCCTGGATCATTGGCCGGAACCTGTTCTCCATCCGGGCGGCGTTCCTGGCGGTGGCCCTCTGCGCGCTCGTTCCGGATTTCATGCTCGGCTCGGTGGAATACCGGACCGACGTGCTCTGGACGGTGCTCTGGATGGCCGCCATGGCCATCCTCCTCACGGGACCTCCGACGCGGTCACGGTTCTTCCTCTTCGGCGTCGCGGTCGGCGCCGCGCTGGGTACGTCGATGAAGACCTCGTTGCTGGTCCTTTCCCTCATGGCTGCGGGAGCCGCCACCCTGTACATGCTTCGGGCGCGCGGCTCCAAGCTGCCTCTTTCGTCGCTCGCGATGTGCGGCGCTTCTGCACTCGCGGGCGTTCTCCTCGTCCCGGCGCTCCTCGCGGCGTTCTTCGCCACCCAGGGGGCCTGGAAGCCCATGCTCTATGGCACCCTCTCGCACAATCTCGTTCCGAATCTGGGGCTCTGGCGCGAAGGAGCGTACCGGGCGCTCATCCTGCCCGCGGCCCTTCCCCTTCTCTGGATCGTGGGGTGGCGAATCATCGAGCGCGCCAAAGATCCCTTCCTGGGCGCCAAGCGAGCGCTTCTCTTCCTCACCGCGGGCATCTATTACACCGCGCTCTATGGGATCTGGCCGCTGATCACGCGTCAAGATCTCCTTCCGTTTCTGCCCATGGCGGCAGTTGTGGCCGCTCCCTGTTTCCTCGCCCTTCCGGGCCTGGCGAGACGCTGGCGTCCCGGTCTTCAGGGACTCGCACGAGCGGCGGCCTTTGCGCCCGCCGCGGTGCTCGCTTTGGAGATTGCCTGGACGCAGCGGGTCGAGCCGGTCTGGCAGAGGAACGACACACAGCGTGAGGCTTCCCTGTTGGACGAGGTTCTTCGACTGACACGCCGGGGCGAGACCGTGATGGATCTGAAGGGAGAGACGATCTTTCGCGAGCGTCCCTTCTATTTCGCCCTGGAGGCGATCACCGAGGCCCGCATCGCGGACGGGTCGATTCGCGACGATATTCCCGAGAGGCTGATTGCCAGGCGAACGCCGGTGGCTATTGCGGACACGCCGGAGCTTCCCGAACGCGGCCGGGAATTTCTGAATGCGAACTACATCCCCCTCGGAGAGCTGCGGGTTCTCGGGCAGCGCCTCGGGCCACAGGACGGCTCGGCCACGGCATCATTCGAGATCGGTGTCCCGCAACGTTACGTGATTCTCTGCGAGCGCGGAGACGCCACGGGACTCCTCGACGGAATCCCGTACGACGGGCCGCGCGAGCTTGCTCGAGGCCGCCACACCTACGTGGGATCCCGGTCGGAGGGTGGGGCGACACTTCTCTGGGCGGAGGCGGTCCGGAGGGAGAACCCAAAGAATAGGTAGTTTCAGGTAGGCAACAGTCCTGCGTCAGGGAACGCGGTGTGGCGTGCGGACGCGACATCGCCGATAAAGAGGTCCGGAGATTTCAGAAAGGAACATGCGTTTCGGAGAGTATGATTTTGCGATCCCTCAGGCGCGAACGCAATCCACCGTAGGCAAGGAGCACCGCGCCGTGTACCGAAAGTCGATTTCCTCGCTCCACGGCGCCATCCGCGCGCTGCGAATCTCCATTCGCACAGCAGGGGTTTGAATCAGGCTCGGTGGGCTCAGCCCTCCGAGCCTTGCCGCTCCGACTCTCCCCACGCCAAAAGTCCAGTACGCCTCGAGAGTGCGCAGGAGGAGAAGCCATGAGATGGATGCGAGGGATACACGGCTGCCTTGTCGTTCTCGGCTTGATGGTAGTGCTTGCGGCAGCTTCCCCGGCTGCGGCCCAGTACATCTACATGGACACGAACGGAGACGGCCTCAACACGTGGGCAGATTCCTTGAATGCCACGGGGACGACGGCCCTGGACATCTGGATCGATTCCGGGTTCAACCGGAATGGGTCCCCGGGCGGCTGCGGGGAGCGTGGTCTCACCTCGTTCTCGCTGAACATCCATGCCGACGGCGGAACCATCAACTGGGGAGCGTTCACGAGCGCCATCAGTCCCTCCACCGGTCCGCCCGCGGTCTCCAATCCTCACGAATACCACATCGAGGTGGCCCTGACTTCGCCCGGCTCGACTTCGACGCCGGCCGGCCTGTACCGGCTCGGAACCCTCATCGTGGACATCGCCTCCGGAGATCCGTGCCTTCGGTTCGCAGCGAACACCACGATGTCCTCCCGTCATTCGACGTCCTTCGGTGCGGGTTGCCCTGGGAAAAAGAAGGATCACACGAGCCGGCTCGATTCGGAATGGTTCGACGAGGACGGATCTGTCGGCCACCCCAGCGCAGCCCCGCGCGTCTTCGCGCCGGGCTTGGTCCTGCCTCAATATCTCGATCCGGTTGTCGTGGACGTTCAGACCGCGTCGACGAACTGCGGCACCGTATCCTCCCTGGTCGCGAACCTCTCCGCGCTCCCCGCGGGGAGCAACGCGGTCTTCACCGCGGCGCCCGACAATTCGTCGGGAACGCTTACGTGGCAGCCGACCGTGAATGATCATGGGGATTTTTTCGTGACCTTCACCGCGGCGGGCAAGAACCCGAACGCGACCGACTCGAGGACGACGATCATCCGCCTCGTGACCAATCCGGTCACCGTCGACGAAACCGAAGGGGCGAAACCGGTTCTCGCCCTCTGGCAGAACCGGCCCAACCCGTTCAACCCCGCCACGACCCTTGTCTATTCGGTCCCGGCCCAGACGCGCGCGCGCCTCACCGTGTACGACATTTCTGGACGTGCTGCTGCGCGCTTGGTGGATCGCGTGGAATCGGTCGGCCGGCATGAGGTGCACTGGTTGGGACAGGATGATCGCGGGCGACCGCTCGCGTCGGGTGTCTACATCTGCCGACTGACCACCGCCTTCGGCGGCGTGACGCGCCGCCTCGTGCTCGCGAGGTAGCCGGCGCCCGATGAGCCATGAAACGGAAACGTTCGCAAGAGAGGAGGGTTCACCTATGACCCGCTCCGTGTTGTTTGGGATGGTAGGGGTGCTCGTGGCTCTTGTCTGCTGGGCAGCTCCGACAGCAGCGCAGACGCCTGATCCAAACAATTCTTTCTATGTCCCCCAAGCCGGGGAGGACTACGCCAATCCGCTCGAGGGGGACGAAGCGATCCCCTATTTCCGCGCGTGCCCCAATAACGACGGGGGAGCGAGTCTGCCGCTGGCCGCGCGCATCAAGATCGTGCTCAAGGATTCGAATGGCGCTCCGATTGCGGGAATTCCCGGCGCAAGTCTCTGCATTCTCTTCAACGGGGGCACGCTCCTCCAGGGATTCACCGGCCTGGGAGCCGATTCGGTGATCGCGAACCTCTTGTTCAACCCGCTCGCGAACTGCCCGGATGTGCGGTGCGTTCCGGCGGACGCCCCGACCGACGCGAACGGTGTCGCCTACATCACGTTCACGGGCCCTGGAGGAGTCCGGGATCCGAATCGGAAGTGGGGTCACTATGACTCCGAGCTGCCGGTGTATGCATCGGGAGTCAGGCTTTCAGGACGGCTCACCTCGAGCTCGACCAATGGGTCCTATGCCCTTCGCATCAAGAACTTTGATCACGTGGGCGGGTTGCTGAGCATCTTGAACCAGGGTGAGGCCGTGACTGCAACGGATCTCAATGCCGTCGTGAACGGCCTGGGTGTCGATAATGCGACCAGCTACTGGCTCGACTTCGACAGCGACGGGGCGGTCGACATCTCCGATTACAACATGGCGGCGTACCACTTCTCGCACGATTGCGACACCCCGAACAATCCGTGAGTAGAAGGGACCCTCGGCCGCGCTCCTAGCCGCCCCGGCTACGCCGCTTCACTTCAAGATCGATATCCGCCCGGTGGCGGCGCCGTCCGCGGTCTCGATGCGGTAGAAATAGATTCCAGACGGCAGTGGCATGCTCCCCATCGCGCCTTCCCCGATGCGTGCCTCGTGCAAGCCCGGAGCGGTCATGGGCTCATCGAGGAGCACGCGAACGAGCCGCCCCTGTGCGTCGAACAGGCGAAGCAAGATTCGCCCTGGCCGTGACGTGAGCACGGAGATCGTCGATGCTCGATTCAACGGATTGGGCGCAAACGCGACCGCAGGGTGCCCACCCACCCCCTGGATCTGGAGCGAAAGGCCGGCGGCGAACCGCGCTCCGGACCGGAGCGCGCCATCGAGGATGACCTCGACCTGGACCCGCCCCGTGACGGACTGAAAGAGCGCTCGTACGTCCTCTGACGCGAAGCAGACGCTCAGGTCCTGGACGCCGTTACGATCCCGGTCCCTCGAGACTTCGTGCTTCCCGGACAGCGCGGCGATCTCGCCGACCGCTCCGGTGCCGGTGGAGCGCAGCCGAACCGTCGCGAGGTTCACATCGGCGAGAGCGAAGTCTCCGCCCACAGGCTCGAGCTGAATGCACGTGGCGGGCCGGCTCGCGAAAAGGCGTATGGTGCGGTTCTCGGCCGTCGCAAACGCCCGGGCGTCGAGCACCGCGCCGATACGCGCCACCGTGGAGTCGACGCCCGCGAGCGTACCGTCGCTCACGGTGAGGGTCACGGGGTAGCTCCCCGACGCGTCGTAGACGTGCACGGGCTTGGCACCCAATCCGGTCCTGCCGTCCCCGAAGTCCCACGCATACCGGAGCGAATCTCCGTCGGGATCGGAGGAGTGGGAGCCGTCGAGTTCAAGCGGGATTCGGGCCGTCCCAGCGTACGGCCCGCCCGCGTGGGCTACGGGAGCCCGATTGCGCCCTATCGCCCCCTCGTTGAGAAGAAGGCTCGCCGTATTGTCCAAGAGATCGCTCGTGATCAGGTCCGGTAGTCCGTCCCCGTTCAGGTCCCCGATCTCCGGGCGACCCGGCCCGAAACCTGTTCCGAATGCGATGTACGGGTCGAGAGTTCCGTCGCCCGCCCCAGGCAGCACCGACACAGAGTTGCTGCCTGCGGTGGCGACGTCGGGGATGGAATCGCCGTTCAAGTCCCCGATCGCAATCCCGCGTCCCCGCCCAAGGGTCGGCGCAACCCTCACCGTCTCGAACGTCCCATCTCCCCGGCCGCGAAGAGTGAGGAGCGCATCTTCGCCGGAAACGACAAGGTCGAGGCGCCCGTCGAGATCGAGATCCGCAATGGCCACGTCGTTTGCAGCCCCGCTGGTGGGAAGAACGGCGACCAACTGGAGTGACCCTCCCGTTCCGCGGAGGATCGAAACGCTGCCATCAATGCCATTTCCGGTCACCGCGTCGAGCAAGCCATCGCGGTCGAGATCGCCGAGGGCGACGCTCGTAGGGTGTGCCCCGGCGCCCACCAGGGCCGGCATGGCGAACGAGCCGTCTCCGCGGCCCGCGAGGATCGCGAGCGCTCCTCCCGTGCGATCCGGGACGATCAGATCGAGGACGCCGTCCCCCGTCACGTCACCGACGTTGAGGGCGAAGGGTTGACCTTCGACCGGTACGATCGCCGCAGGGCCGAAGGAGCCATCCCCGTTACCCCGTAGCGTCACGATTCCGTTCCCATTCAGGAGAAGCGCCGCGAGATCCGGAATGCCGTCCCCGTTGAGGTCGGCGGTGCGGACGATTGTGGTCTCTCCGCCGACTCCGACACTCACCGCGGGGTCTAGTCCGCCGTCTGCGCGCCCCATCAGAACGGCGAGATAAGGCGTGTCGGTGCTGGTTGTGACCAAGTCGAGCCGCCCGTCGCGGTTCCAGTCCCCGAGGGCGACGTCCCCCGGAAGCGATCCTACGGCTGCGGCGCGATGGTTCCCGAACGTCCCGTCGCCGTTTCCGGGATGCACGGTGAGCGTATTCCCTCCCTCGCTCACGAGGAGAACATCCAGCCTCCCGTCCCCATTCACGTCCGCGAGCTCCGCGTAGCGGGCCAGGTATCCTCCCGGAAACTGGCCCTGGAACGTGAACGTTCCGTCGCCGCGGCCGAGGAGCACGGTGCAATTCGAAGCCCCCACGTTCGCCGTGACGCAGTCGAGGATGCCGTCGGAATTGACGTCGCCGAGGGACACGGACCATGGAGAGCTCCCCGCTTGCGTGTCGTGCCGGGGAGCGAAGGTCCCGTCACCGTTGCCAAGAAGCGTACTGACCGTCCCGGCGAAGTTGGCAACGGCGAGATCCAGCACCCCGTCGTTGTTCAGGTCGCCGGCCTCGACGGATCGAGGATCTCCGCCCGTCGAATACTGGAACTGTGTAGGGAACGTTCCGTCTCCATTTCCCAGGAGCACGGAGACCGAGCTCGAGGTCTCGTTGACGGTTACGAGATCGAGTGCTCCGTCCCGGTTCAGGTCCACAACCGTCGTGTAGCAGGGTCTGACCCCGACGTGCTCGAGTCGCCTGGGAGCGAATACCCCGCTTCCGTCGTTCAGGAATATGCTCACACTGCTGCCCGCCTCGTCCGTGGTGACGAGGTCCGGCCTTCCGTCCCGGTTCAGATCGCCGGCCGCGATGTGGACGGGTGTCGCCCCCGTGTGATAGAGCACGGGGCTCTTGAACCCGCCTCCACTCTCTCCGAACAAGACCGCAAAGGTATCCATGAACTGGTTTGGAGCGGCGAGATCTTTGTTTCCGTCTCCGTCGAAATCGGCGACGGCCACGGCGCGCGCACCCGTACCTCCGGTGTCGTACCGGACAGACCGGCTGAACGTCCCGTCACGCGAACCGAACAGGATCACGATGCCGCACTGATTCGACGCAGACACCACATCCTCGACGCCATCGCCATCCAGGTCATCCAGCACGAAGGATTGGGGTGCCTGGGAGGCATCGAAGGCACGGTATCCGGAAGTGAACCGAGGCTCCGGAACGCGCCGCAAGGGAGGCTCCTGGACCATGCCGGCCGGGGGGCACGGCACGATGGGCTGGGTCAGCATGACCCGGATGGACAACAGTCGCGTGTCGGACAGTCCCCCATCCGTGACACCCACCCCTGCCGCTGCCGACCCGATGTCGTTGAATATCGGGGCGAGCCGGATGACACCGGTCGCGCCGCCGCCCGCGGAGCTGGTGGTCGAGACCGTGACGTAGGCGGGGCCGCCGGCGCGGAAGAAGGTGAGCGGATCCAGATCGGGATCGGAGGCGTGAATGGTCTGAAACGCTTCGGT
>Ga0099791_10000076_pt1 | contig 30963 bp, 21 predicted proteins | sample Rivendell_Oct201_7_FD_77318 | JGI IMG/M metagenome (GOLD analysis project Ga0099791, IMG submission 77318) | Vadose zone soil and rhizosphere microbial communities from the Eel River Critical Zone Observatory, Northern California to study diel... | ecosystem: Environmental > Terrestrial > Soil... | reverse complement strand
CTTCGCCGCTCCGCTGCCCCTGCTCGTGGTGTGGCTGCGGGACCGGAGTCTGAAGCCCTTAGAACTTCTGCGCGCGGCCGTGCCGCTGGCCGGAGCGGTTATGATCTATCTCGTGAGCCGCTTCGCGGTTCTGGGCGCGCCCGCTCTGCCGGCGGCATCCCCCGTCGAGGGAACCGGGCCGCAGCTCCTCACGAGCGTGTCCCTGATCGCCCGTTATCTAGCCTTGCTCCTGGTCCCGATCGGGCTCTCGGCCCGCCACGAGGTGCCCGCGCTGACACGGCCCGACGCCGCGTTCGCCGCGGGTCTCCTGATCCTGCTCGCGACCGTGGCGCTCCTCGTGATCCTCGTGAGACGCAGGTCGCGCTGGACGGTGCCCCTCCTCCTCTTCACGCTCACGCTCTATCCCCTCTGCTACGCGCGCATCATCACGGGGGCGCTCCTGGCCGAGCGGTTTCTCTTCATTCCCAGCGCGGCCCTGGCACTCGCGATCCCGCTCCTTCCCGGAGGGGTGGGCTATGCCGTGGGAGGGCCGCTGGCCATGCTCTGTCTCGCGCTCCTCCTTCCGCGCGTCTCGATCTGGAAGGACGACGCGACGCTCTACGCCTCGATGCTCCGCGACTCGCCCCGATCCGCGTACGTTCACGCGGTGCTCGGAAGCTACTACTACCAGCGGCGCGATCTTCCACGCGCGATCGAGCATCACCGCCAGGCATTCTTGCTGAAGCCCGACTTCTCGGAGTCCCTGCTCAACCTGAGCGCCGCCGAGGACGAGGCCGGTCGGAGCGATTCCGCGCTCGCGCACGTGAAGCTTCTCCTCACGCTTCGGCCGCGGTACGACGCCGCCTGGTACGCGATGGGGAATTATCAGGTGCGCCGGGGCCACCCCGACTCCGCGGTGGCCGCGTACGAGGAATCGATCCGTCTCTCCCCCACGTTCGCCCCGGCGGAGAACAACCTCGGAGTGGCCCTCGAGCGGATGGGAAGGAGCGAAGAGGCGACCGCGCATTACCGGCGCGCGATCCAGATCCAGCCGGGATACGTGGACGCGGAGAACAATCTCGCGCGCCTGGGGGGCCGCAAGCCATGAGCGGGGTCGCGGAGATCCCGAGCCTCGTCGGCCGCGAAGTGCGTGGGATTGTCCCCCTCACGAGCCATTCCCTCGCCATCTCCTTCGCCGGGACGCCCCGCGCGTTTCTCTGGATCCACCTCGAGCGCAAGACCGCCTGGTTCGCGCTCGCGCCCCAGCTTCCCATCGACCCCGATCCACGCGGATCCCGGTTTCAGCCGATCGAGACGGCGCTCCGGGGCGCTCAGGTGGTCGAGGCTCTGGCGCGGGAAGCCGGCGGGCTGGACCTTCGCTTCGATGCCGGAGGAGAGGAGCGGCGCGGCATCCATCTCGCCATCCTGGCGGAGGGACCTCGTGTGAACCTGAGCCTCATGACGGAGCCGGAGGGATCGGTCCTCTGGGCGTTTCACCGTGAGGAGCTGAAAGAGACGCTGGAGCGCGCCGCAGCCCCCCCGCACGGACTCGCGGCGCCGGAGCTCCCGCCGGGTTACCGCCCGCCCGTGGTGGAGGACGCGACTCTGGAGCCGGCCCGCGAGGCGCTGCGCGCACGCATCGAGGCCGCGTTTGCGGCCGAGTTCCGGTCCGAGCTCCAGCGCGTCCTGAGCTCCGCCGAGCGCACGCTGAACCGTCGCGCGACCGCCGCGGAGGAAGACAAGCGGAATGCGCAGGCCATGCAGCTCGATCGGAGGCGGGGGGAGATCTTGCTCTCGAACTTCGGGAAGATTCGAAGGGGGGCGAGCCGCGTAGGTCTCCCCGATCCTTTCGCGGACTCGCATCGAGCGACGATGATCGAGATCGCTCTCGACCCGACACTCTCCCCCGACGAGAACGCAGCGCGGCTCTTCCAAAGAGCCAAGAAGGGTGAGCGAGGGGAGCGCCTCGCGGACGAGCGGCTTGCCGAAACGCGGCAAAGCCTTTCCGCGCTCACCGAGTTGCGCCGTGAGGCGCCCACCCTCAGTCCCAGGGAAGCTCTCGCAAAAATCGCGAGCTTCCTGACGAACGCCAAGATCGAATCAAGTGCACGGGGCGACGTTCGAGAGACCCATCTGGGTCGACGGGCCATCCTCGCCGCGCCCCGTGCGGGACGTCCCGGGCGCGGAACTCCAGGGGCGCACAAGTCGCTCCGGCCAAGGACGTACGTTACGAAAGATGGTTGGGAAGTCTGGGTCGGCCGCAGCAACACCGACAACGACCTCATCACCCATCGGCTATCCAATCCCCACGACTTCTGGTTCCACGTCGTGGGGGCACCGGGTTCCCACGTGATCCTCCGCCGCCCCACTCGAAACGCCATCCCGAAGCCGGCTACGCTCGTGGAGGCGGCGCAGATCGCCGCATTCTTCAGCAAGGCGCGAAAACAGACGCGGGTTCCGGTGATCTATACCGAACGAAAGTTCGTGTCCAAACCCCGCCGGTCAAAGCCGGGTCAAGCCATTTGCACCCGAGAGCGTGAGCTGATCGTTCGGCCCCAGAAACCTGGGACCCATCCGGCGGCGTAGGCAATGGCGAGGTGTCGCTTCTCGTGTCGCACGGCAGGGGGGGACCCTGAACCGGAACCTCTGAGCACGATGCTGAGTACGATCAAGTGGGTCGCGGACGAATGAGGGCACCCAGCAAGAGTCAGTCTAGGAGCCTTTATGTCCACTGGGACCTGAAGTGAAGGGTTCGCCCTGGTCTTGGCTTCTCCTGAGAGCTCCCCATCGTCCGCGGCCCCACACGTCTTCTTGCCGCTTTGAAGCCCGTCTGAACCAGTGCTGACTTCGACTTTCCTTACAGCATGTCATGTGCCCGCCGGATGGATTCGACGTTAGGATTACGCCCGCGATCGTATCTGGATGGACTGCAATGAGGTGAGGGATCGGGACTCACGTCATCGGAAGTCGGATCAACCCGCGCGAACGTGCTCCAGGTGACCTCGATGTCACACTTTGACAGGCATGAAATCGCCTAAGCGATTCTACTCATGCGAACTCGCGCGATGTCTCATCGTAAGAAACACGCGAGACGCAGATGTCACCCCTGTTAAATCTTTCGAATAAAGAGATCCAACATCCGCCCTGGAAAGAAAAGTTCGATCCGAGCTCGGGTCTGTGTGATTGGGGAGACTGGGGTAATCGGGGAGAGACAGGGTGCTGCGGGCGCTACTAGTAAATCTGCTTCAGCAGCCGGATGAGGTGCCTGCGCGTGATGCCCAACTCGAGGGCGGCCCGGCTGCGATTCCCGCCGTTCCGGGACAGAGCCGCGAGCACTTCCTCGCGCTTCACCATATCCACCTTCCCGCGCAGGCCCCGTGACGGGAACCCGTCCGGGGGCGCCCCGGCCCCTGGATAGAGGATGGGCATGAGCGAGGCGCGGTCGAGGAGGTCCTGGCGGCCCGCGCAGAGGAAGATCGATTCGATCTTGTGCTTGAGCTCGCGGACGTTCCCGAGCCAGGGCAGCGAGACGAGGTATTCCAGGGCATCCTCCGAGAAGAGGACCTGCCGTCCCTCGCGCGCGGAAAGCTCGTCCAGGTAATTCCGGATGAGGAGCGGAATGTCCTCGCGGCGCTCCCGAAGGGGAGGCAGGGAAAGCACGACCTGTCCCAGACGATAGTAGAGGTCCGCGCGGAACCAGCCTGCCTTCACGGCCGCGTCCAGGTCCTTGTTCGTGGCGGAAACGATGCGCACGTTGAGCTGGCGCGAGCGGACTTCGCCCAGGCGCCGGTAGGTGCCGTCGTCCAATACTTGCAGCAGCTTCACCTGGGTGCGCTCCGAGAGCTCGCCGATCTCGTTCAGGAAGATCGTGCCGCCGTCCGCGTCCTCGAAGATGCCCCGCTTCGTGATGGCGGCACCCGTGAAGGCACCGCGCACGTACCCAAAGAGCTCGCTCTCGACGAGATCCCCCGGAAGGCTCGTGCAGTTCACTTCCACGAAGGGACGTCCGCGCTCGATCTCGAAGGTGCGGAACATGTACGCGAGCAGGTTCTTTCCGACGCCGGTCTCCCCTTGAATCAAGACTCGCGCCGGCGTGGAGAGAAGCTCGGAGGCCTTGCGCACGACGTCGAGCGTCCGCGCGTGCTGCGTGAAGAAGCCGTGCGCGCGCGCGATGTCCTGGGCCTGCGACGAGGGCGCGTGCGCCGGGCGGTCGGTGCGCGGCGCCACGAGCCAGGTGGGCGCGTTCAGCTCGCGCAGGATGCCCTCGCAGTCCACGACCGCATCCTCCAGTCCCAGCTGCTCGAAGAGCGACATCGCCTTGAAGGCGTAGTTCTGCGCTTCGCGCAACCGCTCCGGATCGGAATCGCCCTTCACGCGACGCGCCTGCTCGCGATAGGCGCGCGCCAGCTCGAAGCGCTCGTGGATGGCTTCGAGGAGGCGGATCGACTGCCGCGCCTGCGCGTGCGCGTCGAGATGCCGGCCCTCGACCGTGTGGATCAAGGCGAGCACGCGACGCGTGGCGCCCTCCTCCAGCGTGTCCTTCAACCGTATGGCGCGCTGCAGCGCGTCGTCGGCAGCCGCGGTCGCCTGCGCCACGTCCTCGCGCTGGGTGAATACCTCCGCGCGGCGACGCTGGAGCTCGTGGACCATGTCCCCCTCGGGCGCGATCTGGCGTGCCATGTCGAGGGCCCGATCGTAGAAACCCAGCGCCAGGTCGGGACGCCCCATCTCGGAATTCAGATCGCCGCGCCCCATGAGGCAGAGCACCTGCTCGCGCGAGCAGCCCAGCCGGGTCGTGATCTGGCAGGCGGCGCTCAGGTTGGCCTCGGCCGTGGTGAAGTCGTGCCGGTACGAGGCGATGGAGGCGAGCCCGATTCTCATCCGCGCCACGCCGGCATCGCGGCCGATCTGGAGATAGCTCGTGAGGGCGCGGTCGAAGTGCTCGCGCGCCTCGTCCCAGGATCCTGCTTTGAGGTGGACGATGCCGAGGTTGGCGAACGTGACGGCGAGGTAGGCGAAGTTGCCGAGGCGGGTGGCGATCTCCATGGAGCGGAGCATGTGCCACGTCGCCTGCCGCCAGTCGGAAAGATGCCGGTACAGGATGCCGAGGTTGTTGTGCGCGCGGATGACGCCGTCGTCGTCGTTCAGGTCCCAGCGGAAGAGATGGAGGGAGGCTTCGTAGAACTCCTTCGCCTTCTCCAGATCACCGAGCCGGAAATAGATCCGGCCGAAACAGTTGTAGGTGTGCGCCAGGGGGCCGGTGAGTCCGCGGTCCCGGAAGTACGCGTGGGCGCGCTCGCAAGTGCGGAGCGCCTCCTCATACTGGCTGAGCTCGATCATCGCGCGCGCGCTCTGAAGCTGCAGCCGCGCGACCAGCTCGGGATGGGTCTCGGCGGAAATTCGCGAGCGGGCCCGGGCGAGATAGCGGAGCGCTTCGGGCGCGTCCGCCTTGTCGATCAGAGCCTGCGCGGCCTTGAGCTCCAGTGTGGCGGTCCGGGATTCGCCCAGCCCCAAACGCTCCGCGGCCTCGATGCACTCATCGAGGTTCTGCAGCGCCGGGAGGTAGCTGTCGGCGCGCAGGAAGATCTCGGCGAGATCTTCGAGGGATTGGAGGTGCCGCTCGGGGTCTTGGGTGAGGCGAGCCGAAGAAACCGCTTCCTCACGCTCCCGAATGAGGTCTGCCGTTGTCTTGTTCACGTTGCGATTCCTGACGCTCCCCGGAGTACGGCTGGGTGGTCTAGCGTCTCACCGTCAACCAGGTCACCCTCCACACCATGTACCAGAACGCGCGACCGGTAAAGCCACCCGAGATCGTCGGGGTGCCCGAGAACGCCGGGCGAAGGGTCGCTGCCTTGTTCGGTGGGGATGGAGGCGGCTTCAGAGTCTCGTCAGGCGAACCCGCCCACACGACGGTCGGACCGAGTGCCTTGACGTGAGTCTGAACGGACGAAGGTACCGGCAGGGCCAGGAAAACGAACACACCGATCGCGAGAAAGAGGGGGAGGGTCGCTCGGTCGGCTTTTAGAAACGAGAGGAGGCTCTTCATTGATTCGCACCTTCCCAGTGAGGCCCAGAAGGGAGGTCTCCACCTGTCTTCGTGATGGAGCGTGGTAAGGAGGAGGAAAGAGTCCTACCACAACACTACCTATAGTAGCAGAGAAGGTGTCGAATTGCAAGAAAGACCGTGGCAGAAAAGTCACACTTCGTCAGTTTTCGCGGTGAGAGCCCCTCAAGAGCCCTTCAAGCGCGGCCCCGGCAGCCGCTCGTCCCCATCGCGGCGGGTGACGCCGGTCCGGTCGAGGTGCTCCAGCATGGGAACGGCGTATTTCCGGGAGACCTGGGCCAGGTCCTTGAACGCTCCCATGGTGAGCTTGGGATTGCGCTCGAAGTGCGCGCGGAGCCGGCCCTCCAGATCCTCCCAGAGCGCCTTGGGATACAGGAGCTCCGACGTCACCTTGACGGCACGGCCGCTATCCACGAGATACCGGATGAGCTCCGCCGGCCGCTCCGTCTGAGAGATCTCGCGGGTGAGCTCGGACACTTCGGGCACCTGAAATCCGTGCCCGGCGAGCTTCTTTTCCATTTCTATCAGCGCCTTGGCCTGCTTGGGATTCAGGACCGGAGCGGCCTCGGGAAGTGCCACGCGATCCCCTTTGAGAGCCAGCCGCCCGCCGTGAACCAGGACCTCCAGCGCTTCGTCGAATACCGGGGCCGCCAGGTCGCGGGCGAGGAGGCTCTTCAGCTCCCCTTTGGGGATGCCGTCCCGGAGTTTGTTCTGCTCGGCGTACCGGGTTACAGCCGTGAGGACCCGTTCCAGCGCCAGCCTCCACGAGGCGGGCGTGAGCAGCCTTCCGTCCTCGAGCCGCACCAGCTTCGCCTCCGCGTCCACCGCAATGGCCGCGGCAACCGCCGCGGATGCCGCCTCGGTGATCTGCTCCGCCATGGCGCCAAGCCTCACCGCAGCGCCCGCGCCCGCGATCCCGGCCGCCCCTGCCTCCTCCGCGAGCGCCGCGAGCTTCTCCGAGGCCGAGCCGGATCGAAGCGTCTCCAGGCGCTCGCGGTCTCCGGGCTGGAGCCGGGCGCGCTTCTGGGGCGAAGGATCGACGACCGTCGCGCCCGCGATGGTCGTGGCCGGCGAGTAGGAGCGGATCACGATCCGATCCCCCGCCGAGGCCACAGCCGGACTCTCCAGGCGTAGCTGCGCCCAGGAGGATTCTCCGGGAGCCAGCGTGTCGCGGTCGTAGAGGACCGCCCTGCCCAGGATCTCGCTCGCTCCGAGATGGCAGCGGAGGCGGGACCTCGAGCCCAGCGACTTGGGAGCCGAGGGAAGCAGCTCCAGCTTCACGTCCAGGAGCTGCGAGGGACGGAATTGCCCGGGCGTCGCCAGCCAGTCCCCGCGCTCGATGCTCTCGCGCGAGACCCCGTGGATCGCCAGCGCCAGCCGCTGCCCCGCGTGTGCCTCCTCGACCGTCTGGTCGTGGACCTGTGCCTGCCGCACCCGGACCGGCTTCCCCGCCGGCAGGAGCTCGAGCGAATCCCCGGGGCGCACGCTCCCGCTCCAGAGCGTCCCGGTCACGACGGTTCCAATGCCCTTCACCGGGAACACGCGATCGATGGGAAGGCGCGCGGGGCCATGGTCCCGGCGCCCCTGGGCCTCGCCCGCGGCCAGATCCAGCGCCTGAAGCAGAGCATCCAGACCCTCTCCCGTGACCGCCGAGAATGGAAGGATGGGAATTCCTTTGAGGAGGGTCGGGCGGAGCAGCTCCCCCACTTCGGCCTTCACGACGCCGAGCGTCTCGGGATCCACGAGGTCCGATTTGGTGAGCGCCACGACGCCGCGCCGGATCTGTAGGAGGTCCACGATCGCCAGATGCTCGCGAGTCTGCGGCATCACCCCTTCGTCCGCCGCGACCACGAGGAGCACGAGATCGATCCCGGTCGCGCCCGCGAGCATGTTCTTCACGAAGCGCTCGTGCCCGGGCACGTCCACGATCGCGATTCGCCTGCCGGAGGGAAGCGTCCGGTGCGCGAATCCCAGATCGATCGAAATGCCCCGCTCTTTCTCTTCCTTGAGACGGTCGGTGTCGATGCCGGTGAGGCGGCGGACGAGCGCCGTCTTGCCGTGATCGATATGGCCCGCGGTGCCGATCACGACAGGACGCATGATGTGCGGTCGCTAGGCGCGGACGCGGCGGATCGCGGCTCCGAGGCCCTGGAGCTTCTCCTCGATCCGCTCGTAGCCGCGGTCGAGGTGGTAGATGCGGGAGACCTTGGTCTCCTTCTGCGCCACGAGGCCCGCCAGGATGAGCGCCGCGGAGGCGCGAAGATCGGTGGCCATGACGGGAGCGCCGCTCAGGGAAGGCACGCCGTGCACCGTGGCGGTGTTCCCCTCGACGCGGATGTCGGCGCCCAGGCGCAGGAGCTCGGCCACGTGGGTGAAGCGGTCCGTATAGATCGTGTCCGTGATGGTGCTGGTACCGTCCGCCACGGAGAGAAGCGCCATGAACTGAGCCTGCATGTCGGTGGGAAACCCGGGAAAGGGCGCGGTGGCCACGCGAAGCGGCCGGAGACGCTCCGGCGCCTTGACGCGCACGCTGCGCTCCGAGACCTGAACCTCGGCTCCCGCTTCCTCGAGCTTACCGAACACCGCCTCCAGATGGGCCGGCTCCATGTTCGTCACCTGGACGTCCCCTCCCGTGATCGCGGCCGCGGCGAGGAAGGTGCCCGCCTCGATCCGGTCGGGAATCATCGCGGCGTCGGCGGGATGGAGGCTTCTTACTCCGTGCACCGTGAGGCGCGGCGTACCCACGCCCTCGATCTCCACACCGGTCGAGACGAGGAACTCTTCCAGGGCTTCGATCTCGGGCTCGCAGGCCGCGTTCTCGATGACCGTCTCCCCCTCGGCGAGGGCCGCCGCCATGAGGACGTTCCCCGTGGCGCCCACGCTGGAGATCTCGAAGGAGATGGTGCTTCCCTTCAGCTTGTCGCAACGGGCCACGATGTAGCCGTGCTCGATCTCGACCTCGGCGCCCAGCTTCTGCATGCCCTTGATGTGGAGGTCGACGGGTCGCGGTCCCCACGCGCAGCCCCCCGGAAGGGAGACGCGCGCTTCGCCGAACCGCGCGAGCAGGGGTCCCAGTACGTAGACCGACGCGCGCATCTGCTTGACCAGCTCGTAGGGCGCCTCCGCATTCTTGGAATGGGTGGAGTCCACGAACAAGGCGTGGCCATCCTCGCGCTTGCTCCGGACACCGAAGCGCGAGAGCAGCTCGAGCATGGTCGCAACATCTTTCAGATCCGGAACGTTCGAGAAGCGATAGATCCCGGGCGCGAGCAGGGTCGCGGAGAGGATGGGCAGCGTGGCGTTCTTCGGGCCGCTCACGGGAACGGAGCCCCGGAGCTTCTTCCCGCCTTCGATCCACACTTCGTCCATGCTCGGCGCCTCGCTCGAGTCCTGTGCCTTGGGCGCCGGCTGCGGCGCCTTGCTCACCGTCTTCCTGGTCCCTGTCTGCCTGGCGTTCACGCTCATCGGGTACCCCGTCTTCCGGTCAAGATTCTGGGCATTCCCGCGAGGTCCCGCGCGACACGCGCCCCGACGAGAAGCGGTCCGAACAGCTCCATGCATGGATCGGCCTGATCCGCCCCGATCTCCAGTGCAAGGATGCCGCCACGCCTGAGCCAGGCTCCTAGATTTTCGGCGATGGCGCGGAAAGCGTCGAGGCCGTCGGGACCTCCGTCCAGCGCCTCCCGGGGATCGTGGTCGCGAACCTCGGGCATGAGGCCGGGGATGGCGTGCGTCGGGATGTACGGGGGGTTGCAAACCAGCACGTCGGCGGGCACCGGGATGCCGGCGGGCGGCGCCTGGCGAAAGTCAGCCACCTCGAGCCGGAGCCTTCCCTCGACTCCGTTCCGTCGCGCATTCCGTCTCGCCAGCGCCACCGCCTTCTCCGAGCGATCAATGGCCGCGGCGGTCCAGCCCTCGGGAAGCGAGAGCAGGAGCGCGATGGGAATGGCGCCCGTTCCGGTGCCCAGGTCCACCAGCGTGCCGCCGGAGGTCCTGTCGTCCGGGTCGTGGTCCAGCTCCTCGAGGACGACCTCGACCAGGCGCTCGGTCTCGGGGCGCGGGATGAACACGCCGGGCTCGATCTCGAGCTCGGCCGCGTGGAAGGGCATCTCGCCCAGGAGGTGCTGGAGCGGAACCCGGCTCGCCCGCGCCGTGAGCAGACGGGCGAAGCGCGCGGCCTCCTCGTCCTGGACCGGAACGGCTCGATCGGACCAGAGCCGCGTGCGGGAGATCGAGAGGGCGTGCAGGAGGAGCATCTCCGCCTCGGGCCCCGGAGACTCCACGCCCGCGCGCGCGAGGGTCTCCCGAGCCTGGGACAGTAAATATCCGCGCGACGGCAGCGCTACAGCGCTCATGTGGGTCATGATCGGTTCGGGGCGGCCTCGCCCGATGCCGCCAGGCGCTCCGCCTGCTCCGCGTGAAACAGTCCGTCCACCACTTCGTCCAGATCTCCTTCCAGCACGCTCGGGAGCCGGTACAGCGTGAGCCCGATGCGGTGCTCCGTCACCCTTCCTTGTGGAAAATTGTACGTTCGGATCTTGGCGCTCCGGTCCCCGCTCGACACCATGGACTTACGCGTCTGCGCCAGCTTCCGTTGCTGCTCTTGCAATTCCATGTCCAGAAGCCGCGCCCGAAGCACCTTCAAGGCCTTCGCCTTGTTCTTGAGCTGCGAGCGCTCGTCCTGGCACTGAACCACGATCCCCGTCGGGATGTGGCGGATGCGCACCGCCGAGTCGGCCGTGTTGACGCTCTGCCCGCCCGGGCCCGACGAGCGAAAAACGTCTACTTGCAAATCCGAGGGCTTCAGCTCCACGTCGATCTCCTCCGCTTCCGGCAGCACCGCGACCGTGACCGCGGAGGTGTGGATCCTTCCGCTCGCCTCGGTCTCGGGGACGCGCTGGACGCGGTGGACGCCGCTCTCGTACTTGAGGCGGCTGTAGGCCCCCTCCCCTTCGATCGAGACGATCGCTTCCTTGGCACCGCCCGACCCGGAAGGGCTCTGGCTCAGGATCTCCGCGCGCCAGCCGTGACGCTCCGCGTACTTCACGTACATCCGCAGCATCTCGGCGGCGAAGAGCGCGGCCTCGTCCCCTCCCGTTCCCGCCCGGATCTCCAGAATCACGTTCTTGTGATCCAGAGGGTCCGGCGGCAGGAGGAGCTTGGGCAGCTCCGCCTCCAGCCTCGCCCGCTCCGACTCCATCTCCGCGACCTCGGCCTTGGCCATGCCCAGAAGCTCCGGGTCCTTCTCGTTGCGCAAGATTGCCGTGTCCTCGGCGAGCCGCTGGAGCACCTGGTCGTAGCGCCGCGCGGCGTTGACCAGGTCCTCGAGCGAGCTTCGCTCCTTGCTGACGCGCCGCAGCTCGCCCGGGTTCTGGTGCAGATTCGGTTCGGCGAGTTTCTGGGTGAGCTCCTCGAAACGGGCCTTCGCCCGCTCCAGCGCTTCGCGGATGATGGATCCCCCTTAGAGGACGGCGCGGAGGGCGGCGATCGCGACTTCGAGCATGTCCCTGGAGGGCTCGCGCGTCGTGAGCCGCTGCAGATTGAGGCCGGGTTGGCTGAGCCACCGCACCCACTTCTTGTCGTAGTGGGCGCCGGCGAATCGGATGAGCTCGAAGGAGATGCCGGCGATCACGGGGATCAGCGCGAAGCGCAGAAGGCGCGCCTGCCACGTGTCCGGGCGCCCGAGAAGAGCGAAGACGAAGATGCTCACGATCATGACCAGGAAGAGAAAGCTGGTGCCGCACCTCGGGTGAAACCGGCTGAACGTCTGCGCGTTCTCGGGACTAAGCTGGGTCCCCGCTTCCAGATTGTGGATCGTCTTGTGCTCCGCCCCGTGGTACATGAACACGCGCTGCATCTCGCCCCAGTATCCGACCGCGACGATGTAGATCATGAAGAAGAGGAGCCGGAAGGCGCCGTCGATCAGGTTGAAGAGAAGCCCCTGCCGGACGCCGGTCAGGTCGGTGAGCTTGAGCGGCAGATAGAAGAAGACCAGAAATCCAAGCAGGAACGAGATCGCTATGGTGAATCCCATTCCCAGCCCCAGCGATCCGAAGCGCGCTTCGGATTTCGGCCGCTCGTTGCTCACGGCCACCGCCGCCTCCGCGGAGAAGGCCAGCGCCTGGATGCCGATCCGAAGGGACTCGACCAGGACGACCGCGCCGCGGACGATGGGCAAGCCGAAGAGCTTCGCCCGGCGCGAGATCGAAACGAACTCGTCCGTCTTCACCTGAATCGTACCGTCCGGAAGGCGTACGGCGGTCGCCACCTTGCCGGGCGAGCGCATCATCACGCCTTCGATGACGGCTTGCCCGCCAATGGGAGAATAGCGTTCGGGCATCGGGAATAGAGTGCCGGGGAGACGGAGTGAGCTTAGGCGCCGGCCGAGGACTCGGCCGCCGGCGTTTCGGCTGCCTTGTCCTTGATCCCGTACTTCCGGCGGAAGCGCTCGATCCGGCCCGCGGTATCCACGAGCTTCTGCTTGCCCGTGAAGAACGGGTGGCAGTTCGAGCAGATTTCCACGTGTACGGTGTCTTTCACGGTCGCGCGCGTCTCGATCACGTTGCCGCAGACGCAGACGATCTTGGTGTTGTAGTAACCGGGATGAACTCCCTTTTTCATGGCGCCGCTCCTCTTTAGGTATTCATCATCGCCAGGAATTTCTTGTTCGTCTTGGTCTGGCTCATCTTGCCGATCAAGAATTCCATGGCTTCGACTGGGTTGAGTTCGTTCAGGAACTTCCGGAGGATCCAGACCTTGTTCAGCTCCTCCTGGCTCATCAGAAGCTCTTCCTTGCGCGTTCCCGAGCGGTTGATGTCGATGGCCGGGAAGATGCGCTTGTCCGCCAGCTTGCGATCGAGGACCACCTCCATGTTGCCGGTGCCTTTGAACTCCTCGAAGATGACGTCATCCATACGGCTTCCGGTCTCGATCAGCGCCGTCGCGACAATGGTGAGGCTCCCACCGTTTTCGATGTTGCGAGCCGCCCCAAAGAATCGCTTTGGTTTTTGAAGCGCGTTGGCGTCCACGCCTCCCGAGAGAATCTTGCCCGAGTGCGGGACCACGGTGTTGTGGGCGCGCGCGAGGCGCGTGATCGAGTCGAGCAGGATCACCACGTCGCGATTGTGCTCCACGAGCCGCTTCGCCTTCTCGATGACCATGTCCGCCACCTGGACGTGCCGCTCGGCGGGCTCATCGAAGGTGGACGAGACCACCTCGCCCTTGACCGAGCGCTCCATGTCCGTGACTTCCTCCGGCCGCTCGTCGATCAGGAGCACGATGAGCATCACCTCGGGATGGTTGTCTGTGATGGAGTTCGCGATCTTCTGGAGCAGGACCGTCTTTCCCGCGCGAGGCGGGGAGACGATCAGCCCGCGCTGCCCTTTTCCGATCGGCGTCAGGAGATCCATGATGCGCGTGGGCATGTCCTCCGCGCGGGACTCCAGCCGAAGCTTCTCTTGCGGATAGAGCGGCGTCAGGTTGTCGAAGAGGATCTTGTCCTTCGCGGCCTCGGGCGGCTCGAAGTTGACGGCCTCCACGCGGAGCAGCGCGAAGTAACGCTCGCCATCCTTCGGCGGGCGAACCTGGCCCGAAACGGTGTCTCCGGTCCTCAGATCGAATCGCTTGATCTGGGAGGGCGAGACATAGATGTCGTCCGGACCCGGCAGGTAGTTGTAGTCGGGGGAGCGGAGGAACCCGTACCCCTCGGAGAGGATCTCCAGTACCCCTTCCGCGAAGATGAGACCGTTCTTCTCGGTCTGCCCCTCGAGGATCTTGAAGATCAGCTCCTGCTTTCGGAGACCACTCGTGCCCTGCACGTTGAGTGAGTGCGCCAGCTCCATCAGCTCGGCAATGGTCTTGCCCTTGAGCTGAAGAATGTCGAGGCCCTTCTGTGAGGGCGCCGGCGGGGCGCTGCTCGGAGCGGGGCTGGGCGGTGCTTCGGTCGTCTGCTGTTCCATGTTGTTCTGAGGCTCCTCGGTGTTGATTGTCGTGGCGCCAGGCGTATCGACTACGCCGCGTCGCCGTGCTGGGGTTGTGGTGGTTCGGGACATTGTGCTGGCCGAACTGCGGTCCTCAAGGTAGAGGGAACCCGGGATTCCCGGAGTTCTGATGTCGCTTCAGAGGGTTGATTGCTTCCGGTGTGGCTTGCGGGACCGCACTCAGGCGATCCAGTTTCGGGGAACTTGCTCAAGGGCCCGGTGCATTCCCGGCCCTGGGACCCCCTGGTTGGTCCGTGCATTCAGACTACCGGCCCACCCGAAAGGTGTCAAGTTCATTTCGGAAGGCGCGCGGGATGCGGGTCAGGACTTTTTGGAGGGAACCGCGCCTTGCGAGAACATCATGCCGTCGAGAAACGTGAACGATTTGCCCTTCGTCCAGAAGAACAAGGTCTCGAAGTTCTTGCCCTCTTCGCTGTAGGTGTAGACCTCGTCGGGGTAGCCCTCGGTCTTCGCGAGCGGTGTGATCTGATTGGATGCCCCTAAGCGATTAACGGCAGAATCCACCCAGACCTTTGGGTTTTTCTTGGAGCCCAGGGTGAGCGCCTTGTAGATGGTGTACTCGTTGATCGACTCCTTCGACTTGGCGTCCCCCGGCTTCCCGAGCTTGTTCAGGGTGAGAAACAGGAACTGGTGATTGGCGGCGTCCTGCGGGTCGAGCTGGAGCGCGTGCCGAAGCGCCGTCTCCGCACCGGCGTAATCCCCCTTCTGGAACTTGGCCTGGCCTCCGACGCTCCAGATTTCCATACTGTTCGGGTACACGGCGCCGGCCTTCTCGAAGATCGCGATCGCCTTCGGATAGTCGTCCTGGTTCGCGTAGATCACCATGGCGTTGTACATCGCGTTTTCCTTGATCGAGTCCGACGCGGCAGGCATCTCCTGGACGGCTGCGAATTCCACCGCGGCGCTGTCGTACGCGGCCTTCTGCTCGGCCGAGCCCTTTTTCAGCGCTTCGGCGCGCTTCAGCCGGGCTTGCGCGATGTAGAGCTGGTAGCCCGGAGCCGCCTTGGGGTCGGGATCCTGTTCCTGGGCGTGATGGAATTCCACGATGGCCTCGGCGTATTTCCCCTCGTTATAGAGCTTCAGCGCTTTTCCCATCACGGCCGCGCGGAGGTTGTTGAGCAGACGTTCGTCGTCCGGCTTCACCTTGAGGCCCGTCTTGGCGGCCAGGATGGCGTCGTCCGTGCGTCCCAGCCCGGTCAGAACGTACGTCAGATTCTGGTACGTCTCGATCGAGCTTGCATCCACGTACGAGGCCAGAACGAAATCGTAAGCCGCTTCCTCGAGACGCGACGCGCCCGTGAAGGCCTGAAACACGGTCGTGTCGGTGACCGCGGACTGGGGGTCGGGCGGAGAAGCGTACGCGGGAAGCGACGCTTCCATGGGTGGCTCCGCGCCCTGCGCGCCGGCCAGTGCCTTGACGCCGGCGTTGAAGAGGCGGGCGTTCACGGACAGCCGGTTCTGCTCGATGGACTGGGCCTTCTTCTCGTCCTTCTTCTTCTTCGCGAGGTCGAGCGCCATCTGGAACGCGGCGCCTGCCGAGACATACTGGTGCAGCTCCGATCGGGCGACCGCAAGGAGAGAAAGCGCGTCGACGTTCTCCGGCTCCGCCTTTCGAGCGCATTCGAGGAAGTACGCTGCCTTGTCGTAGACCTTCTGCTGCATGTAGACCTTGCCGCTCGTGTAGCAAATGGTCGCGGAGGCGGGACGGGTCGCCGTGAGCGCGAAGGATACGCAGAGCGCCACGCTCAGACCTGCTTTCGAACTCTGGAACAGGAAGTTCATCCTCTCCTCCGGGTGCCGATTCATCGAATCCCGCTGCTGGGTGGAACGCCGCGACCCCATCCTTCCTCTATATACCGCAGGGGTTCCAGCGCGTTCCGGGCTCCATTCGATTAGAGCCTCCAGGGGAGGGGCTGTCAAGCGGGTTCCCCCGGTCAGGGACGCGGCATCTCAAAGCTAACAACCTGCTGTTTCATGGCTTATAGCACTTGCCTGGGGTCCACATCCACGGTGACCCGGATGTCCGATGGCTTCCGGTCCCGGAGGACCGGAAGGGCCTTCTGGAGAAACCCGTGCAAGGTTTTCCGGGAGCCGCTCCGGATCAGGATGTGCCACCGCTCCGCCCCTTTGATGCGCGAGATCGGTTTCGGTGCCGGCCCCAGGAGCTCGACGTCGATCCCGCGCGCCAGCCGGAGGAGCGCGTCGCGCAATCGCTCGGACTCGCGGAGCACGCGTTCCACCTTCGAGCCTCGGATCTCGATCTGCACCAGATGCCCGAACGGCGGATAGTGGAGCTCCATGCGCTCCCCCGCCTCATGCTCGTAGAAGGCCTCGAAATCCTGCGCGGCCGCGCATTGAAGCGCCGGATGGTCGGGGTCGTACGTCTGCAAGATCACCTCCCCGGCGCGCTCCCCGCGGCCCGCCCTTCCGGCGACCTGCGTCAGAAGCTGGAACGTGCGCTCCGCCGCGCGGAAATCCGGCAGGTAGAGCTGGAGGTCCGCCACGATGATCCCGACCAGGGTCACCATGGGGAAATCGAACCCCTTCGTGACCATCTGGGTGCCGAGGAGGAAATCGGTCTCTCCGGTGCGAAAGGCTTTCAGAATGGCGGCGGCCGATCCGCGCTTCCGCGTGGCGTCGAAATCCAGCCGCGCGAGCCGCGCCCCTGGAAACAGGCCCGCGACCTCGCGCTCGATCTTCTGGATGCCGACGCCGCCGAACCAGAGATCGGTCGCGCCGCATCCCGGGCAGGCGGGACGGAGCGCCTTCTCCGCGCCGCAGTAGTGGCAGCGGAGGGACTGGTCTACGAGATGGACCGTGAGGGAGACGTCGCAGCGCTCGCAGCGCGCCACGTCGCCGCATCCGCGGCATTGGAGGTAGGTGGAATGCCCACGGCGATTGAGGAACAGGATCGCCTGTTCCTTTCGCTCGAGAGTTCGCGCCATTGCCTCCACGAGCGCCGACCCCAGATAGCGGGATGATGCGGATGCGGGGACGGCTACATGGGCACGATGCCGGTGCCTGAGATCGGTGATCCTCACGGTAGGCATGGGACGTCCATCGATTCGATTCGGAAGCCGGAGCAGCCCACAGCTTCCTCGCTTCACCCTCGCGTACGTCTCCAAGCTGGGCGTGGCCGAGGCGAGAACCGCGACGGCGCCGAGCCTCTGCGCACGAACCAGTACGACATCCCGGGCGTGATAGCGCGGGGCGTCGTCCTGCTTGTAGGCGCCGTCTTGCTCCTCGTCCACGACGAGCAATCGGAGATTCCGGAACGGCAGGAAGACCGCGGATCGGGTGCCAACCACCAGATCCACCTCGCCGGCCGCGGCCGCGCGCCAGACGTCCGCGCGCTCGTTGGGGCGGAGCGTGCTGTGGTAGAGCGCCACGCGCCCAAACCCCGCGCGCCGGAAGGAATCCAGCGTCTGAGGGGAGAGTGCGATCTCGGGAACGAGGATCAGGCTCTGCCCGCCACGGCGCAGGCATTCGGCGGCCGCATGGAGGTACACCGCGGTCTTCCCGCTCCCGGTGACTCCGAACAATAGGAAATCGCGGAAGTCGGGCGATCCGATCGCCTCCTCCAGCGCCTCGAGGGCGATGCGCTGCTCCTCGTTCAGCTCCTCCCGGCGAGGGGGCGCGACCTGAAGCCACGCGGCGGCATCCTCGGGGGCCAGGCGCGGCGCGCGCCGCGTGAGGCCTCCAGGGGATGGAACGGCGGCTTGCAGCACGTCGCTCAGGCTGGCGGCGTAGTAGTCCGCCACCCAGCGGCAAAGCTCGAGGAGCTCGGTCGTGACCACCAGGCGAGGCTCGGGAATGCCGGCGATCTTCCGGACCCGGAAGCCGGGCGTGTTCGGCTCCACGCTGAGCACGGTCCCCCAGACCCGGCGAGGTCCCACCGGAACCAGCACGCGCAGCCCGATCTCGGGAGTCTCCTCCGCGATCTCATAGACCAGCGCTTCTTCCTTGGCGAGAGGGATGGGAACGGCGACGCGAACGAGGGCCATGGCGGAGGCAGGGTAGCAGAATCGGGTGGGAGCCTATTTCAAGACGGAGAATCTGCCGGTAAACGTCTCCTCCGAGGTCCGGATTCGATAGAAATAGACGCCCGAGGGGAGTGGCCGCCCCGATCCCGATCCTTCGATGCGCAGCTCGTGCGCTCCGGTGTCGAGGAACGAGTGCGAGAGAAGGGTGCGGAACCGCCTTCCCTGCACGTCGAAGAGATCCACGTCGACGCTCCCCGGTCTCGACGTCCCGAACGTGAGCGTCGCATCCGGGTTGAGCGGATTGGGAGAGACCGAGGCGCGGTCCACCGCGCATTCCCGGCGCTTCCGGATCTCGAAGGTCCCTTCCCCGCGGACGCGTGCCCCCGAGCCCAGAGCGCCCTCCAGGGCCAGGACGACCTGGGACTTGCCGAAGGGTGCCTGGGCGAACAGAGTTCGCAGCACCGGTCCGGAGAAGCAGAGCTGGAGGTCCTCGATCCCGTTCTGATCGGTGTCGCGCGGGATAATCGACTTGGCGGGGACCGGGGAGGCCTGAGCCCCCTGGAACCGCGCCACCATCGTGGGCAGGCTCAGATCGGTCAGACGGAAATCAGCGTCGACGGGCTCCAGCTGAAAGCAGTGGCGATCCGCGTTGTCGTTCAGCTCGATCTTGTCGTTCGCCTTGTGCTGAAAGATCCGTGCATCCAGCGCTTCACGCACCGTGGCGGCCACGCACGCATCGCGGGTGAGCGCGGGACAGCCATGGTCCGTGACCCGGAGGCACACGTGGTAGGAGCCCGCCGCCGAATAGGCGTGCTCGGGAACGACGCCGGTTCCCTGGTTGCCATCCCCGAAATCCCAGGCATAGCAAAGCGGCTGTCCGTCCGGATCCGAGGAGCGTGTGGCGTCGAAAGCCATCCGCTCTCCACGAGTACCCGTGTACGGCCCGCCCGCGTTCGCGACCGGTGCCTGGTTCGGGGGCGCCAGCGGACCCGATCCATACCGAAGATCGAACCTCCCTCCATCCAGGTAGCTGATCCGTGGATTCGCTCCGTCTTGCAGGAAGAGCGACGGCCCCTCGCCTCCTCCCGCGTCATCGACGGTCTGGGCTCGCCACACACCTCCCTCCTTCCACGCGAGCTTGAGATGCTTCAGCACCGCGTCGAAGTACGCCAGCACGGGCCTCCCGTAACGATCGATCGCCAGCGCCACGTCTCTCTGGGGGCCGCCGTCCACCGAATCCACCGCTTCCACATGCCAGACGCCGCCCTCGCGCGTGCGGTACTGCACGACCGGCGGCATGCGCACGTGGCTCGCCGTGTGGGGCACTCCCTGCGCGTCCACCGCCAGGGAGACCCCTTCACCGGCGGGCTGCTTGTCGGTGGCCCATCCCGCCGCCGTGCGCACGGCGTGGATGATGGTCAGGTTGAGCTGCGCGGTGAGGTGGGGATTCCCTTGGGGGTCGAACGCAAGGGAGAATCGGCTCGCGCCCAGGCCGGACGTCGGCAATGCGGTCTCGGTGGTCCATCCCTCGGCCGTGCGCGTCGCGTAGCGCACGACGAACGCGGGGATGAAGGAGAAATAGACAGCGTGGAGCGCCCCGTCCGGGCCGAACCCGACGGCGACCTCCGTCGCGAAAGCGGTCTCGATGGTCTCGATCGTCCAGCCGCCGCTCGTCCGCCGCGCCAGCTTCGCGGAGGCGACGACCCCCCGCGGCGTTTCCTCCTGCGCGGCATAGCCGATGTAGGCGTTGCCCGCGGCGTCGATGGCCAGGCTCACGCCGTGGTAGAAGCCTAGCTGGGGGACTCGCTCCGTCAGCCATCGCGTCCCCTCCTTGTGGGCGTAGAGAACCTGGGACCCCGAGGCATTCCGGTACGCGATGCGGGGCTGCCCTTCCGGGTCCAGCGCGACCGAGCTCTGCACTCCCACCGCGCCCAACGTATCCGCGTCTTCCAGGACGAACGGGACCTGGCACGCGGGCGAGGGGTCGATGGCGGCCCATGCGCGTGGTGGGGAGCAGACGAGCGGAATCAGGATCAGGGCGGGGATTGCGATCGAGGCGAGCGCGCGCGGGGACATGCCGGCTCCGAGAGGTCCTGGGCACAGCGGCGGCTGGGCCTCTACTCTAGGGAACCAGCGTGAGGCGGGCAACCACGGAGTTCTAGCTGGAGGGCGTCGGGCGCTCCGTGACGGTCTGGCCGAGCAGCTGATTGATCCGTTCCACCAGCTTGCGCGGGCTGAACGGCTTCGTGATGTAGTCGTCCGCGCCCACGTCGAAGCCCAGCTTCTGGTCGACGTTCCTTCCCTTCGCGGAAAGGAGGATCACGGGAATGTGCTGAGTCGCCGCGTTCGACTTGATGTTCTTGCAGACCTCATAGCCGTCGAGCTTGGGCATCATGATGTCCAGCACGATGAGGTCGGGCTTCTCCGTCTTCACCTTCTCGAGCGCCTGTTCCCCATCGAGCGCGGTGACGACCTCGTACCCCTCCATCCCCAGACTGAAGTCCAGGATGTGGACGATGTAGATCTCGTCGTCGACGACCAGGATCTTCCCTTTGGACATCCGACTCACCTCCTCCTTGACATGGATTTGTATCGGCCTCTTACGCCGCTTCTGCAGTCCGAACTAGCTTGGTAGTCTCCTCGAATTGATAGAGTTGGCCGAAAGCCTCCACCACCCGTGGATCGAATTGCGTTCCCGCGCACCTCCGAAGCTCTTGCAGGGCTTCAGCGTGGGTCATGGCATGACGGTACGGACGCCCGATGGTCATGGATTCGTAGGCGTCCAGGACTCCGATAATCCTGGCGCCGATGGGGATTTCCTGGCCCTTGAGCCCGCGCGGATAGCCCTTTCCATTCATGTGCTCGTGATGCGCCATGATGATTTCGGTAACCTGCTCCTGGAACTCGATCGGTTTCACGATCTCCGCGGAGCGCAAGGGATGCATGGCGACCCGGGCCCAGGTCTCGTCGTCCAGGCTTCCCGGCTCCTGCAGCACCGTGAGATCGATCTGCCCCATCCCGACGTCGTGCACGCTCGCCACGTACGCCAGCACCTCCACCTCTCCCTCGCCCAGCCCCAGCTTCCGCCCCAGCGCCACGGCGCGCGTGGCCATGGAGCCCGAGTTCAGCTTGAGGCGGCTCCGGCGCGCGTTCTCGATGATGGCCGTGAGCGCCTTCGAGGTCTCCTCCGTGCGCTCCGAGGAGCGCTCGTGGTCGGAGACGCGCTGCCAGGCGAGCGCCACGCGGTCGGCGAGCGAGGAGAGGAGCGCCCGATCGTCGTCGGTGAAGGGCGTGCAGGAGATCTTGTTGTTGATGTTGATCACGCCGACCACCCGGCCGTCGATCTTGACCGGCACCGAGAGAAGGGACTTGGTCTCGTACTGGTGGCCGTTGGGGCGCCCGAACCGCGGATCCTCCTCGATGTTCGTGACGAGGAGCGGCTCGCCGTGCTCGGCCACCCACCCCGCGATGGAATCTCCGATGCGAACCCGGGTGCCGCACACCACTTCCTCGCGCAGCCCGCGCGCGGCGCGGATGTAGAGCTCCGACTTCTCGCTGTCCACGAGCATGAGCGACGCCGTGCGGGCGTTCATGACCTCGGCGATCATCTCGACGGTGAGCCGCGTGAGATGGTCGGAGACGGAGCGCGCGGGGCTCCAGGTCGCGTGCGTGATCACGTGCGCGTCGCCGGCCGTGATGGGCAGGAGCACGGTGAAGCGGGAGCCCTTGCCCGATTCGCTCTCCGCCAGGATCTCGCCGCCGTGCCACTCGACGATGCTCTTCGAGATGCTGAGGCCCAGGCCCACCCCCGGGTACTCGCGCGAGAGCGAGCTGTCGATCTGATAGAACTTGTCGAAGATGTGCTCGATTCCCTCCTTGGGAATCCCGATCCCCGTGTCCTCCACCTGGATCCGGACGGCGCGCCCCTCCACCGTCATACGCAGCGTGACCGTTCCAGCCTCGTGGGTGAACTTGATCGCGTTCGAGCCGAGGTTGTTGAGAACCCGGCGCACCAGCCCACGATCCGCCTCCACCACCATCTCGGTGGATTCCGACTCCACGACGATCTGGATTTTCTTGGCGTCCGCCATGTCCCTTAGCCCCTGGACGACCTCGTCCATGAGCTCGACCAGGTTGAAGGGCTCCCGGCTCATGCGGAAGCGGCCCGACTCGAGCTGGGACAATTCGAGGATCGAGTCGATGAGCCGGCGGAGCTTCAGGCTCTGCTCGTTGATCACGCCCAGGAACTGGCGCTGCATGTCGACGTTCGTCGAGCCGATGTGCTCGAGCAGCGCTTCCGTGTAGGCCCGGATCGCGGTCAGCGGCGTCAGGAGCTCGTGGGAAACCGTGGAGATGAACTTGTTCTTGAGGTCGGCGACCTCCTCGCTGCGCTCCGTCGCCTCCTCGAGGCTCGCCATGCTCTCGTTCAGCCGCTCGTAGAGCGAGGCGTTCTGGATGGCCACGACGGCGTGCGTGGCCAGGATCTCCAGCGTCTCGACGATCTCGCGCGAGGGGAGCCGGCGGTCCACCGGATCGTCCACGGAGAAATATCCGATCACGTTCCCGTCCTTGGTGTAGAGCGGCACGAAGAGCACGTCCTCCTGGTGCCACTCCCCTTCCTTGCGTACCCCCAGCTCCGGCGTGTACCCCTCGTCGTCCACCTCGCCCCAGAACTTCTTCTCGTGCCCGATGAAGAAGGAGCGGCCGACCCGGAACTCCTCCTTCAGCCAGCTCTCGAACTCGCCACGCGGGATGCGGAGGAGCTCCAGCTTCCGGATGGCGTCCCGGTTCAGCCCGGCAAAGGCTCTCGCCTCGAAGTGCATGTTCGATTCGTTCAGGACGCGCAGGAGCACGATGCGGAACCCGGCCGCGTCGGAGACGGCGTGCACGATCTCGTGGAGCACCTTGTCCAGGGTGAGGTTCGAATTGATGCTCGTCGCGATCTCCAAGACTTTCTTGATCCGCGCCGCGCGCTTGCGGCTGGTGAGGAGCTGGTAGCGGTAGAGGTCCCCCATCTTGTCGCTGGCCTGGGTCAGCTCGTCGTTCCGGTGGATCGCGGCGTCGTAGGAGGAGCGAAGCGACCGGAGCTCGTGACGGAGCGAGCGGCGGTAGCGGACCTGCTCCACGAGGAGGAGCACCGAGGCACCCAGCGCCCAGAGGAGCTCGATCGAGGGGATCATCGCGCCGCTCCCGTTCCGTGCGCCGTGGCCGGGTGATCGGTGCCGCGCTTGGCCAGGATCTCCTCCAGCTCCGCGACGACGCGCGGGTCGAACTGCGTGCCCGTGCAGCGGCGGATCTCGGCCAGCGCCTCCGCTTCCGACATGGAGTCCCGGTACGGACGTCCCAGGGTCATCGCCTCGAACGCGTCCACCAGGGCGAGGATCCGCGCCGCGAGCGGGATCTCCTCGCCGGCGAGCCCGCGCGGATAGCCATGGCCGTCCCAGTACTCGTGGTGGCTCAGGATGATCTCGTTCACGCGCGAGGCGAACTCGATCGGCTGGAGCACTTTCACGCCGTCGCGCGGATGCGTCTCCACCCGTCGCCTTTCTTGCTGCGTCCATCGGCGCGAGCTCTGGATCATGTCCTCACCGACCGCGAGCATGCCGACGTCGTGCACGCGCGCCACGTAGCCCAGGACCTCCAGGTCCTCCTCGGGAAGCCCCAGCTTCCGCCCCAGGTCGGTCGCCAGCTTGAAGGCGCGGCGCGAGCTCCAGAGGGCGTAGCTCCGCTTCGCGCGGATCACGGTCCGGATCGTGTTGAGCGTCGTGAACACGTCCCCCGAGACGCCCGCCGCGCGCACGCGCTCGAGCGCGGTCCCGACGCGCTTGGAGATCGCGACGAGGAGGCTCAGGTCGTCCGGATCGAACGGCTGCCCGGTCGACTTGCTGCTCACGTTCACCACGCCGACGACCTCGCCCGAGATCCGGAGCGGCACACAGAGGAGCGACTTGGTCTCGTACTGGGGATGGTTCAGCTTCCTGAATCGTCGGTCGTTCTCGATGTCGTTCACCAGGAGGTTCTCGCAGGTCTGGGCCACCCAGCCCGCGATCGAGGCCCCGGTCTTCACGCGCGCGCGCGCCACCATGTCCGGGTCCAGGCCGTGCGCGGCGCGGATGTTGAGCTCGGTCCCGTCCTCGTTGAAGAACATGATCGAGACGTTCCGCGCGTCCATGACCTCCGCCACCATCTCCACGGCGCTCGAGAGCAGCGTGCGGAGCTCCGGGGTCTCGAAGAAGGGCTCGAGCGAGCGCATGAGATTCCGGAAGCCGCGCTGGATCAGCGGAAGCTCGACCAGGAAACGGCTCCCCTGCCCCAGCTCGCTCTCCACGCGGATCGTCCCGCCGTGCAGCTCCACCACGCTCTTCACGATCGCGAGCCCCAGCCCCGAGCCTCCGACGCGCTCGGCGCCTCCCTCCTCGACGCGATAGAAGCGCTCGAACACGCGGTTCAGCTTGTCCGTCGGAATTCCCATCCCCCGGTCCTCGACGACGATCTGCATCCGCTCCCCGACCGGCGTGGCGTGGATGGTGACCGCGGTGGTGTCGCGCGAGAACTTGGCCGCGTTGTTGATGAGGTTCACCAGCACCTGCTTCAGGAGATCCGGATCCGCTTCGAGACTCGGCAGACCCGGCGCGAAGGCGCGGCTCACCGTGAGGCCCTTCGCGACGAGCTGCGGCTCGACGGTCGGGATCACCTCGTCCAGGAGCCTGTTCAGGTCCAGGGTCTCGGCCTTGATGCGGCGGCGTCCCGAGTCCATGCGGCTCAGGTCCAGCACGTCGTTCACGATGCGCGTCAGCCGGTCGCATTCCTCGTTGATGATTCCGAGGAACTTCTCGTGGAGCTGGAACGCGGGGTTCTTGAGGTTGTCGAGCAGCGTTTCCGTGTAGGCCTTGATCGAGGTGAGCGGGGTGCGAAGCTCGTGCGACACGACCGAGATCAGCTCCGACTTCATCTCGTCGATGCGGCGGAGGGACGCGCTGGCCTCCTCGAGGCGGACCGTCTTCTGCTCCAGCTCGGCGTGCGTGCGGATGCGATCCACCGCCAGCCCGATTTGATCCGCGAGGAAGAGAATGGCGCGGCGGCGGCGCGCGTTGGCGCGGAGGGGCCGGTGGAAGCCCAGGAGGGTGATCCCGAGGAGCGACGTCCCGACGATGATCGGCACGCCCACGAGCGCCTCCGGGGGATTCCCATCCTGCCGCAGCTCTTTCCAGTCCGCCTCGTCGAGGGTCTCGGAATTCTCGACGATGAGCGTCTCCCGTCTCAGGATCTGCGAGAGGAAGCTCCCCGGGCGCGGCGTGACGCGGCACGCGCCTCGGGATCCGGTGACGCCGCGCTCGAAGTGATCGCCCTGGAGCTCGCCCGTCTCGTAGTCCAGGAGGAGCAGCGTGAAGGTATCGGCCCGCGCCAGCTCGAGGACGTGCTGCGCCACGGCGGTGACGAGACCCGGGGCGTCGAAGGCGGACTGGACGGCGAAGCTGAGGCTGGAGAGCCCGGGGAGGAGTCGGAACGCAGAGCCTTCGTTTCGATCCTTCTCCGGGGTGTGGCTCATCGCGGCGGTTCCGGAGGGGGCGTGAGATGGAAGTCGCCGACGGGGATGATGGGCGAGCCGTCCGACCGGCGGTCGGAGACGACGATGCTGCCGCGCATCGCCTTGCCCTGCTTCTTCAGCTCCTTCGAGATGTCGACGACCTGGGCGCCGTGATGGATGTCGCGCCCCACGTTGCTCACGGCGAGGATGGTCACCGTCATGAGCTCGAACTTCTGCACGCCGCCCTGTCGGCTGGAGAGCACCATGATGTGCCCGCGCTTCAGATCCTGCTCGTCGTACTGGCTCGCGATCGTGGCGTCGAAGGAGCTCTTGATCGCCTCCCCCATGAGGATCGAGCGCTCGGGCGTCGTGATGACGACGAAGTCGTCGCCGCCGATGTGTCCCACGAAATCCCCGGGCTGTCCCAGCTTCTGGAGCTCGGTCTGGAGCATCGCCGCCACGTACCGGATGACCACGTCGCCGCGCTGGTGCCCGTAGTAGTCGTTGTAGGCTTTGAAGTAGTCGAGGTCGATGTGGAGGTACGCGAACTTCTCCCCCTGCGCGATCCTCCGCGAGAGCTCCGACTCGATGAGCACGTTGCCGGGAAGCCCCGTGAGCGCGTTGGACTGAAGCTGCCCCTTGCGCGTCTTGAGCTGGTTGCGCACGCGGAAGAGCAGCTCGTTCTGCGCCCACGGCTTCGTGAGGTAATCGTCGGCGAAGAGCTCGAGGCCGTGGATCTTGTCCTCGAAGGTGGATTTCGCGGTGAGGAAGATGATCGGGATGCGCGAGGTGAGCGGGTTCGCCTTGAGCTGGCGGCAGACTTCGTAGCCGTCGAGCCGCGGCATCATCACGTCGAGCAGGATGAGATCGGGCGGATCGCGCCGGACTTCCTCGAGGCCGCGCACGCCGTCCTCCGCGGTGCGAACCTCGTAGACCGCATCCTTCGCGTCGGTGAGCTGCATTTGGATGATGAACCGAAGCTTCGGATCGTCCTCGATCACGAGGATGCGTCCGGTCTCCGGCGCTGGTGCGGCTTGGCTCACGCGTGACACCTCGAATTCCGTTCGGGGTAGCGCATTGCGCGCGCAGGTACCCCAGATCCGCGAAGGGCGCAGGCCTGGGTACCGCTCTTCAGAATGTTCGGCCTTGGCGCGGTCGATCTTGAGTCGCTACGGGCAAATACGCGGGATTGGAAGGGTCGGCTGGGCGACGATAGGGCGTTGCAATTTGCACTCGTCCCGGGACGAGTTGAAGCTAGGCGGGCAGAGCCTCGAAGGAATCCAGGTTGGCGATGGCGGTGGCGCTGAAGGGGGTGCGCTCGCCGCGCTGGAGGGCGAACCAGCCGGCGTGGGCGATCATGGCGCCGTTGTCGCGGCAGAGCTTGGGCGAGGGGAATCGCGCCGCGATGTTCCTGGATTGGGCAAGGCGCGTAGCTTCCTGCCGCAGCAAGGTGTTACAGGCACATCCGCCCGCGATGGTGAGCGCCTGGGCCGGGTATCGGTCGAGCGCCTGCCCCAGGCGCTCTACGAGTACATCGACGATCGCCTTCTCCACCGAGGCGGCGATATCCCGAAGTCTTGGCTCCTGGATGGGCCGCGGCTCTTTCTCGAGGAAGAGCTTCGCCGCGGTCTTGAGCCCGCTCATGCTTAGGTCGAGGGTATCGCCCTTGAGGCGCCCCCGCGGAAGGGGGACCTGGTCGTCGCGTCCTTCACGTGCCAGTCGGTCCATGTGCGGGCCGGCGGGATACTCGAGCCCCATGAGCTTTCCGATCTTGTCGAAGGCCTCCCCGGCCGCGTCGTCGCGAGTCGAGCCGATGCGGTGGAACACGCCGGGCTCGGGCACGTGGTAGATCTCGGTGTGCCCCCCGGAGGCGACCATTCCAATGTAGGGCGGCATGAGCTCGGATTCGAGCCCCGCTGAGACGAGGTGCGCCTCGACGTGATTCACCCCGACCCAGGGGATGTTGCGGGCCATCGCGAGCCCCTTCGCGAATTCGATTCCGACGAGGAGCGATCCCACGAGTCCCGGGCCGAGGGTGACCGCGACGGCGTCGATCTGGTCGATGGTCAGGCTCGCGGTACGGAGTGCCTCCTCGACGACACGTGGGAGCAGCGTGATGTGCGCCCGCGACGCCAGCTCCGGCACGACGCCGCCATATTCGACATGGATATCCTGCGCCGCCACGATGTTCGCGAGGATGCGTCCGTCCTCTATGACCGCGGCGCCGGTGTCATCGCAGGAGGTTTCGATCCCGAGAATTCGCATGCCCTGAATTGTAAGGTACTTACCGGCAATCGGCGAGCCGCGTCATCGAGGACGCTGCCCGTTGCACCGAAGCGGCAGGCGAAGAAATGCGCCGGGCGTCGGGGTTAGAAAGCGCGGAGCTCGGTGGACAGTCACAAACAGAACGTCGAGGAGGCCGGCATGAAGACCCCTGCGTTCGTCCTGCTCTCGTTGGTGCTTGTGGTGCTTGGCTTCCTGGCTCCTCACACGACTACCCATGTAGGGACTCGGACGCAGACCAGTCCTGCCGAGGCTGAGAGGGTCCGCATTCAGAATCACCTGGCGACAGTGGAACGGGAGCTCCTCGCAAGAGATGTCTCAGGCTTGACCCCTGCAAATCAGAGGGCGCGACAGGAGCGGATCCAGCGCCTGCGAGAGTACCGCTTGGCAGGGCGATTCCCGCACAACCATCAGTTTCCTGGCCGTCGTGTACCGTACTTCGTCGACCAACATGGGACGCTCTGCGCGATGGCATACCTGATTGCCTCTTCCGGCGCACGCGACCTGGTTGATCAAGTCGCTCGGAGTGCCAACAACGCAACCGTGGTCGAGCTCGCCTCGGACCCCCGTCTTGGGCAGGCCCTGAAATCATGGCTGAATGCGAGCGGCCTCACGGTTGGTGAGGCCCAGAGAGTCCAGCCGTCCTACTACGAGCCCCCGCGAGCGTCCAAGAAAATCAGTGTGGCGTACGGTGCCTGCTCCGGCGCGGCTGGGGCGATCGGTATCGCCTCCCTAGCAGCGGAGGTATCCGAAGGGAGTCGCGTTCCCGGATGGATCCCGTGGGTCGGGATCGCGATGGGATCGGCCGGGGTCGTGTTGGGGTCCGAAAAACTCGACTACGCGGCACCCGCGAGGACGCTTGGAATTGCCAACATCGTGGTTGGCGCGGTTTCGATTGTTGGAGGAATTTCCGCGCTGCTGAGCTCTCCGGCTGAGCATTTAGTCGAAGAGGCGGAAACGGGCTCCCGACCTTCCATCTGGATAATGGCTGGGACCGATCGATCCTTGCACCCCGTGGCCGGGATTCGTGCCGCGTTCTAGTTTCCCCTGAGCCCAGTCAGATTCTGGCGGGGACAGATAAACGCGAGAGCACTTGATTCGCCCCTGCCTCGGAGTAGAATCACGTTTGCCCTCCCGAAGCCAGCCGGCACTGACCCTTGCATGAACCCACAACACGCACGCCGCTGGATCATCCCCGCGCTTCTGACCGCGCTGGTTGCTGCCTTCCTCCCTGGCAGTATCTGCTCCGCTGCAACGGGTTCGATATCAGGGCGAATCTTCGATAGGACCGGAGCCCCAGTGGCCTACGGTAGCGTTCTGGTCAAAGGACACCCTTGGGGTGCCGCCGCCAACGAAAATGGCGAGTTTCAAATCCCCAAAGTACCTGCAGGGACGTACACCTTGGTGGCGCGTGCGCTTGGATTCGCCACAAGCGATCGCGCCGGGATCCGCGTTCGCGAGGATGAGACGGTGTCCGTTGATTTCACACTGGCTGCGCACGTGATCGAACTTTCAAAGGGCCTCGAGATTGTCGGCGAGAGAAAGACGAGGGACGTCGAGAGCGTCATGCCTCATTACTTCCCCGCTGACAGCGCCGCCCTGTACGGAGCCTGGCGATGGGCTCAGACCTATGGAGGAGAACTTGCGGCGAACGAGACGCCTACTACCGGCTGGTCCCGAGTTCTTTACCTTCGACACGATGATACCTACGCATTCTGGGAACAGGATTCGATAGGTAATTTCCTGCTCTGTTCCGGTGAATTCAGCGTGCATCCGTGCCATCAGAATCGGATTGAGGATGGACCCGAGGCGAATCTTTGGGTCCAGCTAAAAGGATGGTGGGGCGGAGGTTGGGATCGTGACCAGCTCGTTGCGTTTGTGGGAGGCAATTCGATTCTCACGTATCCAGGCAGCCAGACAACAATAGTCTCGGACGCTCTCAAGTCCAGATACGTCAGAGATTCTAGCCTGCCGATTCCCGCGGGAATCAACTCCCCAGGCGGCGGTCGCGTCTACGCCATGCACCCTCCAAGAATGCGCAAGGGCCTGCTGGGTTCGTACTACCTGGAACTCGGAGCACCCATGAACGAACTTCGTGGCAGCAAAGGGCAGCTCTATCAATGGCAGGATCTTCAGTTCCCGGAGTCAGTCCGCCAATCGTACAAGTACACGAGCAATCAAGTCCCGTCTGCCGTGATCGGCGACTTCGACGGGGACTCGTCCCCCGACGCCGCCATCTACGGGGGTACTGGTGAATGGGTGGATAGCAGGCTCCTGTGTATCCTCTCAAACCATGGGACACCGCGCGCCGTAACGATCCTCGAGGAACCCACGATTCTCGACCCACCCCCGGCCGATACAACGAGGAACAAGTACCGCGCGCCGCATCCAGCCTTCTTCCTGTCGCTCCTGCACGCTCGAGACGTCATAACGGACGACAATGGGAGAAAGTGGTGGGCGCTTCCGACCGATGGGATTCTAGTGACGCGGATAAGCGGCGAGGCAACGGCCTACTACTACTCCGATGGGGAGTTCAAGAAAGGGCATGCCCGCGCAGTGAAGGTCCGGTAGCTTCAATTCCGGTTGTTCTGAGCCAAGCCGCCGTCCTCAGCCAGCCGCGCGCGGCGCCTCGACTACCGCCGAATCCGCCAGAACGGTCGCGCGGTTGTCCGAGACCTCGAGGAATCCTCCCGTGACGTGATACGCCGTCACGCGGCCCGCGGGATCCTTCACCTCGAGCTTCCCTTCCTTCAGCGCCGTGATCAGCGGGGCGTGGTGCGCCAGGACGCCCAGGTAGCCCTCGGACCCCGGAACCTGAATGTACTGGACCTCCGCCTCCAAGAGCAGTTTCTGCGGCGTGACCAGTCGCAGGAGAAACGTGTGCTCGGCCATTCTCCCCCCGGCGCGCGGCTAGGCCGCGGCCGTGACCCCCATCTTCTCCGCGCGCTGGAACACCTCGTCGATCGTCCCGACCATGTAGAACGCCTGCTCGGGAATGTGATCGCACTTTCCTTCCACGATCTGCTTGAAGGAGCGGATCGTGTCCTCCAGCTTCACGTACCGTCCCGGCGTCCCCGTGAAGGGCTCCGCGACGAAGAAGGGCTGCGAGAGGAATCTCTGAATCTT
>Ga0099791_10000074_pt1 | contig 31178 bp, 35 predicted proteins | sample Rivendell_Oct201_7_FD_77318 | JGI IMG/M metagenome (GOLD analysis project Ga0099791, IMG submission 77318) | Vadose zone soil and rhizosphere microbial communities from the Eel River Critical Zone Observatory, Northern California to study diel... | ecosystem: Environmental > Terrestrial > Soil... | reverse complement strand
TGCCTCGCCATCCAGTCCGGGCTCTTCAACCGCGCCGCCACCGAATACGCGACGCTCGGGCTCGCCGGGCTTCGCTGGAAGTTCAAGGCGCCGGTCAAGATCGGGGACACGATCCGGCTCCGGGCGAAGGTGGCGGCCAAGAAGGATCTCGACAAGCCCGACCGGGGTCTCGTGACGATCGAGCGTACCATTGTCAACCAGCGCGACGAGGTGGTCCAGCAGGGCGAGACCGACCTCGTCGTGGAGAAGCGCCGGTGAACGTGAAGGGCACGTACTTCGAGGACATCGAAGTCGACAAGATCCGCGAGACACCGGCCATCACCGTCACCGAGACGCACGTCTCGCTCTATCTCGGTCTCACGCGCGAGCCGGCGGCCGCGCCCGCCGACGTTCCGGCCTTCCTGGTACTCTGCATGTCGATCGGGCTCGGCTGGCGGGTCAAGGAGCCGCCCCTGGCCGTCCTGGCGTTCGTGGGGCTCGACTGGCACATCGTGAGGGAGGTCCGCGTGGGCGACACGGTGCACGGCCGCTCGCGGATCCTCTCGAAGCGGCCCAGGCGCGACGGCGGTTTCGTCGTCGACGAGCGTTCCCTCATCGATCAGCACGGCGAGGTCGTGCAGCAGGGCAAATTCACGTTCCTCGTCGCCAAGCGCAAGGAGGTACCCGCATGACTTTCGACCCGAGGCACCAGAGCCGGGCTCTCGTGGACGGCGCCGACCGCGCGGCCGCCCGCTCCTACTTCAAGGCGATCGGCTTCACCGACGAGGATCTCAAGAAGCCCCTGGTCGGTGTGGCGCACTGCTGGATCGAGATCACGCCGTGCAACTGGAATCATCGCAAGATGGCCGAGAAGGTGAAGGAAGGTATCCGCGCCGCCGGCGGCACGCCGATCGAGTTCAACACGATCAGCGTCACCGACGGTATCGCCATGGGCACCGAGGGCATGAAGGCCTCGCTGATCAGCCGTGAGGTCGTGGCCGACTCCGTCGAGCTGGTGGTCCGCGGCCATCTCCTCGACGGCTTCGTCGGCATCTCCGGCTGCGACAAGACCATCCCGGCGATGGTCATGGCGATGGCGCGGTTGAACCTGCCGAGCGTCATGCTCTACGGCGGCTCGATCGCCTTCGGCGAGTACAAGGGCAAGAAGCTCACGATCCAGGAAGTGTTCGAGGCGATCGGCGCGTTCAACGCGGGCAAGATCGACGCGCGCGAGCTCAGCGAGGTGGAGGGCCGAGCCTGTCCGGGCGCCGGCGCGTGCGGCGGGCAGTTCACCGCCAACACCATGTCGACCGCGTTCGAGATGCTCGGCGTCTCGCCCATGGGGTTCAACGGCGTGCCGGCCGTCGATCCGCGCAAGGAAGAGGTCGCCTTCGAGACCGGCCGGATCGTGATGGACCTCCTGCGCAAGGGCGTCCTGCCGCGTCAGATCATCACCCGGAAGGCGCTGCACAACGCGATCGCCGGCGTGATGGCGACGGGCGGCTCCACCAACGCCGTCCTGCACCTGCTCGCCATCGCCAAAGAGGCGGGCGTGAAGCTCACGATCGACGAGTTCGACCGCGTCTCGCGCAAAACGCCGCTGCTCGCCGACATGCGGCCGTGGGGGACCTACACGGCCCCCGAGATGTACGACGCCGGCGGCATGGGCGTCGTCGCCAAGCGGCTCCTCGACGCCGGGCTCCTGAATCCCGACGAGCCGACCGTGACCGGACGGACGATCGGCGAGGAGGCGCGGGCCGCGCGGGAGACGCCGGGCCAGAAGGTCGTGTGCGCGCTCGACAAGCCGCTCAAGCGTGAAGGGGGCCTGGCCATCCTGAGGGGTAACCTCGCGCCCGCGGGCTGTGTCGCCAAGGTCTCGGGACAGAAAAAGGATCTTCACCGGGGCCCGGCGCGGGTTTTCGACCGCGAGGAAGACGCCTTCCAGGCCGTGAAGACGAAGAAGATCAAGCCCAACGACGTGATCGTCATCCGCTGGGAAGGACCCAAGGGCGGGCCGGGCATGCGCGAGATGCTCCACGTGACCGGCGCGCTTCAGGGCGCGGGGCTGGGCGAGACCGTCGCGCTCATGACCGACGGGCGATTCTCGGGCGCGACTCACGGGTTCATGATCGGGCACGTCGCGCCCGAAGCCGCCGAAGGCGGGCCGATCGCCGCGCTGCGGAACGGCGACACGATCGTGATCGACATCAAGAAGCGCAAGCTCGACGTGGAGCTTTCGCCCGCCGAGCTGAAGAAGCGCCTCAAGGCTGTGAAGCGGCCCAAGCCGCGCTACGCGTGGGGCGTGCTGGCGAAGTACGCGCGCCTCGTGTCCTCTGCTTCCGATGGCGCCGTCACCGGCTGAGGGCCGACCCGGCGAGCCGACCGACCAGCTGAGCACGGCCTTTCTCGAGCGTCTCAAGAGCGAGCCGCTCGGGGAAATGACGGTGCTGGACGCGGGCACCGGCTCCGGCCGGGTCGCGCTCGCCCTGGCGCCGCTCTGCCGTGCCGTCGTCGGGGTCGACCGCGACGCGCGCGCGATCGATGAGGCCCGCCGGAGCGCCGCCGCGGCCAGGCTCTCCAACGTCCGGTTCGTCGTCGGCGACATCGAGGTCGAGGAGTACGCGCCGTTCAAGCCCGACCTGGTTGTCGCCTACCTCTGCATGTCCGACGCGATCGCGGAGCGGGCGGGCCGGGCGCTGCGCCCCGGCCAGGTGTTCGCCTTCGTCGCGCTTCACAACGACCAGTGGAAGGAGACGGGGCGACCCTCGCGCTTTGCCTACGGCGAGACCGGCGTCCGCCGGCTCCTCAAGAAGACCGGCTTCACGGTCGAGCATCTCGAGGTCGAGCGCGAGGTGAAGGCGTTCGCCTCGGTCGAGGAAGGGCTGGCGGCGGCGATCGGGCTGCAGGAGCGCTGGAAGCAGGACGGCCGCTGGTTTCGCTACGTGAAGTTCCTCGAGGACGGCGGGCGAACGCTCACGCGCGCCCAGCTGATCGTGAAGGCGCGCAAGGCGTGACCCTGCTCGGCCTCGCCCTCGGCCAGGCCGTGAAGGCGCGGGCGCTCGAGCTCGGCTTCGATCGGGTCGCGATCGGTCCGGCGGCACCCCCCGAGCACGGCGCCGAGCTCGAGGCGTGGCTGGACGCCGGCTACGCCGGTACCATGGGCTACCTCGAGCGTGGCCGCGCCGACCGGCTCGATCCCGCCCGTCTCCTGCCGGGCTGCCGCTCGGTGGTGGCGGTCGCGGTGAGCTACAACGGCGAGAGCCGCGACGACAGCTGGCGGCCCGTCTCCCGCTATGCGCGGGGGCGCGACTACCACGACGTGATGCGTCCCCGTCTGGTCGCGCTCGGTGAGTTCATCGGCGCGGCGGCGGGCGGTAACGTGACGAGCCGGGCGGCGGTCGATTCGAGCGCCGTGCTCGAGCGCGATCTCGCCGCGCGGGCGGGGCTCGGCTGGGTCGGCAAGAATACGAACCTTCTGACCCCGTCGCTCGGCTCCTACTTCTTCATCGGCGTCGTGCTCACGACCGCGCCGTTGCCGTTCGACGAGCGTGAGCCGGATCGCTGCGGGACCTGCACCGCGTGCCTCGACGCGTGCCCCACCCGCGCCTTCGTCGGCCCGTACGTCCTCGACGCGCGCCGCTGCATCTCGTACCTGACGATCGAGCACCGCGGTGACATCGCGGGATCGCTCGCCGAGCAGGTGGGCGAGTGGGTGTTCGGATGCGACGTGTGCCAGGAAGTATGCCCGTGGAACCGGAAGGCCGAGCGCGGGCGCGAGCCGGCGCTGGCGCCGTCCGGATCGTTCGAGCCGCTCGAGACCCTGCTCGAGCTCGACCCGAGCGCATTCCGGGCCCGGTTCCGCGGCACCGCGCTCACGCGGACCAAGCGCGCCGGGCTCTTGCGCAACGCGGCCATCGTCCTGGCGAACCGCGGTGAGCGCGGCGCGGTCGGCGCCCTCACCCGGGCGCTCGACGACGCGGACGCAGTGGTCCGCCGCGCCGCCGCGTGGGCGCTGGCGAAGCTCGGCGCCGGCGAGGGGCATTGTTGAGACTCAAGCGGCTCGATCACTTCGGCGTTGACGTCGCCGATCTCGGGCGTGCCGAGCGCTTCTATCGTGAGGTGCTCGGGATGTCGGTCCAGATGCGCCTGGCCGACCAGGTCGTCATGCGCGGCGGCGAGACGTCGTGCGTGCTGTTCCTTCGTCCCGATCGCGCGCCCCTCGATCTCGAGCAGGTGAAGCATCCACTCGGCAAGAGCCACCACGCCTTCGAGGTCGAATGGGACGACCTGAAGGCCGCCGAGATGCTGTTCGCCGAGCGCGGCGTCCCGTATCATGCGCCGATCGACTGGGGCGACCACGACTGCCTCTACTTCCTCGATCCCGACGGTAACTTGCTGGAGCTCGTGGGTTACCGCCCGAAAGGTGAACGCACGTGACACATGCCGCCGAGCCAACCGGGTGGGTCGGACGACCGATGCGGCGCCGGGAAGACCAGCCGCTCCTGACCGGGCGGGGACGCTTCGTCGACGACCTGGCGGTCGGCGGCGCGCTGCACGTGATCCTGGCCCGGAGCCCGCACGCCCACGCCCGCATCCGCTCGATTGACGCCGCCGCCGCGCGGCGAGCTCCCGGGGTGGTCGCCGTGATCACCGCCGAGGACCTCGGGTCGATCGGGCCGGTTCCGCTCATGCGCCTGGCGCCGGGCACGCTCGTCCCCGAGTATCCGCTGCTCGCCGCCGACGTCGTCCGCGCCCAGGGAGTTCCGGTGGCGGCGGTCGTCGCCGATTCGACCTACGCGGCGACAGACGGGGTCGATCGGCTCGTGGTCGACTACGAGCGGATCGCGGGCGTCGCCGATCCGGACGGCGCCCTCGCGCCGGGCGCGCCGCAGGTGGTGCCGGTGAGCCGCGACAACCGCGCGCTCGCCGTCGCGTGGCGCCACGGCGATACGGAGCGCGCCTTCCGCGACGCCGCGCACCGCGTGACGCTGACCGTGCAGCAGCAGCGTCTCTGCGGCGTACCGATGGAGCCGCGCGGCGCTCTCGCGCGCTGGGACGCCGTCACCGGCGAGCTCACGGTGTGGACGTCGACGCAGGCACCGTTCCGGATCCGCTCGTCGCTGGCGCGCATGCTCGGCCTCGACGAGGCGCGCGTTCGCGTGATCGCGCCCGACGTCGGCGGCGGCTTCGGTGTGAAGGGCGGTCCGTATCGTGAGGAGGTGCTCGTCGCGTGGCTCGCGCGCAGGCTCGAGCGGCCGGTGAAGTGGATCTCGACCCGCGCGGAGGATCTGCTCACGACCAACCACGGCCGCGGCGGCAAGTCGACGGGCGAGCTGGCGCTCGACGCCGAGGGGCGGATTGTCGGGCTGCGCGCCCGGATCCGCCAACCGCTGGGCTCGAGCCTCGCGGTGACGGTCGGCGGGACGCCGCAGAACCACGGCCGCTGCCTGCCCGGATCGTACGTGGTGGAGCACGTGGACATCGAATCGGTGGGCGTGTTCACCACGACCCCGCCGGTGGGCGCGTACCGGGGCGCCGGGCGCCCGGAGGCCGCGTTCCTCATCGAGCGCCTCATGGACGAGGCGGCGCGAACCCTCAAGGTCGATCCGATCGAGCTCCGGCGGCGCAATCTGATTCCCAAGGAGCGCTTCCCGTTCAAGACCGCGACCGGGCAGGTCTACGACTCCGGAGACTACGCCGAGGTGCTCGAGCGCACGCTCGCCATGGCCGACTACGCGGGGCTACGACGCGCCCAGGCGGAGCGGCGCGCCGGGGGCGAGATCGTCGGGATCGGTGTCGCCAAGTACGTCGAGCCCTCCGCGCTCGGCTGGGAAAGCGGGCAGGTTCGCGTCGAGTCGACCGGCGCCGTGCTGGCCGTCACGGGATCGAGCGCCCACGGCCAGGGGCACGAGACGACGTTCGCCCAGATCGTCGCCGACGCGCTCGGTGTGACGCCCGAGGCGGTGACCGTTCGCCACGGCGACACGCACGGCGCCCCGCAGGGTATCGGGACGTTCGGGAGCCGGAGCACCGCGCTCGGCGGATCGGCGCTGGCACTCGCGGCGCGCGACGTGCGCGACAAGGCGCGCGGGCTGGCGGCGAGCCTCCTCGAAGCCGCGGCCCAGGACGTCGTGCCCGTCGAGGGCGGGTTCGGCGTCGTCGGCGCGCCCGGACGGCAGGTCGGCTGGGCCCGCGTGGCCGAGTTCGCCTACCGCGGCCACGGGCTTCCGGCCGGCGTCGAGCCCGGGCTCGAGGCCACGCGGTTCTTCAGCCCCGAGGGCGAAGTGTGGAGCGCCGGAGCCTTCGTCGTGTCGATCCGGGTCGACCGCGACACGGGCGTGGTGACGCCGGAGCGCATCGCGTGGCTCGACGACGCCGGGACGATCGTGAACCCGCTGCTCGCCGACGGTCAGCTCGAGGGCTCGCTCGCCCAGGGCTGGGGCCAGGTGATGATGGAGGACGCCGCGCTGGATCGCGACGGCCATCTGCTGAGCGGCACGCTCATGGACTACGCGATCCCCCGCGCGGACGACGTTCCACACGCCGAGATCGGTCACGCGCACACGCCCTCGCCGAACAATCCGCTCGGCGTCAAGGGAATCGGCGAGGCCGGGACGATCGGCATCCCGCCGGCGATGGTCAACGCGGTCGTCGACGCGCTCTCGCCGTTCGGTGTCACGCACCTCGACATGCCGCTCACCCCCGAAAAGATCTGGCGCGCGCTCTCCGCTCCACGCTAGCCGGGCGGTCATGACGACGGATCGGGTGGCGGGCGCGGCGCTCGTGGTGCTCGCGCTGGTCGTCTTCTGGGAGAGTCGGGGGTTGCCGCTCGGGGGTCTTCGCAATCCGGGGCCGGCGTACCTGCCGGTGGCGCTCGCGCTGGTGCTGCTCGGATTCGGCGCGCTGCTGGTGGCGCTCGGGAAGGGAGCGCCCGCGGTGTCGAGCGTCGGCTGGACGGAGTGGCGTCATGCGGTCGCGATCTTCGTCGTCTGCGCCTTTGCCGCCCTGGCGCTCGAGCGCCTCGGCTTCCGGGTGACCATCGCGTTGTCGCTCGCCTTCCTCCTGCGCGTCGTCGAGCGGCAGGGCGCGATCTTCTCCGCGGTGCTCTCGGTTGCCTTCGCCGCCGGCGCTTTTCTTCTGTTCGACACCTTCCTCCGGGTGCCGTTGCCGCGTGGGCCCCTCGGTCTCTGATGACCGAGACCCTGCACAACCTCGTCCTCGGGTTCTCCGTCGCGCTCTCGCCGCCGATCCTTCTGTACGCCTTCGTCGGCTGCGTGGTGGGAACCCTGGTCGGCGTGCTGCCGGGCGTCGGGCCGCTCGCCGGCATCAGCCTGCTGCTCCCGGCGACGTTCGGGCTCGACGCGACGCGCGCGATCGTGATGCTGGCGGGCATCTACTACGGCGCCATGTACGGCGGCTCGACGACGTCGATCCTCATGCGCATTCCGGGGGAGGCCGCCTCGGTCATGACGTGCATCGACGGCTACGCGATGGCGCGGAAGGGGCGTGCCGGCGCCGCGCTGGCCATCGCGGCGGTCGGCTCCTACATCGCCGGCACCGTCAGCGTGGTCGCGCTGATGCTGCTGGCGCCGCCGCTCGCGTCGTTCGCGCTTCGCTTCGGACCGCCCGAGTACTTCGCGCTCCTCGTGCTCGGCCTTCTCGTCCTCGCCTACATGAGCAGCGGCTCGATGCTCCGGGCCCTCGCGATGGCGACGCTCGGCCTTCTCCTCGGCATGATCGGCATCGATCAGATGACCGGCTATTTCCGCTACTCGTACGGCGTGGTCGAGCTGGGGGACGGCATCGGCGTCGTGCCGGTGGCAGTCGGGCTCTTCGGCCTCGCCGAGATCCTCGCCACCGCCGGGCTGCCGGCGCCGCCGCCGGTGCTGCGGCCCACGCTTCGCGAGCTCTTGCCGACCCGTCAGGAATGGCGCGATGCCGCGTGGCCCATCGGGCGGGGCACGGTGCTCGGCTTCCTGATCGGCATCGTGCCGGGCTCGGCGCACATCATCGCGAGCTTCGTCTCCTACGCCCTCGAGCGGAAGCTCTCGAAGCGGCCCGAGGAATTCGGGCAGGGCGCCGTGGCCGGGGTGGCGGGCCCGGAATCGGCGAACAACTCGGCGACCTCCGGCGCCTTCGTGCCCATGCTCGCGCTCGGTGTGCCCTCCGGGCCCATCCCCGCGGTCATGCTCGCGGCGATGATGGTCCACGGCGTCTCGCCCGGCCCGCTCCTGATCAAGCAGCAGCCCGAGCTGTTCTGGGGATTCATCGCCTCGATGTACGTCGGCAACGTCGTGCTGCTGATCCTGAACCTGCCGCTGGTCGGCGTGTTCGTGAACATCCTGCGCGTGCCGTACCCGATCCTCTACCCGTCCATCCTCGCGTTCTGCATCCTCGGCGTCTACGCGGTGAACGGCAGCGTCGTCGACGTGTGGATCATGCTGCTCATGGGTGCCTTCGGCTATCTCCTGCGAAAGCTCGGCTTCGAGACCGCGCCGATCGTGCTGGGCGTGATCCTGGCGCCGATGATCGAGATGGCGCTGCGCCAGTCGCTCGCGATGTCCGACGGGCAGTATGCGATCTTCCTCGAGCGGCCGATCTCCGCCACGCTGCTCGGGGTCGGCCTCGTCCTGATAACCCTGGGGCTCAAGCCGCTCGTCACGCGGAGCCTGGACTGGCGCGCGCGGCTGGCTCTCGCCGAAAAAGGAGACGAACACCGATGAAGCTCCCTCGAGCGTTCTGGCTCGTATCGCTGATGGGCCTCGCCGCCGTGGCGACGGTCGGCGCCCAGGAGCCGTATCCCTCGCGCCCGGTCACCATCGTCGCGCCGTTCCCGCCGGGCGGCGTGGCCGACCTCACGGCCCGGCCCGTGGCCGCCGCCATGGAGAAGGTCCTGAAGAACCCGGTCGGCGTCGTCAACAAGACGGGCGCCGCCGGCGCCGTCGGGATGCAGTTCGTGGCGACCAGCAAGCCCGACGGCTACACGCTGCTGCTCGCGCTCTCGTCGATCTCGATCATCCCGGAGGCGGACAAGCTCTTCGGCCGTCCGCCGGCATTCACCGTGGATCAGTTTGCGCCGATCGCGCTCATCTCCGCCGACCCGACGATCCTCGTCGTGCCCGCCGACAAGCCCTGGAAGACCGCCGCCGACTTCATCGCCGACGCCCGGAAGCGGCCGGGCCAGATCTCGTACAGCTCGTCCGGCGTGTACGGCACGTTGCACATGGCGATGGAGCTCCTGTCGCACGCCGCGTCCATCAAGCTGCGCCACGTGCCGTACGCCGGCGCGGGGCCGGCGCTCACCGCCATCCTCGGCGGCCACGTGGACGCCCTCGCTTCGGGCCCGGCGGTGGTCCTGCCGCACATCAAAGCCGGCAAGCTGCGCGCCCTCGCCGGCTGGGGAGACAAGCGAGTCGCCGCGCTTCCCGAGGTGCCGACCTTCAAGGAGCTGGGCTTTACCGACGCCGAGTTCTACATCTGGGCCGGCGTCTTCGCCCCGCGGGGCACTCCCGAGCCCGTGCTGGCGAAGCTCCGCGAGACCTTGCGCGTGGCCGTCGCCGACAGCGACTTCAAGAGCGCGATGGACAAGCTCGAGACCCCGATCGTGTTCAAGCAAGGCGCCGAGTTCGCCGCGTTCTTCCAGGCCGACGCGGGCCGGCTCGCCGAGGGCGTCCGCAAGGTCGGGCGGATCGAGGCGAAGTGACGTCGTGATAAGATTCAAGCTGTCATGGCGATTCTGAAGGTCGCGCGTCTCGGTCATCCCGTGCTCAGAGAGGTCGCCGCGCCCCTCGACCCCCGGTCCATTCGTACGCCGCAGGTCCAGCGATTCATCGACGACATGATCGAGACAATGCGCGAGTACGACGGGGCTGGGCTGGCGGCGAACCAGGTGCACACCCCCCAGCAGATCGCCGTCATCGAGGTGCTCGGGAACCCGCGCTACCCGGACGCGCCCGCGGTGCCCCTGATGGTGGTCATCAATCCGATCGTCACACCGCTCACGGACGAGATGGAGGAGGGCTGGGAGGGCTGCCTCTCGGTCCCCGACATGCGCGGCATGGTGTCCCGCTACACGGCCGTGCGCCTTCAGTGCCTGGACCGCGAGGGGCAGCCGGTGGACCTCGTCGCGAAGGACTTCTTCGCGCGGGTCTGCCAGCACGAGACCGACCACCTGAACGGGATCGTCTACCTCGACCGCATGCGCAATCTCGCCACGCTCGCCCACATCGCCGAGTGGAACAAGCACTGGCTCGGCAACCGTGAACAGGCCGACTGACGCTCGCGAGGGCGTGGACGCCCCCGTCCTCGCCGTCGTCAGTGACCTCTTCTTCGTCGCGCGCATCCGGGAGACCGGACGGCTCGCCGGCGTGCCCATCGAGTTTGCCCGCACGCCCGAGCAGATCGCGGCGTCGCTCGGCCACGCCCCGAGGCTCGTGCTGATCGATCTGACCGCCGGCTACGACTACGATCGAGTGTTCGCGGCCCTCGAGGGCGCCGGTCCCGCGGTGCTCGGATTCACCACGCACGCGCTCGCGCGGCAGACGCAGCCCTGGCACCCGCGGTGCGCCCGCGTCGTGACCAAGGAGACACTCACCCAGGAGCTGCCGCGCCTTCTGAAGGAAGGAGTGACCGCATGACGACCGAGGAGTTCGTCGCCCAGCTCGATGGGGAGAACCAGCGGCGGCTGAGCCGGCTGGCGCCCGACGACACGCTGAAGCCGGAGATCGAGGGCGACCTGAACGTGCTCAATCTCCTGAAGGTCGCGCTCAAGAACGAGATCGAGGCCACCGAGATCGCGGCGCGCTGGCTCGTCACCACCGACGAGGTGGATGTCAAGCTCGCGCTGGCGCGCCAGGTCGGGGACGAGGCCAAGCACTACCGGATGATCGCCGAGCGGCTCCGCGGCCTCGGGTTCGACGCGAAGACGTTCGATCCGCTGGCGAAGGGCTACGGGCCGCTCTTCCAGTACCTGGACAGCCTCACGACGACGGTCGAGCGCGTCGCCGCCGGGCAGTTCACCCGCGAGGCGATCGCCGTCGTCAAGAACCGGCAGTTCATCGAGTTCTGCGAGCACGCCGGCGATCGCGAGACCGCCGCGATGTACCGCGACGTGATCGAGCCGGACGAGCGTTACCACCATGAGCTGGGCCGCATGCTCCTGCTCCGGCTCGCGACCACGCCGGCCGCGCAGGCGGCGGCGTCGAGCGCCGCCCGCAAGACCCTCGAGCTGGCCGACGAGCTCCAGCGCAAGGCGCTCGCGACCGCGGGGATTCACCACGCTCCGGGCTGCTGAGCTGGACGGGCCGTCGGCGGGGCGGATGAGCGGATGAATCCCGATCGGGCGCTCGACGAGTTCACGCAGCACGTGAAGAGCCCCGAGATCGATCTCGGCGTCGCCGCGCTCGCGATCGCTCGAATCGAGCACCCTGATCTTGCGCCCGGCCCCGCGCTGGCCGAGCTCGACGAGCTCGCCGCGCGCTCGTCGGTGTCGACGGCGGGCGGAGGCCGGCGCGCGCTCGATCGGCTCTGCGCCTTCCTCTTCGAGGGTGAGAAGTTCCGCGGCAACGCCGACGACTACTACGATCCCCGCAACAGCTGTCTCAACGACGTCCTCGATCGCCGCCTCGGCATCCCGATCACCCTGGCGGTCGTGGTCATGGAGGTCGGCCGCCGGGTCGGTCTGGACATTCTGGGGATCGGCCTACCCGGCCACTTCTGCGTGGGCGCGAAGCTCGGCTCCGAGCTGGTGCTTCTCGACCCGTTCGCGAGCGGCCGCACCCTGGACCGCGCGGAAGCCGAGGCGATCGCGTCGCGCGCCGTCGGGCGCTCGGTCAAGCTCACCGACGCCCACTTCGCCGCGACCCCGAGGACGCAGATCGTCGTGCGGATGCTCCGGAACCTCGAGGGCATCTACGCGCGGCGCGAGGACTGGACCAAGGCGCTCGCGGTGATCGATCGGCTCCTCGTGGTCGACGCCGACGCGCCGACGCATCGGCGCGATCGCGGAACGGTCCTGGTCAAGCTCGGCGAGCTCCACCGCGGCGCGTCCGAGTGGGAGCGCTATCTCACGCGCTACCCGCAGGCCCGTGACGCCGCGGCGTTCCGCGAGGAGCTACGGCGAGTCCGTCAGACACTGGCGGAGAAGAACTGAACGATCGCCTGACGCGAAGCGCCCGCCGCTTCGCTCTGGTCGCCCTGCTCGCCGCCGCGTGCGCCTTCCCGGGTGTGACCGCCGGCCAGACGTCCGTCAAGCCCGAGCCGGAGCTCTGGGCCCAGGCCGAGAAAGAGGCGGCGCAGGTCGACGCGAGGGCGAGGCTCTACGACGACCCGCGTCTCGACGCGTATCTGGCCAGGATTGTCGAGAAGCTCTCGCCAGACGGCGCTCCCCGGGTTGAAGGCCGCGCGTTCAGGGTGACGGTCGTTCGCGACCCGGCGCTGAGCGCGTTCTCTCTGCCCAACGGCCGGATCTACGTCCACACCGGGCTCCTGGCCTGCCTCGAGAGCGAGGCCGAGCTGGCGATGATCCTTGCCCACGAGATGACGCATGTGACCAATCGGCACCCATGGGCCCTTGCGCGCACCACGGGCGGTCGACCGTCCGCCTCGACCATCGTGGCGTCGGCCGCCTCGATCGGCCTCGAGCTGGCGACCGACGCGAGCGTCGGAGCGAGCGACGGCGTCGGCACCGCCGCCATGAGCGCGACCGCGAGCACGATCCTCGGCCGCGGGCTACCGCTCGCCGCCGAGGCCGCCTTGTACGGTCACGGGCCCGATCTCGAGCGTGACGCCGACGCCGGAGGGATAGCCCGGCTGGTGAGCGCCGGCTACAACCCGAAAGAGGCGTCGAGGGCGTTCGACGTTCTTCGAGGAGATCTCGGAAGCCGCGGGAGCTTCGAGATCTTCTTCTTCGGCAACCGGGAGAGACTCGCCGAGCGGGCTGCCACGACGGCGGAGCTGGTCCGGACGCACCATGCGGCCGCCGCGGCCTCTCCGGACACCGTGCGGACCACGGCCGAGTTCGGGCTTCTGATGCCGGCGGTCATCCGTGAGAATGCGCGCCTCGACGTCCAGGCCGGCCGGTTCACCCTCGCCGCGGAGCAGCTCGACCGGGTGCTCGCGGTCACTCCGCGAGATCCGGTGGCTCATCTCTACTACGGCGACCTCTATCGGCTTCGGTCGCAGCGGGCGCAAAGCATCGCGGAGGAGACGGACTGGACGCGACGAGCGATCGAGCGATACGAGAGCGCGGCGCAGCTCGACCCGGCGTTCGCCGATCCGTTTCGCCAGCTTGGATTCCTCTACTACCAGCAGCAGGAGACCGCGCGGGCGCGGACGGCCTTCCAGCAGTATCTGGCGCTCAAGCCCGACGCGCCCGATAGGGAGCGCGTCGCGGGGTATCTGGCCGCGCTCGACGACTAGGCTTCACGAGTCGACGAGGCGGGCCTTCAATATCTTCCCGGTCGGACTCTTCGGGAGCGCGTCGAGCACCGTGAGCCGCCGCGGGTACTTGAACGCGGCCAGTCGTTGCTGGCAATGGGCGATCAGCTCGCCCGGCTCGGCCGCCGTGCCCGGACGCAGCGTCACGAACGCCGCCACGTCCTCGCCCAGCTCGGGATGGCGCGTGCCGACGACGGCCGCCTCGGCCACGGCCGGGTGGGTGAGGAGCACCGCCTCCACCTCCGCCGGAAACACCGAATAGCCGCCGCGGAGGATGCGCTCGCGCTTGCGCCCGACGATGGTGACGAGCCCGTCGGCGCTCACCGTGGCGAGATCTCCGGTGTGGAACCAGCCGTCCACCAGGACCTCGCGAGTCTCGACGGGGGCGTTCACGTAGCTCTCCATGGCCGACGGGCTCTTGATCCACAGCTCGCCGGTCTCGCCCCCGGGGAGCGGGCTTCCCGCGTCGTCGACGATCCGCAGCTCGACACCCGGCACCGCGCGGCCGATCGCGTCGGGCGCCTCGGTGGCGTCGGTCGCGGCATACGAGATCGGCCGGAAGAGCTCCGTCATCCCGTAGCCGCGGACGATGCGGATCCCCGTGCGCTCGCGCCATTCCCGGGCGAGATCCCAGGGGCAGGGCGCGGCGCCCGAGACCGCGATCCGCACGGACGAGAGATCGGCGGCGGCGAGCGCGCCGCTGTCCAGCAATCGCCGGAACATGGTGGCGACTCCGGGAAAGACCGTCACGCGACGCCCGCCGATGGCCGCGACAACGGCATCGGGCGCGAAGCGCTCGACCAGCGCGACGGTGGAGCCGGTGAGCAGCGGCGCGAGCAGGGCGCCGTTCAGGCCGAACGAGTGCGCCAGCGGGAGGGTCGCCAGCACGACGTCCTCCGACGTCAGCGACATCACCGGACCCGCCCACGATTCGTTGGCGAGCGTGAGCGCGGAATGCGAGAGCACCGCGCCCTTGGGACGGCCCGTGCTCCCGGACGTGTAGAGGATCAGCGCCGGGTCCCCGACGCCCGGACCACTCCGCTTCGCTCGTCCCGCCGCGAGCCCTTCCACGTCTTCGCGGCGGACGAGGAGCGCGGGAGAGAGATCGGCGAGGATGTCAGCCTGCTCGGCCGGCGTCAGGAGCGCGTCGAGCGGGGCCGCCGTGGCGCCGAGCTTCCAGACGGCGAGAAGGGCGACGGCGAACGTCCAGTGGTTGCCGATCGCGAGGGCGATCCGGTCGCCCCGCTTCGCGCCCGCGGTCGCGAGAGCCTCGAAGAACGCGCCGGCCTTCCGCTCCAGCTCGGCAAACGTGAGCGCGCCGCCGTCCCAGACGAGGGCGCGCTTGTCGAGGACCCGGCGCGCGGCGGCCTCGAGGCGGCGGACGAAGTTCTCCGCCACGGAGCCGTTCAGGCGAAGAAGTCTTTGAGGTTGATCCGCTGCCAGACGTCGGCCGGCACGCGGTGGCGCGGCGTGTAGGCGGCGAGGGAAGGCTTGGCCGTCGCGTCCACGCCCCACTTCGCCGTGTAGCCGTCGTCGCGCGCCGAGGGATCGAGGTCGGAGCCGCGCGCGTTCGTGATGATCGTGATGTCGCGGTCGGGCTGGCAGCGCGTCGCGATGGCCCAGTTGACTTGCCGGTCGTCGAAGACGTCCACGTCCTCGTCCACGACGACGACGCGCTTCATGTAGAGGTCGGCGCCGAAGGCCGCCAGGATCGCGTTCTTCGCCTGGCCCGGAATGCGCTGCTCGATCGAGACGAAGCAGGTGAACGGGCCCGGCACGCGCACCGCCTTGACGGAGGGCACCATGGCCCGGACCGCGCGATAGAGGTTCGCCTCCATCGGGATCGTCGAGAGCAGCATGTGGTCGAGGTGGGCGACGGTGATGTCCTGGAAGATCGCGTCACGGCGGTGCGTGATCGCGTTGACCCGCACGATCTCGCGCTGGCGCTCGCCGAGGCTGTAGCCGGTGAACTCGCCGAAGGGCCCCTCGGGCGTACGCTGCCCCGGCAGGATCTCGCACTCGAGGACCATCTCGGCGTGGGCGGGGACGAGCACGTCGGAGGTCCGGCACTTCACCAGCTCGAGCGGCTCGCCGAGCAGCCCGCCCATGATCGCGCGCTCGTCCTCGTCGATGGAGCCGATGGCGAGCGCGCCGAGCGCGATCGCCGGGTGGACACCGATCACCAGCGCCAGGCGCAGCGGCTCGTTGCGCGCCTCGGCGAGGCGCTGGAATTCCCAGAGGTGCTTGCCGGTCGTCAGGTGGATCGACGTCGTGTTGCGCGCCTTGATCTGGAGGCGGTTGTACGCGCAGTTCCAGATGTCCTTCGTCGGGTCCCTGGCGAACGAGATCGCCGCCGTGACGTACGCCCCCGCGTCACCCTCGTGGTGAACGATCTGGGGCAGGGCGTAGAGATCGACCCGGTCCCCCTCGAGGACGACCTCCTGCACGGGCCCGCCGGCGACCACTTTCGGCGGGATCGGCTTTTCCATCGCGCGCAGGTACGTCGCCTGCGTCGCCTCGGGCGCGGCGTTCATGGCGGTGGCGAGCCGAGACCGGCTGGCGTGGAGATTGGTGAGAACCGGAAAGCGGCTGCCCTTGACGTTCTCGAAGAGCAGCACCGGACGACGCTTGGCCTCGCGCTCGAGCTTGACGACCAGCGCGGTGATCTCGTAGCGCGGATCGACCGGCTTCGACACGATCTCGAAGTCGCCGGGCTTGCGTCGCTTGACGAGGTCGAGATAGCTCCGGAGGTCCTGCGCCATGGCGCCTAGAATACTGAATCAGGCGTTCTCGGGCACCTTCTTTCTCCCGTTCTGGGTGCTGTACCGCCACCCGAGCGCCACGATGATCACCGCCGGCAGAATCGGCAGGAGCCCGATTCCCGGCGCCGTGTGATCGATCCAGTGCGCGAGGTGCCGCTCCTTCAGGATCATCTCGCCGGCGACGTAGCCGAGGATCCCGCCGCCGAGCCAGATGATCCACACGAACCGGTTCATCAGCATGGCCAGAAGGCCGCTGCCCCACACGACGATCGGCAGCGAGAGCGCGATACCGAAGACCACGAGCGTCATGTCGCCGTGGGCCGCGGCTGCGACAGCGAGCACGTTGTCGAGGCTCATGACCGCGTCGGCCACGATGATGATCCAGATCGCCTCCCGGAGCGACCCGCCCTGGCGGACGTGGCCCTCAGCGCCGGTCTGCTGACGCACGAGCTTGAACGCGATCCAGAGGAGCAACAGGCCGCCGACGAGCTGGAGGAACGGCACCCGCAGCAGGATCGTCGCGATGGCGATGAACAGGAGCCGCAGCCCCACCGCGCCGGCGGTGCCCCAGATGCGTCCCCAGAACTGCTGGCGCTGGGGCAGCGTGCGCACCGCCAGCGCGATGACGAGGGCGTTGTCGCCCGCGAGCGTCAGGTCGATCACGATGATGCCGATGACCCGCGCCCAGAACCCGGGATCCATCAGAAAGATCATACGTCACTCCACCAGAGCCTTGAGGAGCACGACCAGCGCGCGCCCCACGACGATCAAGGCGATGGCAATTGCCAGGCCTTCGTAGCGATTGATAGTCATCTCGCGTCTCCGTGTGTCGACGAGCAGAGTTGGCCGCCCGACGGCGGCGTGTTTCAGGAGACGAGCGGGACGACGGAGCTAGTGGTCTTCGGTGGACGACGGAGGGCTCGCGGCGGGCAGATGGGCGAGCCTCACCTGCGGGAGCCATTCGTCGGCGATGAACGCCCGGGCGATCAGGACGGTCGGAGCCATGCGGTAGGTCGGCGCTTCGTTTTCAAGGCGCTGCCGCGGAAGCGCGCGCCGGGCGGCCGCCTCACGATCGTGCACGTGCCGGCGGACGTGGATCGACTCTTCGACCTCGGAGTCTTCGGCCTCGAACTCGAAGGCGCCGGGCAGGGGCGTCGCGAGATCGAACGACACCCACGCGATCAGGAGAAGCAGGATCCGGCGCGCTCTCACCCGATCATTGTACCTGGTCGCCGCTTCACGGCTTCTTGCAGATCACGTTCAGGAGCGCCTGGCGCTTCTCGTCGCGCACCACCTTGAGGGCGCGGGCGAGCGCGTCGGGCAGCGCGGCCGGGTCCTCGACGCGCTCGGCGTGGCCGCCGGAGGCGCGGCACACCAGCTCGTAATCGGGCGCCGGGTCGAGGTCGGAGATGGGCATCTGGCCCGTCTTCGCGGCGAGGCCCTCGGGCGCGTGGCTGCGCACGGCGCGCTTGACCGCGTTCCACGCGCGGTTGTTGAAGATCACGAAGAGCACCGGCAGGTTGTAGGCGCGCGAGACGAAGTGCGCCGCGGTGGGCGCGCTGAAGATGTAGGCGCCGTCGCCCAGGCAGCAGATGACCGTCTTGTCGGGCGCCGCGAGCTTGGCGCCGAGGGCGGCGCCCATGCCCCAGCCGAGGCCGCCGGCGGGGGAAGAGCCGAAGTAGGTCCGCGGCGTGCGGAAACAGCCCTGGGTCGGGTCGAAGTCGTATTCGTCCACGAGGATCGTGTTCTCGTCCACCAGGTCGCCGACACACTTCGAGACCCAGACCATCTCGAGCGGCTTCTCGCTCTGCGCCTTGCGCGCGGTCGCGGCCCACGCCTCGCGCAGGCGGCGATGCTCCGCGTGCCAGCGCTGCGTCCGCTCGGCCACCGCGCGAGCATCGGCCTTCTGCCGCACGGCGTCGGCGAGCGCGGCCAGGTTCAGGGCCACCGTGCCCGACAGCGCGGTGTCCGCGGGGAATCCCCGGATCGGGTAGCGCGCGTAGAGGGGGTCGACGGCGATCTGGACGATCTTCGTCTCGGGACGCGGCGCCTTGAGGTCCGGGAACCACAGGACGTCCGATTCCACGGCGACGATGCAATCGGCGTCGTCGAAGTACGGCGCGGCGTCGAAGCCCGCGTGCAGCGGATGGTCCTGGGGGAAGTTCATGTAGGTGTGGAACTGGTCGATCACCGGCGCGCCCAGCGCCTCGGCGAGCTTCACGAGCGCCGGGACGGCGAGCGGGTCGCGCCCGGCCGCCTTGGTGAGGATGATCGGGTTGCGCGCGGCGGTCAGAAGCCGCGCGGCCTCGGCGATCGTCTCCGGCGCGGCCGCGACGGCGCCCGGCTTCGGGGCGCGGCTCACCGGCGCGTACTCGAAGACGTCGTGCTTCTCGGCGAGGACCTCGCGCGGAAGCGTGAGGTAGACCGGCCCCTGCGGCTCGGCCTGGGCGACCGCCAGCGCGCGGTCGACAACGGTCTCGAGCTGCGTGAAGTTCCGCAGCTCGTAGTCCCACTTGACGTATTCGCGGATCATCCCGGCCTGATCGAAGGATTCCTGTGCCCAGTGGATCGGGCGGTTGCGGCTGCCGTGCAGGCCCGACTCGGTGAGGGGATTGCGCCCGGCGCTGAACAGGATGGGCACGTTCGAGCGCGAGGCGTTGATGATGCCGGCGACCGCGTTGCCGGCGCCGACGATCACGTGGACCATCACGACCTGGGGCCGGCCGGTGACCATCGCGTAGCCGTGGGCCATGCCCACCGCCGGCACCTCGTGCGGGATCGTCATGGGCCGGGGCACGGGCTGGCTCTGCGCGAGGCGCTTGGCGTAGGCGTCGATGAGAGGCGCGAAGTCCGTTCCGGAGTTCGCGAAGAAGTACTCGACGCCGCGCGCCGCCAGGAGCTCCAGATAGGCGTCGGCGGTGCTCTCGATGTTCGCTCGCTTGGTCATCGCGGTCTCTCCCTCTTTACGTGATTCCCGACCCGACTCACTTGAAACGCAGCCGGAGCATCCGGCGGGCGTTGCCCTCGTAGATCTTCGCCTTGTCCTCGTCGGTGGCCCGCATGCGCGTCATGGCCTCGATGGTCTCGCGGATGAACCCGGTGCCCTTCTCCGGATCGAACGGCATGTCGGTGCCGAAGAGCACGTGATCGGCGCCGAAGAAGGCCAGGCCGGACTCCATCGCGTGCCAGGCGCCGAACAGCGCCGTGTCGCCGTAGAACATCCGGAAATAGTCGATCGGACGGAGGCGCAGCCGCGCCAGCGCTCCCGCGTCCTCGGGGTCGTCGCTGCGGCTGCCGAGCTGGTCCAGACCGCCGCCCACGCGCCCGGCGCAGAACGGGATCATGGCGCCCAGGTGGTGCGTGATGATCTTCAGGCCGGGATGGCGGTCGAAGAGTCCCGAGAAGACCAGGCGCCCCATCGCGACCGATGTCTCGTACGGCCAGCCGAAGGCCCACCACATGTCGAACTTCGAGCGCTTCTCGCCGGCGTAGTCCGCGAACGTCGCGGGGCGCGCCGGATGCATCCAGATCGGCAGATCGCGCTCGGCCATGCGAGCGAAGATCGGCTGGTACTCCGGCATGTCCAGCGGGCGGCCGGCGACGTTGGTGTAGATCTGCACGCCGGTGGCGCCCAGGTCGTCGATGGCGCGATCGATCTCGCGCACCGCGGCGTCGGGATTGTTCATCGGGAGCGACGCGACGAAACCCGGGAAGCGATCCGGGTGCCGGGCGACGATCTCGGCCATGCCGTCGTTGGCGAGTCGCGCGAGCTCGGGGCTCACGTCGGGTCCCCCGGCGACCTCGATGGGCGGATTGGCGAGGGTCAGCACCTGCACGTAGCCTTCGTAACGGTCCATGATCCGCAGACGCTGCTCGACGTCGATCAGGACCGGGATCCCCGACATCCGCTTCTGGAGCGCCATCCCCGGTGGGGCGACCTGCAGCATCCGGTCGAAATACCGGCGGGGCATGATGTGGGGAAAGATGTCGATCTTCATCCCGGCGACCTCCGCCGGATGAGGATAAGCTCACGCGGCCCCGAAAGGAAGAAGCAGGGTAGAGTATGTGGCCATGACATCGGGACGCGTCCGGGGCGGCTTCAATCAGTTCGGGTTCACCGTCGGCATCCTCATGCTCGACACGCAATTCCCGAGGATTCCCGGCGACATGGGCAACGCGTCGACGTTCCCGTTCCCGGTGCGCTACCAGCGCGTCGAGGGAGCCAGTCCGGACCTCGTCGTGCGCCGCGGCGCGGCGGGGCTCCTGCCCGCTTTCGCGGATGGCGCGCGGAGGCTCGAGCACGAGGGCGTGGGCGCGATCACCACCAATTGCGGATTTCTCGTCAAGTTCCAGCGCGAGCTGGCGGCATCGGTGCGCGTTCCGGTGTTCACCTCGAGCCTCCTGCTGGTGCCGCTGGTTCACCGGCTGCTCCCGGCCGGGCGCCGGGTCGGCATCATGACCGTGAACTCGGCGGGGCTCACCTCGGAGCACTTCGCCGGAGCCGGGATCGGCGACATTCCCGTCGCGGTGGCCGGCATGGAGAACGAGAAGGAGTTCACGCGGGTGATGCTCGGCAACGAGATGGTGCTGGACGTCGACGTGGCGCGCGAGGAGCACGTGCGGGTCGCCCGGCGCCTCGTCGAGGAGCACCCGGACGTCGGCGCGATCGTGCTGGAGTGCACCAACATGCCGCCGTACACCGCCGACATCCAGCGCGCGACCGGCCTCGCCGTCTTCGACATCGTCTCGCTCGTCACCATGGTGCACGCGGCCCTCGCCGCCGGCCTGCCGCCGCGACCGGCGTGACGATCAGCCAGCAGATCACCTTTCTCGACACGCGCGACCTCCGGCGCACCGCCGACTTCTACGAGCGCGTGCTGGGGCTCCGCCTGGCCCGCGATCAGGACACCTGCCGCATCTACCACGTGACCGGCACCGCCTACGTGGGCTTCTGCGAGCGCGCGGACGCGCCGGCGCCGCCACAGGGCGTCGTGCTCACGCTCGTCACCGACGAGGTGGACCGCTGGTGCGCGCGGCTCAGGAACGAAGGGGTCGAGTTCGTCAAGGAGCCGGCGGAGAATCCGCCGTATCGGATCTACAACGCGTTCGTACGCGACCCCAACGGCTACGTGCTCGAGATCCAGCGGTTCTGGGAGCCCCTGGTGTGACCGAGGTCGCCGGCGCACCGAACGGGTGGCTCCTGCAAACCCGTGACCTCACGAAGCGGTTCGGCGGGCTGGTGGCGGTGGACGGGCTGCCGCTCGCCCTGCGCCCCGGCGAGGTGCGGGGGCTCATCGGGCCCAACGGCTCGGGCAAGACGACGACGGTCAACCTGCTCTCGGGCCTCTATCACGCCGACGGGGGCGAGATCCGGCTGCGCGGCGAGCGCATCGATCGGCTGCGGCCGCATCAGATCGCCGCCCGGGGCGTCGCCCGGACGTTCCAGACTCCCAAGCTCTTCGGGAGCATGACGACGCTCGAAAACGTTCTGCTGCCCGCCCTGGCCGCGCAGGACCGCGGCGACCGCCGTGCGATGTCCGAGGTGCGCGACCGCGCGCGCCGGCTGCTCGAGCTCGTGACGCTGGACGGCCGGCGTCACGCGCCGGCCAAGGAGCTGTCGGGCGGGCAGAGCATGCTGCTGCAGATCGCCCGCGGGCTCATGGTGCGGCCGATTCATCTGTTCCTGATGGACGAGCCGTTCGCGGGTGTGCACCCGACGATCAAGGACACCATCATGGAGACGATCCTCCGGATGAACCGGGAGGAGGCGGTCACGTTCCTGATCGTGTCCCACGAGATGACGACCTTGCGGCGGCTGTGCCGGCGCGTGTCGGTGATGCACGAGGGCAAGCTCATCGCCGAGGGATCGTTCGAGGAGATCGCGGCTCACGCCGCGGTCCTCGAAGCCTATCTGGGGCGGTAGATGGCGCTGCTCGAGCTGCAGGGGATCGTCGCCGGCTACGTCGACGGTATCGACATCCTGAACGGCGTGAATCTCGGGGTGGCGCGCGGCACCGTGACCGGGGTCATCGGGCCAAACGGCGCCGGCAAGTCGACACTGCTCAAGACGATCTTCGGGTTCCTCTCTCCACGGTCGGGCCGGATCGCCCTGGACGGGCGCGAAGTCCAGGGGCTGGCCCCGCACGAGCTCAAACGCTCGGGCATCGGGTACGTGCCGCAGGGCGCCAACATCTTTCCGCAGCTGACGGTGCACGAGAACCTCGAGCTCGGCGCCTGGGTGTTCCGCCACGATCGCGCGCGCGTCGCCTCGATGCTGGAGCGCGCCTACGACGCCTTTCCGCGTCTGCGGGAGAAGCGGCGGCTCCGCGCCACGGTGCTCTCCGGCGGCGAAGCCAAGATGCTCTCAGTCGCCAAGGAGCTGGTGACCGAGCCGAGCCTGCTCCTGGTCGACGAGCCGTCGGCGGGCCTGGCGCCGCGCATCGCCGAGCAGGTCTACGAGCGGCTGCGCGAGGTGCAGGCGGCCGGCGTGACGATCCTGCTCGTCGATCAGAACATCACGAAGGCCGTCGAGGTCTCGGACCACCTCTACCTGCTCGAGATGGGGCGCGTGCGCCGCGAGGGTCCGCGCCAGGCTTTCGCCGATCAGCTTCGCGAGATCATCCGCGACGCGCTCCTCGGCGCCTGACCGTGCCGCGGCGTGTCCGGCGCCTCGGATGGTGCCTGCTGGCGTACGCCGCGCTCGCGTGGGTGCCGTGGACGGCGTCCGAGTACCACACGCACGTCCTGGTGACGAGCCTCTACTACGTCATCCTCGCCATCGGCTGGAACTTGCTTGCGGGCTATACCGGGCAGTTCTCGCTGGCGCACCACACCTTCGCCGGAATCGGCGCCTACACGTCGGCCTTGCTCGTCCTGTACGCCGGCGCGCCGATCCTCGTCGGCATCGGCGCCGGGGTGGTGGTGGCGGCGGCGATCGGCTACGGCCTCGGCACGCTGTGCCTCAGGATGCGCGCCATCTATCTGGCCCTCGCCACCTGGGCGTTCGCCGAGTCCGTGCGGCTCCTGATCACCGTCGAGTACGGAATCACCCGCGGCGACCTCGGCCTGCGGGCGCCGTTCCTCTTCGCGACCCCTCGTCCCACACAGTATTACTACCTGTTCCTGGCGCTCGCGCTGGGAGCGATCCTGGCGGCGCGCGAGCTGATGGACTCGCGGATCGGCTCGTACCTGCGCGCCATCCGCGACGACGAGGAGGCGGCCGCCGTCATGGGCGTGGACACCTTCAAGTGGAAGCGCTTCGTCTTCGCCGTCTCCGCCGTGTTCGCCGCCGTGGCCGGAGGATTTCAGGGGCACTACGTCGGCCTGCTCTCGCCGACGCCGATGAAGTTCAACGAGATGGCCATGGTGGTCGTCATGGTGATCGTGGGCGGCCTGCGGACCTTCGCCGGACCCGTGCTCGGCGCGGTGGTCATCGAGGTGCTGTCGGAGGCGCTGCGCGCGTGGGGTGAGATCCGCATGGTGCTCTTCGCCCTGCTCGTGATCGTCATCGCTCGCGGATACCCGGCCGGCCTCGTGGGCGTCTGTCACGCGCTCGGGGCACGGCTGGCCACATGGGTCCCCGCTCTGGCGCCGGTCCTGACACCCCGGAGCCAATCCGACTAGGACTGCAACGCACCCACTAGCCAACGGAGCTGCGCGATGCCCAGATACGAGTCGCCGTACGATCCAATGACCATGCCGAAGAACCTCGAGCACGTGATCTACGAGAAGAAGGGGCACGTCGCCTACGTCACGATCAACCGCCCGGAGGTGCGCAACGCGCTGCACAGCTACTCCTACGCCGAGCTACGCTCCTGCTGGCGCGACATCGGCCTCGATCCGAACATCTATGTCGGCATCGTCACCGGCGCCGGCGAGGCGTTCTGCGCCGGCCGCGACGTCAAGTTCCTGGCGTCGTACCAGGCCCAGGGCAAGCGAACCCCGCACGAGGATCCCAACAATCCGCTGTTCCACTGGGGCGGCGGCGGCCAGCCGAGCGACGCCAACCTGGAAAAGCCGCTGATCGCGGCGATCAATGGTTTTGCGGTCGGCGTCGGGCTCTCGCTCGCCCTGCAATGCCAGCTCCGCGTCATGGCAGAGACCGCCTGGATCGGCGACACGCACACCAAGGTCGGACGACTGGGCTCGGCCCACAATCTCTATGCCGCGCTGCCGCGCACGACGGCGGCCTATCTCACGCTGTGCAACGGCCGGCTCACCGCCGACGAATGCTATCGCCAGGCCATCGTCAACAAGGTGGTGCCGCGCCAGAAGCTGATCGCCACCTGCGAGGAGATGGCGGAGATGATCTGCGACAGCTCGCCGCTCGCCGTGCAGGCCGCGGTGCGCCTGTACCGCCTGACGGCGGCCTTCCCGCCGTCGCTGGTGTCCTACGCGAGCCACCTCGATCAGGAGATTGCCGAGAGCGAGGACGGAGCCGAGGGCCCGCGCGCGTTCCGCGAGAAGCGCAAGCCGGTGTGGAAGATGCGCTGAACGTGACGGAGCCCGTCGGCGCGAGCGCTAGCGCGGACTCGAGCCGGCGGCGTCGAGGCGGCGCTTCGCCTCGGCGTACACGTCGGCGGGCAGCGGCCCTCGCAGCAGCACGCCGACATTGTGCTGCAGGTGGGCCGGATTGATCGTCCCGACGATGTTCGTGTGCAGGCTCGGATGGGTAAAGGTGAAGCGCAAGATGAACTCCATCGGCGTCATGCCGTCTAGCAGATCGTCGAGCCGCACCTTCTGCCAGCGTCCCCACTGCACGCCCTCGTGCTTGCCCTCGGTCGGCGCGCCCTTGGCAGCGCCGCCCCGAACGACGATGCCGGCCCCCGCCTTGGCGGCGGCCGTGATGAGGGTCTCGTGCTCTCGCTCGACGGCCGAGTAGGGGATTTGAAAGACGTCGAACACGCCCATGGCGATCTGGTGCGGGAGGTTGGGCAGCGTGCCGGACATGCCGACGAACCGGACGGCACCGGTGCGCTTGAGCTCCAGCACGGCCTCCAGGGCGCCGTGCTCCTCCAGGGCTTTCCGCGACGGCGAGATGTGGAACTGGAGCACGTCGAGGTAGTCGGTCCGCATGCGGGCGAGGCTCTGCTCGACGCCCGCCATGATGTTGTCACGGGTGAAGACGTGAGGACTGGACTGGCCGCGCGGCGCGGGCGGCGCGCCCACTAGGCAGCCGCACTTGCTCGCCAGATAGTACTCGGACCGCCGATCGCCGATGTAGCGGCCGATGCGCTCTTCGCTCACGCCATAGTCGATCGAGGTGTCGATGTAGTTGATGCCGGCGTCGAGCACGGCATGGAGAATGGTTTCCGCCTGCTTGTCGGTGACGTCGCGGCCGCGCGGAGCTCCGCGAAGCTCCATGGCCCCGTAGCCCAGCATCGTGACCTGGAGACCCGTCCGCCCTAGTGTCCGCTTCGGTAGCTCAGCCATCTAGACACTCCGTTCCCGCTCGCCAAAGAGCCCGGTCGGCCTGAAGACGAGCAGCGCGATCAGCAATAGAAAGCCGTAGAGGTCCTTGTAAGCCGACGAGACGAATACCGAGCCGAGCGCCTCGATCACGCCGAGCAGCACACCACCCACGATGCTCCCGAGGATCGAGCCGAGCCCACCGATCACGATGATCTCGAAGCCCTTGAAGGTCGAGATGGCGCCGTTCTCGGGGTAGACGAGGAAGTCGGGCGCCAGGAGGGCGCCGGCCGCGGCCGCCAGCGCCACGCCGACCCCGAACGCCAGCATGTCCAGGCGGAGCACGTCGATCCCGGCGGTCTGGATGCCGACGCGATTCTGGGCGGCGCCGCGCAGCGCGCGCCCCACCCACGTCCGCTTGATGACCAGGTAAAAGAGGCCGAGAAGGACCAGCGTGCTGATCAGCGCGACGAAGCGGTTGCCCGAGATGGGGAGCGTTCCCAGCGTCACGGGGCGCGCGTAGTCGGGCGGGGCGTACTGGTTCGGCCCGCCGAGGACGATGGCGAGGTTCCGGAAGAGGACCATCAGCGCGATCGTGATGACCGTCGCATACTCGTCCCGCCGCTCGATGCCGCCCACGAACATCGGTCGGAGGAGGAGCCGCTGGACGACGAGCCCGAGGAGGAAGACGGCCGCCATCGCCACCGGGAGCGCCAGGTACCACTGCCGCGGTCCGAAGAGACTCACGATCAGCGCGTACTGGACGTAGCTGCCGATCATGTAGAACTCGCCCATGCCCCAGTTGATCATCTTCATGATGCTGTAGATGAAGGTGATCCCCAGGGCCATCAGGCTGTAGATCACGCCGATGACCACGCCCGAGAGGACGTACTGGGAAAGCAGCACCGCGTCCAACGATCGCCCCGCGGTGTCAGCGCTTCGGCGCCGGCATCCAGTCGCCGGTCTTGAGCTCGGACGGATAGACGATCTTCACCTCGGTGAACGGCATCTCCGTCCTGGTGTACTGGGTCACGAGCATGGGCGGCGTCCACTGCTGCCAGTACGGGCCCTCGCCGCGCGTGAAGCTGATCGTGCCGTTCCAGCCCTCGAACTTCCCGGCCAGGAGCGCCTTGACCAGGTCGTCGCTCTTGTCGCTCTTGGCGGCGTTCAGCGCATCGGCCAGGAGCTGCACCTGGGCATAGCCGTTGAGGGCGCCGTAGATCGGGTCCTCCTTGAACTCGGCCATGTACTTCTTGCGGAAGGCCTCACCGCGAGCGGTCAGCTTCATGGTCGGGTGGTAGTAGACGATGAACGACGCCCACGTTCCCTTCTCGCCCAGGGTCTTCCAGTACTCGGGCCGCGACGGCGCGTCGTAGGAGATGAGCATCGGCACCGCCGGATGCAGTCCGATGTCGTACGCCTGCTTGGTGATGAGGTACATCGGAGTGCCGATGCCGCCGTTCAGCAGCACGTCCGGCTTCCAGTTCTTGATTTCCAGGAGCTGCGGCGTGAGGTCGACCACCGCGCGATCGAAGATGATCGTCTTCAGCTCGCCGCCGGGGTACATCGAGGCGAACGCCTTCTTGGTCTCTTCGACCAGGCCCACGCCGTAGTCCGTGTTCTCCGTGATCAGCGCGGCGCGCTTGAAGCCGCGCTCCTTGACCCAGCGCGTCCACATCTGGCAGCGATCGGGATCGATCACGTGCGTGCGGAAGGTGTAGGTCAGGTGCTGCTCGGTGATCTGGCGCGCCGAGGCCTGCGTGGAGAAGACCGGGACCTTGAACTGCTCGGCGAGCGCCTGGACGGCCGTCATCACGGAGCTGTGGAACTGTCCGACGACCGCGACCGCCTGATCTTGCGTGGCGAGCTTGCGGAACCCGGCCGCGCCCTTTTCCGGCGTGCCCGAATCGTCCTCGACGACCAGCTCGATCTTCCGCCCGCCCAGGACCCCGCCGCGCGCGTTGACGTCGTCCGCGCCCATCTTGGCGCCGCGGGCGATGAACTGCCCGGCGGCCGCGTCTCCGGGAGGGGAGAGCGGCGTGAGGACGCCGATCTTCACCGGCTTCTGGGCGAGAGCGGGCGAGGTGAGCCCGATCACCAGGAGCGGTGCCAACAGGGCGAACCGAACTCGTCCAGTCATCGTGATCCTCCACAATCTGCGGGCGGCCGGGTGCGGAGCCGAGCGGCCCTCATGCTATGCGGGGCGGGCGGTCGAGGTCAATACGACGTCCGCAGGCTGTTCGCGGCTGATGCGACTCCCCAAACATGCCGGACGAGAAGAAATGCGTCAGCACTCCGGCGAAGGCAAACCCGACCACCAGCACCAGCAACCGTCACCGCCCTCTGGAGGCACGGAACCCCGATGATTGAATGAAGACGTCCGCCACGTAGACGGCCGAATACGCCACGTTGGCCAGCACGGCCAACAGGAATAAGCCGAGAACTCCATCAAACGTGACGGATGACCTCGAGGTCGGCCATCAGGCAACAAAGTGCCCCGCCACTATGACCGCCAGCAACGCGTTGTAAAACCGGCGCCGGAGCTCCCAAAAGCGCAACGCGTCCGTGGTGAGATCCCGTAGATGTTCTTCCTTCGCCATCAAGACTCCTGTCCGACGATGAGATATCGCAGAGAGTGTTGTAGATTACGACGCGCCTGTGCTTCGTACCGCTCACGAAAGGGGGCCGTACAATACAGGTGAGGCCTGCCGAGGAACTCCTTCAGTATCTTGGCTCTCGTGGACCGGAACATTGCGTCCGGTACCCACCCGTACTCCCTCCGAACCTGCGCCTCATACTCCTGGAACCGCGCAGGTTGCGCACCCAGGATGGACAGATCTACGTCGACGAGAACTTGGGCATCGATGCCGACTGGCTCCGCGGCGTGGCGTGTGAACATGATGAGCTCGTAGATCCTCTGAGCGCTTTCTGCACTGGCGCCAAATTCTCGCGCAGCGGAGCGTGCCCAATCCGCGCTCCGCTCCTCATTATCGTGGCGTTGAGTGTCGTAGATCACATCGTGGAACCAGAGGCCAAGGTTTACCTCGGCTGGATGCTCCGCCAGAGAGATGATGTCTTGGACCTTCTCGAAGCACTCAGCAAGGTGCTGATTCGTGTGGTAGTGGCGATGTGGCTCGGAGTACCGACCTAGAACCTCGCCATAGAGGCGCCTGACCTCCGGCGAATCGCCCACTCCTAGCTCGCGCCAGGTTTCAACCCATTTTCCAATCTCGGTCATTTTCTGGGTGGTCTAACGTTCAGGCTGCGCGGCCGGCGTCGAGCCGGACCGCTCCAGCCTGATGTTAGACCGCCTGTTAGGACGGCAGATCCTCGAGTCTGACACCGCGTCCACCCCGGAGCCCCTCGCGCGCCTCTGCTATGCGCCGCAAGAAATCGGGATGGTGCTCCAATCGATAGTCGAGCCAGTCGTCCTCGCTCTCGAAGCCAATAAGCACTCCGGCCGGTTTCCCGTGCCGCGTGATGACGATTTCTTCGGACTCCGCCAGGCGCAGAAATCGCGACAGATCGTCCTTTACCTCAGCCAGGGCCGCTTGGCGCACTGGGCGTCCCATGCTCGGCGAGCCAGCGCGCGGCTTCGGCTTTCGTGACGATCGCGAGGACCTCGACAGCTTCCCGCGTGACGTCATAAAACACCCTCACTTCCCCGACCCGAAGACGATACTGCGGCTGACTCAAGCCCCGGAGGCGTTTGATCCGGCTCTTGCTTACCCGGGTCGGCTGGTCCCGCAAGTGCCGTTCGAGGGCGTCCCGGACTTCGGCCCGATGGTAGGCCGGCAGAGACCTGAAGGCCTTCGCGGCCTCAGGCGCCAGGACGACCTCATACCGCATTCTAGCCAGAATATAGCCATATTGGGCTCCCGGTCAATTCGGCGCTGCGGTCTAACGCGCGCGGTCCCCGGTCCGGTGCACTGCGAAGTTCGACAGCGACAGCCACGACGTCATCCCCAAAAGATTCCGGTAGGGTCGGCGTCGACCTCGTCGAGCAGCTTGGCGAAGCTGGAGGCCGCTGGCAGCGCTTGATAAGTGTGCCAGCGAAGGTCGCGGTGCTGGCAGTAGAGCCGCCATTCGCGCTGAGTGCCCACGTAAGTGAATTTCGCTACGACCATCTCCTGCCAGCCGTGGGGAGCCCGAAAGGCCGGTCTCTCCTCGTACAGAACGACCGCGTTGCCCTCGATACGGTAACCAACCCGCACCTTCGACTGGACGGCCGGCGGTACCCGTTTCGCGCAGTAAGCCGTCAATAGCTTGTCTACTTGTGCCTTCTGCACTTCGGTCAGTGCCAATCATGTTCTCCGATTGAGGCGGCCTCGGTCTGGCGAACGCTGGCTATGAGCTGCGGCGCGCAGCGCCGTCAGCTCGATGGCCTTGTTCGGCGGCACCCCTGAGTGCAAGTCGCATCGCTTGCGCCAACAACGTCGATCCTGGTCGGAGTGGTTGGGGTTCTCCCATGGGCTGGAAGCCAGCACGCTCATAGAGGCGCCTCGCTGGACTATCACCACACGTGACACCCAAGTCCAGGGAGGAAGCATTCCGTGCTCTTGCCCAGGCGATAACCGCTTTCAGGAGCATTTGCCCTGCACCCACACCGCGATGGCTCGGAGCGACCCACATCTGATAGAGAGCCGCCAGATCGGGATCGGACGTATCAATTCGGCCCCACGCCAATCCGATCGGCTCGCCACGTACTTCCGCCACCAGCGGTAGATTCAGTGGAGAGTCAACGCTCGATGCGAGATGGCGAGCCCATTCAGCGTCCAGGTGGCCTGTTTCTGCCGCGAGGGTGCTGCCAAACGCGTCAGGTGAATCGGCCAGTGCGCGCAGCCGGAGGTCTCTATAGACGCGCCACTCGTTAGCAGAAAAGGCCCGTATGGTTGGCGCGTCAGTCATGAGGTTCCCCTGCTGCCGAACTAGTATTTATCCCGAACTCGGATATCTGATATCCAAGTTCCGTGTATCGCGGCCGCAGTTTCCAGGGCTTCCGGTGATTGCTGAGTTTCCAAGAACTTGCAAGGGGGGCGGCATAGCCACCGATATATCCTGCGAGGGCTCGCAGGATATTCACGCCCGGACGCCGACGAAAGGGAGCGAGAGGCTGCCCGGGTCTCAGACGCTGCGGTAGTTCGTGAACTGGAGCGCGATGCCGAGGTCCTTGTCCTTCAGCATCGCGATGATCTTCTGAAGATCGTCGCGGTTCTTGCCGGCCACGCGCACCTGGTCCTCCTGGATCGAGGCCTGCACCCGGACCTTGCTGTCCTTGATCAGGCGCACGATCTCCTTGGCGCGCTCGATCGGGATGCCCTGCTGGAGCGCGATCTTCTGGCGGAGTGTGCCGCCGGAGGCCTGCTCGACGTCGCCGTAGGTCAGTGCTTTCAGCGGCACGCCGCGCTTGTGTAACCGCGATTGCAGAATGTCGACCACCGCTTTGAGCTTCATGTCGTCGGGCGCCGTCGCAGTGATGTCGGACTTCTCGATGGCGATCCCACACTTGGTGCCCTTGAGATCGTAGCGGGTATCAATCTCGCGTCGCGCCTGGTCGAGCGCGTTCGTGACTTCTTGCATGTCGATCTTGCA
>Ga0099791_10000073_pt1 | contig 32020 bp, 31 predicted proteins | sample Rivendell_Oct201_7_FD_77318 | JGI IMG/M metagenome (GOLD analysis project Ga0099791, IMG submission 77318) | Vadose zone soil and rhizosphere microbial communities from the Eel River Critical Zone Observatory, Northern California to study diel... | ecosystem: Environmental > Terrestrial > Soil... | reverse complement strand
GGATTGCGCTGGCTTCTTGGTCATGAGTTTGGGCTAGGGCCCCTATCCAGTGCTCAGTTGATCACCGTCTCCGTGTCGAATGCGGGCGCGGACGCCGGCTGCGGCTTCGGCGGCACGTGCCGCGACTGATACAGCGACTGATCGGCCCGGACCAGGAGTGCGACCGAGTCGTTGGCGTCGACGGGGAAGGTCGCGATCCCCACGCTCACGGTGAGCCGCTTCCGGCGCGGGAACGAATGCGCCTCCACGACCGTCCGGATACGGTCCGCGGCGCGGCGCGCATCCGGGGCATCCGTGTGCGGGAGCAGGATCATGAACTCCTCGCCGGAGTAGCGCGCCACGCAGTCCGTGCCGCGCGCGAACTTCTTCAGAAGCTTCCCGAAATCCGAGAGCACCTCGTTCCCGACCGGCAGCCCGTGGCGCTCGCTCAGCGCCTTGAAGTTGTCGATGTCGAGCACCAGGACCGACAGCTTGTGGCCGTACCGCTTCGCCTTCTCGATCTCGGCGTCGAGGCTCTTGTCGAAATGCCGCTTGTTGTAGAGCGCCGTGACGTCGTCCGTGATCTGGAGCCGCTCCATCTCGCGGCGCAGGATGACGCGGTTCACGATTCCCGCGATCTGGTGCCCCATGAGCGAGAGGAGCTTCTGGCTCTCCTCGTCGAACGCCTCGGGGCGCGAGTGGCTCAGGTTGATGACCCCCATCGATTCTCCCTGGAGGACGATCGGGACCGACAGGAAGGAGCGCACCGACGGCGCGCCCGTTCCACCCTCGCGGTGAAGGTCGTTCAGGAGCACCGGCTTCCGTTGCTGGGCCACCCAGGAGGAGAATCCCCTCCCGAGCTCGAACTTCACGTGTCCGATGAGATCGATGGGCTCGCCCACCGTCGCGACCGGCACGAGCTTCCCGGTGGCGCGGTCCGTCACGAACAACGTCGCGTTCTCGAACGGAATTCCCTCGCGCATCCGGATCAGCATCTGCCGTAGGGCCTCGGAGGGCTCCTCGACCGTCTGCACGACCCGGCTCATCTCATGGAGAACGTCGATCGCGGAGGCCTTCACGCCACGCGCTCCGGACTTCGAGCCCGCGAGGACGCCCATGAGCTTCTTGTTGATGGCGATCGCGCTCCCGAACACGTCCGAGGAGCGCTTCTTGGAGGCGGAAAGATCGAGATCCTTCGCGAAGTGCTCGCAGTCCCCCTTGCGGAGTATCCTTCTGGAGAAGAGAACCTCGAGAAGCTTCTGCTCGGAACGGATGAACCGATGGGTCGCCTCGACGAGGCGCTTGCTCCCTGCTCCATTGCGCTGCTTCATGACTCGCCTCCTGGCACGACCGCGGAATCCACCGTGATCACCGACGTCCCGTCCGAGGTCCGATCCTGTGTGCGTGCGAGCACCAGCGGAGGGCCGAGCTGCTTCACGTAGACGGGGAAGGACTCCCCCGGCCTCCAATCCGGCGCGCCATGCGTCATCAGCGTGTACCCGTGGTAGCGGAGCAGCGTGCGTCCCCGTCCCAGATTTCGCGCCACCGTGAGCGGCGCCACTTCCCCCTGCTTTAGCGACGCGTAGAGTGCCATTCCCAGACCTGGTTCGAACCGCACGCGGATCTCGAAAGCACGCTCCTTGTGTTTCGCCGCTGCAACCGTCATTACCCTTCCTCCTGCGGATCGCGGAAGTGGCGGAAGAGCTCCTGCTCCTGCCGCACGGCACGCTGGATGAAGGGGACGAGATCTTCGAGCAAGGGCTCGCGATCCTTCTCCTCCACCTCGACGCACTCCCAGGCGAACTGCGAGACCGATCCCGGCTTTCCTCCGTGCGGCCAGGAATTTCCTGTCCGTCCGGCGAGCCAGTCGGCGATGTGAACGATCGATGTCAGCTCGGTGTTGAGCCGAGCCAGCTCGGGCCGGTGATGGCAGGCGATGGCTTCGACCAGGTCGCCGGGAAGTCCCCAGCGCTCCGCGAGCCAGCCTCCCACCTCGGCGTGGTCCGAGCCCAGTACGCCGCGTTCCGCCACGGACATGGCGATCCCCTGCTCCCGCACGAGCGCCACGGCGGCCTCGAAGCGGTCGGGATACGTCTGGCGGAGCGCGACCTTGCCGATGTCATGAAGCATCCCGGCCGCGAAGGCCTCCGACTCGAGGCGGTAGCGGATGCGGTCGGCCAGCGCCCGCGCGGCGACGCCGCAGGCGAGCGAGTGGCTCCAGAGGCCGGTGAGGGTCTTCCAGGAAGGGTCGAGGGTCTGGAACACGGCCGCGCCCAGGACGAGGTCGCGGATCGTGTCGGGACCCAGCACGACCACGGCGAGATCCACCGTGCCGACCTTGCGGGGAAAGCCGTAGAAGTCCGAGTTCGCGAGCTTGAGGGTGCGTGCGGTGAGCGCCGGATCGAGCGCGATGACCGCTCCGATCTCCTCCGACGTGGCGGATTCCGGATCGGCGATCGATTCGAGCAGCCTCGAGGCGACGAGTGGAAGCGTGGGCAGCGCGACCATGGCCTCGGTGACCTTCTTGAGATGGACCCGGTCCATCGAGGTCAGGGACGTGCTTTTCATCGCCCTAGAGCACCCTGCCGAGCCGCGCCTTCAGGGTCTTGACCGCGCGCGTATGGATCTGGGACACGCGCGATTCCGATATGTGGAGCGCTTCCCCGATTTCCTTGAGCGTCATCTCCTCGTAGTAGTAGAGCGCCACCACGAGCCGCTGCTGCTCCGGCAGATGATCGATGGTCTCGAGCAGGACCTCGCGCGACTCCTCGGTCTCCATGATCTCGAGCGCGTCCTTGTGCGCGGGGTCGTCCACGATGTCTTCGAGCTGGATGAAATCCTGGTCCTCGTCTCCCGTGACCGACTTGGAGAGGGAGAGGAGCGCCGTGCCGTGAACCTCGTCCATGAGGCGGGAGAGCTCGGTGGTGCTCAAGTTCAGCGCGTCGGCCACCTCCACCTCGGTCGCGGCGCGTCCCAGGCGCTGGCCCAGATCGCGGGCCACCTCCTCGACGTTCCGCGCCTTCCGGCGGATCGATCGCGACGCCCAGTCGAGGGAGCGGAGCTCGTCCAGGATCGCGCCTCGGATCCGCCAGATGGCGTAGGTCTCGAACTTGGTTCCCTTGGAGGAGTCGTATTTCTCGAGGGCGTCGAAGAGCCCGATGATCGCGGCGGAGATGAGATCGTCGCGCTCGACCGACTTGGGAAGATGGAGCGCCAGACGGTCCACGACGTATTTCACCAGGGGCGCGTACTTGCTGAGCGCCGCCTCCTTCTGCCGCTGCTTCCGGTTCTTGGAACGCGGAGTCTGGCTCTGCAGCCGATGCAATACCGAGGAGCTGGACGACATGGGGTGGGCCTCCGACCCTAGCGTTGCGACCGCGGCCTGGACTGGGCCTGGGCCATCCGCCACTGTTCGTAATGACGCCGCAGTGCTGTGCGCATGAGAACGAAGCAAGCGAGCCTGCCTACGAGAACGATGACGACGCACGCGGTGCCGGCGCGAAGGGCCACCAGGGGCCCTCGCGTGTGTGCCGCGGTGTCGATGGCGGCGACGACCACCGTGACGAGCACGGCGAGAATGGCGGTCCAGGTCGAAATCAAGTTGCGCATGACCTAGACCCCCTCCGGAATCTCATCCGGCGTCACCAGCCGATACGGGCCCGGCTCCCCCTTCTTCTTCTCCGGGATTTTGCCCAGGACGCGGCGCGCGAGGCGCTGGATGCAGCTCGCCGCGGGGGAGTAGGGGTACGTCGTGAGGAAGGGTTCCTGTCGGATGACCGACTTGGGCACCGACTCGTCCGCGAGGACGAAGCCCCAGTACGGCACGTCGAGGTTCAGGAAGCGCTTCGCCACCGACTGCACGCGGCGCGCGACTTCCGCGGCTTCGTTTTCGGAATTGGCCTGGTTCACGAGGAGCGCCGGCGTGCACCGGAGCGGGCGCTGGGAGAGAACCTTGATCATGGCGTAGGCGTCGGAGAAGGCGGTCGGCTCGGGAGTGGTCACGACGAGGATCTCGTCGGCGGCCTGAGAGAGGGAGACCGCGTGCGAGCCGATGCCGGAGGGCGCGTCGATCAGGATGAGGTCGGTGTCCGCCTCCACGGTCGCGAGCGAGCGAAGGAGGCACTCGGTCCGGTACTCGTCCAGGTTCGCCAGCTCCTCGACGCCGCTGCTCGCCGGCACGATGCGGATCCCCTCGGGGCCCTCGAGCACGATGTCCTCGATGCGGCGGTCGCCGAGGATCGCGTCCTGGAGGTCGTATTGGGGCGATATGCCGAGCAGGAGGTCCACGTTCGCAAGCCCCAGGTCGCCGTCCAGCACGAGCACGCGCGTTCCCTGTCTCGCGAGCGCGATGGCGAGGTTCGTGACGATGTTCGTCTTGCCGACGCCTCCCTTTCCGCTCGTCACCGCGATCACTCTGCGGCGCGGGCGCGATTCGGGAGGAGCCTCGGCATGGCGGCGTGCGATCGCCGTGCGCGACCCCTTCGGGCCGCGTACGCCTTTCCCACCGCGATCACGCACGCGGCGCTTCGGCGCGCCGCCCGTTTTCGTGCTCGTCATGAGCCTGAGATCTCCGGATTCACGTGGCATGAAGGTCCTGTTTTGCAATCGGTGTGCCGTGGAGTTAACCCGCTGATTTCACTCGGATTGACTGTGCTTGCGTGCTCCGCGCCGCGGCTAGATCCGGGGCGTTGACTCAAGTGACTGCCCAGATTCCATCCGGACCCGATTCCGGATGGCGGGCGGCGTAGCTACGAGCCTTTGCGTCCCCGGCGCATGCGATCGGCGTGGAGCGCGCGATTCAACTCCGCGTCGATCGCCGAAAGCGAGTCCTGATGCTTCTGGTCCGTGGTGCGTCCGAGGTCGGCGAGCGCCGTCCACTGCCCGCGCGTCACGCCGAGCAGGATTCGCCGGCCCTCGAAGCGAACCAGCACCAGCTCGCCGCCGTATCCCACGCGCGTGCGGCTCACCACTTCGACGAGCGACTCTTCCTCTCCGGCGTCCGGGGCCCCGGGGTCGCGGCGCACGATGGCCGTGGTCGGCTCGGTGGAGCGCCGGCTGAAGAGACGGACCGCTCCGAAAAGCGTGCACACGGCGGCCATCCCGGCGATGGCGTATACGAATGAGGCGTTCATGGAATCAGCTCCTCGGCGGCCTCCGTGCCGCCCTCCGCAATCCCTTGGCTCTTGCCGGACTTGCCGAGCGAATGGATCCGGACCGTGAGACGTCCGTCCTCGGCAACGAGGTGTCCATACGCAACCGTCTCTCCATCGATGGTGACCTCGACAGGGTCACCGATTCGGATTCTCTCCGTCGGATCGGGCACGATCGGCCCGTTCGCGAGGAGGGCTACGATCTCTTCTCTCGTCAGAACGCGTGACATCGTCTAGCGCGCGGAGCGTGCGGCGAATCCGTTCACGATCGCGCGCACGAACGCGAGATAACGGCGGTTCTTGATCTCTTCCATGATCCGCGCATCGCGCGGAGCGGCCTGCCGACGGCTCTTCTCGGAGTGCTTGGAGCGTCTCTGCCTGGAACGCGACATGGGCGGCCTCCTTTGGATGTCCACACCACAGCATCCCCACTCGGGCCGCGCCCTCGGAGACCATGGCGCGACCAGCCTTCGTCTACGCAAAAGGCAACGCTCGTGCCTGCGCTGCGGTCTTCCGGCGGCCGGTTACGTAAGTGGCGGTGCGAGGTCTAGTTGAGCGGGAATTTTGGGCGGGAGGAGCGGTGCGCCATCATCGGCAGGTCCGGCGAAAACTTGAGCGAAATGCGAGGCATCGTGCAGAACGAAATCAGCCACTACGTGACGAACATTGCATCCCCATAGGAGTAGAAGCGGTAGCCCTCGGCCACCGCGATAGCGTAGGCGTGGAGGACGCGCTCGCGTCCTGCAAGGGCGCTTACCAGCATGAGGAGGCTCGAGCGCGGCAGGTGGAAGTTCGTGACCATGCCGCTCACGATCCGGAATTCGAAGGGCGGGAGGATGAAGAGGGACGTATCGCGCCATTTGCCATCCTGGGGCTTCCCGTCGCGCGCCCAGGACTCGAGCGCGCGCACCGAGGTCGTTCCCACCGCGATCACGCGTCCGCCGCGCGCGTGGGCCTCGCGGAGGGCGGCCGCGGTCTCGGGCGGCACGCGATAGGGCTCGGGATCGAGCGCGTGCTCTTCGGGGTTCTCGGTCGCCACGGGGCGGAAGGTGCCGGGACCCACGTGGAGGGTGAGAAACGCGATCTCGATCCCGCGCTCGCGGATCGCGGACAGGGTCGCTTCGGTGAAATGGAGCGCCGCGGTGGGCGCCGCCACGGATCCCGGGTCGCGGGCGAAGACGGTCTGGTAACGGTCGCGATCCTCGGGCTCGTCGGGGCGCTCGATGTAGGGCGGAAGGGGCACGTGACCCACGCGCGCGAGCCAGGTTTCGAAGGGGGGCGCTGTGGCTGCGGCTGTGGCTCTGGTGGCGGCGCGGAACGCGATATGGCGGACGCCGCGCTCACTGGACCCCAGCACCTCTCCACGGTACGCGGGATCCACGAACCCCAGAGAGGTCCCCGCCTGGAGGGCCTTCGCGGGTCTCGCGAGCGCGGACCAGATCTGCTCGTCCGAGGCGGAGGGCTCCCGGCGCAGGAGAAGCACCTCGACCTCGCGGTCCCCCACGGTCGCGAAGAGCCGCGCCGGCAGCACCCGCGTGTCGTTCGCCACGAGCAGGTCGCCGGGGCGGAGCAGCGAGGGTAATTCGTGGAAGGTATGGTGCTCCGTAGCACCCGTGCCGCGATCCAGGGTCATCAATCGCGAGGCATCGCGCTCGCGAGCGGGATGCTGAGCGATCTGCTTCTTGGGAAGCTCGAACTGAAAATCGGAGGTGCGGAGGCGGCGGTCCGGCTGCAGCGTGGGGGCCTAGAAGAGGGTGCTCTGCGGCGACTCGGGATCGGCCGCCGCGGTGCGCTTGGGCGGCTGGAGCCCCAGATGCGTGAACGCGAGGTCGGTGGCTTCCCGCCCCCGTGCCGTGCGCTTCAGGAAGCCCTCCTGGATGAGGTAGGGCTCATAGACGTCCTCCAGCGTATCCGGCTCCTCCCCGACCACGACCGCGATGGTGGAAAGGCCCACTGGACCGCCCGAGTACTTGACCACGATCGCCTCGAGCATGCGGCGGTCCATGTCGTCCAGCCCGCGCTCGTCCACCTCGAGGAGTGCCAGGGCATCGCTCGCCACCTTTGCCGTGATCTTGCCCCCGGCGCGCGTCTCGGCGAAATCGCGCACGCGGCGGAGCAGGCGATTCCCCACGCGGGGCGTCCCGCGCGAGCGCGAGGCCAGCTCCCGGGCGCCCGCCGCGTCGATGGGCACCCCGAGGAGCTTCGCCGACCGCGTGATGATCCGGCCCAGCTCGGCGGTGGAGTAGTAGCCGAGGCGCGCGGACATCCCGAAGCGTCCGCGCAGCGGCGCGCTCAGGAGGCCCGTGCGCGTGGTCGCGCCGATTAGAGAGAAGCGTTTGAGATCGATCCTCACGGAGCGGGCGCTGGGGCCGCGGTCGATCATGATGTCCAGCCGGAAATCCTCGATGGCGGGATAGAGGTACTCCTCCACGACCGGGTTCATGCGGTGGATCTCGTCGATGAAGAGCACCGCGTGCTCCTCTAGATTGGTGAGGAGGCCCGCCAGATCCGCCGCGCGCTCGAGCACGGGGCCCGAGGTCTGGACCATGGAGACGCCCATCTCGTGCGCGAGGATGGAGGCGAGGGTGGTCTTGCCCAGCCCCGGGGGGCCGTGGAAGAGGAGATGATCCAGGGCTTCGCCGCGCCCGCGCGCCGCCTCGACCGCGATCCGGAGCTGCTCGCGAAGCGACTCCTGCCCCACGAACTCGTCCAGGGATTGCGGACGGAGCGTGCGGTCGAGATCGCGCTCGTTTCCGACCGGCTCGGGATCGGTGATTCGCTCGTGCTCTTTCAACGCGCTCCCTGCCTCAACGCTCTCCGGATCACCGCCTCGACGGTAGCCTGCGAGCCCAGCTCTTGCAGCGCCTCCTGGACCGCGCTCTGCGCCTGCGGCCGCGTGAAGCCCAGCGAGACGAGTGCCACGGTGGCGTCCCCTCCCGTGCCGACGGTCAAGGCACCGGGCGTCCCCGACGAGATGGGCACCTTGGTCAGCGAGCCGGGCGCGAACTTCTCGCGCAGCTCGACGAGGAGCCGGCCCGCGAGCTTCTTCCCCACGCCGGGAAGCGTGGTGAGGAATTCGGCGTCACCGGCCTCGATCCCTTCGCGCAGCCTCGCTGCCGTCGCGCCGCTCAGGATTCCCGTGGCGAGACGGGGGCCGATTCCCGAGACCGAGATCAGGTGCTCGAAAAGACTCCGCTCCGCTTCGTCCGTGAATCCGTAGAGCTGGAGCATGTCCTCGCGCACGTGGAGGTAGGTGAGGAGCTGCACCTCGCGCCCCACGGCGGGGAGGGTCTCGAAACAGGAGACGGAGATCTGGACCCGGAGCGTGATTCCCCCGACCTGCACCAGGGCCGCGGTGGGCATCTTGGCGATGAGAGGACCCCGGACCGCCGAGATCACGGGCGCCTCCGCGCGGCGCGCGCCGCAGCCTGTGCCGCCCGGATCGCCGGCGCCACGCCCCGGCCCGATCCACCCGTCACGCCGGCGCGCGTTCCTCCCACGATCCCGAGCTCCCGGAGCCTGCCTCGCTGCGCGTGGCACAGGGCGACCGCCAGCGCGTCCGCCTCGTCTTCGCGGAGCTTCGCGAGCCCGGGCAGGAGACGCCGGACCATGAACTCCACCTGCCCCTTCTGGGCGGCGCCGTTTCGCACGACCGCCATCTTCACCTCGGGGGCCGTGTACTCGAAGACCGTGGCGCCGCTCTTTCGCGCCGCCACGATGATCACGCCTCGCACGTGGCCGATCATGAGCGCGGCCATGGCGCTCTTCCGAACGTAAGCGCTCTCGACCGCGACCTCGGCGGGGCGCATCTCGGCCAGGAGCGCTTCCAGCGCGTCGTGGATCTGGAGGAGGCGGTCGGGAAAGGAGAGGCTGGCAAGCGTCGCGATCACCCCGGAGCGCTCGCACCGGGGAACGCCGCGATCGTGGCGGATGAAGCCGTAGCCCGTGACCCTGCTGCCCGGGTCGATGCCCAGGATCAGCGGGGCGTCAGGCCTGGATTTTTGCGAGGACCTCGTCCGCAATGTCGAGATTGGACGAGACCCGCTGGACGTCGTCATTGTCCTCGAGCGCCTCCATGAGCTTCAAGGCCTGCTCGGCGTCCTTCTCGCTGAGCGCGATCGTGGTCTGGGGAACCTTGGCCAGCTCTGCCGACTGTGTCGGGATGTTCTTCGCCTGGAGCGCTGCCTTGACCGCTTCGAACGACTGTGGCGACGTGGTGATCTCGTACACCTCGGAATCGTCGGTGCTCGCATCCTCGGCGCCCGCGTCCAGCACCACCCCGAGCAGGGTGTCCTCGTCCGCCGCGGACTTCAAGACCGAGATCGCGCCCTTTGCATGGAACATCCACTGCACCGCCCCCGCCTCCGCCATGCGCCCGCCCGCCTTCGTCAGGATGTGGCGGACCTCCCCGGTCGTGCGGTTCCGGTTATCGGTCAGCGTGTCGATCAGGATCGCGATCCCACCCGGACCGTATCCCTCGTAGGTGACTTCCTCGTAGTTGACGCCCGGAAGCTCCCCCGTGCCCTTCTTGATGGCGCGGTCGATGTTCTCCGCGGGCATGTTGACCGACTTGGCGCCGGCGATGGCCGTGCGGAGCCTGGGATTGCTGCCCTGGTCTCCGCCACCCGCGCGGGCCGCGACGGTGATTTCCTTGATGTACTTGGTGAAGATCTTCCCGCGCTTGGCGTCGGTAGCGCCCTTCTTGCGCTTGATCGTGCTCCACTTCGAGTGACCGGACACGGCGAACCTCTCGGCGCCTCATGAGGGAAGGCGCGTTCTGGGAATCAGGGTAGGCTTACAGGTTCAACGCAACACGACCATGCGACGGGAGATGTCCCTTCCGGACACCGTGAGGCGATAATAATAGATTCCGGAGCTGACGTGCTGCCCCTTCTCGTTCCGGCCATCCCACGGCGTCAGGCGAACGATCGGAAGCACCTCGGCGTCGTCCCGAAGCAGCGTCCGCACGAGCCGCCCGCCCGCGTCGTAGATTCGTAACGTCACCCGCGCCATGCCCCCCGGCGAAGTGCCCGAGATCGCGAACGGGATCACGGCCGAGGACTGGACGGGGTTGGGCCGGCTGGGATAGAGCACCGCGCCTGCGGTCGCCGGAGGCGTGATGTCCACCCCCGTCGTGGAGCCGGTAGCAAAGGTGAACGGGTCCCGGCTCACGCGCTCGTGATTCCCCGGATCGATCGCGCTCACGTACCAGCGGTACGTGATGCTTGGCCCGAAGTAGCCGGGGAAGGTGATCGTGGTGTCCGTTGTCGTCGCGTCGTACACGAGCGAGTCCGGGGACGCCTTGACAATGCGGATGCGATAGGTCAGCGGGTCACCGTTGGGATCGCTCGTCCGCCTCCAACGGAAGTTGAACGGAGGCGTGTTGACGAAGCCTCCATTCGGCGGGAACGCGAGATTGAACGGCTTGGGAAAGATCGGGCCGCCGAGCGGCGAGCTGTAGATGGCCCAGACCACGTTCGGGCGTCCCCAGCCGAAGTTCGTGCTGTCCGGTGCGGTGGCCTTGTCCCCCGAAAGCTTCATCGCGTATCGAATCTGCTGCACGGTCCATTCCGGATGGGCCTCGCGGATCTGCGCCGAGACGCCCCCGATGAGCGGGGTCGAGAGCGAGGTGCCGCTCGCCTGCCCATAAGTGCCGTTCGCGGCCACGGCCCACGTGGTGAAGACTCCTTGCGCCACGATCTCGGGCTTCCCGCGCCCGTCCGCCGTGGGCCCTCTCCCCGAGAACCCCGCGAGGGCGTTGCCCGCGTCCACGGCGCCGACGGAGAGAATGCTGTCCGCGTCCGCGGGAGCGTCGATCGATCCCACGGCGGGCCCGGCGTTCCCCATCGCGCTCGCGACCACGATCCCACGCCGCGCCGCGAGCGCCGCGGCCAGCGTCACGACGGTCGTGCGCCCGTCCAGGTCGGCGTAGGTGTGGCTGGGGTACGGAGCATCGAAGGTCAGGTATCCCAGCGAGGAGGAGATGACGTCCGCGCCGATCGAATCCGCCCATTCCACCGCCGCGAGCCAGTTGTCCTCCTCGACCGGCGTCTCGGAGCGGTTGTCCTCGGTCTTTGCGAGGAGGAAGGAGGCGTTGTACGCGGGCCCGATCAAGTTTCCGTCCGCGTAGCCGCCCGCCACCGACCAGGTGCCCGTTCCGTGGTCCCATTGGTTCGCGACGTCGCCCGGCTGGTTCGCGGTCTCGCCGTCGTGAAACACGAAGTCGTATTCGGCGATGCGCTTGAGCGGCGCCACGGCCGGATGGGCCTTGTTGAAGCCCGTATCGAACATGGCGACCACGACCCCGGCGCCGGTGTAGCCCGAATCCTGGGCCGCCTTGGAGTTGATGCTGCTCATCTGATTGATGGAGGAGCCGTAGCTGGCCGGCGGGCCGAGTGTGGCCGCGAGGCCCCTGCGTGTGCCGGTGGAGGGAAGCGCTCCCTCCTCGAATGGCGTCACGGGCGCGGGGCGAGTCTCGATGGGCGTGATCGGGCCGACCGGCTGCACGCGCTTCGAGAAGGCGACCTCGGTGAGCGAGCGAACGAAGGGGAGCGAGGCGATCCTCCGGGCCGTGGCCGCATCCGCCTCCACGCTGACCGCGTTCATCCAGCGGGACACGTTCCGGATCCTGGCCCCCGCCGACCTCACCGCATCCACGTAGCCCGGCACGGCCGGGATGTCGTAGTAGTCGGGGGCGAAGACACCGCCCGTCTCGCGGGCGCGCCGCTCGCGCGCATGCCCCGTGACGCGGTCTCCCGCAAGCTTCACCGCGCGCGCGAACCCGCGCGCGTCGACTTCTCCCTTGTCCGCGAAATAGACCCAGAGCGCCGCCCTGCCCGCGCTCCCGAGACGCGCCTGCGCGCCGGGGGTCACGACCTGGGAAGAACGGGGCGCCGGAGTCACGTACCGGGCGTGGGGATCCTCGATCGCGCGCGCGGCCAGAGCCGCCGGAACGAGGGGCGAGGGCAGCACCGGCGCGAATACGGACGCGAGGCACGCGGCCGCGAGGACCAGAGGCAGACGAGGATGCGAGGTCAGGATGCGATGCATGGGGGGCTCAGGCGGAAGCCATGGCCTCTTTCTCCGCCTTGGCCTGGCTCACGACCTTGTCCGCGAACTCGCGCGGGATTTCCTCGTAGTGCGAGAACTTGGTCCGGTGCGTCGCGCGCCCCTGGGTGAGCGAGCGAAGGTGCGTCGAGTACTTGTAGAGCTCCGCCTGGGGGACGTGAGCGCGGATGACTTCGTAGCGCCCTTCCTCTCCCATGCCGAGAATCTTTCCACGCTTGGAGGAAAGGTCGCCGGTGACCGAGCCCACGAAGTCCTTGGGCACGCGCACCTCGACCTCGACGATGGGCTCGAGCAGGATGGGACCGGCCTCCTTGGCCCCCTCCTTGAACGCCATCGATCCCGCGATCTTGAAGGCCATTTCCGAGGAATCGACCGTGTGATAGGAGCCGTCGTATAGGGCCACCCGCACGTCCACGACCTGGTAGCCGGCCAGTACCCCTTCGTGCATCGCCTCGATGACCCCCTTCTCCACGGCCGGAATATAGTTCCTCGGCACCGCGCCTCCCACGATCTCGTCCACGAATTCGAATCCCGATCCGGACTTCAGGGGCTCCAGCTTGATATGGACGTCCCCGAACTGGCCGCGGCCCCCCGTCTGCTTCTTGTGCCGCCCCTGCTTGGTCACGGCCTTCCGGATCGTCTCGCGGTACGGGATGCGCGGCTTCGCCAGCTCCACGTGAACGCCGAAGCGGCGCTGCAGCTTCTCGATCGTCACGTCCACTTGCAGATCCCCCGTGGCCTGAAGCAACGTCTGGTGGAGCGAGGAATCCACGTGCACGTGGAGGGTGGGGTCCTCCTCGCGGAGCTTGTGCAGACCCGAGCCCATCTTCTCCTCGTCCGCCTTGTTCCTCACGAAGATCGCCACTTCCAGCTCGTGGTGCGGGAACGGGATGGGCGGGAGCTGAATCGGAAAGTTCTTCTCGCAGAGCGTCTGGCCGGTGTGGCTCTCGCGGAGCTTCACCGCGGCGCCGATGTCGCCCGCGATGAGGTTGGGCGCGTCCTTCCGCTCCTTGCCCTGCACGTAGAAGAGCTGCCCGATCTTCTCCGCGCGCTGCGCGGTTGCGTTCCAGAATTCCTTTCCGGGGGTGAGCGTGCCGGCGAAGACCCGGATCATGGAGAGATCCCCGGCGTGGGTCTCGCTGCTCGTCTTGAAGATGAGCGCGGCCAGATGCCCGTTGGGCTGAACCGGAAGCTCCACCTTGTCCTGGGTGCCCGCCTTCACGCCGGCCACGGCGCCGCAATCGACGGGGCTCGGCAACGCCCAGACGAAGGCGTCGAGCACGTGATCGATTCCCATCATGGGATAGGCCGCCACCGGAAGGGTCGGCACGAAGCTCTTCTTCAGGGCGCCTTCGTGGATCCCCTTTCGCACTTCATCGATCGAAAGCTCTTCTCCGCCGAGGAATTTCTCGAGCAGCGTGTCGTCCGCCTCCGCGGCCGCGTCCACGAGGGCACTCCGCGCCTTCTGCGCCTGGGCTTCGACCTCGGCCGGGATCGGCGCCTCCTTGGAGGAGCCGTCCTTCTCGAAGAGATATCCCTTCATCGAGACGAGATCCACGATCCCCCGGAACTTGTCCGCTTCGCCGATGGGCCAGGCCAGCGGAACGAACCGCTTGCCCAGCCTCCCCGATGCGCCCTCGATCGCCTTGCTGAAGCTCGCGTGCTCCTTCTCCATCTGCGTCACGAGGCAGAGCACGGGGCACCCACGCTCCTCCACGCGGTCCCAGACCATGTCGCTGCCGGCCTCGATTCCCGCCGATCCCTTGATGCAGAAGACCGCCGAATCCGCGACGCGGAGCCCCGCCACCATGTCGCCGACGAAGTCCGCATATCCCGGCGTGTCGAGGAGATTCACTTTCGTATCGCGCCACTCGAGCGGAGCGACGCTGAGGCTGACCGTGATCTTGCGGTGAATCTCCTCGGGCGAGAAATCGAGCGCGGTGGTTCCCTCCTCCACCTTGCCGTGACGCGTGGTGACCTTGGCGCGATACAGGAGCGATTCCGCGAGCGAGGTCTTTCCCGTTCCGTGCGGGGAAACGAGCGCGATGTTACGGATTTGTGCGGGTTGGAGGTCCTTCACGGGCATCCCTCGTGTGGGTGGTTAAATGTAGAGGGGTCAAGCGTATAGCTCAACTTAGAGCCTACCATACGGCGGCTCCTCTGGCAAGCGGACCCGATCTCCATTCCGTTCAGGAAGTTGGTAGGAGTTACCGCCGCGCGGCTCGGGCACAAAAAAAGGGCACCGGTTTCGCCGGCGCCCTTTCGTGTTGCTGCGTTTTGGAACTACTTCTTCTTCCTGAGCCGAAGACCTGCCATACCCAGGACGCCGCTGCCGAAGAGAACCATCGTAACGGGTTCGGGCACGGGGGGCGGACTCGTGCTCTGGCCCTGAACCGCGCGCCATTCCTCGAACGTCGCGCCGCTCACAAGGCCGGGGTCCAGGCCGTCGGAGAGACCGAACTGGGAATAGAAGTACATGTAGTCGTTCGGATTCACGTTCGCGAAGAAGCTCTTCGGGATGTAGCACGTGAGATCGTCGGTGCCACTGCCCGGCTTCAGCGCGGTCTCGATGAAGACCGTCTGGTTCGAAATGCCGTCCAGATCGTAGAGCGGATTCCCGAGGGTGGACAGATCACCCAGGGCGGGATTCGTGCCCGTGTAGATCTTCAGCCTGTCGAGCGAGATCAGTGAGCGACTGCCGTTCTGCTGCTCGTTCGCGTCGAGCTGGAACGAGTAGTAGTCCGTGTTCCCGATGGTGATGGTCTGGAGCGAGCTCCACTTCACCGAGTGCGTGAAGTTCGCGGGCGACTTGTCATCCAGCGGGAAGGGCGTGAAATCGGTGTTGAATCCCTCTTCCGTCGGGGTGTTCTGCAGACGGAGGAAGGGCTGATACACACCGGTTCCCGTAGGCTGGGTGATGTTGGAGCTCCAGATCGAACCGTCCACGCCGTTCACATTCGCCTGCCCAGCCGTCAAATCGATGGGTGGAAACGCGAACGCAGATGCAGATGCAACCAGCAGCAGAGCACCGCAGATGAAAACGACCTTCCGAAGCATTGGTGACCCCCCAGTCACGCTATGTTTCCCGACGCCTTGAAACGCCGGGTCACCGACAAATGCGGCCTGCGCAGACTTGATGTCTACGCTAGGCGACATCCACACCACCACGCGTCTGAAAGCATTATCCCTCAACCGGTAAGGCTTGTACACACAAATTTACAAAAAAGCCGATTGGATGCTTTTTTTCCGGCAGCGTGGGCTGCCGCTTCAGGGCTTGGGGGTCTTCCGGGCGTCCGCTTCGAGAACCTTGCGCACCACCGCGGCCCTGGGAGAAGAGGGATATTCGAACAGAATTCGTTGTAAGTAGAGGTTCGATCGGGCCTTATCCCCCGTGGCGCGTGCGATCCTGGCTCCCTCGAAGAGCGCCTCGACCACGATGGGCGCGCCGCGATCCTTCTCCGCCATGAGGTCCACCGTGGCCAGCGCGTCCTGCCAGCGCTGCAGGGCGGTGTACGCGCGCAGGATGTTCCACCGGTAGACGGCGGCGTAGGAGGAGACGGTATCGAATCCGATCATCGACCGATACGTATCGACCGCCTTCAAGAGCGCCGCCTTCGCGGCATCGGGCTGGCGCGAGCGATCGTAGTGCTCCGCGATCGCGAACGGCGCTTCCACACCCGCGCGCGATTTCGGGTACTTCGTCGGAATCGACTCGAGTATCTGCTTCGCCTCGTCCCAGTTTCCCATCTGGTCCTTCACCATCGCCAGGCGATAGCTCGCCACCGCCCCGATCCCCGGATCGATGTTCGGACGCGCCAGGAGCGCGCGATAGCGTGCGACCGCGCCCGCGGTATCGCCCATGCGCTCGGCGATGATCGCGCCGTCCAGAAGCGACCGGGCCGCGAAGGAAGACGCGGGATGCGTTCTCACGAGGTTGTCGTACATCGCGAGCGCCACCTTGTAGTCCTTCTGCGTGCCGCGGATGCGCGCCTCTGTGAACAGGAGCTCGGGCTCGAGCGACCGGAGCGCGGGCGTACGCTGGGCAAGCTTTCGAAGGGTGCCCACCTCTTCGAACGCCGCGTTCGCGTCCCCCATCTCGAGCAGCGTGCGGCTGAGCCGCGAGCGCACCTGCGCTTCCAGCAGTGGCGGCGGATGCTGGGCGAGGATCTTGCGGTAGTAGGCTGCCGCGTACGCTCGCTCCTCCGCGACCTTTTCCGAGTCGCCCATGTCGGCGCGAAGCTCGATGATCCCGTCGGGCACGCCGAGGATCGCATCCTCCTGGTCCAGGGAGCGGGGCGCCAGGGGCGGATAGCGGTCCAGCATCCCGCGCATGATCCCGACGGCCTCGTCGTAGCGGTGCAGCGCACGCAGCGCCATCACGGTCGCGAGATCCGACTCGCGCTGGAGCCCCGTGTCGGCGTCCGCGATGGTCGTCACCCAGCGCGCGCTCTCGAGGGCGAGGTCCGGACGGCGCGCCAGGAGCGCGATGCGCGAGGCGGTGAGCTCCGACTTGCCCACCTGCCGGGCGATGTCGCGTCTCAGCTTCTCCACGCGCCAGCCCTGGCCTTCGATGAAGGGTGGCCGGAAGGTCTGCCTGGGCTTCTGATACTCGGCGCGGATCCGGAGCAGGGTCATGGAATCGGGTGCCTGCTTCCCGATCCGGAGCTGGGTCTCGCGCCGCTGCGCGTCCCAGACCATGCGCTCGGCGCGGTACCGCGTCGCCATCCCCTCGAGCTGGGAGCATCCCGAGAGAAGGGCGATGCAGGCGAACGCGATTGCGAATCTCCGGGGCGCGATCACGGCTTCGGATCCCGCATGAGCCAGTGCAGGCGCGACGCCGCGGCGAAGATGAAATAGTTCACGAAGCTGTTCGCCACCGCCACGAGCGAAAGCAGGATGGCCGTCAGCTCGGGACGGACGCGCGACACGATGAGCCTGGGAGCGATCTGAAGCGGCGCCAGGAGGAGCATCGCGGGCCAGGCGAACACGAGCACAAGGAAGAGCGTCGGTCCGAAGGCCCCGAGCCCCTCGCGGATTCCGCCCCAGAGCGCGTCGCCGAACTTGGAGCCCTCCACGGCGCGGATCGGAACGTAGAGGAAGACCGCCGCGATCGCGAAGGCGACCAGCATGCCCAGACCCCAGATCAAGAGCTCCCCGTTCAGCCCGGCCGGAAGCGACGCGGCGATCCAGCGCCGCGGCCCCACGCCGAGCAGGTACTCCCACGCGATCAGGAGCGCGACGTTCAGGATATAGCCCGCCAGCGTGACGGGGTACGCTCGCCACGCGCGCCGCACGGTTTCGGGACCCTTGGGCGGGATCCCGATCATGGGCGCCTGGATGCGCGCGAGGCTCAGGGGGATGAGGAAGCTGCCGGCGAGCGCGAAGAGCACCGACTCCACCCGGGCGAACGCGGAGACGAGATAGAGAAACGAGGCGGGGTAGTGCACCGCCGGCTCTCCCACCGTACGCAGGATCCACCCCGCGCCGGCCATTCCCCAGGGCGTCGTGAGGTTCGAGGCCAGGAAGAGAAAGAGAAGCTCGGCGAGCGTCATCCAGAGGAAGGGGCGGTATTCCAGCCACCGAAAATCCCGCCACGCTTCCGCAATGCCCGCCCGCGCGCTGCGAAAATCACCCAAGCTCTTCACTCCCCCGGTTCCGGGTTGAATCCCGCGAAAGGACAGCGGAGACTACCCTTCATGCCCCTGATAGGCCAATCCCTTTCGATCCACGTGCCCGGTCGGGATCCCGAGATCGTTCGCATCGAGGGTGACGGCCCGTTTCCACTCGGGCGCGGGCCCGACAACAAGATCGTCGTCAACGATTCGGCCGTCTCGCGCAAACACGCGGAGATCCTCGCGCGCGAGGACGGCTACTGGATCCGGGACCTGAACAGCAAAAACGGGACCAAGCTGAACGGCAACGTGCTCCAAGAGCTCACCCGGATGAGTCCGGGCGACCGCATCGACATCGGTCCGTGTCAGATTCATTTCGGACGTGAGAAGGAGCCGGGCAGCTCCGCGCGCGTCGCGGACACCAAGGCGCCCGGCACCGTCCACGCCGTCCCGCTCTCCGAGCTGGTGAGCGCGGCGCCGTCCAATCTCGAGGCGATCGCGGCGACCGGCGCATCGCCCAAGCGCATGGCTCAGTTCTTCGAAGGAATGGAGCGATTGGGGCCGGCGCTCCTCGCGCACAAGCCGATGGGGGAGCTGTTCCAGTTCATCGTCGACCTGACTTCGGACGTGCTGCGCTCGGATCGCACCGTGATCATCCTTCGCAAGGACGGCGGTGGCATGGAGCTGCAACCCATGGCCACGAAGCAGCGCGGATCGCTCGCCGGTAAAGAGATCGTGGTCAGCCGGAGCATCGCCCGGCGCGCGATCGAGGACCGGACCGCCATCCTGACCAGCGACGCGCAGATGGACGATCGCTTCAAGGGGCACGAGAGCGTGATCCGACAGCGGATCAACTCGGCCATGTGCGTGCCGCTCTGGCACGAGGACGAGGTTCTGGGAGTCCTCTACGTGGACAACGTCGCGGCGCCGGTGCCCTACGAGCACACCGACCTCCTCATCCTGACCCACATCGGACACCTCGCGGCCGTGAAGATTCTCGAGACGAAAGCCTTCGAGGAGGTGCTGCGCAAGCGGGAGATGGACGAGGAGCTGCGGCGCGCCGCGAATCTGCAGCAGTCGCTGCTGCCGACCGACCCTCTGCTCTCGCCCCCGTACCGGATCGCCGGGAGGAACATTCCCTCCTCCGACGTCGGCGGCGACTACTTCGATTTCATCAACGGCGACGCGCCGGTTCTCACGATCGCCCTGGGAGACGTGGCGGGCAAGGGGATGCCGGCGGCGCTCCTCATGACCAACCTCCACGCGAGCGTCCGGGCGCACGTGGAATCCGAGGCGCGGCTTCCGATGGTGATGGCGCGCCTCAACCGCTCCATCCACCACGCCGTGCGCGGCGACCGGTTCATCACGCTGGTGCTCATCGCCCTCGACCGGAAGAGCGGCGAGGTGCGGTACGTGAACGCGGGGCACAATCCACCGTTTCTCGTGCACCCCTCCGGCGAGACGGAGAAGCTCTCGGTCGGAGGACTCCTGCTCGGGATGTTCCCGGAAGCGACCTACGAATCCGCCGACTTCACGATGGGCCCGGGTGACGTGCTGGTTCTCTACAGCGATGGAGTCACGGAGGCGCGCGACGACTCCGATGAGGAGTACGGCGAGGAGCGGCTCGTCGCGTTCTTGAGGGAGCACCGCGACCTGGATCCGGAGCTCCTGGTGGAATCCTTGATCCGCACGGTGCACGAATTCTCGAGCGATGGAAAACCGGGGGACGACGTTACCGTTGCGGTGATCCGCCGCGATTAGCCGGAGCGCGGGCGGCCCACGTCCACCGCGTGCTCCACGTGCCGCTCCACCACCTTTGCTTGCAAGAGCGCGGACCGGTAGCTTCCCCTTGAGAATGATTGCCTCGCCTTGGCAAGGTACTCGTTCGCCAGCCTCACGAGCCGCACGGCCTCGATGCTGGGCCGGGGCCCCAGCTCGCGATTCGCCTGCTCCAGCGCCATCTGGGCGCCGCCGATCGCCTTCTCGGCGGTCTCGCGCGGAACGGGCAGGTCTTGCAGCTGCCGGAGGAGGGCCAGCACCCCTTCGCGGACGCCCTGGGTCTCCCGGTAGGCTCCGCCCACGTCCCCCGCCTTGAAGATCCTCCACGCTTCCTTCTGCTCCGCCTTCAGATCCTCGTGCTGGCTCCGGGCGTTCCGTCCCGCGCCGGTCCGGAGCACGTCCTTCGCGCGCTCCAGCGCGTCATCGGTGCGGCGCAGCACGTGCTCCACGTAATCGGGATCCTCGCGCGGCGGCCCCACCATCCGCGAAGCGCGGTCGGCGAAGTCACGTGCGGCAAGCGTGAGGCGCTCCGCGCGCGCGTACTGGCGCACCTTGCAGGCTTCGCGTGAATCGGATTGGAAATCGAGGGCGGAAGTGAAGAGCTTGATCGCTCGCGTGTTCTTGGAGGCTACGATGGGCTTCTGAGCGCGGCCCACGAAGCGCTCCGTGCGCTCGAGCTCGGTCTGGACACGGTCGGCTTCCGTGAACTCATGGAGGGAGTTTCGGGGAACACCGCCGTTCTGGTTCCGGGGCGCGGCCTTCGCCTGCGCGTGATTCTTCGGGGCCGGCTTGAAGGCGCGCGTCGCGCCGTTACGGATCCCCACACTCACACGTGGCTTTCGCGCGGCGCCCGTGCCGGGTAGAGACTTCGAGACCTTCGAGGGAGTGTCCACGGGCTTGCCGATCCCGGCCGGCGAGGGTGCCGGAGCGACCTCGGCCGTCTTCTCGCTCGAGGTCGTCACCGCACTCTCGATGCGCTCCGCGGGCTGCGTCTCTTTCGCGGCGCCGCCCGGCGCATCGGGCGCCTTCTCCGAGGAATCGCGCAGCGCGGGCGCTATGGTGACGATGGAGTCCGCCGCGACCTTGGGCGTAGGAACCGTGGCTCCGCCCGCCGTGGGCGCCTCCGCGTTCGTGCTCGATTCGATCTTCGCGGGCGCGCTCGCGGTGGGCGGTGCTGCCTCCGCGGCACCACCGGGGGTGGTCTCGTCCGCTCGCGCGAGGGGAGGAATCCAGAGAGGGACGAGGGCGAGCCAGAGAATCCAGAGGAGCGCGGGCGAGGGTACGCTTCGTGCCCCAATGTATGCGCTGGACATACTCCGGCGCCTCACCGGTCTTGCCGGCACGTGGAGGGGGGCCATGGTGCAGGGTGAGTTCCGCAACTCCTATGCCACATTTGAGCTTACGCGCGGAACCAGGCGCCGTCCAGAGAAGGCTTGGCGCCCGATGGAGTTACGAATCGGAGGGGCGGCCCGTGGCGCGGGCGCGCTCGTGGCGCATCCCTACGCCTGCCCCCCGCCGTACTCGGACGCGTACGAATCGGTATGACGTAAGCAAACGTTGCCGACTCCCCCAGCCCCCTCCCCGGATCCCCCTACTCCACCGGCTCCGGCTCGGCTCCGCCAATGGGGATTCCGTGGCTCTCCATGCGCGAGTACAGGGCGCGCCGCGAGATGCCGAGCAGGGACGCCGCCTTGGTCTTGTTTCCCTGCGCGCGCTCCAGCGCTTCGCGGATGAGACGCTTCTCGATCTGGTCGAGGCTCAATCCCAGAGAGAGCAGCTCGCCTGGATCGGCGGTGAGGCGTGTCTTTCCGATCGGGAAATGCAGGCGCTCGATCGGTCCGGTTCCGGCGAGAATGCACGCCCGCTCGATCAGGTTCTGGAGCTCGCGGATGTTGCCGGGAAACTCGTAGTTCCGGAGATGCTCGAGCGCGTCGGGCGCGATGTCGGTGATGGAGCGCTCCTGTACCCGTAGGAAAAAGTCCACGAGCTCGGAGATGTCCTCGCGGCGCTCGCGCAGCGGCACGAGGCGGATCGGGAAGACGTTGAGCCGGTAGTAGAGATCCTCGCGGAAGCGTCCGTTGTGGATCATCTCGTCCAGGTTCCGGTTCGTGGCCGCGATCACGCGGACGTCGGCGCGCCGCATCTCCTCGCCTCCGACCCGGACATAGGTCCGGTCTTGCAGGACGCGCAGGAGCTTGACCTGGATGCTCTGCGGCACTTCGCCGATCTCGTCCAGGAAGACCGTCCCTCCCTCCGCGTACTCGAAGCGACCGGGCTTCGTCCGGATCGCGCCCGTGAACGCCCCGCGCTCGTGTCCGAAGAGCTCCGACTCGAGAAGGGTCTCCGGGAGCGCGCCGCAGTTCACCGGCACGAAGGGCGCCTCGGCGCGCTTGCTCGCCGCGTGGATGGCCTGGGCGAAGACCTCCTTTCCGGTGCCGCTCTCCCCCAGGAGGAGCACGTTCGCGTCGGTCCGCGCCACGCGCTCCGCAAGGCTCAGGGCATCCCGCATCGCGCGGCTCTGGCCCACGATCATGTCGAACTGATGGAGGGGGACCTGCTCCTTCAGCACGTCGATCCGGTTCTTGAGGACGGTGGATTCCTGCCTGAGCCTGCGGCGTTCCAGCACCTGCCCGACGCGCGTCACCAGCTCCTCGGGGTCGAAGTCCTTGAGGATGTAGTCGGCGGCCCCGTCGCGCATCAGCCGCACGGCCTCGCGCGTGTCCCCGAAGGCGGTCATGAGGATGACGTCGGGCTGGTATTCCTGCGCGCGCGCCTCCTGGAAGACCACGGATCCGGAGGCTCCGGGCATGCGCATGTCCGAGATCACGAGGTCGAAGGGATGCGCCTTGATCTCGTGCACCGCGGCGTCCCCGCCCAGCGCGACCACGACCTCGTAGCCGGCGTCGCTCAAGGCGCTCTCGAGAATCCGGCAGAGGTTCTTGTTGTCTTCGGCGATCAGGATCCGGTCACTCATCTCTCACGCTCACGATTCGATCGGCAGATGGATCTGGAATTGCGCGCCGCCGCTGGGCGAGCTTCCGACGGAAATCGTGCCTCCGTGCTCGAGGACGATCCGCTCCACGAAGGCCAGCCCAAGGCCCGTGCCCTGGGCGCGGGTCGTGAAGAAGGGCTCGAAGATCTTCGAGCGGATGGTCCGGGGGATTCCCGGGCCGCTGTCCTGGAAGTATATCCGCAGTTCGGACTTCTTCGCTTGGACGAGTATGGTCAGCTCGCCCCCCTCCGGCATGGCGTCTCTCGCGTTCAGGGCGAGATTCAGGAAGAGATGGTGCATGGCCTGGGGCCGTCCACGGATGGAAACCTCGTTCTCGGCCTCCCAGCGCACCGCGGATCGTACCCCGCAGCGGGACAGCTCGACGTTCATGATCTCCATCGAGCGCTCCAGCACGGGCCGGAGCGGAAACACCGTCGCCTCGGCGTCCTGCCGCTTGGAGAGGTCGAGGAAGGTCTGGACGACCTCCCCCATCCGGTGCACCTCCTCGTCCATCATGCCCAGGAGCTCCCGGCGCTGCACGTCGGTGAGCTGTTCCACGCGCTGGAGCCGGGACGAGGCCCCGCGGAGCACGGCGAGGGGATTCCGGATCTCGTGCGCCACGCCCGCGGCCACCTGTCCGACGGTGGCGAGGAGATCCGCGTGGTCCATGCGCTCCTCGATGCGCGCCAGCCGCGCCTGGGTCCGCACGTACCCCAGCCCCACCAGCACGACCAGGATGGAGGCCAGGAGCGCCGCGCCGTAGAGCGAAGCGCGCACCTGCACGAGCGGGGTGAAGGCGCTCGAGCCACCCTCCACCACGACCGCCCCGACGATGCGCCCGTCGTACTGCGTCACGGGGGCGTAGCCGGCCTTGAGGTAGGTCGATCCTTCCTCGAAGAGCTTGGAATGCGCCGCTTCGCCGATCATGGCGCGCGTGAACGCGGCCTCGTCCAGGGTGGCCCGGTCCACCTGCGCGGTGGACGGCCGAAGCGCCAGGACGACGCGATGGTCGGGATCCAGGAGCAGGATGTTCGAGGCCCCCGCCCCGTCCGCCAGCCTGCGCCACTGCAGGCGCACCGCGTCCGCCGCCTCCACCTGGTCCATCGTCGTCTCGAAATCGGCGCGCAGCGAATCCGCGGTCCCGGGAAAGAGCGCGTCCAGCTGGTCCGACTGGATGAGCAGCGCGGCCGTGTGCGCGGTCGCCTCGAAGCGCTTCCCCAGCTCCTCGTCCAGGAAGCGATGCGCGGTCTGGATCGCGTAGATCACGGTCCCGTTGACGAGCACGAGAAGCGCCCCGAGGAAGAGCAGCGTCCACAGGAGGCGCGAAGGCTTGATCGGCGGTAGGTTGACCATGTCGGATGTGGCGGGAGGAGCGTAGCGACCGCCGGCGCGCATTGTCAACGCGCGCGAGCGGAGGCTGTGATACGGTGCGCGCTTCCATGCGGAAGAATGCGATGCCCTTCGTGTTCGGGTTGCTGGCCGGCGCCCTGGGTGGCCTCATGGGCGTGGGCGGCGGCATCGTGCTCATTCCGCTCCTCGTGCACGTCCTCGGAACCCCCCAGCACGAGGCCCAGGGGACCTCGCTCGCCTTCGTCACGGCGACCGCCCTCGTCGCGGCCATTCCCTACCTTCACCAGGGCAACCTGGATCTGTGGCTCGCCCTCTACCTGGCGCTCGGCGCGGTCCCGGGAGTCCTCCTGGGCGCGGCACTCGCGCGAAAGCAGACCGCGAGGAGGCTCCGCCAGGCGCTGGGCCTTCTCATGATCCTGACCGCCGTGAAGATTCTGATCACGGCCCCGGCCTACGCGGGACCTGCGCACGCCTGGCCCCCCGCGTGGAACATCCTGCTGGGCGCGGTGGTGGGCGTTCTCGGAGGACTCCTGGGTGTCGGCGGGGGCACGATTCTCGTTCCGGTCCTCGTTCTCGCGGAGCGGTTCCCGCAGCACGTGGCGCAGGGGGTATCGCTGCTCATGATTCTCCCGACCGGAATCGTGGGAGCGCTGAGCCACGCGCGCCACGGCCACGTGGTCCGGGCGCTCCTGCCGCCCTTGATGACGGGCGGAGCGCTGGGGGCGCTCCTGGGCGCGCTCCTCGCGCATCGAATCGAGGCCCATACGCTGACCCGGATCTTCGCGATCTTTCTCCTGCTCGTTTCCGTCCAGATGATTTTCGGCCGCGGTCGTGATACGGTGGCCGACTCGGCCGAACTTCCAGGAGGAAAGCAACGATGAGCCGCTCTCTCGCCGTACCGTGCGCCGTTCTCGCGCTGATGCTCTCCACCGCGATCTGCCAGGCTGCCGATCCTCTCGCTCCCGTCACGCGAACCGGGAATCCCACCGAGAAGCGCCTCTCCGCGCTCGCGAGCCGCTACTTCCGCGGCTACTACGCCTTCGCGCCGGGGTGGGCGACCAACTCGGGGCTTCATCAGTACGACAGCCTGCTCACCGACCTCTCGCGTCCCGCGATCGACCGGGAGATCGAGCGCACGAGGAACGCGCTGGAGGAGACGAGGAAGATCGACGCTTCGAAGCTCAGCGATTCCGCGCGGGTGGACTACGACCTCTTTCAGCGGGGCGTGGAGGGCCACCTCTTCGATCTGACCGAGATCCGAGGCTGGGAGAACGACCCCGGCACCTACAACTACGGAAACGCGATCTTCGCCCTGGTCGCGCGCAACTATGCGCCCCCGGAGCAGCGGCTGCGCATGGTGACCGCGCGCCTGCGGCAGGTGCCGCGCCTCCTCGAGAGCGGAGAGCAGAACGTGAAGAACCCGCCCGAGATGTTCGCCCGCTTCGGGGCCGAGGATCTGGGCGGCACGATCGAGTTCCTGGACAAGGAAGTGCCTCCGGCGTTCTCCTCGGTGAAGGACGCGGCGCTCTGGAAGCGCTACGAGGACGCGAAAGCGACGGCGGTGGCCGCCACCCGCCAGTACATCGATTGGATCCAGAAGGAGCTGGTGCCCACGGCCCACGGGTCCTATGTGCTCGGCGAGGAGCGCTACCGGAAGAAGCTCCACTACGACGAGATGGTGGACCTGTCGCTCGACTCCCTGCTGGTCGTCGGGGACCAGGAGCTGAAGCGGCTCGAGGCGCGCTACGCCGAAACGGCGAAGAAGATCGACCCGAACGCGACGCAGGAGGAATTGCTCCAGCGCATGCGCGCGGACCATCCCGCGAAGGATGAGGTCATTCCCTACACGAAGGGGCTCCTGGAGGAGATCCGCTCCTACTGCATCTCCTCCCGCTTCATCGACATTCCGTCCGAGGTGCGCTGCGAGGTTCGCCCCACGCCCTCCTTCGCTGCGGAGCGCTCGTTTGCCAGCCTGGACGCGCCGGGTCCGTACGAGAAGAAAGCGAACGAAGCCTACTACAACATCTCGCTCCCCAACGCGGCCTGGGATTCCGCGCGCGTGGAGCAGCACCTCCAGGGCTACAGCCGATGGATGCTGCCCACGACCTCGGTGCACGAGGCCTACCCGGGGCACTACGTTCACTTCCTCTATTCCAAGCGCGCGCCCAGCCTGGTGCGCCAGAACATGGGTTGCGGCAGCTTCGCCGAGGGCTGGGCGTTCTACTGCGAGGAGCAGCTCATCGACCAGGGATTCCGCAAGAACGACCCGCGGGCCGAGTTCGGGATGCTGCGCTGGGCGCTGGTCCGCGCCTGCCGGTACCAGGTCGGGATCCGGGTGCACACGAAGGGCATGTCCATGGAGGACGCGATCGCGCTGTTCATGACGCACGCCCACATGGAGCGCGGCAACGCCGAGCGCGAAGCCTACCGCGCGGCGTTCGACCCGACGTACCTCGTGTATACCCTGGGCTCGCTCCAGATCCGGAAGCTTCGCGACGACGTCGCGAAGGCCGAGGGGGACAAGTTCGACCTCGCGCGCTTCCACGCGCGCATCCTCTCGCAGGGCGCGCTCCCGGTCACGCTGCTGAGACGCATCATGCTCCACGACTCGGGCCCGACCCTCTAGGGAGCGGCCCCGAACCGGTGCGTCACCTCCTTCTCGGGCTCTTCCACGCCACGGAAGCGTGGAGGATCCCCGAGGAGGAGGTGGACCGCCTGCGCCGCGACTTCCCCGACGTCGAGGTCGCGCGCGCCCAATCCAAGGAAGTGCTTGCCGAGAAGATCCCGGAGGCGGAGATCCTCTTCTCCTGGGCCCCGGGAGACGCGGCCGTCGCGCGCGGCAAGCGCCTGCGCTGGATCCACGCCCCCGCCGCGGGGGTGGGCACCTTCATCACTCCCTCCGTTTTGGAGCGCCGGATCCTCCTCACGAATTCGCGCGGCGTCCACGCGGTGCCCATCGCGGAGCACACCATGGGAGTGCTCGTGGCGCTCGCCCGGCAGCTGGATCGCGCGGTCGCGGACCAGCTCCAGAGGCGGCTCGACCGGGAGCGCTGGTGGGTCGGCTCGGGCCGGCCCCAGGAGCTTCACGGGCGCACGCTCGGGCTCTTCGGCTATGGCGCCATCGGACGCGAGATCGCCCGGCGGGCTCTCAGCTTCGGCATGCGCGTGATCGCCGTGCGCCGCAACCCGATCTCGCCTCCCGCGTGGGAGCCTGATCTCTTGAAGGCGCTCGGGCTTCCCGCCGAGGAGCCCCGGATCGAGGGGGTGATGGGCCCGAGCGAGCTGGGCGCCATGCTCGGGGAAGCGGACGCGGTCGTGGTCGCCGCCGCGCTCACGCCGGAGACGGAGGGGATCTTCGACGCGGAGGCGTTTCGCCGGATGAAGCGCGGGGCCTGGTTCGTGAACATCGCCCGCGGGAAGATCGTGCGCGAGCGGGATCTCGTGCAGGCCCTGCGCGAGGGTCAGGTGGGCGGGGCCGCGCTGGACGTCTTCGAGACCGAGCCCTTGCCCCAGGAGAGCGAACTCTATAACGTAGGGAACGTGATCCTCACGCCTCACATCTCGGGAGGCTCGACCGGCTTCTGGCCGCGCGCCATGCGTCTCTTCCGCGAAAATCTGCGGCGCGACGGCGCGGGCCTGCCGCTCCTCAACCGCGTCGATCTCACGCGAGGCTACTGATGTCGCGACCGGTCATCGGAATCGCTCCCACGTTCTCGATCATCGACGGCAAGAGCAAGTACACCCTGAATCCCAACTACGTGTCGCTGATCGCCGAGAATGGCGCCCTGCCCGTCATTCTTCCCCTCGTGGGGAATCGCGAAGAGGCGCGGGAGCTGCTGGAGCGGGTCGAGGGGTTGATGCTGACCGGGGGCCTCGATATCGATCCCACCCATTACGGCCAGTCCGCGCGCCACCCGGACATGATCGCGCCGCGCGAGCGAACCCTGTCCGACTTCGCGTTCGCGCGCGAGGCGAAGGATCGGGGAATGCCGGTGCTTGGAATCTGTCTCGGCACGCAAACGCTGAACGTGGCGTTCGGCGGGACGCTCTTGCAGCACATCCCGGACGACGTTCCCGGGGCGCTGTCCCATGAAGACGGCGCCCAGCACACGATCCAGATCGAGCCCGGCACCATCCTCGCGCGGGCGCTGGGCGTGGAGTCCGCAAGCGTGAATTCCTTCCACCATCAGGCGATCGGCGACGTGGCTCCCGGATTCCGGATTTCCGCGCGAAGCCCGGACGGCATCATCGAGGCCATCGAGCGCACCGATCACCCATTCCTCCTGGGCGTGCACTGGCATCCGGAGCGGATTTCCTCGTCCGATACGACTCGGCGGCTGCTCCGCGCGTTCGTGGATGCCACGCGCGGCGCCTGGGCCCCGACGCATTAGGTAGGGGCGAATTCGTCAGTCCCCAGAGCACCGCACGACCAGGCTCTCGATCACGGGATAGGTGATCGCGACCTGCTGGTACGGCTGATCCGGGTCGATCATGTCGTGGCGGACGTGGAGCGACTCGGGAAAATCGTAGGTCCGCACATCGGCGCCCCGCGCCCGCCACCTCCGCGCCAGCTCGAAGATCGCGTCGCGATTCACCCCTTCATCGTCGGGGGTCGTGATGAGCACCACCGCCTTCGCCTTGGGCCTTTTGCGAGCCGCCGTATCGAGCACCAAGAACCCCAGGCGATAAACTTCCGCCAGGGCCCGGCTCGCGAACCGCGGATAGCATTGGTTCGGCCCCAGGAGATCCGCCCGCTGTTTCGAATCCCACCAGACGAAGAAATTCGGAAGCGCGAGCAGCACGCGCGTGAGGCGTCTCGCCGGAGGCTCCGGTATCGACCGGGGAGCCAGGGAGGGTGCGATCAAGACCGCGCACGCCACCTCCGGCCGTCGTTCCGCCAGCCACCCCGTGAGCACCGCGCTGGACGAAAGGCCCATCACCGTGATGCGGTCTCCAAGCCCGGCCGCGATATCGACGGCATCCTCCCCCGCTCGCACCAGCTCGGCCGCCGTGAGGCGGCTCAAGGCGTCGGTCATGCGGTCGGCCATGCCGTGCCGCGGAAGGAGCGGGACGTAGACGTTGTATCCCTGCCGGGCGAAATCGCGCGCCATGGGATCGAACTGCTTCGGGCAGTTCGTGAAGCCGTGGAGGATGACCAGCACCCGCGCGGTCCTCGAGCCGGGGCCGATCAGCCGCGTGTGGCACTCGGGATTGATCGCGGGACCTTCGTGGGCGCGAATGGAGTCGATCCGAGCGACGGCGACCGAATACGTCAACGCGGGACGCGCGGGAGGAGGCTCGGGAACGCGCGGCACGCGACCCAGCAGGATCCACCCGGCCGCGAGCACCACAACGAGAAGAATGAGGCTCTTCCCGAGGAGCTTCACGACGTCCCCCCGTCCGCTACCAGCCGTACTTCTTCCGGATGGCCCTGATCTGATCGAGGTGGTTCAGGTCGTGCCCGGCCAGAAGCTCCAGCACCCCGCGCACCGTTTCCTTCCCCCGCTCGGAGTGCATCCCGTAGCGCTTCCAGTTCGAGCGCGGCACCTGCGCTACGGTCTCGAGATTTCCCTCGCGCATCGTCCGAATCCGGTCGAGAAGCCGCTTCGCATGGGCGCGCCGGTGGCGCAGCTCCTCGGTCCAGAGTGCCTGATCGTATCCCATGATGGGATTGCCGGGCTGAGCCAGCGAAAGGCGGATCCGCCACCCGTAGACGTATTCGGTATCTTGTAAATGTCCCAGTATCTCCACGATGCTCCACTTGCCGGGGCGAGGCCGCTTCCGCATCTGACTCGCGCTCAAGCCGGCCACGGCGCGCGCGAGCCGGGCAGGCGCCTGCTTCATGAGGGGAATCGGGTCGCGTCCCGCGCGGTAGCGTTCGATCTTGCGGACGTAGGCTCGGATTTCGGGAGTGACGACGATCCGTTTCGGCCGCGCGCTTGGGAATCGTTTCACAAGGCTCTCTCTCTTTTGATAGGATTCCGGCTTCCGTCCGAAGTTCAGGACATCCTAGAACATTCGGATTCCCTTCGTTCCGGAAAGGTTCGTTTGACCGTAGGCATCGCCAAAGAGATCGGTACGAACGAGCGCCGCGTCTCGGTGACGCCCGATTCGGCTCGGCAGATCAAGGCCGCGGGCTGGGACGTGCTCCTCGAGTCCGGCGCGGGCAAGGGCTCCTTCTTCGAGGACCGCGCGTACGAAGAGGCGGGCGCGACCCTGGTCCCCGGCACGGCCGATTTCTGGTCGCGCTCGGACGTCGTCTTGAAGATCCAGCCGCCGCTCCCGAACCGGACGCTGAACGCGCACGAGGCCGAGCTGATCCGCGAAGGGGGTGTGCTGATCTGCATGCTCCGTCCCCTGAGCAACCTCGACTCCGTGCAGATCCTCGCCCGGAGGCGGGTCACGAGCTTCAGCATGGACATGATGCCGCGCACCACGCGCGCGCAGCGCATGGACGCCCTCTCCTCCATGAGCACCATCGCGGGATACAAGGCGGTGCTCCTGGCCTCCGACACCCTGCCCAAGATCTTCCCGATGCTCGTGACGGCCGCAGGAACCATCGCGCCCTCGCGCGTCCTGGTCGTCGGGGCGGGCGTGGCCGGACTCCAGGCCATCGCCACGGCGCGCCGGCTGGGGGCCGTCGTGGAGGCCTACGACGTGCGGCCCGCGGTGAAGGAGGAGGTGCAGAGTCTCGGCGCCAAGTTCGTCGGCCCCGTCCTACCCGAAGGCGAAGCGCAGGACGAGCAGGGGTACGCCAAGCCGCTCTCCGCGGAGGCGCAGCGCCAGGGAATGGAACTCTTGTCTCAACGGGTGGCGCAGGCGGACGTGGTGATCACGACCGCGCGCGTCCCGGGGCTCAAGGCGCCCCGCCTCATCTCCGCGGATTCCGTCTCGAAGATGAAGCCGGGGTCCGTCATCGTGGACCTCGCCGCGGACATGGGCGGGAACTGCGAGCTGACGCAGCCCGGGGAGACCGTGGTCCGCCATGACGTGACGATCCACGGGCCGGTCCGGCTTGCGAGTGCCGTGCCGGTTCACGCGAGCCAGATGTATTCACGGAACATCACCGCCTTCCTCCTCCACCTCACCCAGAAGGGCTCGCTTCACCTCGACTGGGGGGACGACATCACCAGCGGGACCTGCGTGACGCGGGACGGAGAGATCGTCCATGCGGCCACGCGCCAGCGCGTGGAAGGCGCGGCCACCGCCAAGGCATGACCCCGCGAAAGGACCACCTGTGATCGAGCAGCTCCTCACCGACCTCACGATCTTCATCCTGGCGATTTTCGTCGGGTACGAGACGATCTCCAAGGTGCCCGTCATCCTCCATACGCCGCTCATGTCGGGCACGAACGCCATCCACGGCATCGTCCTCGTCGGCGCCATGCTCGTGGCGGGAATGCCCGAGGGACCCTTCGTCACCGTACTCGCGTTCGTCGCGGTGGTGCTGGGGACGATCAACGTGGTGGGAGGATTCCTCGTCACGGACCGCATGCTTCGGATGTTCGCGGGCTCCCCCCGGGGCGCCTCGCCCGGTGCCGGCACGGCGAAGGCCTCGTCCACGGCTCCGGGAACGCGCTAGCTCGTGCTCCCGCATCTGCCGCCGAACGCGATCCGCGTCGCGTACCTCATCGCGTCGGTCCTCTTCATTCTGGGGATCAAGATGCTGAGCTCTCCCCGCTCGGCCCGGCGCGGGAACACGCTCGCCTCCCTGGGAATGCTCCTGGCGATCGTCGCGACGCTCCTCGACCGGGAGATCGTGAGCTACGGGACAATCTTGACAGGCGTCGTGGTGGGAGGCGTCATCGGAGCCGTCGTGGCTCGCCGGGTCGCGATGACCGCGGTACCGCAGATGGTCGCGCTCTTCAATGGATCGGGCGGCGGGGCCGCGGCCATCGTCTCGAGCCTCGAATACCTGCGCTTCGCGCGCGCGGATCTTCCGGTGCCCCCGGTGATGAGCGTCACCATCCTGCTCGGCGCGCTCATCGGGGCCATCTCCTTCACCGGAAGCATCGTGGCGTTCGGAAAGCTGCAGGGGCTCGTCACGGAGCGCGCCGTGACCTATCCGCTCCAGAAGCCGATCAACTTCC
>Ga0099791_10000072_pt1 | contig 32089 bp, 29 predicted proteins | sample Rivendell_Oct201_7_FD_77318 | JGI IMG/M metagenome (GOLD analysis project Ga0099791, IMG submission 77318) | Vadose zone soil and rhizosphere microbial communities from the Eel River Critical Zone Observatory, Northern California to study diel... | ecosystem: Environmental > Terrestrial > Soil... | reverse complement strand
GAGGGGGGCGACCCCCTCAGACTCCCCCGCCACTCGTAGCGTGAGGGGGGAGCGGCCCCCCCCCAGACTCCCCGGCACTCGTTGCGTGAGGGACGAACCCGGCGCTTCGAGCTAGCTCAGGCCTTGCGGACGTTCGCGGCCTGGAGACCCTTGGGGCCGCGCGTCACCTCGAACTCCACGCGGTCACCCTCGCTCAGGCTCTTGAAGCCCGACGCCTGGATGGCGCTGAAGTGGACGAACACGTCCTCGCCGCCTTCCTGCGTGATGAACCCGAAGCCCTTCGCGTCGTTGAACCACTTCACCGTTCCTTGTGCCATGACACTCCTCTTTCTGAGTTGCGGAGCTTTACGCTCCGGTGATTCCCGGTCTCCGTGACCGGGATGTCTAGTTCCGTGGGACCGGGTGTCCCAGATGCTGCTCGATCGTGCGTAGCTGCGCCAGCTCCTCGGGCGCGGCGAAGCTCGTGGCGCGGCCACTCGCGTCGGCCCGCGCGGTGCGGCCGATTCGATGGATGTAATCCTCCGCCGTGTGGGGCAGATCGAAGTTCACCACATGAGCGATCTCCGGCACGTCGATGCCGCGCGCCGCGATGTCGGTGGCGATCAGCACCCGGTAGCGCCCGCTCCGGAAGCCGTCCAGCGCCTCGCGGCGCTGCGACATCGAGCGGTCGGCGTGCAGGCGCGTCACGCGGTGGCCCGCCGCGCCGACGGCGCGCGCCACGCGATCGGCGCGGTGCTTGGTGCGCGTGAAGACGAGCGTCTGGCCTCTCTCCTCACCGAGAAGGCGGAGCAGTAGCGGCGTCTTCTCCTGAGCCTGCGCCTTGTACAGCATCTGCTTGACGCGGGCGACCGGCCGCGCGATGACACCGGCGTCGACGCGAACCGGACGGACGAGGTGGCGCCGGACCAGCGCCGCGACCTCGGTCGGCATCGTCGCCGAGAAGCACAACGTCTGGCGGTCGAGCGGGGTCACGCGCAGGATGCGCTCGACCTGCGGCGCGAAGCCCATGTCGAGCATGCGATCGGCCTCGTCGAGGACGACGATGCGCAGGGTGCCGAGGGCGAGCGTCCGCCGCTCGACATGATCGAAGAGCCGGCCCGGAGTCGCCACGATGACGTCGGGTCTCCGCTGGAGCGCCGCGAGCTGCGGGCCCATCGACTCTCCGCCGATGAGCACGGCGACGGTGACACCCTGGGCGCGGCCGAGGACGTCGAAGGCTTCCGCGATCTGAAGCGCGAGCTCGCGCGTGGGAGCCAGCACGAGCGCGCGCGGCGGTCGCAGGCCGCCGCGTGTCGGGGGCGTCAAGCTCTCCCCGGTGAGACGCTCGATCGTCGGGATCGCGAAGGCCGCGGTCTTGCCGGTGCCGGTCTGGGCGCACCCGATCAGGTCGCGTCCCTCGAGGATCGGACCGATCGCCTGCGCCTGGATAGGAGTGGGCGTGGTGTAGCCCACGCGGGCGATCGCTTCACGCATCGCCGGGGTCAATGAAAGATCATCAAATGAAGGGACCATGACTGGAAACGCCTTTCGGTGCTTTGTGCGCGTTGAGCACCCGGGCCCGTCGCCGGGCCCGGGCGGGAGTAAACAAGGAGGGACTGTTAGACCTTCTTGACGTTGGCTGCCTGAAGACCCTTCGGGCCGCGAGTCACTTCGAACTCGACCCGGTCACCTTCAGCAAGGCTTTTGAACCCCTGGGACTGGATGGCGCTGTAGTGGACGAAGACGTCCTCGCCGCCCTCCTGTGTGATGAACCCATAACCCTTCGCATCGTTGAACCACTTCACCTGTCCTTGAGCCATACCTCGAACCTCTCTTTAGGGGGTCTTCAAGCCCCGTACTCCCGCCATCGTGGCGGGGTTGCCCTCCGGGATTGGCGGGCAAACAAAAAAACGCCGCGCGAACTGGGCCCGCGCGGCGTTTGTCTCGATCTGTCACAATCGTTACTGACTCCGTGTGCACCAGAACCGAACGCTAGGTTGGCACGATCGGCCGGGCTAGTCAATGAAATTATTTCACGGCGCGAGTCACGGGACGCGAGCCGTTGCGCGTCCCGAGCCAGCCGGGAATCGCCACCGAGAAGCGGCCGGCGGTGCCGCCGGCGACGACGACGTGGATCTCCTCGGTCGACGGGAACTTGGAGATCATCGTCTCGGGCTCGGGCCGCGAGCCGGTCGCGCCGAAGCGGAGGTTCGTGCCCTCCCCGTGATTTTCGTCGGGTAAGAGCGTGTGATACGGCTGACGCACCGACTCGTAGAGATGGCGCTTGAGGTCCTCCGCCGACCATCCGTCGCCGGCGAAGGTATGGGCGTGCTCGGGACCGACGATCAGCATCGTGTGCGAATACAGGGGGAAGTGCTTGCTGTTCCAGAGGCTTGCCATCGACCACCCGAGCGACCCGGCGAGTGCCTTCGCCGTGCGGCTCGCGTGATCCGAGATCCCGTGCGGCGCCTCACCCGCGAACAGCGTGACGGTCGACGCGCCGGCCGGGAAGCCGCGTCCGGCGTGATAGGGCGGCCACGGGCTCGCTTCCTCGTTCTCGCCGATGCAGTACGTGTAGCGCCCGGGATGTCCGAACGTCGACATGGAGATCTCTCCCGGCCGCGCGCCGCCGACGTTGATCATCAAGAGACGGAGCGCCCGTCCGATGGTCGCGTTCGCGCGATAGCCGGGACCGAAGACGCCGAAGGCGCTGTTGAGACCGATGCTCGCTCGGATCGGTCCGTTGACGACGATGAGGGGCGCGGCGAAGTGGGTCGAGGTCGAGACCCCATGGAGATTGAAGGCGGGGTCGCAGGCGCATTCGGCGGCGGCGATCACGACCGGCATGTAGTCGGGCCGACAGCCGGCCAGCACCGCGTTGATCGCGGCCTTCTCGACGGTCAGCCGGCCGAAGTTCGGCGGCATCTCGCCGAGCAGCTCATCGCGCGCGCGCCCGGTTCCGGCGAGCATCCGCTCGACGCGCTCTCGCGTGGGCGGCACGACCGGCAACCCGTCGGTCACGCCTTTGTCGAACCAGATCTCGAACTCGTCGGCCGTCATCGCGCGGTGCGCCGATGCTATACCGGATCTCTCGTTGCGAAAATTGCCGTGTCCTCGCGACCCCGCCTGGGGATCGGACAGGCCGACATGCAGAGCCGGCGGAGAGCGTTCCGGAAACTCTGCTCTGATGACGCTGGCTGTCACGAGAGGTGCCATCCTGGGCACTTTCATAACAGGGCCGGGCGGCGCGCTGCCGGGCGGGCAGACTACCGGAGGCAGCGACATTTCGGCGGAGAGAGCCCCGGTTTTCGGGCCCCCTCCTAACCCGGAAGATCCTGAAAATATTTGGATTCTGGCCGTGGCGGGCAACCCGTGGGTTCCCCGCCGGCTCGCCAGTGGTCTAAAGCCTTGGAAAAATGGAGTTTTCGTTTCAGGGTGGCACGGACTGTGCTACTGTTAGAAACCCGACGCGGGGGTTCAATCGACGAGCGATGGAGCGGTGATGTTCTACAACCTGCTGGCCGGGATGTTCTCCAATGATCTCGCGGTCGACCTCGGGACGGCAAACACGCTCGTGTACGTCCGTGGCGAGGGAATAGTTCTGAACGAGCCCTCCATCGTCGCGATCCACCAGGCCGATCACTCCGTGCTCGCGGTCGGGCGCGAGGCGAAGGCCATGCTCGGGCGCACCCCGGGGAACATCATCGCGATCCGGCCCCTGAAGGACGGCGTCATCGCCGACTTCGACGTGACCGAGAAGATGCTGCACTACTTCATCTCGAAGGTGCATCGCCGGCGGACGCTCGTGCGGCCGCGCATCGTCATCGGCGTGCCGTCGGGAATCACTCAGGTCGAGAAGCGCGCGGTCCGCGACTCGGCGATGCAGGCGGGCGCGCGCGAGGTCTACCTGATCGAGGAGCCGATGGCGGCGGCGATCGGCGCGGGCCTGCCCATCCAGGAGCCCGGCGGCAACATGATCGTCGACATCGGAGGAGGTACGACCGAGGTCGCCGTCATCTCGCTGTCCGGCATCGTCTACTCGAAGTCGGTCCGGATCGCGGGCGACGAGATGGACGAGGCGATCGTTCAGTACATCCGCAAGCACTATAACTTGCTCGTCGGCGAGCGACGCGCCGAGGAGATCAAGGTTACGCTCGGGTCCGCGTACCCCATGGGCGGCGACCGCCGGACCATGGAAGTGAAGGGGCGCGACCTGATCGACGGGATTCCCAAGACCATCGTGATCACTGACGAGGAAATCCGGGAAGCGCTTCGCGAGCCCGTGATGACGATCGTCGAGACGGTGCGGACGTGTCTGGAACGGACACCGCCCGAGCTCGCCGCGGACATCGTGGACAAGGGCATCGTCATCACCGGAGGCGGCGCGCTGCTTCGGGGCCTGGACCACCTGCTACGTCAGGAGACGAACCTCCCGGTCACTCCGGGCGACGACCCGCTGTCTTGCGTCGCCCTGGGGACAGGGCGAGTGCTGGACGAGCTCGATCTCCTGAAGAAGGTGGCCATCCCCGCGTAGCTTTCGCGGGGTTCCAGCGCTCCTCTCCGGGGGGTTTCGGAAGGTGAAGATTCAGAAGCTGCTGTTGCTCGTCTCCCTCGTGGGGGTCTGCCTGCTGCTCCTCACGCTCCAGACGCGCGGGTACGGCTCGGCCGCAGGCGACCTCCTGACGATGGTGACCGCTCCGGTCCAGACCGGGCTCGCCCGGGCGAGTCGGGCCACCTTCGGTCTCTGGGCCACCTACCTCGACTGGAAGAACGTGCGCGCCGAGAACCATCGCCTGCGCGAGGAGGTCCAGGATCTGCGCGTCCGGGCGCTGCGGGTGAGCGACACCGACGTCGAGAACCAGCGCCTGCGTCGTCTCCTCGGGCTGCAGGAAAAGCTCCCGCTCACGACGCTCTCCGGGGAGATCATCGGGCGCGAGTGGGGCGGCTGGATCCGGTCGCTCACGGTCAACCGCGGCCGGGGCGACAACATTCCGCGGCTGAGCGCGGTGCTCTCGCCCGACGGTCTCGTCGGCCGAATCGTCGACGTCCGGCCCGGCGCGTCGATCGTCCAGGTCCTGACCGATCCCGCGTCCACCGTTGGCGCCCACGTCCTGAGAACCCGCACGCCCGGTATCGTCGAGGGTGATCCACGCGGGACGCTCCGGTTCAAGTTCATGGCCCGCGACGGCGCGTCGATCCAGAACGGCGACGTGCTGGTGACGGCCGGGCAGGGCGGGCTCTTCCCGCGCGGCATCCCGATCGGCACGGTGCGCGCGATCGACAACCGCGGCGCCGCGCTCTTCCACTACGCCGAGCTGACGCCGGCGGTCGATTATGCGCGGGTCGATGAAGTGCTGCTGGTGACCGGCGACACGCAGCGCGATCTCACCGCGTTCTTCCCGGCGGACGGCTGATGCGCGGCCTGCTCGTGCTCACGGTCGCGGGGGGCTCGGTCGCGCACGCGACCCTGACGCCGATGGTGAGCGTCAGAGGGGTGACCCCCGATCTGCCGCTGATCATGGTCATTCTGCTGGCGCTCCGACGCGGCCCCGAATTCGGGTGTCTCGCGGGGTTCGTCACCGGCCTGCTTCAGGATACGGCCGGCGGTGGCCTCATCGGGGTCCAGGCCCTCACGAAGGCGATCATCGGATTCGGGATCGGCGTCGCCGGGGAGCGGCTCCGGGTGAGTCAGCCGCTGGTGCAGGTGCCCGGGCTCGTCGTGCTCACCATCCTGGAGGGGCTCGCGCGGTTCGCCCTTCTGCAGATCTTCCGGTTCCCGGCGCCATTCGGCGAGCTCATGATGTACGTCGTGCTCCCCCAGGCGCTCTTCAACGGGTTCGTCGGCGCCGCGGTCGTGCTGAGCCTGGCCGCGTCGCAGGTCCTGCGCGAGCGCTTCCAGGGACAGCCCTCGTGAGCATCGCCCGCCGATCCCTGTCGAGTCGGCGCGATCCCGGACGCCAGCGCGTCATGGTGATCGCCACGGCGACGATCTTCGCGTTCCTCGTGCTGATCGGGCAGCTCTGGTACTTGCAAGTCCTCGAGGGCGGGCGGTTCCTCGACGCGTCGGACAAGAACCGGATCCGGGTCCGGCCGATCGCCGCGCCGCGCGGCATCCTCTTCGATCGCCATGGGACGCCGCTGGTCGACAACCGTCCGACCTTCACCCTGTCGCTGATTCCGCGCGAGCTGCCGCGCGACGACGAGACGCGGGATGCGGTCCTCGGCCGCGTCGCCTCGCTGCTCCGCATTCCCTACCAAGAGCTGACCGATGCGGTGGCCCGCGTGCAGCCCGACTCGCTCCTGCCGGTGCGCGTGCGTCGAGGCCTCTCGCTCGCCGACGTCGCCAAGGTGGAGGAATGGAAGCTCGAGCTTCCCGGGGTCATCACCGAGGTCGAGCCCCAGCGCGTGTACCCGAACAGTCGGTTCGCCGCCCATCTCCTGGGCTACGTGCGCGAGGCGAGCGACGAGCAGCTCAAGCAGGGTCGTTACCGGCGCGGCGAGATGGTGGGCCAGAGCGGCCTCGAGCGGCTCCTCGACGAGCACCTGCGCGGCCAGGACGGCGGAGAGCGCATCGAGGTCGACGCGATGGGGCGCCCGGTTCGCCTCGTGCAGCAGACCGAGCCCCACGCGGGCGCGCAGGTGATCACGACGATCGATCGCGGGATCCAGGAGGCGGCCGAGCGCGCGATGGAGGGCCAGGCCGGCGCCGTCGTCGTCATGGATCCGCGCAGCGGCGACGTGCTCGCGATGGTGTCCACGCCCGCCTTCGAGATCGACCGCTTCACCGGGACCATCGATCGCGACGCCTGGCTGCGGGTGGTGCAGGATCCGAACTTCCCGCTGCTCAACCGCACCATCCAGACTCAGTACGCGCCCGGCTCCGTGTTCAAGATCGTCGTGGCGGCGGCCGGTCTGCAAGAGGGTACGATCACGCCGCTCGACCGGACGCACTGCAGCGGCGAGTTCCAGCTCGGCAGCACGATCTTCAAGGACTGGAAGGAAGGCGGACACGGGACCGTCAATCTCCACGGCGCGATCCAGCACTCGTGCAACGTCTTCTTCTACGAAGCCGGCCTCAAGATCGGCGGCACCGCGATCGTGCGCTACGCGAGCGCCTTCGGGTTCGGCCAGCCGACCGCCATCGACCTTCCCGGCGAGAAGTACGGCCTCTTGCCGAAGCCCCAGGCCGCGCGCGGGCGTCAGGGCCGGGCGTACCCGCCCGGCGAGACGATCAACATGTCGATCGGGCAGGGCACCGTGCTCGTCACGCCGATGCAGGTCGCGCGCTTCATGGCGGCGGTCGCCAACGGCGGCGTCCTCTGGCGGCCGCGCCTCGTGCAGCGGGTCGAGCGTCCCGATCGCGGGGTCGTCTGGAGCGACCAGGGGCAGGTCAACGGCCACGTCGAGCTGTCGCCGGTCGTGTGGGCGTTCCTCCGCCAGAGCCTCTGGGCGGTGGTCAACGACGGGGGAACGGGCGCGGCGGCGCGAATCCCCGGCGTCGACATCGCGGGCAAGACGGGCACCGCGCAGATGATCGCCAAGTCGAAGGCCGAGAAGGGGCAGGATCACGCGTGGTTCGCCGCGTTCGCCCCGGCGAAAGCGCCGGAGGTCGTGGTGGTGGTGATTGCCGAGCGGGGCGGTAAGGGCGGCCAGGTCGCCGCGCCGATCGCGCGAAAGATCCTGAATGCGATCTTCTTCGAGAAGATCGCCGCGGTGGGGTTCGCCGGCTAGTGCTTCGGATCGACAGGCGCCTGCTGCAGAACGTGGACTGGGCGCTGCTGGTGGTCGCATTCGGACTGATCACGATGAGCGCGGTGACGCTGGCGAGCCTGCACGTGGGCCGCGCCGGCGGCAGCGTCGTCATCCGTCAGCTCCTCTGGTTCATGATCGGCCTCGCGGTCATGGTGCTGGTGGCGAGCCTCGACTACCGGAGGCTCGTGCGGGCCGCCCCGGCTCTGTATTTCCTGGGCCTCGCCGCGCTGCTCGCCGTGTTCGTGCTAGGCCGGACGGTATCGGGCGCCCGGCGGTGGATCGTGATGGGCCCGCTGTCGGTCCAGCCCTCCGAGCTGTTCAAGCTCTGCTTCGTGCTCATGGCGGTCTGGGCGGTCACGTCCCGATGGGCGCAGCCGGTGGGCCGAACGACTCTCATGTTGGCGCTCCCGATCGTCGCGGTGCCGGCGGTGCTGATCGTCAAGCAGCCGGATCTCGGCACCGCGCTCCTGCTCATTCCGGTGATGACGATCTTGCTGATCGGGGCGGGGCTACGCATGAAGACGCTGGGTGGCCTGGCGCTCGCCGCGCTGGCGGCGACGCCGCTGGCCTGGCTGGCGCTCAAGGAATACCAACGCGAGCGTATTCTGGTTTTCCTGGATCCGTTCCGCGATCCCCTCGGGAGCGCGTACAACGTGATCCAGGCGAAGATCGCGATCGGATCGGGTCAGCTCCTGGGCAAGGGGGTCACCGGCGCGACGCAGAGCCGGCTGGCATTCCTCCCGGAGCGTCATACGGATTTCATCTTCGCCGTGTTCGCCGAGATGTGGGGGTTCGTCGGTTGTCTCATCCTGCTGCTGTGCTATGTCTTGCTCCTTCTCCGGGGCTTTGACATCGCGGCGACCGCGCGCGAGCCGGTGGGCCGGCTCGTGGCGCTGGGCGCCACGTCGCTGTTCGCGGCGCAGGTACTGATCAACGTGGGCATGGTGACGGGGCTCCTGCCGGTCGTGGGGATCCCGCTGCCGTTGATGAGCTACGGTGGCTCCTCGATGGTCGCCTCCTGCCTGACGCTCGGCCTTCTGCTCTCGGTACGGATGCGGCAGTTCCAATGAGACGCGGGCGCCGTGGTCGGTCGACGCAAGGCGCCGTGTCGGCGAGGTGCTGCCGTGCGCAAACGAATCGTCGTCAATTCGGAGATCATCGAAACTCGCGTCGGTGTCCAGGAGGGTAACCTCCTCACCGAGCTTTACCTCGAGCGGCATCATCACCGCTCGATCGTCGGGAGCGTCTACAAGGGCGTCGTGACGAACGTCCTGCCGGGTATGCAGGCGGCGTTCGTCGACATCGGGCTGCAGAAGGACGCCTTCCTCTACGCCGGCGACTACACGACCAACCTCGGCGACTTCGCGGGGGTGATGCTCGCGGGCGACGAGGACGACGACACCGACGCCGACGTGGACGTCGAGGAGCTCGCGCCGCGCCGCGACGCCACCCCCATCGAGGAGCTGCTCCACAAGGGACAGAACGTCCTCGTCCAGGTCGCCAAGGAATCGCTCGGGACCAAGGGGGCCCGCATCACCTCGTTCGTCTCGCTGCCCGGGCGCTACCTGGTCTACATGCCGCAGGCGCGCCACGTCGGCGTGTCGCGCCGCATCCGGGACGAGCGGGAGCGCGACCGGCTTCGGGCGGCGCTGCGCGGGCTCACCCTGCCGCCGGGCGGCTTCATCCTGCGCACGAACGCCGAGGGGAAAAGCGAGAGCGAGTTTGCCGCCGACGTGGAATTCCTGACGCGGCTCTGGGCGCAGATCCAGACGCGCTTCGAGCAGGCGGCGGCGCCGGCGGCGCTGCACGAGGAGGGCGACCTGACCTTCCGCGTCGTGCGCGATCTCTTCTCGCCCGAGGTCGACGAGTTCGTCGTCGACGCGCGCGAGGTGTACGAGAAGTGCGCCGGCTACGTCGAAGCGCTCGTGCCGTCGCTCCGGGACCGGGTGCGGCAATGGACGGAGCCCGCCCCGATCTTCGAGGCGCTCGGCATCGAGAAGGACATCGAGCGGGCGCTCCGGCGCCGTGTCTGGCTCAAGTCCGGCGGATATATCGTGATCGACCACACCGAGGCGCTCGTGTCGATCGACGTGAACACCGGCAAGTACGTCGGCAAGCGCGACTTCGAGCAGACCGTGCTCAAGATCAACCTCGAGGCCGTCGGCGAGGTCGTCCGCCAGATCCGGCTGCGCGACCTGGGCGGCATCATCATCATCGACTTCATCGACATGGAGTCGGCGGAGCACCGCGAACAGGTCTACCGGGCCGTGAAGCGCGCGCTGGCGGACGACAAGGCCCGGACGAACGTCCTCGAGATCTCCGAGCTCGGGCTGGTCGAGATGACGCGCAAGCGGGTGCGTCAGGACCTCCGGGCACTGCTCTCGACGGTGTGCCCGACGTGCAAGGGCAGCGGCGTGACGAAAGCCGACGCGACACTGGCGGCCGAGATCTTCCGCGCGATCTCGGCGAAGGTTCGGGCGGCCGAGGATGCCAACGGCCGCGAGGTGGTCGTGCGCGTGCACCCCGACCTCGCGCGCTACTTCGAGGGCGACGGCCGCGGCGGGCTCGAGCGGCTGGCGAAGGCGCTCGACCGCAAGATCACCATTCAGCCCAACCACGCCGACCGCGAGGGCCACGAGGTGCGACTGCGCGGCGGCGCGACGCCGTGAGCCGGTGATGGCGCAGACCCGCCCGTCGCGCATCAGCCAGGCCCGGCTCATCGCCGATCTCAAGGTGGCCGCCAAGCGCGGCGATCGAACAGCCCTGTCGCTCGCGCTCGACCAGATGCGAACGCTCGCGCACTCGCCGCGCTACTGGGAGAAGTACCTGCATCTCCTCTCCAGCCCGCTCGCGCGCCTCGTCGACCTCCTGGTGATCAAGCAGGGCGATCGGATCGCCGCGCAGAAGGGCTGGAAGCTGCCCCGCCCCCAGCCGGCCCGAGTCGCCGGCGCGAAGGCGCGGGCGGCCAAGACGCCGGCCCGGCGCCGCCGGGCGCCCGCGTCGATCGAGCAGCCCTCCCTGTTCGACCTCTAGCCGCCGCCCCTTTGACAGGGGCGTAGCCCGGAGGGATACTACCCCCTGGGGGTATACGAATGATCAACGAGGAGACGAAGGCCAAGGCCCTCGGGCGGCTGCGACGGATCGAGGGACAGGTGCAGGGTCTCCAGCGGATGATCGACGGCGAGGCGTACTGCGTCGACATCCTGCTCCAGATCTCGGCGGTACAGGGCGCGCTCGAGCAGGTCGAGAAGCTCCTGCTGGGCCGGCACATCGAGTCGTGCGTGACCGAGGCCATTCGCTCGGGCTCGAAGAGCGAGCGCCAGCAGAAGATCGACGAGCTGCTCGACGTGTTCGCGCGGTTCCGGGGCAAGTGATGGCGACGCAGGTCGCCCCGGTGCGCGGCATGCACTGCGCGGCGTGCGTGGGCAAGGTCGAGCGCGCCCTCACCGGGCTCGCCGGCGTCGAGCGGGCGACGGTCAACCTGGCCACCGAACAGGCGACCGTCGCGTTCGATCCCGAGCGGACCAGCTTCGACGCGCTCCAGGCGGCGGTCGCGGCGGCCGGTTACGAGCTGGTCCGGCCGGCGCCCGACGCGGCGCCCGGCGCCGCGCTCGACGCGGAGCGATCCGCGCGCGAGGCCGAGCAGCGGCGCGAGCAGATCAAGTTCGTCGTCGGCGCCGTGCTGTCGGCGCCCGTGCTCCTGGGCGGCATGTCCCATATCCTGCCGTGGGTGCCGCCGGCGCTCCAGAACCCGTGGCTCCTGCTGATCCTCACGACGCCCGTTCAGTTCTGGGTCGGCTGGCAGTTCCACCGGGGATTCCTGCACGACCTGCGCTACCGGAGCGCCTCGATGTCGACGCTGGTCTCGGTCGGCACCAGCGCCGCGTACTTTTTCAGCGTCGCCGTCACCCTGTGGCCGCACGTCTTCCCGGCGCACGGCGTGACCTACTACGACGTCAGCGCGGTCGTCATCACGCTGGTCGTGCTGGGCCGCTGGCTCGAGGCGCGCGCGCGGGGGCGAACCTCGGAGGCGATCCGCCGGCTCGTGAGCCTGGCGCCGCGCACCGCCCGCGTCGTCCGCGCGGGAGCCGAGGTCGACGTGCCGACGGCCGAGGTGCGGGTCGGTGACTTCGTTCGCATTCGCCCGGGCGAGCGAATTCCGGTCGACGGCGTGGTCACGGAGGGCGCCTCGACGATCGACGAGTCGATGCTCACCGGTGAGAGCCTGCCCGTCGAGAAGACGCCGGAGTCGAAGGTCTTCGCCGGGACCGTCAACCGCACCGGCAGCTTCATCTTCCGGGCCGCCCGCGTGGGCAGCGAGACCGCGTTGGCGCGGATCGTGACGCTCGTCGCCGAGGCGCAGGGCTCACGTGCTCCTATCCAGCGTCTGGCCGATCGCGTCGCCGCGGTCTTCGTCCCGATCGTGCTGGGGATCGCCGCCCTGACTTTCGTCGCCTGGTGGGTGCTCGGTCCCGAGCCGGCCGGCCTCTTCGCCCTCACCAACGCGGTCGCGGTCCTCGTCATCGCCTGTCCGTGCGCGATGGGCCTCGCCACGCCCACCGCCATCATGGTCGCCACGGGCCGCGGAGCCGAGCGGGGGATCCTGGTCAGGAGCGCCGCGGCGCTCGAGCTGCTCGAGCGCGTGGACACCGTCGTGTTCGACAAGACGGGCACCCTGACCGTCGGCCGCCCGGCGGTCACCGACGTGATCGCGCTTCCGCCGATGTCCGAGGACGACGTCGTGGCGCTGGCGGCGGCCGCCGAGCAAGGCTCCGAGCACCCGCTGGGCGAGGCGATCGTCGCGTGCGCCAAGGAACGGGGCCTCGCGCTCCCGCCGATCGCCGAGTTCACGACGGTTCCGGGTCAGGGGATCGACGCGATGGCGCCGGACGGTCGCGTCCTCCTCGGGAACCAGACGCTGATGGACGCCCGCGGCATCGACGTCGGCACCCTCGTCCCGCGCGCGCAGGCGCTCGCCGCCGAGGGGAAGACCGCGGTCTACCTGGCTCTCGGCGGCCGGGTCCTCGGCCTCCTGGCCGCCGCCGACCTGCTGAAGCCCGAAGCGCCCGCCGCGGTGGCCGCCCTGAAGCGGCGCGGTCTCGCGGTCCTCGTCCTCACCGGGGACGCCAGGCCGACCGCCGAGGCTGTCGCCCGCCGGGCCGGGGTGGACCGCGTCCTGGCCGAGATCCTGCCGGAGGACAAGGCCCGCGAGGTCACGAAGCTCAAGGCCCAGGGCCACCGGGTCGCGATGGTGGGCGACGGCATCAACGACGCGCCGGCGCTCGCCCAGGCCGACGTCGGCATCGCCATGGGCTCCGGTACCGACGTGGCGATCGAAGCCGCCGACGTGACGCTCGTGCGCGGCGACCTGCGCGGTGTCGTGGGCGCCATCGATCTCTCGCGGCGGACGATCAGCGTCATCAAGCAGAACCTCGTCTGGGCGTTCGGCTACAACGTGGTGCTGATCCCGGTGGCGGCCGGCGTGCTCTACCCGCTCTGGGGCGTGCTGCTCTCGCCCATCCTGGCGGGCGCGGCGATGGCGTTCTCGTCCGTGTCCGTGGTCACGAACAGTCTCAGGCTCAAGCGCCGGAAGGACGAGGCGAGCGCGGACACGACGACCGCCGAGTCCCTCGGGGGCGCAGGAGGCTCGTCGATGGCGATCGATCCCGTGTGCAAGATGACCGTGGAGCCCGCGACGGCGGCGGCCCAGTCGACACACCGCGGTCAGACCTACTACTTCTGCGCCGTGAGCTGCAAGCAGGCGTTCGACAAGGAGCCGGAAAAGTACTCGCGGTGATCCAGCCGGCGCTCCTCGAGGGTCGCGACCGCTACGAGCGCGTCACGGAAGGGTGGGTGGACAACACCCATGAGGACGCGCTTACCCACACGGTACGGCTCTACGACGACGATCGCGCCATCGAGCTTTCCGTCGAGGCGCTGCCCTCACCGAGCTATCTGATCCGCGCGGCACGCTGCCGTGCCATCTCCGGCGCGTTCGATCCGGAGGTCGCGGCCGGCATCGCCCGGCTGGCCGGCACGCAGATGGTCGGTGGCCTGAGTCGGCGGGTGGCCGAGCTGACCGGCGCGGGCGCCGGAGCCGGGTTTGCGCTCGGCGCGCTCGTCGAGGCGGCCCGACTGGCCCGTCAGGTGGCCAAGCTCCCCCGCGCCCGCGCCGAGCGTGCGATCGGCGACGCCTGGGAATGCTGGCAGCTCGACACGACCGGATGGATCGATCTGCCCAACTCGTGCTTCACCTACACCGACGCCGGCCGCAGCCTCTTCGGCACCCGGGCGGTCACGACGCCGATACAGCCCGATATCTACAGCCCGCGGCCCGGGCAGGCGCGCGTCTTCGAGCGGCGGAAGGTCGCGCGACTGGAGCGCCGGGACGGGCGGCTGCGGCTGTTTCATTCGATGCACGACAACGTCCACGGCTTCGAGGTCACGTACGAGATCGACCTGGCGAGCGGTCGGATCGTCCGGGCCGAGCACATCACGCCGCGACTTCCGTACATGGGCATCTGCTCCGAGCCCCAGCGGAGGATCGCGGCGCTGCTCGGCGAGACGGCCGACGGCGGCCTGCGCCAGCGGATCCAGAGCCATCTCGGCGGTGAGTCGGGGTGCGCCCAGCTCTACGACCTGACCTCCGACCTGCTCAAGCTCCTGACCTGAGCGGCGCCGAGTGGGCCGCCGTGTATACTAATCGTGCGCATGCGGTCTCTGCCAATCGGCAAGCTTCGTGCCGACACGCTGCAGGCGATCTTCGACAAGCACCAGCTCAAGGATCCCCGCGTCGTCGTCGGGCCCCGGGTCGGTGAAGATGCCGCGGTCATCGACATGGGCGACCGATATCTCGTCGCGACCAGCGACCCGATCACGTTCGCGACAGCCGAGATCGGCTGGTATGCGCTCCACGTGAACGCGAACGACATCGTGGTCCGGGGCGCGCGCCCGCGATGGTTCCTCGCGACCTTGCTCCTGCCGGCCGGCGCCACCACCGATGCGTCGGTCGACGGCCTCTTCGCCGAGCTCCACGCCGCGTGCGACGAGCTCGAGGTGACGCTGGTGGGCGGCCACACGGAGGTCACACACGGCCTCGACCGCCCGATCATCGCGGGCACGATGCTCGGCGAGGTCGAGAAGGACCGCCTCGTCACGACGGGCGGCGCGCGAGTGGGCGACGCGGTCGTCATGACCAAGGGCGTCCCGCTCGAGGGCGCGGCCATCATCGCGCGGGAAAAGGAGGTCGAGCTGCGCGCGCTGGGCATCTCGCCGACCGTCATCCGCCGCGCCCGCGGCTTTCTCAAGACCCCCGGGCTCAGCGTCCGGCCGGAGGCCGAGATCGCGTGCGAGCTGGCCACGGTGCACGCCATGCACGATCCGACCGAGGGCGGCATCGCCACGGCGCTCGTCGAGCTGGCCGACGCGGCCGGCGTCGGCCTGCGCATCGACCGCGAGCGGATCATGGTGCTCCCCGAAGGGAAAGCCCTCTGCGCGGCGTTCGGTCTCGACCCGCTCGGCACGATCGCGTCGGGCGCCCTGCTGCTGACCCTGGCGCCGGCCGACGCCGGCATCGTGATTCACGCGCTGGCCCGTGAGTCCATCGACTGTCATTTCATCGGCCAGGTCGTGCCGCGGGAGCAGGGCGTGACGCTCGTGAGCGGGAGCCGGCAGGAGCCGATGCCCGTCTTCGCTCAGGACGAGATCACGCGGCTCTTCCAGGTGGCCTGACGTGCCGGCGATCGGCTACTCACATCGGCCGGTCGCGCTCGGGCGCCGGGGCATGGTCGCGGCGGCGCACCCCGACGCCACGCTGGCCGGCATCGAGGTGCTGAAGGCCGGGGGCACCGCCGCCGACGCGGCGGTCGCCGTCAACGCGGTGCTCGCCGTCACGCAGCCCAACAATTGCGGGCTCGGCGGCGATCTCTTCTGTCTCTACTACGAAGCCGCGACGGGGAAGGTGCACTTCCTGAACGGCGCGGGGCGCTCGGGCTCGCGGGCGAGCCTCGACGAGCTTCGGCGGCGGCGCATGGATCGGCTTCCGATCATCGGCCCGCCGACGATCAGCGTGCCCGGCTGCGTGCGCGGCTGGGCGATGCTGCTCGAGCGATTCGGCACGCGGCCCCTCCGCGAGCTTCTCCAGCCGGCGATCCACTGCGCCTCGAACGGGTTCCCCACGACGTCGCTGCTGAGCCAGTCGATCCGCGAGCACCTGGCGGTGAATCCGGATCTGGAGTGGCGCCGGATTTTCGCGCCGGGCGGCCGCGTGCCGGGATTCGGGGAGCTCCTGGTCCAGGCCGATCTCGGCCTCACGCTTGCCGAGATCGCCGCCGACGGCCCCGACGTCATGTACGGAGGGCGCGTCGGCCGGGCCGTCGCGCGCCGTCTGGAGGCGGACGGGTTCCTGACGGCCGAAGACCTGGCGCGACACACCGGCGGGTGGGAGGCTCCGATCTCGACGAGCTATCGCGGCGCGACGATCTACGAGACGCCGCCGCCGACCCAGGGGCTGACCGCCCTGCAGGGCCTCAATCTGCTCGAGGGCTTCCCGGTCGCGGATCTGCCGCTGCACTCCGTCGAGCATCTGCATCTTCTCGTCGAGATCGCGAAGCTCGCGTACGCCGACCGCGACCGCTGGATCGGCGATCCCGCTCACGCGAGGGTGCCGGTCGCGGCGCTGCTCTCGAAGGCCTACGCGGAGCGCCGCCGCCGCGATTTCGATCCCGCGAAGGCGCAGTCGTTCGCCTTCGGCGATCCCGAGGGCGATACGACCGGCTTCGTGGTGGCGGACGGCCACGGTAACCTGATCAGCGTGATCCAGAGTCTCTTCAACAACTTTGGCTCCGGCGTGGTCGCCGAGGGAACGGGCGTGGTGCTGCAGAACCGGGGCCGGCACTTCAGCCTCGATCCCGCGCATCCGGCCGCGTTCGCGCCCGGAAAGCGGCCCCTCCACACGCTGATGGCGTCCATCGCGACCCGTGACGAGCGCCCGGTACTGGGGTTTGCGACGATGGGGGGGAACGGTCAGGCGATGTTTCATCTTCAGGTGCTGACCAACCTGTTCGACTACGGCCTGGACATCCAGGAGGCGATCGAGCGCCCGCGGTTTCTCATCGGCGCGTTCCTGCCGGGCGATCCGGAGGACGCGACCCACGTGGAATCGCGCGTGCCCGGCGAAGTCCTGGCGGCGCTCGAGGCCAAGGGCCACCGCATCAGGCCGGCGCCCGAGTTCTTCTGGCGGTGCGGTCACGCGCACGGGATCGTGCTTCGCGACGGCACGCTGATGGGGGGCGCCGACGCTCGCGGCGACGGCGCGGCGCTGGGGTTCTAGCGATGCTGCGCGCGGCGCTGATCCTCCTGCTCCTGCTGGCGTGGCCGGCGACGGCGGCGGACTGGGGCCAGATCACCCCGGGCGAGACCACCGGGGAGGCCGTCCGCTCCCGGTACGGCGCGCCGGTCAAGCAGACGACGCAGAAGATCGAAGGGTACGACTCCGAGCAGTGGGTCTACGAGGGCGCCAAAGCCCCCGCCGGCATCACGAGGATGATCATAGACTTCGGTCTCCTGCTGCCCTCGGGCTTCAAGAAGGACGTCGTGCGGACGTTCCGGCTCGAGCCCAAGCCCGACATCTTCAACCGAAGGCTCGTGCTGCAGGGCTGGGGCCTGCCGGGCCGGCTCGGCAAGGAGGGGAACCTGGAGTTCTTCCTGTACAAGGAAGGGCTCCTCGTCTACTTCGACGCGGGCGGCGAGCAGGTGATCGCGATGATCTTCACGCCGCCCCAGCCGCTGCCGCCCGCGGACGCGACGCCGGTCCCGCCGGGGGCCCCTCAGCGCTGAAGGACGAAGATCTGCGCGGGCTCGACCTGCGGGTCGAGCTCCACGTAGCCGTGCGGCCCGCGCCAGTCGTACCGGCGGTCGCTGACCAGCTCGTGCATCCGGTAGGTCTGCTGCGGACCGATTCCGAGCTCGGCGATGGGCACGTCCACGAGGCTCGCGTGCGTGGCGAGCGGGTCGACGTTCGCGGCGACGAACACCAGGTTGTCGCGCTCGGGCGTCATCTTTCCGAAGAACAGGATGTGCGCGTCGTCCGAGCGGTAGAAGCGGAGGTTCCGGTACTGCTGTAGCGCGCGGTTCTGGCGCCGGATGCGGTTGATTCGCGTCACGTACTCGACGAGGTTCCCCGGCGCATCCCAGTTGCGCACCTTGTACTCGTATTTCTCGGAGTTCAGGTATTCTTCCGATCCCGGCTCGCGCGCCACGTTCTCGCAGAGCTCGTAGCCGCTGTAGATGCCGTAGAGCGACGAGAGCGTGGCCGCCAGGACGAGCCGCGTCTTGAAGGCGGGGCGGCCGCCGCGCTGCAGCGTCTCGTGGAGAATGTCGGGCGTGTTCGGCCAGAGATTGCCGCGGAAGTATTCGGCGACGGGCGGTGTGGTGATCTCCGTCAGATAGTCGATCAGCTCCTGCTTGTCGTTGCGCCAGGTGAAGTACGTGTAGGACTGGGTGAAGCCCGCCTTGGCGAGCACCCGCATCATCTTGGGGCGGGTGAACGCCTCGGCCAGGAAGATCACGTCGGGATGGGCGTCCTGGACCGAGCGGATCAGCCACTCCCAGAATTTCACGGGCTTCGTATGCGGATTGTCCACGCGGAACGTGCGCACGCCGTGGCCGATCCAGAATTCGAGGATCCGCCGCATCGCCTCCCAGAGCGGACGGGGATCCGGGCACTGGAAGTTCAGCGGGTAGATGTCCTGGTACTTCTTCGGCGGGTTCTCGGCGTACTTGATGGTGCCGTCGGGCCGGTGAAAGAACCACTCCGGGTGCTCGCGGACCCATGGATGATCCGGCGAGCACTGGATCGCGAAGTCGAGCGCGACCTCGAGCCCGAGCCGACCCGCCCTCGCGACGAACCGGTCAAAGTCGTCGAGCGTGCCGAGGTCGGGATGGACGGCCGTGAAGCCGCCGTCGGCGCCGCCGATCGCCCAGGGGCTCCCGGGATCGCCGGGCGCCGCGACCAGCGCGTTGTTGCGTCCCTTTCGGTGCGCGCGTCCGATCGGGTGGATCGGCGGCAGGTAGACGACGTCGAAGCCCATCGCCGCGGCGCGCTCGAGCCCCCGTTCCGCCTCGCGAAACGTGGCGCTCCGGTCGGCCGCGGCGCCCGAGCGCGGGAACATCTCGTACCAGGCGGCGAAGCGCGCCCGTTCGCGGTCGACGACGACCTCGAGCTCCCGCTCGGCCCGGGTCGCCTCGGTCCGATCGATATGCCGCCCCATGAGGGCGACCAGCTCCACGTTGCCGGCGAGCGCCACCGCCTCCGACGCGCCCGCGGCGCGCGCGAGGCGGTCGGCGTGGGCGGCGAGGGCGCCCCGGTCGGCGGCGTCGGTCGCGCGCGCCGCCGCGCCGCGGATGAGCGCCAGCCCCTCGCCGAGAGCGCTCGCGAGCTCCGCGTCACCGGCGTCACGCTTCTGGAGGTCCGCGAGCCACGTGCGATACGGCTCGGCGAGCGCCTCGACCGTGTAGACGTAGCGGCCCGGCGACGGCAAGGGAAACGTGCCCGCCCACCGGTCGTTATCGACGTGGCGCATCGCGGTCTCGCGCCAGGGTTCGTCGGCGCGCCGGTATTTCAGGAAGGCCACGAGCACGTCGTGGCCTTCCTTGAAGATGTCGGCGGTGACCTCGAGCTCCGCTCCGACCTCGCGCTTGATCGGGTAGCGCCCGCCGTCGACGGCGGGTGCGATGGCCTCGATGACGACGGTACGGGCCGGCGCGTCGATCGGCCGGGCGCTCACGGCTGGCTCACGCGCCCAGATTGAAGCCGAGGGTGGTCGCGAGCGGCCGCAGGGTGTCGCGCGCGTCGCGCCGCTCCCGCCAGAGCCGAAAGAAGCGATTCTGCGTCGCCCAGTGACCGTGGGGGATATCGAGACTCCGCGCGCCCTCGATGAGCGCCCTCGCGCGCCGGACGCGCTCGCCGGACGGCTCCTCGGCGACGGCGTCGAGCACGCGCCCGATCGCCTCGTGCACGACGGACCGCAGGGGCGAGAGATCGAGGGTGAGCCCGAGCGCGCGCGCTTCGCCGACGGCCGCGAAGACGCGCTCCGGGATCGCGCCGAGTTCGGGCAGGCGCTCGAGGGAATTCGTGACCTGCTGCTCCAGCACGTGACGCGTGACGAGGGCCAGCGCCTCGGGAATCGGCGCGTCCACCTCCCGCAGGTCGTGCACGAGCTTGCGGCTTTCCTCCCAGATCCGCCGGTACGTCGCCTCGAGCTTCTCGAGCGTGGCCCGGATGACCTCGGCCAGGACGCGCCGCCGCTCGTCGAGGAAGAGGTGGCTCAGGGAGGCGAGCCCGCCCGGGAAGTATTCGTCGAGCCCCCGGACGAGGTCGGCGACGCTCCGGCGCGCGCAGCGCCCGAGCAGATCGGCCTTCATCACGTCGTAGGAAGTCTGGTCCCGCCAGGGGCCGATGCCGCAGGAGAAGTCGTGGCCGCCGAAGTGGAGCATCGCGTACACGGCATCGCGCGTCTCGCCCGTCATCTCGGCGCTGACCCGGACGTGCCCCACGCGCAGGGACGTGCCGTCCGACACCTCGCGCGCCTCGTCGAGCCGGCGCACGCGGTAGGCGTAGACGCGCGCGTCGGCATCAGGCGGCTCGCGGAATCCGGCGATCGCGTAATGCGCCACGACCCGACTCGGGGTGACGATCGTGGGCCGCACGAGGCGGCGATACACCTCGGCGCCGTCGCGAAGCTCCGCGATGTTGCTCGGCGCCGCCGCCAGCCGCTCGATGAAAGCCTCCTCGAGGCGGCCGCCGCCGAGGTCGTCGAGGTACTGGAGCGTCATCGCCGCGTACCGGAGGATCTGCACCGGCTCGAGCGCCGAGATCTCGTCGAAGAACCAGCCGCAGGAGGTGTACATGAGCAGACGATTGCGCTGGAGCTCGAGGAGGCGCCGGGCCTCGACGCGCCCGGCCGCGTCGAGCGGAGCGCGCGCGTGCGCGGCGAAGAACGCCTCGAGCCGCTCCTCGCTCCGGTCGAGCACGACCGCCAGGTAGGCGTCGCGCGCCGCCCACGGGTCCTTGAGACAGGCGGACGCGCGCGCCTCGAAGAACGGATCGATCTGGTCGCGGAGCCAGTCGACGGCCTCACGCAAGGGCGCGCGCCAGCGCTGGTGCCGGTCGGCGCGGACGGCACAGCCGCAGTCGCTCCGCCAGCGCTCGACCCCGTGGGCGCAGCTCCACGACGTGCGCTCGCGGATCTCGACCTCGTGGGTGGGCGGGTGCGCCGCGAGGAACGCGCCGTAGTTGGTGAGCGTGGCGGTTCCGGCGGCCTCGACTTGCTGGACGGCGGCGGCGAGCGCCATCTCGCCGAAGCGCCGGTGGTGACCGTAGGTCTCGCCGTCGGTGGCGCAATGGACGAGCTGCGGCCAGGCGCGCTGGTCGGAGAAGGCCGCTTCGAGCCAGGCGACGACGTGCTCGGCGCGGTCGAGGAGGCTCTCGAACGCGATCGCGCGCGAGATCGGACCGTCGTAGAAGAAGATCGCCAGGGACAGCCCGCGCGGGCCGCGCCAGAGATACGCGCGGCTCGGATCGATCGCGTCGACGGCCTCCCACGCCGCGGCGCCGAGCGGCCGCAGGCGCGCCGCCTGGTGCGGCGCCAGGATCGTGAACCTCACGCCGGCCTCCGCGAGCACCTCGAGCGACTCGTTGTCCACCGCCGTCTCGGGCAGCCAGAGCCCCTCCGGCTCGCGGCCGAAGCGCGCGCGGAAGTCGTCGAGCCCCCAGCGCACCTGGGTGACCTTGTCGCGCCGGCTCGCCAGCGGCATGATCATGTGGTTGTAGACCTGCGCGATGGCGTTGCCGTGACCGTCGCGCGCCGCCACGCTCGCCCGATCGGCCTCGACCATCTTTGCGTACACGTCCGGCCGCTCGCGGGCCAGCCACGCGCAGAGGGTCGGGCCCACGTTGAAGGAGATCTTCTCGAAGTTGTTGACGATGTCGAGGACCTTGTTGTCCTCGTCGACGCGTCGGGCCGCGGTGTTCGGCGCGTAGCACTCGGCGGTTACCCGGTCGTTCCAGTCGTGGTGCGGGGACGCCGAGTCCTGCACTTCGACCGATTCGAGCCAGGGGTTCTCGCGGGGCGGCTGGTAGAAGTGGCCGTGGATGACGATCGCGCGGTTCAAAACTCGTCGAGGCCCCGGAGGAACTCGCGGCGCCCACCGCGCGGCACCACCACCAGCCCCGAGGCGTCGACGTGGTAGCGCTGGCGGTCGGCGGCGAGATCGAACCCGATCTCCGCGTCGGCCGGAATGATGTTGAACCGATCGATGATGGCGCGGCGCAGGTGGGCGCCCTTGCCGACGCTGGTGTGGTCCATGACGATCGAGTCCTCGATCACGGCGCCCTCGTTGACCCACACCGACCGGCCGAGGATCGAATTGCGGATCGTCGCCCGCTTGACGAGCGAGCTCTCGCCCACCTGGGCGTTGTCGACGTCGCCGCCCACGAAGCGCGCCGCGGGGCCGGCGTGGTGCGCGCTGCGGATCGGCCACAGGCGATCGTCGAGGTCGAAGCGCGGGGACTCGCCCAGGAGGTCCATATGCGCCTCCCAGTAGCTCGCGATGGTGCCGACGTCGCGCCAGTACGCGAGCTCCTCGTACGGCTTCACGCCCGGCACCTCGTTCTTCTGGAAGTCGTAGGCGTAGACGCGCCCGGACGGCACCATCTCGGGAATGATCGAGCGGGCGAAGTCGTGGTCGGTGGAGCGCCGGGCGTCGGCGACCAGCGCGTCGACCAGCGGCTGGCGCGAGAAGATGTAGTTGCCCATCGAGACGAGCGCGCGCCGGGGATCGTCCGGGAGCGGCGTCGGCTTCGCCGGCTTCTCGTCGAAGCGCACGACCCGCCCGGTGTGATCGACGCCGAGCACGCCGAATTGCGGGGCGTCCTCGATCGGCACGGGCCGGGCGGCGATGGTCGCGTCGGCGCCCGCCTCCTGATGAAAGGCGAGCATCTGGTTCACGTCCATCCGGTAGACGTGGTCGGAGCCGAAGACGGCGACGACGTCGGCGCTGAAGTCGTCGATCAGGTTCAGATTCTGGAGGACCGCGTCCGCGGTGCCCCGGTACCACGCCGCGCCGACCCGCATCTGCGGGGGGACGACCGTGACGAAGAAGTCCGGCAGCATCCCGCTGGTGCGCCACGCCAGGCGCAGGTGCTCGATCAGCGACTGGGCCTTGTACTGGACGAGGACGTAGAGCGACGGCATGTCCGAGTTCACGAAGTTCGAGAGCACGAAGTCGACCAGGCGGTGGCGGCCCCCGAAGGGCACCGCCGACTTCGAGCGCTCGCGGGTGAGCGGCTGCAGGCGCTCGCCACGGCCGCCGGCCATGATCATCGCGAGCACGCGCGCACGCCGCGGCATCGGTCCTACTGGGGCGCCGGCGCGCCCAGACCCCACGCCGGGTCGAGGTCCGGAAAGCAGAAGTCGTCGCGCTCGAGCCGGCGGAGCGACTCCGCCGCATCGGACGAGAGCGGATCGCCCGCCTCGAGCGCGCGGGCCATCTCGCACAGGCGCTTGAAGTCGGCATAGTGCTCGGCCACGCGCCGCTCGGCGTAGTCGGACGCGGTGCCCGTCGTGATCAGGAACTGCCAGTCGGACGACTGGAGCAGCAGGAGCTCGCGGGCCGCCTGCGTCAGCACGCGCCGGAGCTCGGGCGCGCTGCGGCCGGTGAGGCCGGCGAGGTGACCGACCCACTCGGCCTCGGCGCTGTAGACCCGGTCCCACGTCCACTCGGTGTCGCGGTTGAGCCACACGCGGTGGTCGCCGCCCTCGCCCCAGGAGCCCTCCGGCAGGCCGAGCGTCGCCCGCGGCGGCACCGCCTCGAGCGCCTCGCCCAGCGTCATGCACGGCAGCCCGGCGCGCGCCATCCCCCGCGCGACGTGCTCGAGCCAGCGCGGCCCCTCGAACCACCAGTGGCCGAACAGCTCCGAGTCGTACGGCGAGCACACGAGGGCGGGGCCGTCGCCCTTCGCCCGGGCCAGGGTGTCCGCGACCAGCTCGACGAAGTGGCTGGCCTGCCGTCCGGCCTTCTGGGCCGCGACGTCGGGGTCGTACACCGCCTTGGTGCCGAGGTCGCCCTGGTTGTCGGTGATCCGCCAGAATCTGAGGCCGCCCGGGAAGTGCTTCTTGTGGAACTCGAGGTACGCGAACTCACCGGGGTAGCCGTGCTCGCGGCTCCACACCTGGACGGTGCTCCGCGGATCGCGGAAGAACGCCACCGCCTGACCGGTGCCGCCGCGCGAGGCAACCCGGTAGGGCGCGTAGGGCGACCGTGCCTCGGCGGACGGCGTGGCGGCCACCGGCTCGACCCGGCGGCCTTCCTTCAGGGGGATGTAATCTCGATAGAGGAACATCGGTTGGCCCGCAGCGACCAGGTGGGAGTCGGCGACGAAGTACTCGAGGCCGTAGACCGCCAGCATCTCCTCGATGCCGGGCCGCATGCGCCGGTCGCGACCACTGTCGCGGCCGGTCGGGGGGGTCCATTCGTAACGAGGCCGATAGGCGCATTCCGGCAGCCAGATGCCGCGGGGGGCCCGCCCGAAGTGGCGGCGGTGCGTCTCGACCGCGGTGCGCAGCTGCAGGTGGATCGACTCGTCGCGCGCCAGGAGCGGCAGGTAGCCGTGCGTCGCCGCGCAGGTGATGATCTCCACGTGGCCGGCCCGCTGGAGGTCGGCGAACGTGCCGGGAATGTCCCCGCCGATCCGCCGGTGCATCTCCCACATGCGCTCGAAGAATTCCTCCCAGAAGTGGGTCAGGCGTACGATTTCCTTCTGGCCCTCGCGGGTGAAGTGCTCGCGGGATTCGGCGCACGCGCGCCGGGCGTTGTCGTGGTAAAAAGATAATTCCTTCTGGAATTCAGGAGAGGCGAGTTGCTCGGTCAGCACCGGCGAGAGATTGATCGTCCATTTGGGCGAGATCCCATCCGCGACCAGACGGTGGGCTGTCTCCAGGAGGGGCAGGTAGCACTCGAAGGCCGCCTCGCAGAGCCAGTCGCTACCGTGGGGCCAGCGGCCGTGATTGACCACCATTGGGAGATGAGTGTGCAGCACGAGGGCGAACGGTGATGCCATGGGGCCTTCATTGGACCGTATGACCGCGCTGGGTGCAAGCTTTCTCCCCGGCGGCGTCACATTCCGGGTCTGGGCGCCCCGCTGTCGGTCGGTGGACGTGATCGTGGACGGTCGCGCCGTCGAAGCGCTCGTGCAGCGCGAGGGCGGAGTGTTCGAGGGCAGGCTCGACGGGGTCGCGGAGGGCGCCCGGTACAAGTTTCGGCTCGACGGCACCCGCTACCGGCCGGATCCCTCGTCGCGCTACCAGCCCGAGGGAATCCACGGCCCTTCCGTCGTCGTCGATCCGAGCCGCTTCGTCTGGACCGATGGGGAATTCGCCGGTCACGCGCCAGGTGAGCTCGTCTTCTACGAGATCCACGTCGGCGCCTTCACGCCCGCCGGGACCTTCGAGGCCGTCGTCCCCCACCTGGCGCGGCTCGCGGATCTCGGCGTCACCGCGCTCCAGCTGATGCCGATCGCCGAGTTTCCGGGGTCGCGCGACTGGGGCTACGACGGCGTGCACCTGTTCGCGCCCCACTCCACGTACGGGGGACCGCGCGGCCTGCGGCGCCTCGTCGACGCGTGCCACGCGCGCGGCCTTTCGGTGTTTCTCGACGTCGTGTACAACCACCTCGGGCCGGAGGGGAACTACCTCGCCGAGTACGGTCCGTACTTCACGGACGGCCACACGACGCCCTGGGGTGAGGCGGTGAACTTCGACGGCCCGGGCTGCGAGGGCGCGCGGCGCCACGTGACCGACAACGGGCGCATGTGGGTGAGCGAGTTCCACATCGACGGCTTCCGTCTCGACGCGGTCCACGCCATCCACGATACGAGCCCGGTCCACATCCTCACCGAGTTCGCCGACGCCGTCCGGGGCGAGGCCGCGCGCGTCGGACGGCGCGTCCACGTGGTCGCCGAGTCGCACGACAACGACCGGCGGCTCGTGTTGCCCACGAGCGAGGGCGGGCTCGGCCTCGACGCCGTCTGGTCGGACGACTTTCACCACGCAATCCATCGCACGCTGACCGGCGAGACGGCGGGCTACTACCGCGACTTCGCCGGCGACCACCACCACCTCGCGCGCGCGATCGCGGAGGGATTCGCCTTTCAGGGTGAGCCGGCCGAGTACTGGGGTGGGCCGCGCGGCACTCCGAGCGCCGACCTTCCGGGCGACCGCTTCGTGATCTACCTGCAGAACCACGACCAGGTCGGCAACCGCCCGCAAGGCGAACGGCTCGGCGTGCTCGTGCCCTTCGAGGCGGTGAAGCTCGCAGCCGGTCTGCTCTTCGTGACCCCGGCCGTCCCGCTCATCTTCATGGGCGAGGAGTACGGCGAGACGGCGCGCTTTCAGTTCTTCACGTCGTTCCTCGACCGGGATCTCGCCGAGGCGGTGCGCCGTGGCCGGGCGGAAGACCTCGCCCGGTTCGCGTGGCGCTCGAGCTCGACCTCCGATCCCAACGCGCCCAACACGTTCGTCAGCTCGCGGCTCAACCATTCGCTCGCCGGGGCGCCGCGCCATCGCGGCCTTCGCGAGTACTACCGGCACTGGCTGATGCTGCGCCGGACACACCCCGCGCTGGGCGCGGAGGGCAAGGAGCTGACGCGGGTAACGCAGGACGCGGCCGGCACCGTGCTCACCGTGATCCGGGCGGTGCCGGGCGGCGACGAGGTGAGGCTGGTCGCTAACCTGACGCCGAAGTTGCAGGTGCTGACCCTCGACACTCCGGCGTGGCGCGTGCTGCTCGACAGCGACGCGGAGATGTTCGGCGGGACGGGTACCGCCGAGGCGCTGGCGCCCTACCAGTGCTTGCTGTACGAGGCGAGGCGGTGATCGACCTTGTCGACCAGGTCCTCGCCCTCGATCCCGGCCGTCGCGACATCGCGGCGTTCTCGCATCCCGGCGCAGCGCTCGGCGCCGCTCGGGCGCTGCGCCGAGCGCGCCGCGTCCTGATCGTCACCGGCTTCACCGTGGAGCCGGACATGCCCGAGACCGACGGCCCGCCCGGCGCCGCGGTGCTGGGCCGCGCGCTGCGGCGGCTCGGCGCCCGCGTCACGCACGTCACCGACCCGACCAACGTGCCGCTCGTCGAGGCGGCGTTGAAGACGCTCGACGAGCCGGCGGGCGTGGTCGTCTATCCGGCTGAGGCCGGCGGCGCCGCGCGATTGCTCGCCACCGAGACGCCGACGCATCTCGTGGCGATCGAGCGCCCCGGCCGGAACCGCGCGGGGGACTACCTGAACATGCGCGGCGACTCGGTCGCCGCGTGGAACGCGCCCATGGACGAGCTGTTTCTTTGTAGCGGGGTCCGTGAGGCCGGCTCGAACCGAGGGTGGCCTGAGAAAGGTGCGCGCCGGCTCCGGGTCCGCGGACAACCCGCGCGTCCTGGCAAGAGCGTAACCCGCCCGATCACGGTGGGTATCGGCGACGGCGGGAACGAGATCGGTATGGGCAAGGTGCGGTCGCGGCTCGCCCGACTCGACGCGCTGCGCCGGCGGATCGCCTGCGTGGTGCCCGTCGACCATCTGGTCGTCGCCGGTGTGTCGAACTGGGGCAGCTACGGCGTCGTCGCCGCGCTCGGCCGGCTCACCGGCCTCGACCTTCTTCACACGCCGGAGATCGAGCGGCGGCTCATTCAGGCGTGCGTGTCGGCAGGCGCCTGCGACGGGGTGACGCGGCGGCGCGAGCCGACGGTGGACAGCCTCGCGGCGGACACGCATGCGGCCGTCGTCGACCTTCTTCGATTGGCGTCTCGTTCCGGTATGATGGGGGGCGGCCGCAGCGGGAGACGAAGACGACCATGACGATCCACGAAGAGTACCGCGCCAGGCACCCCCGGTCCGCCGCGCTCTGGGAGCGGGCCCGGCGCTCGATTCCGGGCGGCATCACCCACGACATCCGCCACCTTGCGCCGTTTCCGACCTACGTCGAGCGCGCCGCGGGGACGCGCAAGTGGGACGTCGATGGCAACGAGTACATCGACTACTGGATGGGGCACGGCGCGCTCTTCCTCGGCCACTGTCACCCCGCGGTCGTCAGGGCGGTGCAGGATCAGGTGGCGCGCGGCACGCACCTGGGCGCCTGTCACGAGCTGGAGGTGCGCTGGGCCGAGCTGGTCACGCAGCTGGTCCCGTGCGCCGAGCTGGTGCGGTTCACCATGTCGGGCACCGAGGCGACGCACCTCGCCATGCGCGTGGCGCGGGCCTACACCGGACGCTCGAAGATCGTGAAGTTCGCGGGCCACTTCCACGGCTGGCACGACGGCGCGGTGGCCGGCGTGAACCCGCCCTACGAGGTGCCCATGTCCGCCGGCGTCCCCGGCTCGACCCTCGATCAGCTCGCGATCTGCCCGCCCAATGACATCAAGGCTGTCCAGGTCGCGCTCGAGCACGGCGACGTCGCCGCGGTCATCCTGGAGCCGGCGGGCGGCCAGTCGGGCACGACGCCGACGATTCCGGGCTACCTCCAGGAGCTGCGCGAGCTGACGACGCGTCACGGCGTCGTGCTGATCTTCGACGAGGTCATCACGGGCTTCCGGTATTCGCCCGGCGGCGCCCAGGCGTACTTCGGCGTCACCCCCGACCTCACCACGCTCGCCAAGATCGTCGCCGGCGGCCTGCCCGGGGGCGCCCTGTGCGGCAAGCGCCCGCTGATGTCGTTGCTCGCGTTCCGCGGCGATCCCGACTGGGATCGGAGCCAGCGGGTGGCGCACGCCGGCACGTTCAACGCGAATCCGACCTGCGCCGCCGCCGCCATCGCGACGCTCGAGCTATGCTCGGACGCGTCGCTGCAGGCGCGCGCCAACAAGGCGGGCGAGGAGCTGCGGCGCGGCCTCACCGAGGCGATGAGGCGCGCGGCCGTGCCCGGCACCTGCTACGGCGAGGCGTCGATCGTCCACGTCTCGTTCGAGGGCAAGCCGGGCCTCGCCGGCCCGGATCGGCCGCGGCGCTCGAGCCTCTATCACCTCCTGCGCTGCGCGCTCTTGAACAACGGCGTCGATTGCTCGATGAACCACGGCTGGATCTCGGCGGTCCACAGCGACGGGGATCTCGAGCGCACGGTGCAGGCGTACGAGCGGGCCTTCCAGGCGATGGTCGCCGAGGGCGCCTTCAAGGGCGCATGACCTTCCGCCGCCGCGCCGTCGGGCCGGGGACGGTCGGCCTGGCCCTGGCCCTGCTGCTCGCCGGCTGCGTCTACTATCCGACCGTCGGGGACATCGGCGGGGCGCACCTCGCGCCCGAGCGCGGCCGCGTCGTCCGCAACGGCGACGGGGCGCTCTTCTTCGTGGACATCACCAACTCGGGCATATCCGAGGACTTCCTGGTTCGGGTGGAGATGCCAATCGCCAAGCGCGCGCAGATCCTGAGCGCGACCGGCGAGCCGCTGCAGAAGCTGCCGGTGCCGGCGACGAGGATGCTGAGTCTCCGTGCCGGCGGCGAGCGCGTCGCGCTCTCGGATCTGACGCGCGAGCTGAAGGCCGGCGAGGTCGTCATCGTCACGCTCTTCTTCGAGAAGACGGGCGCCCTCGGCGTGGTCTCGTCCGTCGAGTAGCCCCGCGCCGCGCGCCGCGAAGTAGACGCGCCCCGCGCCCGTCTGTTATCCTCACGCGTCTGGTGGGCAGGTAGCTCAGTTGGTAGAGCACAGGACTGAAAATCCTGGTGTCGGCGGTTCAATCCCGTCCCTGCCCACCAGCTTTTTCACGTCCTTCCCCGACACCGGTTCGATGATCACGACGCCACTTTGCCCAGGACTTTGCCCTCGACGCGCGGCGAGCTTCGCTGCGGCGTCGCGGAGCATCGCCTCGTCGACGATCGCGTAGCGCCGGTAGACGCTCTCCGTCTTGTGGCCGATCATCTTCATGGCCACGGAGCGCGGCACGCCAGCCCGTTCGAGGTTCCGAACAGCCGTTCGCCGGAAGTCGTGCAGGATGCGTCCCAGCGGTTCGAGGACGCCCTCGTCTTCGCTGCCAAGCTCCACGCGAGCGACATCCGCCCCGGCACGAGCATCCCCTACCTGGCCCACCTGCTCGGCACTGCGAGCATCGCCCTCGAGCACGGCGCTACGGAGGACGAGGCGATTGCGGCGCTCCTGCACGACGCGGTTGAGGACCACGGTCGCGAGCAGCTCATGATAATCCGCGAGCGGTTCGGGACCTCCGTGGCGGACATCGTGGCGGGCTGCACCGACCCGGACGTGGCGCCGAAGCCGCCCTGGCGGACACGCAAGGAAGCCTACGTGCGGCACCTGCAGGACGCCTTGGCCTCGGTGCGGCTGGTCTCGGCGAGCGACAAGCTCCACAACGCTCGGGCGATCCTCGCCGACTACCGAGCGATCGGCGACGAGCTCTGGAGTCGGTTCAGCGGTGGCAAGGTTGGCGTGCTCTGGTACTACCGGGCGCTCGTCGAAGCCTACCGAAAGGCAGGCACGTCCCCGCTCGTCGAGGAGTTGGAACGTGTCGTCTCAGAGGTCGAGCGTCTCGCCATTAGGGCGTAAGGCCAGCGTCAACCAGGGTCTTGTCGTCGCGCTCCATGCCGGTCGTGTAGAAGGTCGGGCGCTAGCCACGGTCGTCGTACTGAGTCAACTGGAGGTCGCAGCCTGACGGGCCGTGGCGACTTCAATCCGCCCGATGCCGGCACAGGAATCCAGCCGGGAGTGCATCGGGCGCGATGATTCTTGAAAATTCTCTATGCACTGGGGAGACCCAGAATGCCGGTCACCTCTTTGTAGAGCCCGAAGGCGGTCGTTTCGTCCATACCTCCCGCCAGCAAGTTGGCTTTGCCTCCCGCCTCGACTGTGAGCCCGTGAGAAACCTGGTCCATCCGGTGGGCATAAAACTCGCCAAACCAGTTGCTGACAGCGCCCTTTTGGCCCGCGACGTAGACCACGGAACTCTGAAAGCGCTCCCTCCCCCGGACCGTCAGTCGGTGGATGTCGCCTTTCGCGATTGTCCGGCCCTGCGATTCAATCGCGTTTCGCGAAACCCGAAACTGACTCGCAGTGCGATGCTCTTTCGCGCGCTAGTCGCGTCGCCCACCCCAGATAAGGAGCGCTGCGAAGGGACCCCAAACGATCGCAGAGACCACTCCCGTTCCCAGGCTGCTGAGGGTAATCAGGATCAGAAGCCCGACAAGCCCATATCCCACGAACGCAGCGTACTTGTTCATGACCGGGGGCGCCGGATCGACCTGGAAGATCCAGCCATCTCCGCTCGCCGTCTTCCGATACTCTGCCACGGACTGTTGCATCTTTGTCTTCCTCCTCTATCGTTCGTGGTCCACGGGCCACAGTCATAGAGCACGATGGGTGCGAGGAGTCTAGCCGACTGCCGCCAAAAGCGCTAGCCCCGCGCGTGTGGTGATCTACGCTATCGTCCCGAACACGGCCGAACCAGCCGTCTCAGAACAGGCAGGTTCCCGTCCCTAAGATGGCGCGGGTTATTCGGCCCTATCACTATCTGACCGTTGCGAAGGAAGATCGCGAAGACCCGCACTTGGTCCGAGAGCGGGTGAAGTGCGGGAAGCCATCCTGCCGCTGTGCGCAGGACTTGAGACACCGGCACGGCCCGTACATCTATCTTCGATACGAAGAGTTCGACCCAGCACGATCTAAACGCACGTCGCGTCGTGTTCCGCTTCGAAGTGAGCCGCTCAGCGCGTTCCAGCGGAGCGAGGCCACCGGCGCCTTAAGGCCATTCTTAGGTCCGAGGGTTGGAAAACACGGGTTCGATTCCCCAACGGGATTCGATAGTCAGGCTAGTCTCTTCGAGATCGCCTTCGAGGGGCTGGCGCTTGCCGCGTAACCGGGGTTGCTATATCCGGAATCGGTACGAGCGGGACCCGGAACTACTGAATCACCTCGTCCGCCCGGACCAGCAATGATTGCGGAATCGTCAGCCCCAGCGCCTTGGCGGTCTTGAGGTTGATGACCAACTCGAGCTTCGTGGGTTGCTCAACAGGGAGGTCGCCAGGCTTAGCGCCATTGAGGATCTTCGCCACGTGCCCTCCCGCACGCCGAAGTATATCGGACGTGCTCGGACCGTATGACATGAGGGCACCCCTTTGGACCAACGAGTCGGTCCAAGCGAGCACCGGGAGCTGCCTCTTTATCGCGAGTTCGGCGATCCGGAGTCCGTGCGTCACGAGAAACGAGCTGGGTACCAGGACGACACCGCGGGCGCGCTCGCGGGCCATCGTTGTGAACGCGGGTTCGAGTTCATCGGCGTCACGCACCTCGATAAGGCGCGCCTCCAGCCCCAACCT
>Ga0099791_10000071_pt1 | contig 32138 bp, 30 predicted proteins | sample Rivendell_Oct201_7_FD_77318 | JGI IMG/M metagenome (GOLD analysis project Ga0099791, IMG submission 77318) | Vadose zone soil and rhizosphere microbial communities from the Eel River Critical Zone Observatory, Northern California to study diel... | ecosystem: Environmental > Terrestrial > Soil... | reverse complement strand
TTCACCGACCCATGCCTCTACAAGATCACCTCGGCGGACAACTACCGCCGCGGGCTCGAGGCGGGGCTGATCTACGCCGACTCCCGCGGCATGCTGCAGGACCGCGTCGCCGCCCTGCGCGAGGCCAACATCTACGAGCGCCAGGCCTACCGGCACCTGGTCGGCCTCCCCGCCATCCGCCCCGGGGACAACGGCGCGGTGCACGCCGAGACGCCGTTCCTAGTGGTGCGGGTGATGCGCGACGGGACCATGGATCTCTTCGCCACCGGGCGCTACGTCGACGTCATGGTGGACGAGAACGGCACCCTGCGCTTCCGCGAGCGGGTCGTCGTGTGCGACAGCAGCCGCGTCGACACGCTGCTGGCGATTCCGCTCTGACGCGCGCTATGCATGCCGGACAGCGCGTGAGCCGGACGGGGCCTGCCACCCGTCCGATCTCGGTCGAGCCCGGCATGCATAGCTCGGGTTAGCGTGGCGCCTCCCATCATTCCCGCGCGCCTCCCCGGCCTCTCCAAGTCTCGGGTGATGGCGGGGATTCAGTGCGCGAAGCAGCTCTGGTGGCGGGTGCATGAGCCGGGGGCGCCGGAGCTGGCTCCCGACCCGATGGCGGAGGCGGTATTCGCGCGTGGGCGACGGGTCGGCGAGGTGGCGCGGGCTCACGTACCGGGGGGCGTGCTGATCGATTTGCCCCACGATGCCTACGAGGAGCGGGTCCGGGCCACGCGAGCGGCGCTGGCCTCGGGGGCGCCGGTGGTGTACGAGGCGAGCTTTCGTGCGGATTCGGTGTACGTGGCGGTCGATATCCTGGAGCGCGGGGCCGATGGGAGCTTCTGCGTCACCGAGGTGAAGTCGACCACGAGCGTGAAGGAGCCGCATCTGACCGACGTGGCGATCCAGGCCCACGTGGTCCGGCGCGGCGGGCTCGCGGTGGGGCGGATGGAGATCATGCATCTGAACCGGGCGTGCACCTACCCGGACCTCCGAGACCTCTTCGTGCGCGCGGACGTGACCGCGGCGGCCGAGGCGCGCCTCGCGACGCTGCCCGCCGAGGTCGGCGCGCTCCAGGCTATGCTGGCCGGCCCGCGACCGGAGGTGGCGACCGGGCCGCACTGCACGAGGCCCTACGAGTGCCCGTTCCTCGAGCGCTGCTGGGCGCCGCCGCCCCCGCATCACGTGAGCACGCTCTACCGGCAGCAGGCGCGCGCGCTGGCCGCGCTCTACGAGCAGGGCTACCAGTCCATCTTCGACCTGCCCGAGGACACCGCGCTCGCGGCCACCGCCGACCGGCAGCGGCGCGCGGTGCAGGCGGGCCGGATGATCGTGGAGCCGGGCCTCGGGCGCGCGCTGCGCGCGTGCGCCTCGCCGGTGGCGTTTCTCGACTTCGAGACCGCGGGGCTCCCCATCCCGGTGTGGAACGGCTGCCATCCGTGGGACGCGCTGCCGGTGCAGTGGAGCTGCCACCTGGAGGAGGGCGCGGGCGGGCTCGCGCATCGTGCCTGGCTCGCGGAGGGACCCGACGACGTGCGCCCCGCGCTGGCGGAGCAACTCCTCGCCGCGTGCGAGCCCGCGCGGACCATCGTGGCCTATTCCGCGCGATTCGAGCGCGAGTGCATCCAGCGAATCGCGGCGGGCGCGCCCGCGCTGGCCCCGCGCCTCGCGCGCATCGCGGAGCGGCTGGTGGATCTGCTGCCGATCGTGCGCGAGCACGTCTACCATCCGGCGTTCGGGGGCAGCTTCTCACTCAAGCGCGTGCTGCCCGCGCTCGTCCCCGGCCTCGGGTACGACGACCTCGTGATCGGCGACGGCGCGCTCGCCAGCGTGGCCCTGGAGCGCCTGCTCTGGGGCGGTGACGCGGTGGGCCATGCCGAGAGCATCCGGCTGCGGGCGGACCTGATGGGCTACTGTGCGCGGGATACCCTGGGCCTCGCCAGGCTGCTCGAGCGGCTCCGGAGCCTGGCGCAAGGCTGATACAGGAAGGCCAATTAGGTCAACCAGTTGCGTTGTTTGCCGGGTGCCTATGCACAGGTCTATCCACATCTGTGGATAGACCTTTCCCTGGAATCTCGGGGGCGGGTGCCCCCTCCCGGCGGTTGCTCGGCCTAGCCCTTCGCCAGCTTCTCCACGCCGCGCCGGGAGAGCCCCGACACGCGCGCGAGCAGGGCTTTCACCTTCCGCTCCGACACTTGATCCGCGAGGATCAGCTTCTTCGACTTCGTCTTCGTCACGATGTACGCGACCCAGTCATCGAGATCCGGCGTGCCGCGCCACGCGATGGTGAGCTTGCTCTGCCGCAACGACCGGCGTCCTTCGACCTTCGCCAACGGCTTTCGACTCCCCTGCATGACTCGTGAAGCCTAGTGAACGTGCGGGGGATGTGTCAAGCCGATGACGAAGAAAGTTTTGTGAATAAGTGTGGATAACCATGTTATGACCTGCCTCATCATGCACATCGAGAAGAAGCTCGACGCGCTCGGGCTCACGCTGATGGATCTGGATCGGGCGTATCGGGCGAACACGGCGGGCGCCCGCTTCGTCTCTCATCTCGCGGTCAACAACGTGCTCTACCTCTCCGGCACGACGCCGGTGCGCGACGGCAAGTCGCACCTCGTCGGCGTGGTGGGCGCCGATCTCTCGGTCGAGCAGGGCTACGAGGCCGCGCGCTACGCCCTGCTCTCGAGCCTGGCCGCGATCAAGTACGCGCTCGGCGACCTGGACCGCGTGCAGCAGGCGGTGCAGCTCATCGGGTTCGTGAACTCGGCGCCCGGGTTCAGCGAGCAGCCGCGCGTGATCAACGGCGCCACCGATCTGCTCGTCGAGCTGTACGGCGACCGCGGCAAGCCCACCCGCGCCGCCATCGGCTGCCAGGGCCTGGCCCTCGGCCACTCGGTCGAGGTCGTGCTCACCGTGCTCTTCACCGGCGAAGGGACCACGCCGCCCCTGGCGCGCGATCACTACGTGAAGTAGGCTCTCGTCCATCATGACGCGCTGGCCCTGGCTGGCCGCCCTGCTCCTGCTGCACGCCGGCTGCACGAGCCTCACCGTCGGGCAGCAGGCCCACCTCGACGACTGGCAGCGCTTCGCGGACCGGGTCACCGCCCACTACGGGGTCGCCGACGTTACGTTCCTGGTCGGCGAGCACCCCGGCGCGGGCGGCGGCGCGATGCGGCCGGGCGGCCTCATGACCTTCCAGGCCCGGATGCTCGAGCCGCTGCCGGCCGGCCAGACCCGCGACTTCCTGCTCGCGCACGAGCTGGCCCACTGGGTGCTGGGCCACGCCTATCGCCGGGCGCCCGACGAGGCGGCCACCTCGCTGTGGGACGCCCAGCAGGAGCGCCGCGAGCTGGACGCGAACGCGGAGGCGGTGAAGATCCTCATGATCGGCCGCCACTGGTCCGAGCGCCGGGCCTTCTTCCACGCGCACGCCTATCTCTGGAGCTATCGGCGCGGGGTGGAGGCGCGCCGCGTGGGCGTGCCGGCGGGGCACCCGGTCGATACCTGTGTCGAGATCAACGACCTGATCCGGCGCTATCCCGCCTACCGCGACATCAGCGAGTCCTGTCCCTCGTGGCCGGAGCCCCGGTGGGCCGACCACGCGGCGCAGCGCGACGCGATGTCGAGCGAGCCGCTCGACCCCCGCTGAGCGGCCCCCGATCCGCGTGCTCCGTCCCGCGAGCCACACCCTTCCCGCGCTGCTCGACGAGCTGGCCACGCGCCAGCCGGAGCACGAGCTGATCGTCGACGCCACCGGCCGCGTGCGTCTCGGCTACGCCGAGACGCGGGCGCACGCGCGGCGGCTCGCCCGCGGGCTCGTGCGCCTCGGGGTGCGCCGCGGCGATCGGGTCGCGCTGCTCATGACCAACCGGCCGGAATGGCTCCTGATCGACTTCGCGGCGACGCTCCTCGGCGCGGTCCTGGTGCCGATCAGCACGTGGTCGCGGCCCCGCGAGCTCGAGTACGTACTCGGCCACTGCGCGACGTCAGTCTTGCTGCTCGCGCCGCGCTTCGGGAGCCAGGACTACCTGGCCGCGCTCGCCGAGATGGGCGGCGCGGGCTCCGCACGGCTGCCGCATCTCCGGCGCCTGGTGGTGTGTGGCGACGAGGCGGCCAGCGGGCCGGCCGGGGCGCTTCCGTCGCTGGACGCCCTCGCCGAGCTGGGCCGGGACGTGAGCGACGCCGAGCTCGACGCCGCCCAGCGGGCGGTCACCCCGGACGACGTGGCGTACATCCTCTACACTTCGGGAACCACGTCGACTCCCAAGGGAGTGCAGCTGGCCCACGGGGGGCTGATCGAGAACGGCTGGCAGATCGGCGAGCGCCAGCATCTGAGCCCGGCCGACCGCATGTGGATGGGCATCTCGCTCTTCTGGAGCTTCGGCTGCGCCAACGCGCTGCCCGCGGTGATGACCCACGGGGGCACCATCGTGCTCCAGGAGCAGATCGAGCCGGCCGCGACGCTGACCCTGATCGAGCGGGAGCGCTGCACCGTCTACTACGGCACGCCCAACATCGCCCAGGCCTTGATCGAGCACCCGGACCGCGCGCGGCGCGACCTGTCATCGCTCCGCACCGGCGCGGCCATCGGCGCCCCCGCCGCGATGCAGATGGTGATGGACCTCGGGGCGCGCGAGATCTGCAACGTCTACGGGCTGACCGAGTGCTACGGCAACAGCTCGGTCACCGACGCGCACGACCCGCCGGAGGTGCGGCGGACCACGGTGGGCTATCCCCTGCCCGGGATGGAGATCCGCGTCGTGGATCGCGAGAGCCGGCGGCCGCTGCCGGACGGCGAGGTCGGCGAGATCCTGATCCGCGGCCGCTTGACGCCGGGCTACTACCAGGACCCGGAGCGCAACGCCGCGTCCTTCAACGCGGAGGGCTTCCTGCTGTCCGGCGATCTCGGCTTCGTGGGGGCCGACGGGCGCCTGCGCTTCCGCGGCCGCATCAAGGAGATGGTCAAGACCGGCGGGATCAACGTGGCCCCGGTGGAGGTCGAGGAGATCCTCCTGGGCCACCCCGATGTCGAGCAGGCCTACGTGGTCGGCATCCCCGACCCGCGCAAGGAGGAGATCCTGGTCGCGGTGGTGGTGGCGAAGGCGGGCCACCGCGTCGAGCCCGACGCGCTCCACGCCCTCTGCAAGGACGCGCTCGCCGCCTACAAGGTGCCGCAGGCGATCCACGTGATGGCGCGCGATGCTCTACCGGTCACCTCCACCGGCAAGGTCCAGAAATTCCGCCTCGCGGAGCAGCTCGCCGCCGCCCGCGGCTAGCGGAGGCCGGCGCGGGCGAGGGTCGGGAAGACGGTGTCGCGGAAGGCGGCGATCTCTCGCTCGGGCGGCGCGAAGGTCAGGAGCGGCATCAGGTAGAGGTTGCGCACGCCGAGCTTGGTGAGCTCCTCGATGCGGACCGCGCAGTCCGCGGGCGTGCCGACCAGCCCCATCGCCTCGCAGAGCTGGGCGACCACCTCGTCGGGGACGAACGAGGTGGCGGCGATGGCCGCCTCCCAGTCGTGGGCGTGCGAGAGATCGGGGTAGACCTTCCACACCGCGTCCGGCACCGTCAGGGGCGGCAGGCGCAGGCCGGCCGGCTCGAGCCAGTAGCCACCCCAGCGCAGGATGCCCCAGTGCACCGCGGTCGGGCGCGCCTCGCGGAGCGCGGCCGCGGTGGTGGGCCGCGTCGCGGTACGCACCGCCCACATCACCTCGAGGTCCTCCACTCGGCGCCCGGCCCGCTTCGCGCCGCGCTCGAGGTGCTCGAGCGCGCGCGTGACGATGCCGCGGTTCGCGCCGACCAGCAGCAGCGCGCCGTCGGCCACCTCGCCGGCCAGCTCGATGGCATTGGGCCCGGAGGCGGCCATCAGCACCGGGATGCGCCGGCCGGACGCGTAGCCGAGACGCCCCGCGGTCTCTCCGAAGCGCGCGCTCTCGCCGGCCAGCAGCGTCCGCACCGTGGCGATGCACTCGCGCATCTCGCCGAGGGTGGCCGCCTTGCGCCCGATGGTGCTGGCCGAGGTGTAGCCGGTGCCGATCACGAACTTCACGCGCCCGGGCGCCAGCTCCTCCACCGTCTGGATCGCGGAGGCGAGCACCGAAGGGTGGCGGGTGAACGGGTTGGTCACCGCCGGGAAGAGCGCGAGGCGCTTGGTGTGGGTGGCCGCCTGGCCGAGCGTGACGAAGACGTCGCGCGAGAGGAGCTGGCTGTCCAGGATGCCCGCGCCGTCGAAGCCGGCCGCCTCGATCCCCTGGACCAGGCCCATCAAGTCGGGCATGGGGGCGGTGGCGGGCACGCGGAGGTGGACGCGGACGGGCGCGGTCATGGGCGCCTCACTCGTAGCGCGGCCGGCGCTTCTCGCGGAACGCGGCCACGCCTTCCTTGAAGTGCGCGCTCGCCCGCACCCCGTCGCCCAGTTCCTGATCGAGGGCCTCGCGAGCCCGCGCGTGCTCGGCGATGGTCGCGCTGATCTGCCGCTTCACCGCTTGCACCGCGGACGGGCTATTGGCCGCGATCGCCTCCGCGGTCTCGAGGGCCCAGGCCATCAGGCCGTCGGCGGAGACGACGCGATTGATCAGGCCGATCCGCGCCGCCTCCGCCGCGTCGATCAGGCGCCCGGTCAGCAGCAGATCCATCGCGTGCACGTAGCCGATCTGCGGGATGAGCTTCACGGTGGCGCCGCCGAACGGATAGATCGACCACTTGACCTCCGGCAGCCCGAAGCGCGCGGTGGGCACCGCGGCGCGGATGTCGGTGGCGAGCAGCAACTCCAGGCCCCCGCCCACGCAATCGCCGTTGACCGCGGCCACGATCGGCTTGGTGTACGAGTCGTACTTCAGCAGGGCGTGGCTGATCACCCGCGCGGCCTCCGCGGACGCGCTGAGATCGCCGCTGATGTCGGCGCCCGCGCAGAAGGCCCGCGTGCCCGCGCCGGTGAGCACGATGGCGCGACACGGCCCCCGCTCGAGCTCGTCCCACCGGCGGGCGAGGTCGGCCATCATCGCCCGCGTCATCGCGTTGAGCCGCGGCAGGTTGTCGACGGTGACCACGACCACGTGCGGACCGTGCGCCTCGGTGCGGATCTCCATGGCCTCAGGCTCCCGCGGGCACGACCACGACCTTGCCGAGCGCCTTGCGGTCGGTGAGGAGCTTGATCGCCTCCACCGTCCGCTCGAGGGGCAGGCGGTGGCTGACCAGCGGCTTGAGCCGCCCCTCGCGGTACCAGCCGAGCAGCGCCTCGACCGAGCGGTGCAGCTTGTCCGGGGCCTGGTTGCGGTAGTAGCGCAGCGAGCAGCCGAGCGCGGAGCGGTTCTTGACGAGCAGGCGATTGGCCGGGATCTGCTGGACGCCGCCCACGAAGCCCACCAGCAGCATGCGGCCGCCCCAGCCGAGCGCGGAGAGCGCGGCGTCGGCCAGCTCGCCGCCGATCGGGTCGAAGCAGACGTCCGCGCCCTTCTCCCCGGTCAGCGCCATCACCCGCTCGGTGAGGTTCTCGGCGGCGTAGTTCACGAGGTCGTCGGCGCCGTGCGCCCGGGCCACCGCGAGCTTCTCCGCGGTGCTGGCCCCCGCGATCACCCGCGCGCCCATCGCGTGACCGATCTCCACCGCGGTGAGACCGACGCCCCCGGCCGCGCCCAGCACCAGCAGGGTCTCGCCCGCCTCCAGGCGGCCCTGCCAGCGGATCGCCACGTCGCTCGAGATGTAGGCGATGGGGAACGCGCCGGCCTCCTCGAAGGACATGCCCTCGGGAATCGCGAAGGTCTCGCTCTCCTTGGCCACCGCCTGCTCGGCGAGCCCGCCCCAGCCGAGCGTGGCCATCACCCGGTCACCGGGCCGGAAGCGCGTCACCCGCGCGCCGCCGGCCGCGACCACGCCCGCGGTCTCGAGCCCCGGGCTGAACGGAAAAGGCGGGCGGGTCTGATACTTGCCGGCCACCATGATCGAGTCGGCGTAGTTCACCGACGTGGCCCGCACGTCGATCAGCACCTCGTCCGCGGCGGGAACCGGCGCGGGCACCTCCTCGACCTTCAGGCTCTCGACCGCTCCCCAGGCGTGACAGATCACCGCGCGCATGACGTCCTCCTCACGGCGCAGGAGTATACCGTGCTGCGGGAGGGCGGGCGCGCGGCTTTGCCGGGCTAGGCCCCCGGGGCCTCGGGCGCGGTGGAGTCGGCCGGGGCGAAGTCGGCGCGGGAGCCGATGCGGTCGGCGAGCGGGCGATTGCCCAGGACGCGCGCCAGCGCGGCCGCGTCCGTGATCGGTCCGTGCTCGGATCGGAACCGGACGATGGCCGCGGCCTCGGGCGCGCCGATGCCGGGCAGCTCCCGCAGCTCCTGCTCGTTGGCCAGATTGATCCGGATCTTGGTCGGCATGCCCATGAACCGGAGCAAGGCCCGTGCCCGCGGCCGCGCCTCACCGTGTCGACCGCATCGCGGCTTGCGCGCGGCAAATTGCGCGCGGCCGCGACGCGCCGGGAAGGAATCACCCGGGAGGAGTTACCGGCCTCGACCTCGATTGCCCGTGTCGCCGCGGCGGGCTATAGTAGGCGCCCCTCAGGAGGATCCATCATGAGACTCGCAGGAAAAGTCGCGATCATCACCGGCGGGGCGCACGGCATGGGAGAGAGCGAGGCGCTCATCTTCGCCCGCGAGGGAGCCACCGTGGTGGTGGCCGACGTGGACCAGGCGGCGGGCGCGCAGGTGGCCGGCAAGATCACCGGCGGCGGGGGCAAGGCGCGCTTCGCCAAGCTCGACGTCACCAGCGAGGCGGAGTGGCAGGACGTGATCCGATCCACCGCCGGCGCCTACGGCCGGCTCGACATCCTGGTGAACAACGCGGGAATCAGCGGCTCCTCGGACCCCGACACCACGAGCACCCAGTCGTGGGACAACATCATGGGGGTCAACGCCAAGGGCGTCTTCCTCGGCATGAAGCACGCGGTGCCCGCGATGCGCCAGTCGGGGGGCGGGGCCATCGTCAACATCTCGTCGATCTCGGGCTTCGTGGGCCAGGACCGGCTGCACATGGCCTACAACGCCTCCAAGGGCGCGGTGCGCATCATGACCAAGTCCGGCGCGGTCCAGTACGCCCGAGACGGCATCCGGGTGAACTCGGTGCACCCGGGCTTCATGCCCCCGATGCGGACCTCGAAGGTCTCGGCGGACCCGGCGTGGCGCCAGCCGTTCCTGGACACGGTGCCGATGAAGCGCGAGGGCCGGGTGGAGGAGGTCGCCCACGCGGTGCTGTTCCTCGCCTCCGACGAGGCCTCCTACATCACCGGCACCGAGCTGGTGGTCGACGGCGGCTTCCTCGCGGTGTGAGGCAGCGGCCATGAGCCCGTCCATCCGCGCGCTGCTGCGGGGGCCGCTGCCGGTCACCGCCCCCCTCGTCCTCAACCCGCTGATGGCCCGGATGGTGGAGGCGGCCGGCTTTCCGGCCGGCTACCTGGGCGGCGGCTCCACCGGCTACCAGAAGGTGGCGCTCGAGGCCAACCTCAACCTGACCGAGATGTGCCAGGCCGCGCTCGACATCGGGGCGGTGTCGTCCCTCCCGCTCATCCTCGACGGAGCGTGCGGCTACGGCGACCCGATGCACATGCGCCGCACCATCGGCATGAGCGAGGCGGCCGGCTTCGCGGGCATCGAGATCGAGGATCAGCTCGTGCCGAAGCGGGCGCACCACCACGTGGGGATCGAGCACATGATCCCGGCCGAGCTGATGGCGGCCAAGGTGGAGGCCGCGGTGGGGGCGCGCCGCAGCCCGGACTTCCTCATCATCGCGCGCACCAACGCCATGCGGGCGAGCACCCTGGACGACGCCCTGCGACGCGGGGAGATCTACCGGAAGGCGGGCGCCGACGTGCTGCTGCTCTCGATGGCCCACATCCCGGAGCAGCTTCGGGCGATCGCGGAGCGCCTCGGCGGACCGCTCATGTACCTCACCCGCCGCGGCGGGCTGGCCGGGCTCGGCATGACCCTCGCCGACCTAGGCGGGCTCGGCTACCGGATCGTGGCCGATCCCTCCACCCCGCTGCTCGCCGCGTACGAGGCGTGGAGGACGATCTACGCGGACCTGGGCGACGGCTTCGGGGCGGGCCGCCCGCGGCGCGACTGGGACCCGCTGGAGAAGAAGATGCTCGGCGTGATCGAGCTGGAAAAGCTCCTCGCCATCGAGCGCACCACGGTGGAAAAATAACGTATACTGGTTCCCTCGGTCGCAACGGCCGGGAGAAAAGGAACACCGTGCCCCGGACTCCCACGAAGTCGTACCAGTGCAGCGTCGTCTCCGAGACCGTCTCCATCTCGCTCCGCCGCCGTCAGTCACTGGGCGGCAACGGCAAGCTGTTCGTCCGCTGCAGCGAGCTCGAGTGCCAGCACATCGACACCAACGAGCCGCCCTGCCCGCTGACCCTGGCCCTCTTCGAGGCCGAGATCGCGGAGCGGATGGCCCAGCGCGCCGAGTAAGCCGGGCCCGGCCCCGCGGAAAGTTTTCCGTTTCCGCGGGGAGGGCGTGTATGCTGTAACCAACTTACCTGCATCTGCAGACCGCGTTTCCCGTCCGCTTCCGCATCGTGGGGCGCGTCAAGATCATCCGCGGAAGACTGGCCACGGGCCCAATTCCCTGCCCGCAAGAGGTTACCTGCTCCATGTCGTTTTCTGATTTCGGACTTCACCCCGACCTGCTCCGCGCCATCACGGCGCTGGGCTTCCAGGCGCCCACTCCCATCCAGCGCGACGCGATTCCGCCCGGGCTGGCCGGCCGCGACGTGCTCGCGTGCGCCATGACCGGCAGCGGCAAGACCGCCGCGTTCCTGCTGCCGATTCTGCAGCGCCTGTCCGCCCTGCCCCGCGGCACCACGCGCGCCCTCATCGTGGCGCCGACCCGCGAGCTGGCCGCGCAGATCGACGAGCACCGTCGCGAGCTCAGCCGCTTCACCCGGATCGACGGCGCGGCGGTGTTCGGCGGCGTCGGCATGGGCCCGCAGGAGCACGCCTTCCGGCAGACGGTCGCCATCCTGGTGGCGACCCCCGGGCGCCTGCTCGATCACACGCGGATGCCCTACGCGCGCCTGGACGGCCTCGAGGTCCTGGTCCTCGACGAGGCGGACCGGATGCTCGACATGGGCTTCCTGCCGGATATCAAGCGGATCCTGAAGCAGCTGCCCGCGCGCCGGCAGACCCTGCTCTTCTCCGCGACCATGCCGCCGCCGATCGCGGTCCTCGCGCGGGAGATCCTGCGCGACGCGGTGGCGCTTCAGATCGAGCGGGCGCCTGCACCCGCGGTGGGCGTCACCCACACCGTGTACCCGGTGCCCCAGGAGCTGAAGTCGGCCCTGTTCGTCGAGCTGCTCAAGCAGCCCGGTACCCGGAGCGTGCTCGCCTTCACCCGCACCAAGCACCGGGCCAACCGCCTCGCCGAGTACCTGGCGAAGCACGGGGTCAAGGCCGACCGCATCCACGGCAACCGCAGCCAGGCCCAGCGCACCGCCGCGCTGGCCGGGTTCAAGGACGGGCGCTTCCAGGTGCTGGTGGCGACCGACATCGCGGCGCGGGGTATCGACATCGATGCGCTGAGCCACGTGATCAACTTCGACGTGCCCGGCATGTCGGAGGATTACATCCACCGGGTGGGCCGCACCGCCCGGGCCGAGGCGGTGGGTGACGCCTTCACGCTGGTGTCGCCGGACGAGGAGGGCGATCTGAAGGGTATCGAGCGCGCGGTCGGCACTCGATTCTCGCGGGTGCGCCTCCCGGGCTTCGACTACACCAAGCGCCCGGCCGACAAGCTCGAGATCCCGCTGGCCGAGCGCATCGCGTCCATCCGCGCCCGCAAGGCGGAGGATCGCCAGCGCGCCCGCATCAACACCGAGCGCCGCGCCCAGCACGGCGTCCCCCACACCGCCCGCGCCGGGCGCTAGCTCCGGGATCCAGGTCTTACGTTACGACAGATGTCGTAACGTAAGACCTGACCCCAGCTTCGCTTCACCGCCGAGGGCGAGGCGGGCGAGTACGTCGCCGATCATCGGGCTCAGGGCGAAGCCGTGGCCGCTGAAGCCGGCGGCGATGACGAGGCCTTCGATGCCGGGGATCGGGCCGATCATCGGCAGGTCGTCCGGCGTGAAGGCCTCGAGGCCGGCCCAGCCCCGGGCGAGCGCGCGGTCGGCGAGCGGCGGATAGACCGCCCGCGCGGTCTCGAGGCTCGCCTTCACGCTCTCCTCCAGCAACTCGTAGCGATTGGCCGCGTGGTCGATCACCCGCGCGGGCCAGCCCCCACCGATCAGGTACGCGCCGTCGTCGAGCTGCTTCAGGCTCAGCTTGTGGTCGAAGGCCCCGAGCACTGGCGCGAGCCCCGCGGGCGCGGGCTCGGTGAGCAGCATCTGGAGCGGCCGCGTCTCGATCGGCAGGCGCACGCCGACTCCGCCGAGCAGGGCGGCGGTCCACGCTCCCGCGGCCACGATCGCCGCGTCACAGGCCAGGCGCCGTCCATCGTCGCGCTCGACCGCGGCCACGCGCCCACGCTCCAGAGCGAGCCCGCGCGCCCCCGCGCCTTCGTCTATCGATGCGCCGAGGCGCCGCGCGGCGGTCGCGAACGCGCGCACGGTCGCCATCGCGTCGGCCTGCCCGTCGATCGCGCAGTGCACCCCACCGCGGCAGGCCGGCGCGACGCCGGGCGCGAGCCCGCGCGCCGCGTCCGCGTCCACCCGCTCGACCGGGACGCCGTCGGCCCGCTGCTCGGCCACCCACGCCGGCGCGGCGCGCCACGCCGCGTCGTCGAGCGCGAGCCGCAGCCCGCCGCCGCGCCGGTAGCCGGTGGGCGCCTCCAGCTCGCGGTCGAGATCGGGCCAGCGGGCGAGGCTCGCCAGCGCCAGCGCGCGCTCGGCGGGATCGCGGCCCATCACCCGCACGCCGGCCGCGCTGGCTCCCGAGGCCGCCGCGCCCACGCCCGCGCGCTCGAGCACGGTGACCTCCGCGCCCGGGTCCGCGCGGCGGAGATGGAACGCCGCGCTCAGCCCCATCAGCCCGCCGCCCACGATGACGATCCGCCGCGCCATGACGCCGCAGTCTAGCACCGGGCGGTCTACCGGGGACTCGGCCGGAGGTGGTAGAGTCTCCGACACACCCATGCGCGGCCCCATCATCTACGAAGCCCCGCGACCCCCCGCCGCTCCCGGCGAGACCGTGGTCACCAGCACCTGCGGCCACAACTGCGGCGGGCGCTGCGTGGTCAACGCCCACGTGCGCGACGGGCGCATCGTGCGCATCAGCACCGATCCGCGCAAGTGGACGCCCGAGGTCGCGCCGCTCCACGCCTGCGTGCGCGGCTTCGGCCAGCTCGAGCGGTTGAATCACCCGGACCGCGTCGTCCACCCGCTGCGGCGGGTGGGCCCGCGCGGCGGGGGACGGTTCGAGCGCATCGGCTGGGACGAGGCCCTCGACGAGGTGGCCGGCCAGATGCGGCGCATCCGCGATGCGTACGGTCCCGCCGCGATCCTGGACTGCTCGCGCACCGGCAGCCTGTCGATGCTGCACAGCCGCTCCACCGTCAAGCGTCTGCTCTACATGTTCGGCGGCTGCACCGAGCTCTGGACCAACATCTCGGCGGAGGCGGAGGTCTACGCGGTCCGCCAGACCTACGGGGCCAAGGCCGACTACAAGAGCGCGGGCCGCGAGCCCACCGACTACGTCAACTCGCGCCTGATCCTCATGTGGGGCTGGAGCCCGGCCGACGGCACCTTCGGCACCGGCACGCTGCAGTACCTGAAGCTCGCCAAGAAGCGCGGGGTCAAGGTCATCTGCGTGGATCCGCGGCGCACCCGCACGAGCTGGGAGCTGGCCGACCAGCACGTGTTCATCCGTCCGTCGACCGACACCGCGGCGCTGCTCGCGATGGCCTACGTGATCGCGACCGAGGGCCTGCACGACCAGGCCTATCTGGACCGCCACGTCCTGGGCTTCGACGAGGCGCACCTGCCCGCGGGCGCGCCGGCCGGCGCGTCCTACCGCGCGTACCTGCTCGGCGAGACCGACGGGGTGCCGAAGTCTCCCGAGTGGGCCGCCGCCATCACCGGGGTGCCGGCCGAGACCCTGCACGCGCTCGCCGTCGAGTACGCGACGAGCAAGCCGGCCGCGCTCCAGACCGGCTACGCGCCGGGGCGCACGCTCCACGGGGAGCAGTTCCACCGCGCGGCCTACGCGCTCTGCGCGATGACCGGCAACGTGGGCATCCCGGGCGGCAACGCGGGCACCAGCAACGGGGCGACTGGCCGCGGCGGCATCCAGGGCCTGCCCACCGGCGAGAACCCGATGGGCCGGGGCGTGTCCTCACCGCTGCTCGCCGATCTGCTGGAGCGCGGCAAGGCGGGCGGCTACCCGGCCGACGTGAAGATGATCTACTCGTGCGCGGGCGATCTCTTCAACCAGCTCCCCAACGTGCGGCGGATCATCGCGGGCGTGGAGCGGCTCGACTTCGTGGTGGTCCAGGACCACTTCGTGACCCCGACCGCACGGTACGCCGACATCGTGCTGCCCGCGACGACGTTCTGGGAGCGCAACGACGTGCACACCCCATGGGCGGGCGCCGGCCACTACGCGATCTTCATGCAGCAGGCGATCGCCCCGGTGGGCGAGTGTCGCAACGACCTCGACATCTGCGCGGCGCTGGCCGACCGTCTCGGCATCGTGGGCTATAACGACAAGACGGAAGACGAGTGGCTGCGCGAGCTGACCCGGCACGCCATCGACGACTACGAGACGTTCCGGGCCAAGGGCCTGGCCCGCCTGCCTGCGCCGGACGACGCGGTGGCCTTCGCGCGCGAGATCCGCGAGCCGGAGCGCCACCCCTTCAGCACCCCGTCCGGCAAGATCGAAATCTACTCGATGGCCATCGCGGCCAACCCCGATCCCTACGGCCTCGGCGCGATCCCCGCGATCCCGACCTTCATCCCGGAGCCGGTCGACGCGCGCCACCCGCTGCGGCTCGTCACCCCGAAGTCGCGCGCCCGCACCCACTCCATCCACGACAACCAGGCGATCCTGTCTCGCGCCGATCGCGACGACGTGTGGCTGCACCCGGCCGACGCGGCGGCGCGCGGCATCGTGGACGGGCAGCGCGTGGCGGTCTTCAACGACCGCGGGCGCACCCTGATCCCGGCGCGGGTCACCGACCGGGTGGCCCCCGGCGTGGTGTCGATCAAGGAGGGCGCGTGGTTCGCCCTCGACGAGTCCGGCCAGGACACGCGCGGCTGCTCGAACCTCCTGACCCCCGACCTCTCCTCACCCGCCGGAGCCACGCCCTTCAACTCCTGCTTGGTGGAGATCGAACCCGTCCGCTAGCCTCGGCTCAGCGCGCCGGAATTAGGGTCAGCCGGACCCGCGTGGTCCAGTCGCGCACCACCCGCACGTACACGATGGTGGGCTCGTAGCCGGGAGCCTGGAAGGTCAGGGTGTGAAAGCCGGGGCGGGCGTCGACCACTGATGCTTGCAGATCGTTGGCCACGCCCACCAGCACCCCGTCGAGGCCCACCTCGGCATTCGAGGGCAGCGCATTGATGTAGAGCGCTCCGCCCGGACTGAACCCAGCGTAGCCGTACTCCGAGTGGGAAGAATACATATCGCCGGCGTACGCGGCGGGGGCGAGCCCGGCCACGGCGGCCACGACGAGCAGCGCCAAAAGAAGCGGAACCGATTTCACGGACGTTCTCCTCTTTCGAGATGCCTCACCCGTCGACCACGCAGCGGAAGGTCGCGAAGACGTACGGGTAGTGGGCCTGGAACCAGTTGCGGAAGCTCGGGCGCACGAGGTCGTCGGCGGTCGCCCAGGAGCCGCCCTTCAGGACGTAGTGCTTGCCGTCGAAGAAGTCGGCCGAGTAGCCGGCGTAGCCCGGGATGTAGGTGGTGAAGCCGGGCAGCCCGCCGAACACGGTGTTGGTCCACTGCCAGCCGTCGCCGATCAGATCCTGCACGCCCCACGCGCTCACGCCTTCGGGATGCGTGCCCACCGGCGTCGGCGCCCAGTGGCGATAGCCGAAGTTCCCGTGGCGCTCGGTGGGCGGCGTGTCGCCCCACGGCCAGCGGCGCGAGCCGCCGTCGGGCCGGCCGAACGCGGCGCGCTGGAGCTCGGCCTCGGTGGGCAGCCGCTCACCGCGCCACCGCGCGAAAGCCCGCGCCTCCGCGAGGCTCACGTAGACCGGCCAGTCCGCCACCGCGTCGAGCGGCACGATCTCGAAGAGGGTCCGGTACGTCCAGCGTCCGTCCGTGAGCTCCCACACCACTGGGTGCTCGATGGCGGCGTGGCCCAGCCACACCCGGTCCTCGTCGCTCCACAGCTCGGGGCGGCGATAGCCGCCGTCCTCCACGAAGGCGAGGAACTGCGCGTTGGTCACCGGGGTCCCGTCGATGCGGAAGGCGGGGACCGGGACCTCGAGCGCGGAGAACTCGTTGTCCCAGCCGAAGGGCACCTCGTCGAAGCGAGCGCCCAGCGTGGCGGGTCCGGCCGGGATCGCGATCCGGTCGGCGGGACGGCCGGGGCCGAGCACGAGAGGCGGCACCCAGCTCGGCCGGACCTTCTGCTCGAGCGGCAGCCGCTGCATCATGTAGAGCAGCGTCTCCTGGTGCATCAGCTCGTGCTCCGCGATCATCGCGAAGACGCGCCCCTCGCGCGCCATCAGGTGCGTGGCCGCGCGATCGGCCACCGCGGCGCCCGCGTCGAGCAGCGCGGCGCGAACCCGGTCGCGGTAGGCGAGCACCTCCGGGACCGCGGGCCAGGTGGCCGGCACGTCCGGATGGTCGTGACAGTGGGTCGGGTCGTCCACATCGGGATCGATCCCCCGCGAGAACAGCTCGTCGAAGCCCGGGTTGAACGCGGGCCGGCCGAGCAGCTCCCCGCCCACGTGGTTCCAGGCGAAGGCGGGCAAGTGTCCGAGATAGAAGATGAACGGATGCCGGAGCGCGATCGGCTGGGCCAGCCAGGAGCCCGGCGCGAGGATCTCGAAGATCCGGTCCGTGCGGGTCCACGCCTCGGTCAGCCGGTCCGTCAGGGTCTCGACCATTGGCTCCCCTCCCCCCAGAGGATTCTTACAACCGCTTGCATAGTGCCTGAGTGGCGGCTAGCTTGCAGCAGGAGCGTGCCATGCGCTATCTGATCGACGTGCACACGGACGAGCGGGCCCGGCAGCAGCGCCTCGAGGAGGACGTCCGGCGCGGGTTGACCTCGCGCCCGAAGTCCCTGCCCCCGAAGTACTTTTACGACCGGGCGGGCTCGCTGCTCTTCGAGCGCATCACCGAGCTGCCGGAATACTATCCGACCCGCACCGAGGCGGCGCTGCTGGAGGAAATTCTGCCCGGGCTGATCGAGGATTTTCTTCCCGACGACATCGTCGAGGTCGGCGCCGGCTCGTCCGAGAAGACGCGCCGGGTGCTCGACGCGGTGACCGCGGGCGGGCGGCCGGTCCGCTACGTGCCCCTCGACGTCGACCGCGTGACCCTCGAGGCCAGCGCGGAGCGGCTCCTGGGCGAGTATCCCAGCCTGCGCGTGCACGCGGTGGTGGGCGACTTCGAGCGCGATCTCACCCACGTGCCGCCGCCGGCCGGCCGGCGCCTGGCGATGTTCCTGGGAAGCACCATCGGAAATCTCGATGAGCCGGCGCAGCGGCGCCTGCTGGCGGATCTGAAGACGCTCCTGCCCGACCCGCGCGATCGTCTGCTCCTGGGCGTGGACCTGGTGAAGGACGTCAAGATCCTGGAGGCGGCCTACGACGACTCGGCGGGGGTGACGCGCGATTTCAATCTCAACATCCTGCGGGTGATCAACCGCGGGGTGGACGGCGACTTCGATCCCGACGCCTTCCGGCACCGCGCCTTCTACAACGACGCGGCGTCGCGCATCGAGATGCACCTGGTGGCGGAGTCGGCCCAGACGGTGCGCCTGCGGCGCCTCGGCCTCACCGTTCGCTTCGCACCCGGCGAGGGCATCTGGACCGAGAGCTCGTACAAGTTCAGCCGCGCCGGGGTCGAGGCGCTGCTCGGCGACGCGGGCCTGCGGCTCGCCCGCTGGCACGTGGATCCCGCCAATTACTTCGCGCTCGCCCTGATCCAGCCCGCCTGATGGCGGTGGACGGCGGCGCGTACGCGCCGCCGACGCCGCTCCACCTCTACGTCCACGACGACCTGAGCGACGAGGTTGCGGCCGCCGCGGGCGAGGGCTCGGTCGCGGCCGGCCTCGCGCGGGAGCTGCTCACCCTCCTCGCGGCCGACCGGGAGCGGGTGCGCGTCCTCACCCTCGCCGAGCAGGTCGAGCGTGTCGCGGCCCAGGGCCCGCACGCGCCGTTCGAGCTGACCCTCGGGATCGGTCGCGCGGGAGAGCGGGTGGCGCAGGCGCTCCACGCGCGCACCGGCTGGTTCCCGCGCGTGCGCCGCGTAGGGCTCACCCGCGAGGAGGACGGGGCGGGCGGCTATCGCCTGGTCAGCACCGAGGGGGCAAGCCTGGCGGCCCAGCTCGAGGCGACGCGCAATTGCGCGTCGCTGGCGGTGGTGGACGACACCGTCTTCTCGGGCCTCACCATGAGCGGCCTCATGGAAGCGCTCGACGCCGAGGCGCGCGCGCGCACCCGCGCGTTCTGTCTGCGCGGAGTGGCCGTGTCGGTCACGAGGGTCGCCGCGCTCTGCCCGATCACGGTCGGCGTCGCCGCGCCCGGCCGGCTGCTCGACGAGGTGAGCTTCATCAACGCGAGCGGGCTCGTCCGACGCGTGGCGATCCGCCGGCCGGACCGGCCCCCGCTCGCCTTCTTCGACCGCCCGGAGTGGATCCGCGCGTGGTTCCCGACGCGCCACGCCGACGTCCTCGCGCTCTGCCGGCGCCTCAACGCCCTACTCGAGCCGGCCGAGCCCCTCACGAGCGCAGCCCCCGCGGGATCACCGCGCGATCCAGCAGCTCGAACAGCGCGTGGAAGGCGAGCGCCATGACCGCGGCGGGCGCCGCGCCGGCGAGGATGGTGGCGGTGTCGTCGAGGGCGAGGCCCCGCACGATCAGGGTGCCGTAGCCGCCCCCGCCGATGAACGCGGCCAGGGTGGCGGTGCCCACCGTGGTCACCGCCGCGGTCTTGATCCCGGCCATGATCGCGATCGCGGAGAGCGGCAGCTCGACGCGCAGCAGCCGGCGCAGGCGGCCGAGACGCAACACCCAGGCGATCTCGAGCAGCGTCGGCTCGATCGCCATCATCCCCGCGTAGGTGTTGCGCGCGATCGGCAACAGCGCGTAGACCGAGAGGGCGATCAGGGCCGGGCCCTTGCCGATGCCGAAGAGCGGGATCATGAACATCAGCAGCGCGAGCGCGGGGACGGTCTGCAGCATCGCGATCACCGACAGCTCCACCTGCCCGGCGCGCCGGTAGCGCGCGGCGATCACGCCCATGGGGATGCCGAGCACCACCGCCGCGCCCACCGAGATCAGCACCAGCAACAGGTGGTCGGCGGTCAGCGCGGCCAGCTCGCCGAGCAGCGCGCGCCCGCGCCCGCTCCCGGCCTCCGGGGTGCCGCCGCCGAGGAACGCGGCGGCCACCTCGGGCACCGACCGGCCGTCCAGATCGGCCATCGCGTTGAGCCGCGCCATGCGGGCCGCGTCGAGGCGGCCCTCGAGGGCCTCCCGCAGCCGCGCCCACGTGCGGGGAAAGCGCTCGGTCATCTCGCGGCGCGCGAGGAGCACCGCCGAGTAGTCGGGGAAGAAACGCCGGTCGTCCTCGAGCAGGCGCAGGCGCAGCCGCTCGAGCTGGCCGTCGGTGGAGAAGACGTCCATGAGGTCCACCTGGCCGCTCGCGATCGCGCGGTAGGTCACCGCGTGCTCCATCACCTCCACCCGGGCGAGCCCGAGCCCGTAGCGCGCGCGCAGGCCCGGCCAGCCGTCGTCCCGCTCGAGGAAGCCGGAGCTGAAGGCGGCCCGGAGCTCCGGGTGCCGCGCGAGATCGCCGACGGTGCGGAGCCCGAGGCGCTCGGCCTGCTCGGCCCGGATCGCGAGCGCGTAGGTGTTGGCGAACCCGAGCGAGGCGCTGATCGTGAGCCCTCCCGCCGCGAGGCGCGCCCGGAGGGCCTCGACGGTCTGGAGGGCCGGGTCCTTCAGGATGACGCGGGCGAGGGTGCCGGTGTACTCGGGATAGACGTCGATGGCGCCGGACTCGAGCGCCCGCTGGGTGAGCCCGGTGCCGCCCAGGCCCACGCGCCGCTCCGCGCGCGCCTCGCCCACCTGCTCGATCACCTGGGCGATGACCTCGGCGAGGATGTAGCTCTCGGTGAACGACTTCGAGCCCACGCGAATGACCCCGTCCGCCGCCGTGGCCGGGACGGCGAACGGCAGCGCCGCGATCAGAGCCAGCGCCGCCGTCAGAGAGGGGCGCATCGTCAGCTTCCCGGGGCCCGGGGCACCGCCAGCGTCTGCGCGGTGAGGAACTGGCGCACGAACGGGACCGCCGGCCGCTCCACGAGGTCCGCGAAGGTCCCCTGCTGCACCACGCGGCCCGCGGTCATCAGGGTGATGGTCCGGCCGAGCCGCGCCGCCTCGCGAATGTCGTGGGTGACCAGCACCACCGTCTTGGCGAGCGCGGCGAAGAGCGTGCCGAGCTGGTCCTGCAGCTCGGCGCGCACGATCGGATCCAGCGCGCCGAGCGGCTCGTCGAGCAGGAGCACCGGCGGATCGAGCATCAGCGCCCGCATCAGGCCCACCCGCTGGCGCTGGCCTCCGCTCAGCTCGCGGGGATAACGCCCGAGGGTGGCCGCGTCGAGCCCCGCCATCCCGGCCAGCTCCGCGACCCGCGCGTCGACGCGCGCGCGCGGCCAGCCCTGCGCGCTCGCGGCGAGGGTCACGTTGTCAACCGAGGTGAGATGAGGATAGAGCCCGCCGTCCTGCACCACGTAGCCCATGCGGGCGACCAGCCGGTCGCGGCTGCCCGCGTCGACCACCACCCCGTCGACGACCACCGTGCCTTCGTCGGGCGCGGCCAGGCCCAGGATGAGGCGGAGCACGGTGGACTTGCCCGACCCGCTCGAGCCCAGGAGGACGTGGGTGGCCCCCGGCGGCACGTCGAGGGAGACGGAGTCGAGCGCCACGGTGGCCCCGAAGCGCTTGGTGACGTCGCGGAGGGCGATCACCCCCGCATTCTACCCGCCTCCGCGCGAAAGCTTGACAAGCGCCGCTTCCGTGGGCACAATGCCCGCCACATGAAGGTGGTCGATTTCCCGAACGAGAACCTGCTACTGACGTAGGCGCGCGCCTCGCGGCGCGCGCCCAAAGCCTCTTCGCTGTCTCGGAGAGGCTTTTTTATTTCCCCTCACAGGAGGCTTTTCATGGCTCGCAAGGCAGGCCCGCCGGCCCAGATGCCGTTCCAGCACTATCGCCCGTTCACGCCGATCCCGCTGCCGGACCGGACGTGGCCGTCGAAGGTGATCACCCGCGCCCCCCGCTGGTGCAGCGTGGACCTGCGGGACGGCAACCAGGCCCTGATCGATCCCATGGATCCCGCCCGCAAGCGGCGCATGTTCGATCTCCTGGTGAAGTGCGGCTTCAAGGAGATCGAGGTGGGCTTCCCGGCCGCCTCCCAGCCCGACTTCGACTTCGTCCGGCAGCTCATCGAGGAGGACCTGATCCCGGACGACGTGATGATCCAGGTCCTCACCCAGGCGCGGCCCGAGCAGATCGAGCGCACCTACGAGTCGCTGCGGGGGGCCCCGCGCGCGCTGGTGCACCTCTACAACTCGACCTCCACCCTGCAGCGCCGCGTGGTCTTCGGCCTCGACCGCGCCGGCATCGTCGACATCGCGGTGCGGGCCGCGCGGCTCTGCCGCGAGCTGACCGGAACCATCCCGGAGTGCGACGTCCACTACCAGTACTCCCCGGAGAGCTTCACCGGCACCGAGCTCGACTTCGCGGTGGAGATCTGCGAGCGCGTGATGGACGTGTGGGAGCCGACCCCGGCCCGGAAGGTGATCCTGAACCTGCCCGCCACCGTGGAGATGGCCACCCCCAACGTCTACGCGGACCAGATCGAGTGGTTCCTCCGCCACGTGAGCCGGCGGGACTCGCTGGTGCTGTCGCTCCACCCGCACAACGACCGCGGCACCGCGGTGGCCGCCACCGAGCTGGCGGTCCAGGCGGGCGCCGACCGGGTGGAGGGCACGCTCTTCGGCAACGGCGAGCGCACCGGCAACGTCGACGTGGTCACCCTCGCGCTGAACCTGTTCAGCCAGGGGGTCGATCCCATGCTCGACTTTTCCGACATCGACGCGGCCCGGCGCATCACCGAGCACTGCAACCGGCTGCCGGTGCACCCGCGGCATCCCTACGTGGGCGACCTGGTCTACACCGCGTTCTCCGGCTCGCACCAGGACGCGATCAAGAAGGGCTTCGAGGCCCTCGGCAAGGACTACGACGTCTGGGAGGTCCCGTACCTGCCCATCGACCCCCACCACGTGGGCCGGAGCTACGAGGCGGTGATCCGGGTCAACAGCCAGTCCGGCAAGGGCGGGGTCGCCTACATCATGAAGTTCGAGCACGGCCTCGACCTGCCGCGGCGGCTGCAGATCGAGTTCTCGTCGGTCATCCAGAAGATGGTCGAGCAGAGCGGCACCGAGATCACCGCGGACCAGATCTGGGCCGCGTTCGAGCGGACCTACCTCACCCGCGAGGAGCCGCTCGCCCTGGCTCACCACCCCACCGTGATGACCGCGGGAGAGTCCGGCGAGACCACCATCGAGGCGCCGCTACGGGTCTCGGGCACGGAGCGCCTCGCCAAGGGCGTGGGCAACGGCCCCATCGCGGCCTTCGTGGACGCGGTCCGGCGGGACGCGGGCATCCCGGTGGCGGTGCTCGACTATCACGAGCACGCGATCGGCGGGGGCGCGGACGCCTCCGCGGTGGCCTACGTCGAGGTCAGGGTGGGCGACGGGCGCCCGCGGTGGGGCGTGGGGATCCACGGCAACATCGTCACCGCCTCGCTCCGCGCGGTGGTCAGCGCGGTCAACCGCGAGGCGGTGACGGGTATGTGAGCGCTTAGCGCCAGCCGCCGCCGCCGCTGCTGCGACCTCCGCCGAAGCCGCCGCCACCGCCACGGGGCTTGTCGCCCTTGGGCTTGGCGACCTCAACCTTCAACGAGCGGCCGTCGAGGGCGCGGTCGTTGAGCTGGGTGACCGCCTGCTGGGCTTCCTCGGCGCTGGACATCTCGACGAAGCCGAAGCCGCGCGACTGGCCGGAGAACTGGTCGGTCACGATGCTGGCCGAGACCACGGTGCCGGACTGGGCGAAGTGCGCGCGCAGGCCCTCGCTGGTGGTGCTGAACGCGATGCCGCCGACATAGAGCTTCTGGGACATGGTTGCCCCTCCTGAACGTGCTTCCGCCCTGTTTGAGCGTCTCGGATGCGCGGAAGGGCTCGAAACGCCGCCTGACGAGGGGGACTCGAAGGTGAGCCGGTACCTGTACCAGACGCCAGCCAGTATACAGGTCGGGGCACGCCCGCGGCAGGGTATTCGCCCCCTTGCGTGGTAGGCTACCGCCGAGCACCGATGCCATGAGACTGCGGATTCTCGGAATCGTGCTGGCGGGCGGGAAGGGCACCCGGCTCTATCCCCTGACCAAGGAGCGCGCGAAGCCCGCGGTGCCCTTCGGGGGCAAGTACCGCATCATCGACTTCGTCCTCAGCAACCTGATCAACTCCGGGATCCACTCGATCTATGTCCTCACCCAGTTCAAGAGCCAGTCCCTCCTCCAGCACCTGGCGGACGGCTGGCAGTTCGGCGGCCTGCTCAAGGACCACTTCATCATCCCGGTGCCGGCGCAGATGCGGTCCGCGGGCGAGATGTGGTACCGGGGCACCGCGGACGCGATCTACCAGAACGCCAACCTGATCGAGCAGTCCGATCCGCCCCTGGTGGCGATCTTCAGCGCCGACCACATCTACCGGATGAACATCTCGAGCATGATCGCGTTCCACGAGCAGAAGCGCGCCGAGATCACGGTGGCCGCGATCCCGGTGGAGCGCCGCTTCGCGTCCGAGTTCGGGGTGATCGAGACCGCGCGCGACGGCCACATCATCGGCTTCCACGAGAAGCGCGCCGACGCGCCCACCATGCCGGGGGACCCCGACCGGGTCTACGCCTCGATGGGCAACTACGTCTTCTCGACCCGGACCCTGCTGCGCGAGCTGCACGCGGACGCGGCCCGCGAGGGCAGCAGCCACGACTTCGGGCGCGACGTGCTGCCGCGGCTGGTGGACCGTCTCGACATGTTCGCCTACGACTTCCAGACCAACGAGATCCCGGGGGAGGCGGTGAACGCCCCCGCCTACTGGCGCGACGTGGGGACCCTCGACGCCTACTACGAGGCCCACATGGACCTCCGAGCGGTGAGCCCCGCGCTCAACCTGTACAACCGGGAGTGGCCGCTCCGGACCGCGAGCTACGCGGATCCGCCCGCCAAGTTCACCTTCGACGACGACGGCCGCCGCGGCCAGGCCATCGACTCGGTGGTCTCGGGGGGCTGCATCCTGTCCGGCGGCATGGTCCGCAACTCGGTGCTCGGCCGGCACGTGCGGGTGCACACCGGCGCGATCGTCGAGGACTCGGTGATCCTCGACAACTGCGACATCGGCCGCCGGGCCCGGATCCGCCGCGCCATCCTCGACAAGAACGTGCGGATCGCGGAGGAGACGACGGTCGGCTACGACCTCGAGGAGGACAAGCGGCGCCACCACGTGACCGAGTCGGGCATCGTGGTGGTCGAGGGCCTCCGCTCCTCGGTGGAGATCTCCGCGATCGTGGTGTGAGCCGCCACCCTCAGTAGCCTTTCTGCTTGTCGATCAGGGCGAGCAGGGGGCGCCCCTCCCGCATCCGTCGCAGGTTCTCGCGGAACGTCGCGATCACCCGTCCCGACCGGCGGGGCGAGCCCCCCGCGGTGTGCGGGGTGACGATGGCCCGCGGGTGCGTCCAGAGCGGGTGGCCCTTCGGGAGCGGCTCCGGGTCGGTGACGTCGAGCCCGACGCCCCAGATGAGCCCTTCGGTGAGCGCGCCGAGCACGTCCTCGCCCCGCACGATCTCCCCGCGCGTGACGTTGATCAGGATCGCGGTGCGCTTCATCTGGAGGAAGCGCTCGCGGGTGAAGAGATGGTGGGTGGCCTTGGTGAGCGGCAGGCCGATCACCACCACGTCGGAGGCCGCCAGGAGATCCGCGAGCCGGTCCGCGGGCCAGATCGCCTCGACTCCCGGCTCGGGATCGACGCGTTCGACGTCCACCCCGAGCACCCGCATTCCGAAGCCCACCGCGCGGCGGGCCACCGCGCGGCCGGTGCCCCCGAAGCCCACGATACCCATGGTCTGCTCGTACAGCTCGCGCTGGTGCACGCGGATCGGCTCGCGCAGGTCGTAGTCGGGGGTGCGGATCGCGGTGTGGAGCCCGCGGGTCAGCGCGAGCAGCAGCGCGAAGGCGTGCTCGGCCAGGTGAATGCCCACCTCGCCCTTCTCGCTGGCGAGCGGCACGTCGCTGTTGATCAGCTCCGGGGTGAGGATGCTGTCCACCCCCGCCCCGATCGAGTGGTAGTAGACGAGCCGGGTCGCGAGCGAGAACAACTCGGGGTGCGCGCGGCCGAAGATGACGTCGGTGTCGGGCAGCTCGCGGCGCTGGCTCGCCTTGTCCTTCGCTTCCACGATGCGCGCGCCGGGTCCGGCCGCCTCGAGGATGCCGGCGCGGTCGGCCTCGCTGAGGCCGGAGACGATGAGGTTCGGCGCGAAGAGGATCTTCACGGCTGCGGGTCCTGCAGCTCGGGGATCACCCACTTGGGGGCGCGGCCGGCGGCCACCCGCTGGATGTTGTCGAAGCCGTTGCGGAACCGCGCGGTCCAGTTCTCCCAGGTGGGCCCCGCCGAGTGCGGGGTCAGGGTCACGTTGGGCAGCGAGAAGAGCGGGTGGTTGGTGGCGGGCGGCTCCTCGACCAGTACGTCGAGCCCCGCCCCCGCGACCTGGCCGCTCTTGAGCGCGGCGTGGAGCGCGGCCTCGTCCACCACCGGGCCCCGGCAGGTGTTGATCAGGATCGCGCCCGGCTTCATCTGGGCGAACTCGCGCGCCCCCAGCAGGTGGCGGGTGGAGTCGTCGAGCGGCACGTGCAGGCTCACCACGTCGGAGGTGCGCAGCAGCTCGGGGAGCAGCACGAAGCGGACCCCGAGGGCGTCCTCCTCGGCCTCGGTGAGACGGGCGATGTCGTAGTACTGCACCACCATGTCGAACGCGGCCGCGCGCCGCGCCACCTTCTTGCCGATGTTGCCGAGTCCCACGATGCCGAGGGTCTTGCGCGACAGCTCATAGACCCTCTGGTCGTCGAAGCCGCCGACCCGCCACTTGCCGGCCACCACGTCGTTGTGAAAGCGGACCACCCGCTTGAGCACGGCCAGGATCAGCATGATGGTGTGCTCGGCCACCGCGATCGCATTGGCCCCGCCGTTGTTGGACACCGGCACCTTCGCCTTGCGCGCGGCCTCGATGTCCACCCGGTCGTAGCCCGCGGAGAGCAGCTGCACCAGCTTCATGTTCGGGGCGGAGCGGAAGAACTCGCCGCCCATCTGGCGCGCCAGGCCCAGGTAGTACTCGGCCTGGGCCGCCGCCGCGTAGAACTCGGGGGTGCCGATGTCGGCGATGAGCAGCTCGAAGCCCGCGGGGGTGAGCGAGCGGGCGATCTCGAGCACCGCGTCGGACTGCTTGGGCGCGAACAGGATCTTGGTGGCCATGGCTATTGCTCCGCGAGAGGGATGGTGGCGGTGAGGCACGGCTGGCTGCCGTGCACGCGGGTGGTGTGGCCCTTGCCGGTGACGTCCTCGACCAGGCGGGCGTCGCCCGGACCGAACAGGTGCTTCGAGCCGTCGCCCAGCCCGATCTCGAGCTGGCCCGAGAGGATGATCACGAACTGGCGCCGGGGCGCGGGATGCCAGTCGATGAAGTTGCCGACCGGGCTCTCGCGGAACGCGATCTGGGTGGTCGCGAGCCCCTTGGTCCAGGCCGGCGTGCGGGCGAGATCGATCGGTTCGACGTGGGACTGGCCGTCGCTGCCGGTGTAGAGCCGGAATGTCTTCATGATGGCCTCTCTCGGTGCCGCCTCGTGGAATGGGCGCGCGGATTATATCATCCGGTGCGCGGCGCGCGAGGCCCTATGGATTCAACAAGTTTGCGAAGAGATCTCCTTCACGTAGCTCATGCGCAGATTATGGGAGCAGATTGTTGTCGGTGCTTAGAGGGTGGGCGAGTGCAGTCTAGGCTGGGACTTCTCGGCTCCAGCCGCACGAGCACACGACGAGCCAAGTAGGTCGCAGCTCAGCCACTGCGACCGGCTGCACTTGGCCGATAGGCGAAGAGTGCATGACACGTCTTGCACTCCCACATCTGGGGTGGGGAGGGATAGTTCTGTGCGGCTGCGCTTCCGCGAATAGCAATGTCGTCGCTCGCGCAACCAGGACACCTTGGACCGTTGTCATTCATGGCTTCATCTCTCCTGCTCAAGGTTCGCGTAAGTACCCGCCCCATTCCTCACTGCGCCGGAACCCGCGGACACCGTACCAGATCGACCAGCTCATGAGCGCGACGGTCAAGGGCACTCCGGTGGTGAGGTTGATCAACACATAGACGTCGACACTGGTCCGCATGAGCATCCACAGACGGATAGCGCTCCGTAGCAGAAAATATGCTGCCCAGACGAGGGAGATTCTTGCGAAGACACGCCGAAAAGTGACCGAGCCCCTAACAGAGGGCGGAAATGGATACGTTTCTGCAGCCAAGATCCCGGCCAGAGGTCGGCCGACTATGACGGAGACGAAGAAGGCGAGGCCGTACGCGCCATTAGCGATCAAGGGCGGGGCAAAGTATCCGATGGCGCTGCCCGATGCGAAGGCGCCCAAAGCCTGGACCAATGCAATGCCAAGCCCAAAGAAGGCAGAGAGCCCTGCCCGAGCGTGCCGGCGCTCCCATGCAAAGGAGCCGAGCGCGACCAGGGTGGCCGCGACTGTTCCGGTACCCATCCCGACTATCTTCCACCCAAGGTAGAACACCACCACCGGGCCGAACGCGTCCCGCGCAAACCGCGGCCCGGTTCCGAGCATGAGCGCCCACACTGAGACGGGGCGGCGCCCGGAACCTCGGCTTGACGCTTCACCTGTAGTCATTTCAACCTGGGCGCATCAGGCGGCTTGATGACCGCGGCCCCGACTCGCCTCTCAGACGCGGCGACGATCCGGGCGCTCAAAGTGAGAACCTGCTGAATCAGATCTCCCCCGCTTACTCTTCGTAAACTCTCCGCTTTACTCACTTCGAATAGGTTTATATCATCGGCCCCGACGTTGGCCCGGGAGGGCGGCTCCATGCGACGGCTCGTCGGTGTGCTCGTCGTGATCGCGTTCCTGCTGTGCCTGGCTCCGGCCGGGATGGCGCAGTCGGCTGCCCCCGCGCCGGCCGGTCAGATGACGTGGGCGGTGCACTTCACGCTGGCCCCGCGCTGGCTCGATCCCGCCGAGAGTGAGGGCTCGATCACCCCGTTCCTCACCCTCTACGCGGTCCACGACGCGCTCCTCAAGCCGATGCCGACGGGCCCGAGCGCGCCGAGCCTCGCCGAGTCCTGGACCGTCTCCCCCAACGGCCTGGTCTACGACTTCACGCTACGCGCCAACGCGCGCTTCCACAACGGGGAGCGAGTGACCGCGGAGGACGTGAAGTTCTCCTTCGCGCGCTACCACGGCGCGAACGCGGCGCTGCTGAAGGAGCACGTGCAGGAGGTCCGGGTGCTCGACGCCCGGCGCGTGCAGTTCCAGCTGAAGGAGCCGTGGGCGGACTTCATCACGTTCTACGGAACCACCGCGACCTCCGCCGGCTGGATCGTGCCGAAGAAGTACGTCGAGCAGGTGGGCGACGAGGGCTTCAAGAAGGCGCCGATCGGCGCGGGGCCGTACCGGGTAGTGACCTTCCAGCCGGGCGTGGAGCTTCAGCTCGAGGCCTTCGACGGCTACTGGCGGAAAGTCCCGGCGGTGAAGAAGCTGATCTTCCGCAGCCTGCCCGACGAGACCACCCGCGCCGCTGCGCTGAAGCGAGGCGACGTGGACGTGGCCTACTTCCTGAACGGCCCCATCGCGGAGGATGTGCGGCGCACGCCCGGCCTGCGCCTCATGGCGGTGCGCAGCAACACCATCTTCTTCCTCGACTTCCGCGGCCAGTGGGACCCGGCGTCGCCCTGGCACGACCAGCGGGTGCGCACCGCCGCGAGCGTCGCCATCGATCGGCGCGCGCTCAACGACGCCGAGCAGCTCGGCTTCGCGGGCCTCACCGGCAACGTGGTGCCGCGCGCGCTGGAGTTCGCGCTCGCGATCGAGCCCGATCCCTACGATCCGGCGCGGGCCAAGCGGCTGCTCGCGGAGGCCGGCTTCCCCCGCGGCGTCGACGCGGGCGACTTCACGATCGCCCCGCCCTACGATGGCGCGGGCGAGGCCATCGCCAACTACCTGGCCGCGGTCGGCATCCGGGTGAAGATCCACACCATGGAGCGCGCCGCCTTCTTCTCCGCGTGGCCGCAAGGCAAGCTCAAGGGACTGGTGTTCGGCGGGCTCGGGCCGGCCGGCAACGCGGCCACCCGGCTGGCCATCGTGGCGGTCAAGGGCGGCCCCTACACCGCGGGCGTGCTGCCGGAGGTGCAGGACCTCTTCGAGCGCCAGGCGCGCGAGCGCGACCGCAAGAAGCGCGAGGAGGTGCTCCACCAGATCCAACGCATCCTGTTCGAGAAGAAGATCTTCGCGCCCATCTGGGAGAACGGCTTCATCCGCGGCGTGGGCCCGCGAGTGGAGGAGCCCGCGCTTACCTTGATTCCGTCCTTCCCCTACTCGGCCCCTTACGAAGACGTCCGGCTCAAGCCCTGAGGAGACCCGCCATGCGCTACGAGATGATCTCCGCCGACTGCCACCTGGACCTCTGCTGGCTGCCCCAGGACCTCTTCACCGCCAACGCGGCGCCCGCGCTGCGCGACCGCATGCCCCACGTGATCGACAGCCCGAAGGGTCCCACGTGGATCACCAAGAAGGGCGCGAGCCTCGGATTCTTCTGCGGCATGGGCTCGGCGGGCCGCGAGTACGTGCCGGGGCGCATCCACCGGGCGGACCGCATGGCGGAGACCGGCCTCTACTCGGACGGCAAGAAGGGGATCCGGCGGCTGACCGATCCCGAGCTGCGCCTGAAGGACCAGGATCGCGACGGGGTGCAGGCCGAGGTCCTCTACGGCATCCTCGGCGCGACCGGCCGCATGAACGATCCGGAGGCGGTCGTCGAGGTGATCCGCGTCTACAACGAGTGGCTCGCCGATTTCTGCTCGACGCACCCCGAGCGCTTCGCCGGGCTCGCCTCGATCCCGAACGCGCCGATCGACGCGGCCATCGCCGAGGTCGAGCGGGTGGCCAAGCGCGGCGCGGTGCGCGGGCTCGACATCGCGAACTCTCCGGACCTGACCCCACTCTGGGATCCTTACTGGAACCCGCTGTGGGAAGTCATCCAGACCAGCGGGCTGCCGCTGCACTTCCACACCATCGGCAGCCGCCTGCCCGACAACCTCCAGAAGCTCGTCTTCGTCGGCTCGGATCCCTCGCGCGCGCCCGCGGACATGTCGGCGGAGGACCGGCGTGCCTCCCGGATCGCCTTCGCCACCCACATCACCGGCTTCCAGATCAACATGGCCAACATCCTGATGGCGATGATCTACGGCGGCGTGCTCGAGCGCTTCCCGCGCCTGCGCGTGGTCCTGGGCGAGGCCGGCATCGGCTGGATCCCCTACATCCTCTGGCGCATGGACAGCGAGTGGGAGGACCAGTTCAAGGATCTCTCGCTCACCATGCCACCGAGCGAGTACTGGAAGCGCCAGGTGTGGGCGACGTACCAGACGGACCCGGTGGGCGTGAAGCTCCTCGACGAGCTCGGCGTGGACAAGGTGATGTGGGGGTCGGACTTCCCGCATCCCGACGGGGTGTGGCCGGACTCTCGCGAATACATCGCCCGCGAGCTGGGGCACCTCCCGGCGGACGTTCGGCGGAAGATCGTGTGCGAGAACGCGGCGCGGCTCTACAACTTCGCCTAGCGTCGTCTTCCGGGTAGGCGGGCGAGCGGGAGGGGAGGGGGGAGGGGCCGCTGACCACGGCCGTCTCGGCCTCCCGCTTGACCGTCAGGATTTCCCAACCTGGGCGGTTTTCGGCGTCGCGACGCATAGCTGGAACGGGTCAGTCTGCCCCTTCCCCCGCCCCTCCCGCTCGCCCGCCTACCCTCCCGCCCGGTTGTTTCGAAACCTTCCAGCATCCAGCATTCGAACCAATCAAACGCCACAGAGGCGCCGAAAGGTTTTGGCTGGAGTGGATTCTCTGGGGCTCCGCGAGGCGGCGGGGTGGGCGGGGGGAGGTGGGGGGCAGGGGGGCAGACTGACCCGTTCCGGCTATGCGTCGCGACGCCTGAAGCCACCCGGGTTGGGAAATCCTGGCGCTAAGGCGGGAGGCCGCAGAGGGCCGTGGTCAGCGGCCCCCCTGCCCCCACCTCCCACCGCCCACCCCGCCGAATCTACTGAGACGCGGTAGGCTTCGACTTCCCGCCCGACTTCTCGTACGCCTCGACCGCGCGGCGGAGATCGCGGAACTCCTCGCACGTGATGAAGCAGAGCGAGTCGAGCGTCTTCAGATGTTCCTTGGCGTGGGGCAGATCGTCGAGCATGAGGTACGCCTCCCCGATGTACTCGTGGGCGCCCTTGTGCTTGGGGTCGATGGCGAGCGCCTTCTGGTAGATCGGAATGGCGGCGCTGGGGTTGCCGTTCTTACGGGTGGCATACGCGAGCCAGTTGTAGGCATCCGCGTTCTTCCCGTCGCGCGAGGTCACGCCCTCCAGCAGCGGGATCGCCTTTGCGTACTCGCCCGCCTTGATGGCCTTCACGGCGGCGGTGTACTGGGGATCCTCGGGCCGGGCGGGGGTGCCGATGGCCCCTGCGCCACCGCCCCCGTCGGCGCTGGCGATGCCAGACAGGCCGAGCGTGAGGAGCGCGACCGCCAGGACACCACGGAGCGCGAACCGACGAAGCAATGTGAGCATGAGCAGGCCCTCCCGCAGTGCCAACCGCGGAGCCCTCGCGA
>Ga0099791_10000067_pt1 | contig 32939 bp, 33 predicted proteins | sample Rivendell_Oct201_7_FD_77318 | JGI IMG/M metagenome (GOLD analysis project Ga0099791, IMG submission 77318) | Vadose zone soil and rhizosphere microbial communities from the Eel River Critical Zone Observatory, Northern California to study diel... | ecosystem: Environmental > Terrestrial > Soil... | reverse complement strand
GTACTTCGGGAGCTGAGCCGACCGTGTTCCTCGAGATCGAGCACACCCTGTCGCTCGCCTACGACGCCTACATCCGCGAGTCGTTCCTCGAGCTGCGCATGCAGCCCAAGACCACCGCGGACCAGACGCTCCAGTCCTTCGTCCTCGCGGTGGGGCCGCCGACCAAGATCGCCCGCTACCGGGACTGGAACGGCAACGCGGTGCACCACTTCACGATCGTCCACTTCCACGACCGCATCGAGGTGGTGGCCCGCTCCGCGGTGAGCACCCACCCGGTCGCCCCCGCGCTCGACACCGCGGCCGACGTCCGTCCGTTCCCGGACCCGCCGTATCCCCTGCTCGACTTTCTCGCCTTCGACGGGCCGGTGCGCCCGGGCGCGGCGCTGCGCAAGTTCTCCCAGGGGGTGGAGGCGGCGCCGAACGCCACCCTCGGCGAGGTGGTGCGGGCCTGCGGCCGGCACATCCAGGAGCACTTCACCTACCGCAAGAACGTCACCCGCTACGACTCCACCACCGATGACTTCCTCGGCCTGGGCGCGGGGGTCTGTCAGGACTTCACCCACCTGATGCTCGGCCTCCTGCGGCTCCGGCAGATCCCCTGCCGCTACGTGAGCGGCTACCTCCACGTGTCCCCGGGCGAAGGCGAGGTGGCGCAGAGCCACGCGTGGATCGAGTTCCACTCGCCCGCGGCGGGCTGGGTGCCCTTCGATCCGACCCACAACCGCCCGGTCGACGATCACTACGTGGTCGTCGGCCACGGGCGTCATTACGACGACGTGCCGCCCAACAAGGGCATCTTCCGCGGCAACGCGGACGAGACCCTGCGGACCGAGGTGCGCACCCAGGGGTCGACCCCCAAGGACATCTCGGCCCTGCACGAGGAGATGGAGCAGATCGACGTGCCGGTCTACCAGGAGGTCCCGGAGCGCCGCGGCGACCGCCTCCGGCAGACCGCCGAGGAGATCGCGGCCCAGGAGCAGCAGCAACAGGTCGAGCCGCAGTGATCGCCGGACCGTTGACACCGCGGCGGGCGCGATGCTAGAACTGCCGAGCCATCCCCTATCCCGAGGAGGAGCCCCCATGTCGAAGCGCGGACGCCTGACCGCCATCGTGCTGCTCATCGCCGTCACCCTGGTCTCGGCCGCGCTGATCCGCGGAACCGAGGGGCAGGCGCTCCAGGGCGAGTACAAGATCGGCGTGCTCGAGCCGCTCACCGGCGCGCTCGCCTTCGAGGGCAAGCGGCACCTCGAGGGCTACGAGATCATGCGCGACATGATCAACGAGCGCGGCGGGGTCATGGGCAAGAAGCTCGTCTTCGTGGTGGGCGACGGGGTGGACCCGACCGCGGCGGCGAGCGAGGCCAACCGCCTCATCACCCGCGAGGGCGTCAAGATCATCACCGGGACCTACTCCTCGACCCTCTGCGGGGCGGCCAGCGAGGCGGCCTCGCGGCAGAACGTCATCTACTGGGAGTCCTCCTGCGTGGACCCGCGCTACAGCAAGCGGGGGCTCAAGAACGTGTTCCGCACCGAGATCGACGGCACCGGCTTCGGCTGGTACAACGTCGAGTTCATCGCCAAGCACCTGGCCCCCCGCTTCAACCTGAAGCCGAACCAGATCAAGATCGCGTTCCTCTCCGAGGACTCCTCCTACGGCCAGGGGGTCACCGAGGCCGCGCGCGAGCGAGCCAAGAAGGACTTCGGCATGCAGGAGGTGGCGATGGAGTACTACGCCTTCGCCTCCACCAACGACTTCTCCCCGATCGTGGCCAAGCTCAAGCAGGTCAATCCCGACGTGGTCCATCACATCGCCCGCGGCAACGACGCGGTGCTCTTCTGGCGCCAGTCGCGCGAGCAGAACTTCATGTTCAAGGCCCTCGTGCACGCGGGAGCCACCGGCTACGGCTCGCCCGACTTCGGCAAGGCCCTGGGCTCCGAGGGCAACGGCCCCTTCGTGCTCGCCGAGCCGAGCGTCGGCCTGCGCCTGGAGGCCTTCCGCCCCGAGGCCCAGAAGCTCGAGCGCGACTTCACCGAGGCGGTGAAGAAGCGGGCCGGCACCGAGCCCTACGCGAGCCACCGGCTCGCCGGGGCGGGCCTCTGGCTGCTCAAGCTCGTGCTCGACCAGGCCAAGACCGACGAGCTCGAGAAGTTCCGCTCCGCGGTCATGTCGATGGACCTGCCGGTGGGCAGCATGCTCAACGGCTGGGGCGTCAAGTTCGCGGAGAACGGCCAGAACGCCAACGAGCGCGTGCAGCACTACATGCTGCAGTGGCAGAACGGCCAGATGGTGACGGTGTGGCCCGAGGAGTTCTCCACCCTGCGGGCCAAGTGGATGCCGCTGCCGGCCTGGGACCAGCGCAAGTAGCGGGCTCCGCGCCCGGTGGGCGCCGTCCCCCAGCTGATCGTCTCCACCGTGCTCCTGGGCGGCATCTACGCCCTGATCGCGGTGGGCCTGACCCTCATCTTCGGCATCATGCGTGTAGTCAACTTCGCCCACGGCGAGTTCCTGATGCTGGGGATGTACCTCGCCTTCTGGTCGTTCACCCTCTGGGGCCTCGACCCCTACGTGATCCTGCTGGTGGCGGTGCCCCTCTTCTTCGCCATCGGGCTCCTCACCTACGCGCTCGTGATGCGCGGGGTGGTCAAGGCGAGCCACAACGTCCAGATCTTCACCACCGTGGGATTGTCGACCGCGCTCCAGAACGCGGCCCTGGTGGCCTGGACCGGCGACTTCCGCTTCGTGCGGCCGTGGCACTCCGGGGTGGTGATCCGGATCGGCGAGGCCGCCTTCAACCTCTCCCAGGTGGTGGCGTTCCTGGTCGCGGTGCTGTTCACCGCCGCGCTGGTGGCCTTCATGAAGTGGACGCGGGCCGGCCGCATCATGCGGGCCACCGCCCAGGACGTGGAGGCGGCCACCCTGATGGGCATCGACACCGACCGGGTCTACCGGCTCGCGTGGTCGATCGGCCTGGTCTGCGTGGGCATCGCGGGGGTGCTGATGTCGCCGCTCTACTCGGTCTACCCCACCGCCGGGCTCCAGTTCGTGCTGCTCGCCTACGTGGTGGTGGTGCTGGGCGGCCTCGGCGACATGATCGGGGCCCTGCTCGGCAGCCTGATCGTGGCCGGCGTCGAGGTGCTCGGCTCCTACTATCTCGGGAGCGCGTGGAAGGAAGTCATCTACTTCGTGCTCTTCATCGCGGTCCTCGTGTTCCGTCCCGCCGGCCTCTTCGGCCAGCGCGGGTCCGAAACGCTCGGAGCCTAACTTGAAGCGCGACGTCCCCGCCCTCGTCCTCTTCGGCCTGGCCGCGCTGGCGCCGGTCGTGACCCGCGACGGCTTCCTGCTCGACAGCCTGATCCTGATCCTCCTGTGGGGCGCGGTGTCGGGCGCGTGGAACGTGGCCGGCGGCTACGCGGGCCAGGTCTCGCTCGGCCACTCCGCGTTCTTCGGGCTCGGCGCCTACTCGGCGGCCCTGCTCGCCACCCGCTGGAACCAGTCGCCCTGGCTCGGCCTGCTGGTGGGCGCATTGCTCGCCACCGTGGCCGGCCTCGTCATCGGCTACCTCGCGAACCGCCTCAAGGGTCCCTACTTCGGCCTCGCCACCATCGCCTTCTCGCAGGTCCTCCTGATCCTGGCCAGCCGCTGGCGCGCGGTCACCTCCGGGTCCGAGGGCATCCCGGTGCCGTTCCGCCCCGGGTTCGCGACCCTCGGCTTCCAGTCCAAGATCCCGTGGGTCTACCTGGTGCTGACCCTGGCCATCGGCATCTACCTGGTCGCGCGCTACCTCGAGACCTCGCGGCCCGGCTATCAGCTCGCCGGGGTGCGCGAGGACGAGGACGCGGCGGAGGCGCTCGGCATCCCGTGCCGCCGTCTCAAGGTCGCGGCGGTCGCGGCGAGCGCCGCGCTCACCTCGGTGTGCGGCGGGCTCTGGGCCCAGTACGTGGGCTTCGTGGATCCGTTCTACGTCTTCTCGGTCGACCTCTCGGTGCGCTTCGCGCTGAACAGCATCATCGGCGGGCTCGGCACCGCGATCGGCCCCTTCGTGGGCTCGCTCCTCATCACCTCGCTGGAGACCTACCTGCGCGCGACGTTCAGCGACTTCAAGGCGGGGCTCATCGGCATCTACCTGATCATCTACGGCTGCCTGCTCATCGTGGTCGTGCGCTTCGTGCCCCAGGGCCTGGTCGGCTGGATCGGGGAGCGGCTGCGCGCGATGGGACGCTATGCTCGAGCTTGACGCGGTCACCAAACGCTTCGGCGGGCTCACCGCGGTGAAGGACGTCAGCCTGCGCGCCGCGCCCGGGGAGATCCTCGGCATCATCGGGCCCAACGGGGCCGGCAAGACCACGCTCTTCAACGTGATCTCCGGCTTCTACGCCCCCAACGCCGGGACGGTGCGGCTCGACGGGCGCGACATCAGCGGCCTGGCGCCCCACCACGTGTGCGCGCTGGGCCTCACCCGCACCTTCCAGCTCGTGAAACCCTTCGGCAACCTCTCGGTGCTCGACAACGTGATGATCGGGGCGCTCACCCGCGTCCACGCGGTGAGCGCGGCGCGCGAGGCGGCGCGTCGGGTGATCGCGACGTGCCGGCTCGAGGCCTTCGCGGAGAGCCGCGCCCGCTCGCTGCCCATCGGCCTCCGCAAGCGGCTCGAGGTGGCCCGCGCCCTCGCCACCCAGCCTCGCCTCCTGCTGCTCGACGAGGTCATGTCGGGGCTCAACCCCACCGAGCTGGTCGAGATGATCGAGATCCTGCGCCGCCTGCACGGAGACGGCCTCGGCCTGATCGTGATCGAGCACATCATGGCCGCCATGATGCGCCTCGCGCAGCGGATCGTGGTGCTCCACCACGGCGAGAAGATCGCGGAGGGCCGGCCGGAGGCGGTCAGCCGCGACCCCCGCGTGGTCGACGCCTATCTCGGGGAGGAGTTCGTGTTTGCTGACGCTTGAGGGCGTGGACGCGTTCTACGGCGACCTCCAGGCCCTCCACGGGGTGAGCCTGGAGGTGCGCGCGGGCGAGCTGATGGCCCTCGTCGGCGCCAACGCGGCGGGCAAGACCACCACCTTGCGGGTGATCTCGGGCACGCTGCCGGCCCGCGGCGGCCGCGTGCTGTTCGATGGCCAGGACCTGGCCTCGATGCCGGCCCACCTGCGAGTGGCCCAGGGCATCGTCCAGGTCCCGGAGGGCCGCCGCCTCTTCCCGTTCATGACCGTGCACGAGAACCTGCTGCTGGGCGCGCACGCCCCCCAGGCCCGCGCCCAGCAGGAGGCCTCGCTCGACTACGTGCTGCGGCTCTTCCCGGTGCTGAAGGATCGCTCCACCCAGCTCGCGGGCTCGCTCTCGGGCGGCGAGCAGCAGATGTGCGCGATCGGCCGGGCCCTGATGGCGCGGCCCCGTCTGCTGATGCTCGACGAGCCGACGCTCGGCATCGCCCCGGTGCTCGTGCAGCGGATCTTCGAGACGGTGGCCGCGATCAACCGCGACGGGGTCACCATCTTATTGGTGGAGCAGAACGTGCGCCGAGCGCTCGCGCTCGCGCATCGCGCGGTGGCCCTCGAGAACGGTCGCGTCGTCCTGTCCGGACCCGCCCGCGAGCTCCTGGCCGACGACCGGCTCAAGAAGGCCTATCTCGGCATGTGAGGAGGGAACCGATGCGGATCAATCGGGCCCGGCTGGCGGAGAGCATGGACGCGCTCGGCAAGATCGGCGAGACCGCGCGGGGCGGCCTCAACCGGGTGGCCCTCACCGACGACGACCGGCGCGGCCGCGACCTCCTGGTGCGCTGGATGAAGGAGGCGGGCCTCGTGGTCACGGTGGACCAGATGGGCAACATCTTCGGCCTGCGGGCGGGGACGGAAGCGCGGCCGCCGGTGTTCATGGGCTCCCACGCCGACTCGGTGCCGAGCGGCGGCAAGTACGACGGCCAGCTCGGCGTGCTCTGCGCGCTCGAGACTCTCCGGAGCCTGAACGACCGGCAGGCGCGCACCCGTCATCCGGTCGGGATGATCGTGTTCACCAACGAGGAGGGCGCGCGCTTCCAGCCCGCGATGATCGCCTCGGGGGTCATGGCCGGGAAGATCCCGCTCGAGGACGCCTACAACACCCGCGACCGCGACGGCGTGCGACTGGTCGACGAGCTGGAGCGAATCGGGTATCTCGGCTCCGAGCCGTGCGTGCCGCGACCGATGCGCGCCTACCTCGAGCTGCACATCGAGCAGGGGCCGCTGCTGGAAGAGGAAGGGCTCCCGCTGGGGGTCGTGGAAGGCATCGTGGCCATCGCCTGGTCGCGGATCACGCTCCACGGGGTGCAGGATCACGCGGGGCCGACGCCGATGCGCCTGCGCCACGACGCGCTGGTGGCCGCCGCCGACATCGTGACCGGGGTGCGCGGCATCGCCCGGAGGATCGCGGGGGACATGGTGGGCACGGTGGGACGCCTCGATCTGACCCCCAACATCCCCAACGCGATCCCGGGACGGGTCAGCCTCTCGGTGGACTTCCGGGATCCGCAGGAGGCGAACCTCGATCGGGCGCTCGCGATGCTCGACCACGTGGTGCACGTGGCCGCGCGACAGGAGGGCGTCCGCGCGGAGCTCGAGCACTACTGGCGGGTGCCGCGGACGCCCTTCGATCCGGAGGTGGTGGACGTCGTCGAGGCCGCGGCCACCTCGCTCGGCTGCGGCCATCGCCGCATCCTCTCGGGCGCCGGCCACGACGCGCAGTACATGGCGGCCATCTGCCCTACCGGCATGATCTTCGTCCCCTCGCGGGGCGGCCGCAGCCACTGCGAGGAGGAGTTCACCGCGCTCGACGACATCGAGCACGGCGCCAACGCGCTGCTGCTCGCGTGCGCGCGCCTCGCGGGTGCCGAGTCGGCTACTCGCGCGCCTTGAGGCGGCGGATCAGCTCCTCGTAGGAGGAGGTGCGGATCACCCGATCGAACTGGGAGCGGTAGCTCGCGACCAGGCTCACGTTCTCGATCAGGACATCGTACATCCGCCACCGGTCGTCCCGCCGCAGCACCCGCGCCTCCACCGGCACCTGGGTGCCCTTCTGGGTGACGATGAGGGCCCGCACCGTTGCGTACTCGCCCTCGATCCGCTCGCCCAGGTACTGCACGCTCTCGCCCCCGTACTCGCCGATGCGGGACAGATAGCCCCGCTCGAGCAGGCCCTGGAAGAGGCCGATGAACTCCTGCCGCTCGGCCGGGGTGCGCTTCGGCCAGTGCGGGCCCAGGGCCAGCCGCGCCGCCTCCGCGACGTCGAACGCTTCGAGGGCGATGGCGCGGATCTCGGTGCGGCGCTGGGTCTGGTCGAGCGCGGGATCCACGAGGACCTTCACCACGCGGTCGGTGAGCGCGCGGAGCTGCTCGGTGGGAGCGCCGGCCCAGGCGGGGGCGGCGGCGAGCGTCAGGAGCAGGAGGAGCGCCGGCGCGAGCCGGCGGGTCAGGCGATGACCTTGATCAGGGCGTGACGGAGGGCCCGGCCGGTGAAGGGCTTCTCCAGCACGTGGGCGCGGATCTTGGCCAGGAAGCGCCAGGGCTCCGGGTCGTCCATGTTCCCGGTGATGAACAGGAAGCGGCTGGCCAGGTCCGGTCGCCGGGTGGTGGCCGCGTAGTAGACCGCGGGCCCCCCACCATCGGGCATGCACACGTCGCAGACCACCAGGTCGTAGGACACCCCACGCACGTGCTCGAGCGCCGCGTCGACCGTATTCGCCACGTCCACCGTCCAGCCGGTGCGGCGCAGCAGCGCGGTCACCACGTCGGCCACGACCATCGAGTCGTCCACCACCAGGGCCCGCGACGGCAGGCGGGACGGGCCCGACTCGGCGAGCGCCTGGGCCGGGTACGTCACCAGCTCGTGTTCCGAGGACCGCGCTTCCATGGCGGTACAGGGAGGGAGCAAGGCGCTTGCCAGCGAGATAGAGACCCCAACATATGGAGAACATTGATCGATCTCCCAACCCCGCAAGATTGCGCGTCCCCGTGCCGATACAAAGCACGGCACCGGTCGGCAACAAAGCGTCGGTGGTCATGTGAGCCAGTGCAGGAGCAAGGTGGCCAGGGACAGGAAGATGGTCACGCCGAGGACGTCCTGGAACGCGGTCTCGAATGGGCCGGCGGTCAGCGCCGGATCGAAGCCCAGACGCTTGGACAGCATGGGGATCACGGTCCCGGCGGTGCCCGAGAGATTCACCGAGATGAACATCGACACCGAGACCACGAGGGCGAATGCGGGCGAGTGCCAGAGCCAGCCGACCACGCCCACGACGAGCGCGCACACCGCCCCCAGGATGCTCGAGGTCTGCGCCTGCCGGCGCAGCGGCTCCCACCAGCGAGAGAGCTGGACCTGCCCGGTGGCAAGGCCGCGCACCACCATGGTCACCGACTGCAGGCCGGTGTTGCCGGAGATCGCCTGGATCACCGGCATGAACGACGCGAGCAGGATGACCTGCCCGAGCGTGCGGTCGAAGAAGTGGATGACCAGGCCGGCCAGCAGCTCGATGAGGAGCGTGCTCAGCACCCAGGGCAGGCGCAGCAGCGCCACCTGGTACGGGGTGCGGCGCTCGAGCTCGGCCGCGTCGGAGCCCGCGATGCGGAAGATGTCCTCCGAGGCCTCCTCCTGCATGATGTCGATGACGTCGTCGACCGAGATGGTGCCGAGGAGCCGGTTCTGCTCGTCCACCACCGGCAGGCTCACCAGATCGTACTTGGCCACGAGCCGGGCCACGTCCTCGCGGTCCATCTCCGGCCGCACGCTCACTAGCTCGTCATCGAGGAGCGTGGAGAGCGTGGTGCGGGGCGCCGCGATGAGCAGGCGGCGCAGCGGGACGCGCCCGACCAGGTGCTGGTGGTCGTCGACCACGTACAGCTCGAAGGGACGCTCCTGGGCGATCGAGCGGCGGATGTACTGGATCGCCTCCTCCACCGTCGCGTCCTCGGGACGGGCCACGAAGTCCGGGGACATGAGCCGGCCCGCCGACTGCTCGGGGTACTCGAGGATGCCCTGGACTTCCTCGGACTTCTGCTCCTCCATGAGGTCGAGGATCTTCTCGGCCTGCTCGGTGGGCAACTCGTCCACCACGTCGGCCGCGTGCTCGGCCGGCATCTGCTCGAGGATGCGCGAGAGCTCAACGTCGTCGAGGCCGCGGATGAGCTCGAGCAGGGTGTGGTCGTCCATCTCGGACAGGACGTCGCCGGCCCGGTCCCGCCCGAGGGAGCGGAAGAGCCCGTGCCGCTCCTCCGGGGCCAGCTGCTGAAGGACATGGGCGAGGTCGGCCGGATGGGCGTCCCGCACCAGCTCGAGGTCCGCCACATCGGCCTCGCCGCGGGCCAGTTGCTGGGCCGCGTGCAGGAGCCGCTCGGTGTCCGCCACGGCCCGGCCGGCAGCGCGCGGCGGATCAGCCGCGCGCGGGCGCCATCCGCAGGCGGGCGACCACCGGGAGGTGGTCCGAGGCCACGCGGGCAAGACGGCTGCGGTGAACGTGGAAGCCGTCGGCGGCGAGATCTCGATCCCAGTAGATGCGATCGAGCGGGAACAGCGGGAGCGGGGCCGGATGCGTCCGCCGGATGCGCGGGCCGTGCAGCTCCCGTCGCAGGGTCCGGCCGACCGCGCCCGCGAACCAGAACCACTCGTTGAGATCGCCCACCACCACGCGGGGGCCGGTCAGCTCGTCGTGGAGGATGTGCTCGCGCACCAGCATCCGCACCTGGGCGGCCCGCTCCCGGATCTGGAGCCCGAAATGGACGTTGAAGAGGTGCAGCAGCCCATCCGACATCCGCCCCGGCATCTGGAGATCCAGCCGGATGCCGCCGCGCGGCTCGCGGTCTGGCCGCGACAGATCGAACGTGCGGCTGCCTCGGATGGCGAGCCGGGTGAGGATCGCGTTGCCGTAGGGCAGCCCATCGCGCTCCCGGGTCGGTCCCATCGCGACCTGGACGCCCAGACGCTCGGCCAGGTCCAGGGCCTGCGGCCGGAATACCTCCTGCAGGCCGATCAGGTCGGCGTCGATCTCCCGGATGACGTCGGCGATGCGGTCGAGGTCCACGCGGCCGTCCAGGCCCGCGCACTTGTGGATGTTGTAGCTGGCGACGGTGACGTGCATGCCTCCAGCATACCGGGCCCGGCGACCTGCGTCCAAGAAACGAGGGGCCGAGCCTTGCAATGGCCTCGCGGGCTTTGCTAGTCTCGTCGCAGCCTAGAGAGCGATCATCGCGAGGTTGGCCCCCGTGAGTCCAGGTTCAAGCCGTGTTCCCTCCCTCGTGGACGCCGTCCGCGAGTTCGTCGAGCGGGACGTGCGGCCCACCGCCTCGGCGCTGGAGCACGCGGACCGGTACCCGCGGGATCTGGTCGAGCGCATGGCGCGGATGGGGCTCTTCGGGGCTCTGGTCCCCGCCCAGTACGGTGGCCTCGGGCTCGACGTCACCACCTACGCCCGCATCATCGAGGAGCTGTGCCGGGGCTTCATGTCCCTGGCCGGGGTCATCAACAGTCACACGATGGCCGCGCTGATCGTCTACCACCACGGCACCGAGGAGCAGCGCCTCCGCCTGCTGCCCCGCTTCGCCAGCGGCCAGGCCCGGGGCGGGCTCTGCCTCACCGAGCCCCACGCCGGCTCCGACGTGCAGGCGATCCGGACGGTGGCCCGCCGCGACGGGGATCACTACCTGCTCTCCGGCTCCAAGATGTTCGTGACCAACGGCCGTGAGGGCAATACCTTCGCGCTGCTCGCGCTCACCGAGCCCGACGCGCGGCCCCGCCACCGCGGCATGTCCTGCTTCATCGTGGAGAAGGGCGCCCCCGGCCTCGAGGTCGTCAAGTCCATCGCCAAGCTGGGCTACAAGGGGGTGGACACCGCGGAGCTGGTCTTCGACGGCTTCCCCTGCCCCGCGGCCAACCTGGTGGGCGGGGTCGAGGGCCGCGGGTTCAAGCACGTGATGTCGGGGCTCGAGACCGGACGGATCAACATCGCGGCCCGGGCGGTCGGGGTGGCCCAGGCCGGCCTCGACGAGGCGGTGCGGGTGGCGCGCGCCCTGCCCGAGCCGCCCGCGGCCCTGGCCGACATCGCCATGCGCGTGGAGTCCGCGCGGCTGGTCACCTACTGGGCCGCGGCCATGAAGGACCGGGGCGACCGCTGCGACCTGGAGGCCGGCATGGCCAAGCTGCACGCCTCGGAGGCCGCCCAGGAGGTGGCCGTCGAGACCATGCGGCTCGAGGGGGCCCGCGGCCAGCTCGCGTCGGGGCTGGCCGAGCGGCTCTATCGCGACGCCCCGCTCATGATCATCGGCGAGGGCACCAACGAGATCCAGCGGCTGATCATCTGCCGGAACCTGCTGGAGCGCTACGGCGAGCGCCCCGGAGCCCTCACCAGCCGGGACGATCTCCCGGACGAGCAGCGGCAGATGGTCCTCGCGGTGCGGCAGGCGGTGGAGAAGGACGTGGCGCCGGTGATCCACGACTACGACGCGGGGCGCCGGGACCCCGAGCCGCTCGTCGCGCGGCTCGCGGAGCTCGGCCTCTTCGGCGCGCTCGCCGGGCCCGAGCACGGCGGTCTCGGTCTCTCGCTCGCCACCGCGGCCATGATCGTGGAGGAGGTGGCCCGCGGGTCGGCCACCCTGGGCGGCTGGCTCGCCGCCCAGCTCGCGGCCAGCCTCGCCATCGCGCGCCACGCGCCCCGCGACGTACGCGAGCGGCTGCTCCCCCCGATGACCCGCGGCGAGCGCTGGACCGCGCCGATCATCGGCCCGTCGATCGGGGCGCGCCAGGCGGGCAAGGACTGGGTCCTGACCGGGTCGGCCCCGGTGGTGGCCAACGCGGGCCGGGCCAAGCTCTTCCTGGTGAACACTGCGCTCGAGGACGGCCGGAGCCGCTGCTTCGCGGTGGAAGCGGAACGGGCCGGCCTCACCGTGGGCCTCGCCTCCGACACCGTGGGCCTGCGCGGCCTGGGCGCGGCGGATGTGGTGCTGGTCGGCGTCCGCCTGGGTACCACCGCCATCCTCCGCGAGGGGGCCGAGACCCTGCTCGAGGCGGTGAGCAGCGTGGGCACCGCCGCCACCGCGGTCGGGCTGGCCCAGGCCGCCTTCGAGGCCGCGCTCCGCTACTCGCAGCAGCGCTCCACCTTCGGCCAGCCGATCTGCCAGCACCAGGCGATCCAGCTCAAGCTGGCCGACATGGCCACGCGCATCACCGTCGCGCGGCTGCTCACCGCCCGCGCGGCCGCGCGTCTCGACGTGGACTCGCGGGACGACGCGGGGGCGACGATGGCCCGGCTCGCGGCGGGCGAGACCGCCTACGCGGTGAGCCTCGAGGCGATGCGCATCCACGGCGGGTACGGCTACACCAGCGAGTTCCCGGTCGAGCGCTACTATCGCGACGCGGCCGCGCTGCTGCTCGGCCCGCGCGACCCGGCCGCCGAGCGCCGGCGGCTCGCGGCCCGGTGGCTCACCAGCCAGGCTCCATGAGCTACGGGCGGTACTACGAGGAGTTCGCCGCGGGCCAGGAGTTCACCCACTGGCCGGGCCGCACGATCACCGAGGCGGACTGCACCTGGTTCGCGCTGCTGACCATGAACCAGCACCCGCTGCACTCCGACGCCCACTACGCGCAGACCTACACCCAGCACAAGCAGCGCGTGGTGATGGGCCCGCTCGTCTACAGCGTGGTGATCGGCATGACGGTGGCCGACATCTCGGGGCGCGCCATCGCCAACCTCGAGGTGAACGCGCTCAAGCACGAGAAGCCCACCTTCATCGGCGACACCCTCTACGCGCGCACCCGCGTCCTGGAGCTGCGCGAGTCGAGCCAGGGCGACCGGGGCATCGTCACGGTGGCGACCGAGGGCTTCAACCAGCGCAACGAGGTGGTGTGCTCCTACACCCGGAAGGTCCTCGTGCCGAAGAAGAGCCACGTCACGCTGGGCGAGGGCCGGCTCCCGTACTGAGATGAGCCGCCCGCCACTCGACGGCCTCCGCATCCTCGCGGTCTCGCAGTTCGGCGCCGGCCCCTTCGGCACCCAGATGCTCGCCGACCTGGGCGCCGACGTCATCAAGGTCGAGGATCCGGGGGTCGGCGGCGACAGCGCGCGCTACGTGCCGCCGTTCCAGGGGGAGGCCGACTCGCCCTACTTCCAGTCCTTCAACCGCGGGAAGCGGTCGGTCTCGCTCAACCTGCGGCATCCGGACGGTCAGGCGGTCCTGCGCGACCTGGTGCGAGTCTCCGACGCGGTCTTCAACAACGCCCGCGGCGACCTGCCCGACAAGCTCGGGCTCACCTACGAGCAGCTCAAGGACACCAACCCGCGGGTGGTCTGCTGCTCCCTCACCGGCTACGGCCGCACCGGCCCGCGCGCGGGCGAGCCCGCCTTCGACTACCTGGTGCAGGGCTACGCGGGCTACATGTCGGTGACCGGCGAGCCGGACGGCCCCCCGGGCAAGTGCGGAGTCTCGGTGATCGACTTCGCGGGCGGCTACGCCGCGATGGTGGGGCTGATGGTTGGGCTCTTCGACGCCCAGCGCACCGGCGTCGGGCGCGACATCGACATCGCGCTGCTGGACACCGCGGTGAGCATGCTCTCCTACTTCGCGATCTGGACCCTCAACCGGGACTGGATCGCCGAGCGCACCCGCGAGTCGGCCCACCAGACCCTCGTCCCGGCGCAGAACTTCCCCACCCGCGACGGCTGGATCGTGATCTTCTGCAACAAGGACAAGTTCTGGCGCGACCTGGTCGAGACCCTCGGCGTCCCCGAGCTGGCCGAGGACGATCGCTTCCGCACCTTCGCCGATCGCTTCACCAACCGCGACGTCCTGGTCTCGCTGCTGCACGCGCGCTTCACCACCCGCACCACCGCTGACTGGCTCGACCGCCTGCGCGGCCGTGTGCCGTGCGCGCCGGTGAACGACGTGCGCCAGGCCCTGGCCGATCCCCAGGTGCTGGCCCGCGACATGATCGTGGAGGTGGAGCACCCCGAGTTCGGGACCCTGCGCGAGGTGCGCAGCCCCGTGCGCACCGAGGGCGAGATCCGCCGGCCGCGACGGGCCCCGCGCCTCGGCGAGCACACCGACCCGATTCTGCGCGACGTCCTGGGCTACAGCGCCAGCACGATCGCGCGGCTCCGATCGGCCGGCGTCATCGGGTAGCCGTGGCGGTGGCGGCTGATCGTGGTCGAGGGCGAGGCGAGTTAAGAATGCCGCACCGACCCCCTAGGCGATGAGCAATCCGAGCGATACGGCCCCGAGTCGCAAAGATTTCCACGAGCGAAGCCGCGAGTTGGTCGCATCGGGCGTGAATACGCTGCGCGCACATGGCATTGCGTGGCTGGAACATCGTCTGAGCGAATGGCCTGAGCCCTGGGGGAATGACCTGGAGATACTGATCTATGGGGGACTTTGAACCACTGCCTGGCCCATGGCATGTGCCGTTGTTGGGAATAGTGGTTCAGCCAGAACACATAGTCACTCCCATCGTGCGTGGCAGGACTGTTCACAAGGCCCGGGTGAAGGTGGAAGGCAGGACCACTCAAGCGCTCATTGACGCCGCCTATCGAATCAATGTCCTGCTCGGATCTTTCGCGCTAACGACATGGGGCGCTACTTCTATCGGGTGGTGGTCGTTGGTGACACACGAACTGGGAGCGACAGTTGCTGCGAACTTGGCCAATGCCGACGTGGCCCAGGCGATTGAGCGGATTCTTGCCCTTCCGGCTGATGTTCGGAAGAGAGTTGATGCAGCTCTGTATTGGATACGAGAGCCGATGCGTCCAATCGAGGAGGCCTATCGAACCTCCTCTCTTCGTATCTATTCTGGAGATTGGAATGCGTTCGAATGCCTAGTCGAGGCGGTTAGGCTCCTTCAGCCAGAAACTAAGCTAACGGGCAAGCAGAAGAGGTCAAAGATTGCGGAACTGTTCAGTGAAACTGGAGGTGCGCCTTCTTTCGATTTTGTTCAAAGGGCACACCAGATACTTGAACCGGGAATGCCGGGCAGAGCGGAACATGCGTTGCGGGTGTGTTTTGGCAGTGCGGCCGAGCGTTTTGCAAACGAATGCTTTCGAATGGCCCCCGAAGAGGACCAACTCTATCGGATCAGGAATGCGATCAACCACGGCGAGATAGATGCTGAGAACCCAAGTGAACTGATAAGGGTTGAGTCGCGTCTACCGGAGCTTCAGGGCATTACGTGGCAGATGTTCGCCTTTGTATTGCTTGCCGGGACAGATCGAGCCCGAAGGGGCAACTCCTAGACAACTCATCCGCTTCGGGCGATGGCCGGGTACCTCGTCACGTACCCGGTAAACTCCAGCCTACCGCCGCCTCGATGGTCGGTCTACCTCCTGACTCCCGCCCCGCTCCTCGGCCCGGTAGTCGAGCTGCCGCACCTTGATCCACGAGAGCGTGCGCCCACCCGTGTACGGCGACGCCTCATCCTTGGCGACGAGCCCCTCGTAACCCCCGCTCTTTCACCCGTTCCCACGCCTCCAGCCCGTTCGCGGAGAGCCGCCGAGCTGGGAAGATCAGTGTGTGGTCGTTCTCAAGCACCGCCTCCAGCTCGGCCCGGCGCTTCGGAGCGGCAGCGAGCGCAGATCGCGCCCCTCGACGTAGAGGCAGTCGAAGGCCATGTAGATCGGCGGTGTCGAGGCTACATCCTCGGCACTTCCTGAACCACTCGAAGCGCGCGATCAACTTGTCATCGAAGATGGCGACCTGCCCGTCGAGGATGAGCGCGGCCGGTGGCAAGGCGCGGATGGCGGCAGCCAGCTCCGCGAAGCGACGACTGTGCTCCTTGCCCGCGCGGCTCACGAGCCGCACGGCGGTGCCGTTCTTGTACGCGACCATGCGCCAACCGTCGTACTTCTCCTCGTGAACCCGTCCGTCGCGGTGGAAGGGGCGGGCGACTTCGTCTGCTTGCATGAGCTTGATCCCTGGCAGGCTCGCCACGCCTTGCCGGCCATCATCAGCGACCTCAGGTCGCATCACAGAGGCGCCCTCGTCACAGTTCATCCACACGCGGTGGCGTCGACGCCCCCCAGTCCAGCTCGCCGCAGCGGCGGTGCGGCTGTCTTGCTGGCAATGTTGTGCCTTCCGCATCACGGTACGACCACTACCCGTAGCCGTCCATCGCGGAACAACCCTTCTAGTTCGGCCCGGAGTCTCTTTCGGTCGGCCGCGTGTTGCTTCAGAGCGCTTTCGGTCACAGGCCAGTACACAACTAAGATGGCGCATTGGCGACGGCGCATTAGCGAAATGGCCGCCTGTCCGAGGCCGTGTATGAAGGGGTCAGCCTTGGGCTTCTTGCCTGGCACTGGCGACTTGATTCGCTCGATCTCGACACCAATCGTTAGCTCGGGTAGTGGCGAGCGAATAATGATGTCCACACGGCTGGAGCAACCGTCGAGCAAAGGCGAATCGGCCAGTTTCCCAGGAGCTGCCTGGAACCGATCCCACTCGCCCGAATCCCTCTCTTTCCGCGCCGAGTGAGAAGTGAGAAGAACCCATCCAGGCTTGACGCTCGCCCACGGACCTTCGAGCCCGCAGCGTTGTTGAACCCAGTGCCAGAGGCGCTGCCACACGACATCCTCGAATCCATCTTCACCCTTGCAGCTTTCAGGGATGTCCCCGCATTCCGTCAGGAGCACAACGACCTCATCAACGAGCTCGCTAGCCCTGGTCACCTGACGTGCCCTCGGAGCGCTCGAATATGGGCTGAATTGACCTCACGAGCATGGCGCCGGCTACACATCCCATCGACCCGCTCACCACCGACGCCCCCGCCCAGATCACCGCAGCGGCGATGCTCCTGCCAGAAGGCGTCGAGGGCGACGAGTAGATCACGCATCACGCGATAGTGCCAGGATGTCGGCGCAAGCGTGGCATTAGCTAAGCTGCTCTATTGCCCACGCGATCAGGAACTGCTGCGCTTCAACGATTCGACACGTGTGCAGTGTGTCCAGTACGCCTCTGCGGTCACCCATGTAAGTGCCAGGCTCGTCGTCTCCCTCTTCCCCGTGGCCGAAGTCGTCGCGAACCACCATCACAATCGTGATCGAGAGCTGGAGACGCTCTTCATCGGTGCTGCCGAGCGGGCGGGTCGAGCAATGGTCAAGCGTCTTGACCTTTGAGAACAAGCCGCTGATCGAGGGTCGGCGCCAGTCCATCCGCGCGGTGGGTCTCTTCGGCGGAGAGCCCCACAGATTTCCGAACGGCGTCGCTGCACCCTCGTGGACCTCAATCGCCCTCTGTAGTGCGACCGGCAACCGAACCGCAGCAGAGGCGAGATGCATCTGCGCGATCATGACGCTGGGCTGGTAGAACAGTCCGAAAGGAAGCTCGTCAAGCTCGTCGTTCGAGTAGGCACCCGCGCGCGGAACGGGCGAAGGAAGGCGCCACTTCTCATGCAGCATCCGGCCAAGAGGGGGGAGACTGTGGGCGAGGTAGAGGGCCGCCGCACGGGCGAGTTGGAACGCTTCACGCTCCCGCTCATCGCTCCAACGCCCGGCGGCGCGGCGCGCCCGATCCAGCGCCGCCAGCTCCAACCAGTGGCGTGCTGCCGCGTCCTCGAAGTCCACGTCGGCCGGCAGAATAGCGCCATCGCGGGGCCACCTGCAACCCTGCGCTGCCCGAACGCGCCCCCAAGCGAGGAGCCGCGGAGCGTTCGTACGTCTAGGCCAACTGCGAGCCCGCTCAACGGCCGTTCCACGACCACTGGCGCATGATGGCGTCCTTCCGAGTGACGCGTCCGCTCTGCACGCCGCGGATCGCGCGCACCAGGGTGAGCTGATCTGGCACGCGCGGCCAGGGGCGCCGCCGGCGGCCCGGCTCGGGCGCCGGCGGGCGCCTCGTGCTACCCTGTCTCTCCACCCGGGGCGACGCGAGCACCCCCAGAGCCCTTAGCCCGTGAGGAGCAGGCCCCGATGGCGGTACCCGACGCACCCACGACGCAACCCGAGGTCCTCCCGCAGGACGTAACTGATGAACAAACTGCCGTTGCGCCCCCATGGATGACCATCCTCCACAACTGCGACTGCCATACCTTCGAGCAGGTCGTGCAGCAGCTCATGAAGGCGATCGCCTGTTCGGAGGAACGCGGCTGGGAGCTCGCGTGGGAGGTGCACAACTCCGGGCGGGCGGTGGTCAAGGTCGGCGCCGAAACCGAGTGCGTGCGCGTCGGCAACATCCTGGCCGCCATCGGCCTCGTGGTCACCGTTACCCAGTCATAAGAGACCACCCCTCACCCTGCCCTCTCCCCTGAGGGGAGAGGGGGGCGCGTGGAGAGGGCGTGGACGATGGCGTCGACGTCGTAGACGCAGCCGCCCCAGGCGCCACCTCCCGCGTGCTGGAGCGCGGCCCAGAGGCGCGTGTCGTCGGGCAGGCCGGGATCGGGCGCGAGGTCCGGCCGCGGCGCCCGGCTCGCCAGCACCCGCGTGCCTTCCTCCGCGCCGAAGGTGACGCCGTCGGCGCCGATCAGATCCACCGCGCCCTCCAGATGCAGCCGGTCGATCACGATCTGCACGAGGTCGCCGTCGCGCAGGCGGCCGATCGGGCCGCCCGCGAGCGCTTCCGGCCCGACGTGGCCGATGCAGGCGCCGGTGGAGACGCCGGAGAAGCGCGCGTCGGTGATGACCGCCACCTGCTTGCCCCACGAGATGTGCTTGAGCGCGGAGGTGATCTGGTAGATCTCCTCCATGCCCGCCCCCAGCGGGCCGCGACAGATCAGCACCATCACGTCGCCCGGCTTCACCCGCTCGGGCCCGGTGCTCTTGATCGCCGCGATGGCCGCGCGCTCGGTGGTGAACACGCGGGCGGGCCCCACCTTGCGGTAGACCCCGTCCGCGTCGACCACCGACGGGTCGATCGCGGTGGACTTGATCACCGCGCCCTCCGGCGCTAGGTTGCCCCGGGGGAAGGTGACCGTGCTGGTGAGGCCGCGGGTGCGCGCCCGCTCCGGGTCCATGATGACGTCGTCCGGATCGACCCCGTCCTGCGCGCGCAGGCGCTCGCGCATCGCGCGGCGCCGCTCGGAGCCCTCCCACCAGTCGAGCACGCGCCCGAGCGTCTCGCCCGACACGGTGAGGCAGCGCTCGTCGAGCAGCCCACCGCGCCGGAGGTGGAGCATCACCTCGGGCACCCCGCCGGCCAGGAACACCCGCACCGTCGGGTGATTGCGGGGCCCGTTCGGCAGCACGTCGACCAGGCGCGGCACGCGGCGGTTGACGTCGATCCAGTCGTCCACCACCGGGCGGCGGAGACCCGCCGCGTGGGCTACCGCGGTCAGGTGAAGCAGGAGGTTGGTCGAGCCCCCGAAGGCCGCGTGCACCATCATGGCGTTGCGGACCGCCGCGTCGGTGACGACGTCGCGCGTGGCGAGGCCGCGCGCCTCGAGCGAAACGAGCGCGCGGGCCGAGCGCCGCGCCATGTCGAGCCAGATCGGCTGGCCGGAGGGCGCCAGCGCGCTGTGCGGCAGCGAGAGCCCGAGGGCCTCCCCCACCACCTGCGCGGTGGCCGCGGTGCCGAGGAACTGGCAGCCGCCGCCCGGGGAGCCGCAGGCGCGGCAGCCGAGCTCGGCGGCCCGCTCGAGCGTCAGCTCGCCGTGGGCGAAGCGCGCCCCGATGGCCTGCACCGTGCCCGCGTCCTCACCCTCCTGCGGCGGCAGGGTCACGCCGCCCGGCACGAGCACGCACGCCAGGTCGCGCAGCGCAGCCAGGGCCATCATCATGGCCGGCAGGCCCTTGTCGCAGGTGGCCACCCCCAGCACGCCCTTGCGGGTGGGCAGCGAGCGGGCCAGCCGGCGCAGCACGATCGCGGCGTCGTTGCGATAGGCCAGGCTGTCCATCATGCCGGGCGTGCCCTGGGTGCGCCCGTCGCACGGGTCCGAGCAGAATCCGGCGAAGGGCAGGCCGCCGAGCGCCACCAGCTCCTGGGCCGCGGCCTGCATGAGCAGGCCGATCTCCCAGTGGCCGGTGTGGTAGCCGAGCGCGATGGGACGCCCGTCGGCGGCGCGGATGCCGCCCTGCGTGGACAGCATCAGGAACTGGGGCCGGCCCAGCTCGCGCGGATCCCAGCCCATGCCCGCGTTCTGGGTCATCCCGAAGATGTCGCCGCTCGGCCGGTCGAGCAGCATCTCGGCGGTCAGGGGCAGGCTCCCCTGCGGGCCCGGACCGGCGGTCTGAATCTCCCAGGCCGCGGACTCGGAGGAGACGATCTCAGCGAAGCCGATCTCGGTTGCCCTTCTCGCCGTCATGCCGACTCTCCTGGCATCGATCTCCCCATTTTGGTCCCAAGATCTTCCTGTTTTGGCCCGAGAAGTCCCCACCCAGCCCGAGGTCCCTCGACAATTCAGGCACTTGCGGGCTTCAGGCCACTGGCACCGGAGTTGCTCCATCTCGGCTACATGCTGAAGCGACTCGGTCTTCGCATCCTCGACTTGATCGACACGATCCCGCTCGGGTGGCTCGAGCCGCACCGCCGGCCGGTCCCGGTTCCGGTCCGTCGTTTCCGCCGCCCCTACGCGCGGTAGCCGAAGCGCCATGAGCCCCGGAGGACATCTCGTCACCACCGCTGCGGCCTGCGCCGCCGTCTACGCGGGCACCGGCAGCGTCGAGCTGGTGGCCGGCCTGGCCGCGGGCGGCTTCCTGATCGACGTCGATCACGTCGTCGACTACGTGCTCTTCGAGCGCCAGCGCGATCTCCGCCCCGCCTCGTTCCTGCGGTACTACCTCAGCGGGCGCGTCCAGCGGGTCGTCCTCGTGCTCCACTCCTACGAGCTGCTGGTCCTGCTGGCCGCGCTCGCGTGGGTCACCCGGGTCGACTGGCTGTGGGGCTGGGTCTTCGGCATGCTACTGCATCTGCCGCTCGACATCATCTTCAACGGCAAGTTCGCCTCGGGCGGGCTCGTCCCCTTCTACAGCTTCATCGTGCGCGCCCGCGCCGGCTTCCGGGCCGACCGCTTCACCGATCGCCGCGTCGTGCCGGTGCCCCCGGACGAGTTCTGGGGCCCGTTCTTCGTGGGAGGCCGGCTGGCCGACGAGGTCGTCGAGCCGCCCGCCTCGCCCGCGCCCCCCGTCGCGGTCCGGGGCTAGCCGCCGGCCGGCGGCCCGCTGACCAGCGTCCAGTCGTCGATCCCGTCCACGGTGGGGGGCGCCGCGCTCGGCGTCGTGACGGTCCGCCCCTTGCTCGGCGAGAACCACACGAACTCGATGGGCTCGCCGCTGTCCGGCCCGGGTAGCTCGGCGATCTCCGGACCGGCCGCCCCGGTCTCGCGGCGCTCCGCCTTCCGCGCGCGCTTCGCCTCCTGCTTCGCCGTGCGCTGATCTTCCCGGCGGCGCCGGTCGCCACGATACATTCCCGGGTTTCCTGGCATTCGCCCTGCGCCTCCCGCCGCTGCGGTCTCCTCACCGCATCCTGAGTTCTCTTGTTACATGACCGGCCCGATGATCCAGGGCGCGAATTCTTCTTCGCCGACACCGGAGAGCGCGCTCTTGCTGCGCTTGCCCGAAGCGACCTCCACGATCTCCTCGAAGATCTGCCGGCCGACCGCGGGCAGCGGCGTACCCTCCAGGATCACCCCGCAGTTGATGTCCATGTCCTCCGACATGTGCCGGTACATGAGGCTGTTGGTGGCGAGCTTGATCGAGGGCACCGGCTTGCAGCCGAAGACGGAGCCGCGGCCGGTGGTGAAGCAGATCATGTTGCAGCCGCCCGCCACGAGCCCGGTGATGGACACCGGGTCGTGCCCCGGGGTGTCCATGAACACGAAGCCGCGCGTGGTGATCGGCTCGCCGTACTGGAACACGTCCATCATCGGGGTGGTGCCGCCCTTGGTGACGCCGCCGAGCGACTTCTCGAACACGGTGGTGATGCCGCCCGCCTTGTTGCCGGGGGCCGGGTTGTTGTCCATCGCCTCGATGCCGCGGCAGTACCACTCCCACCACTTGTACCGGTCGATCAGCTTCTTGGCCACGCCCTCGTTGACCGCGCGCCGGATCAGCAGGTGCTCGGCCCCGTAGATTTCCGGGGTCTCCGCGAGGACCCCGGTGCCGCCGTAGCGCACCAGCTCGTCGACCGCCCAGCCGAGCGCGGGATTCGCGGTGATGCCGGAGGCCCCGTCGGAGCCTCCGCAGTTGGTGGCGAGCGTGATCTCCGACACCGGCTGCTTCGTGCGCTTCGCCGCGTTGGCCAGGGGCAGCAGCTTGGCCACCTCGCGAACCGCGGTCTCCACCGTCTTCCGGATCCCGCCCGCCTCCTGGATGTTGACCACGAAGGGCTTCCGCTCCGGATGGCCCGGCGCGGCCATCCGCTGCCGGTCGACCATGACCGCGGCCTGGTTCACCTCGCAGCCGAGCCCGATCAGGATGTAGGCCGCGATGTTCGGGTGCTTGGCGTAGCCGGCCAGCACCCGCTGGAGCGCCATGTGGTCCTCGCCGAACAGCTTGGTGCCGCAACCCGACTTGTGGGTGATCGCGAGCACCCCGTCGATGTTCGGGTAGTCCCGGGTGACATCGCGGAACTTGTCCTTCACGAACTGGCTCACGCTGGCCGAGCAGTTCACCCCCGAGATCACCGCTACATAATTGCGGGTGCCGACCCGCCCGTCGTCTCGAAGATAACCGTCGAAGTACCGCATCTCGTGCGCCGGATAGAACGCAACCGGCCGAACATCGGTGCTGACTTCATATTGCTGCTTGAGGTCTCCCACCGCCACGTTCTGGGTGTGGACGTGGTCGCCCACCGCGATGTCCGCGGTGGCGAACCCGATGGGCTGCCCGTAGCGGCGGACCGTCTCCCCGGTGCGCCGCGCCCGCCGCGCGACCTTGTGGCCCGGCTTGATGTCCTGCCTCACCTCGATGCGGCCACCCGCGTCCTCGAGGATGGTGCCGGCGGGGATCTCCTTCTTGGCGATGGCGACGTCGTCCTCGGGCTTCAGGATGATCGCCACGTCCGTGATCGCGTGCGTCGCCATGTCTGGTCTCTCTTCTCTCCCTCTCCCCCGAGGGGAGAGGGCAGGGTGAGGGGTGGTTCACTCTACCGTCACGGCTCCCGGATAGGCAAGCCGCGCCGGATTGACCGGCGACCACCCCCGGACTAGACTGCCCGGCATGTCCTTCCTCGAGCGCACCGCCAAGGTCAACGGCATCACGCTGCACTATCTCGACTGGGGGCCGGCCGACGCCCCGCCGGTGGTGCTGCTGCACGGCATCACCGGGCACGCGCGGGTGTGGGACCACCTCGCCGCGCGGCTCGTGCCCGGGCGCCGGATGCTCGCGCTCGACCAGCGCGGCCACGGCGACAGCGATCCCGCGCCCGACGACGACTACCGGGTGGGCACCATGGCCGACGACGTGGCCGCGTTCGTGGGCAGCCTGCGGATCGATCGCTTGGCCCTGCTGGGGCACTCGATGGGCGGCCGCATCGCGATCAAGTACGCGGCCGATCACGCCGCCCGGCTCGAGCGCCTCGTGATCGTCGACATCGGCCCCGACATCAACCTGGCCGGCCTCGAGCGAGTGCGCGACATGATGGCCCAGTCCCCCGAGCGCATCGAGAGCGAAGACTGGGCCGTGGAGTACATCCGGCGCGCCAATCCGCTGCAGGATCTCGACATGCTCCGCGAGCGGGTCCGCCACGGGCTCAAGCGGCTGCCGGACGGCGAGCTGACCTGGAAGTACGCCAAGGGGCTGCGCGACATGATGCGCGAGGGCCGGCGCGACGCGGTGGATCTCTGGGAGCCGCTGCCGCGCATTCCCTGCCCCACCCTGGTCGTGCGCGGCGCGGAGAGCGACATCCTCTCCGCCGAGGTGGCCAAGAAGATGACGGAGCGGCTGCCCGACGGACGCGTGGTCGAGATCGCGGGTGCCGGCCACACCGTGCCCGCGGACCGTCCGGAAGAGTTCGTGCGGCAGATTCGCGCGTTCCTGGGGGCATAGGGGCCTCGGCTCCCCTCATCCCCGGCCCCCCTCACCTTCGGCCCCCTCACCCTGCCCTCTCCCCAGAGGGGAGAGGGTCAGCGGGCGCGGAGGCGGCGGGCGGCCTCGGCCCGCATCGTCTGCATCGCGTGCGTCTCCTGGTCGGAGTAGCGCTCCTCGGCCCAGGGGTCGGCGTGCATGTGGTAGCCGTTCACCTCCCAGAAGCCGGGCGGGTTCACGTCCAGGAACTCGAAGCCGCGCACCCACTTCGCGCTCTTCCAGAAGTAGAGCTTCGGCACCACCAGGCGCAGTGGCCCACCGTGATCCGGCGAGAGGTCCTGGCCGTCGTGCTTGAGGGCCAGCACCACGTCGTCGTCGACCAGGTCCGACAGCGCCAGGTTGGTGGTGTAGTCGGGGTCGGCGTGGACCATGACGTACTTCGCCTCGGGCCTCGGCCGGACGCGCCGCACGATCTCCCCGACCGACACGCCCTCGAAGCGGTTGTCGAGCCGCGACCAGCGCGTCACGCAGTGGATGTCGCACGCGACCTCCACGCGGGGCAGGGCCTGGAGCTCCGCCCAGCTCCAGCTCGTCTCCTCCTCGACCAGGCCGAAGCAGCGGAACGACCACTTCCGGGGGTCGAAGCGCGGGGTCCGGCCGTAGGTGAGCACCGGCCATTTCGTGGTCAGCACCTGGCCGGGCGGCGTGCGCCGGGCCAGGTCCTGCGCGATCTCGCTCATGATGACGCTCCTCTCTCGGCGACGAAGCGGTAGCCCTGCCCGTGCGCGGTGAGGATGTGCGCCGGCCGCTCCGGATCGTCCTCGAACTTCTGCCGCAGCCTCAGGATATGCGTGTCGACCGTGCGCGTGGTCGGGAACCGCTCGTAGCCCCACACCTCGTCGAGGAGCCGGTCGCGGGTGATGACCTCGCCCGGGTGCTCGATCAGGTAGCGCAGCAGGTCGAACTCCTTGCGGGTGAGCCGCACCTCCCGCCCGCCCTTGAAGGCCTGGCGCGCCCGGAGGTGCACCCGCACGTCGCCGAACGCGAACTCCTCGAACTTCTGCCGCGGGCCGGGCCGGCGGAGCACGGCCCGGATGCGCGCCATCAGCTCGCGCAGGCTGAACGGCTTGGTGACGTAGTCGTCCGCGCCGAGCTCGAGCCCGAGCACCCGGTCCACCTCCTCGCCCCGCGCGGTCAGCATGATGACCGGCACGTCGAGCCCGCGCCGCCGCAGCTCGCGGCAGAGATCCCAGCCGCTCATGCCCGGCATCATGACGTCGAGCAGGATCAGGTCCGGCGCCTCCGACAGCGCCAGGGCCAGGCCCCGGCGCCCGTCCGGGGCCGCGACGGTCTGGTAGCCCTCGAAGCGCAGGTTGTCCTCCAGCCCGCGCACCATCTCGGGCTCGTCGTCGACGATCAGGATGCGCGGCACCGCGTCCTCACGCCGCCGGGAGATGCAGGGTGAACCGGCTACCCTCGCCGGGCCCGCCGTCCACCGTCACCCGGCCCCCGTGGGCCTCGACGATGTGCTTGACCAGCGCCAGCCCCACCCCGCTCCCCCGACGGCCCTGCGTCTCACTCCGTCCGATGCGATAGAACTTCTCGAAGATTCGCTCGCGCTCGGACATCGCGATCCCGATCCCCTCGTCGGCCACCTCCACCGCCACCCCGTCGCCCTCCCGGCGGGCGGTCACCGCGACCTTCCGCCGGTCCGCCGAGTACTTCATGGCATTGTCGAGCAGGTTGGCGAGGGCCTGCTTCAAGGCCTCCGCGTCCAGCGGCACGTCGGGCAGGTCCGGGGCGATCGACACGTCCACCGCGAAACCCTGCTGCTGGAGGGGGTGGCGGAAGCTCTCGAGCACCTCGTGGACGACCGGCTCCACCGGCCCCGGCGCGATGTCGTAGCGCTGCCGCCCGCTCTCGATGCGGGAGAAGTCGAGCACGTTGTCGATGAGGCGGGTGAGTCGCTCGCTCTCCCGGGTGAGCACCGCGTAGTACTCGCGGCGCCGCGCCTCGTCGGGCACGCGGTCCATCTCGAGGGTCTCCGCGAACATGCGGATCAGCGAGAGCGGCGTCTTCAGATCGTGCGAGACGTTGGCCACGAAGTCGGACTTGAGCCGCGCGATCTCGGACTCGCGCCGCTGGAGGCGGTAGGTCGCCCCGAGCCCGATGCCGATCAGGGCCAGCAGCAGCGCGAAGGCGGTCATGAAGGTCATGGCCTGGCGCCGCACCATGTCGCGCGGGGCCAGGCCGGCCGGCTCGTAGAGGGCCACCCGCCAGGCGGGCAGCGCCTCCCCGAAGGGAACGGTGAGGACCGGCGCGGCGCTCTCGAGGGGCCGGGAGGCCCAGACCGAGCGGCCGCTCGCGTCGACCACCACCAGCGCGCTCCGGCCCTCGGTGGCCGCGAGCGCCCGGTCGAGCACGTCGCGGCCCAGCGCACGGTCGTCGCGCCGGAGGCCGATCAGGAGCGGCCCCCGCGGCGAGCCGTGGAGCACGGTGGCCAGCACCACGCGCCCGTCCACGTCGAGGTAACGCCGCCCGCCCCGGTCCCAGAATCCCTGGGAGATCTCGGCCCGGAGCGCCGCGATGACCAGACCGTCCTCCGGCGACCACGGGACCGGGTAGAGGACGCGCCCGTCGCGACCGCACAGGTAGAGCGCGTCGAAGAGGGGGTGGCGGCTCCGCCACGCCTGCACCGCCGGGGGACCGAAGCCGGGCTCGAGCGCGACGGCCTGGATGTCCGCGACGCCGTCCTGCTCGGCGCGGACCACCGCCATCTCGACCTTCTCGACCGCCATCAGGGCCGTGTCGCGCGCCTGCTCGCGAAGCTGCCGCTCCGCGGCCTGCTCCCAGCGCCGGAGCGAGAGGTACCCGAGGGCGGCCAGCACCAGGGCCGCGGCGAAGACCACGCCGAAGATCAGGAGCGGGAGGCGCGGGCCGGTCACGCCGGCTCGAGCAGGAGGCGCTGGATCAGCTGCTCCATCTCGGCGTAGGCCCCCTCGCCCACGTGGGTGAACCGCACGATGCCCTTCTTGTCCACGATGACCGCGGCCGGCCACGCCCAGTTGTCGTAGCGGCGCCAGATCGCGAAGTCGTTGTCCTGCACCACCGGGTAGCGGACGCCCAGCTCCTTCGTCGCGCTCGTGACTCGGTCGAGCGGCTTCTCCCAGAAGAACTCCGGGGAGTGCACGCCCACGATGGTGAGCCCCTGCTTGGCGTACTTCGCGTGCCAGTCCCGCAACTGCGGGATCACGTTCTTGCAGTTGTATCAGCCGTAGGTCCAGAACTCCACCATCACCACCCGGCCCCGCAGAGCGCCGAGCGACAGCGGCTCGCTGTTGATCCAGGGGCCGCCGGTGATCTCGGGGGCCGCCTGCCCCACCCGCACCTGGCGCCCGGCCGCGTCCCCCGGGGTGGTCACCGGCGAGATGACGGCCAGCGGGAGCATCGCCGCGCACAGGGTCAGCACTCGGATCGCACGCATGGTCCACCTCCAGGGAGAGTCTAGCCGGACGGGGCCCCGCGATGTCACGCGGCTGTGAATTCTCGCCGGTACCCCCCGGCGGGGCCGCCTATAATGAGAATCGGCGAGCGGGCGGGCATGGGCCCGCCCGGCAGCACAGGACGCCGGGGCAACCTGCAGCAGGAAGGATGGAACGCATGAGTGACGACCGGAAGCTGGCGATGTTCATGGACTTCGAGAACATCGTCCGCGGGGTCAAGGAAGCGCAGTACAAGCAGTTCGAGATCAAGCTGGTGCTGGAGCGGCTGGTCGAGAAGGGCAAGATCATGGTGAAGCGGGCCTACGCGGACTGGAACCGGTACGCGGAGTACAAGCGCCCCTTCCACGAGCACGCCATCGAGCTGATCGACGTCCCGCAGAGCCGCTACAGCGGCAAGAACTCGGCCGACATCCGGATGGTGGTCGACGCGATGGACCTGGCCTACGCCAAGCAGCACGTGGACAGCTTCGCGCTCGTCTCGGGGGACTCCGACTTCTCCCCCCTTGTCTCGAAGCTCCGGGAGAACGACCGGTACGTGATCGGCCTCGGGGTGAAGTCGTCCTCGTCCGAGCTGCTGGTCGGCAACTGCGACGAGTTCATCTTCTACGAGGACCTGATCCGCGAGTCGAAGAAGACCACCTCCCTGCGCGGGCTGCCCGAGAAGAAGGCGGAGGCGTTCGCCCAGCTCATCGAGGCGATCCAGGCCCTGCAGCGCGAGAACAAGGACACCCTCTGGGGCTCGATGGTGAAGCAGACCATGATCCGGAAGAACCCCGCGTTCAACGAGTCCTACTACGGCTACTCCACGTTCTCGAAGCTCCTGGAAGAGGCGGCCAAGCAGAAGATCCTGACGCTCGAGCGGGACGCCAAGAGCGGCACCTACATCATCACGTCGATCGAGGGCGACCGCGCCGCCTAGCTAGTCGCGCCGGTGGATGGCCTTCACCCGCCCGCTGTCGCTGATCAGCGCGGTCAGGATCCAGCTCACCACGCTCACCAGCAGCGCGCCCCAGAAGGCCGGCCCGAACCCGGTCACGTGGAAACCGGCCACGAACACGGACACGAGCCACAGGCAGAACGCGTTCAGCACCAGCAGGAACAACCCGAGGGTCAACAGGGTGATCGGAAAGGTGAGCACCACCAGGATGGGCCGCACCACCGCGTTGATGACGCCCAGCACGAGCCCGGCCACGAGCGCGGAGGTGAGCCCGGACAGGCTGATGCCCGGCACCACGTGCGCGGCCACCAGCAGCGCCAGCGTGTACACCACCACCCGGATGATGAACCCCATGGCCCGGCCCCGAGTCTACACCCTGCTCCTCGCCGCGACCCTGCTCCTGCTGACCGGAGTGGCCGGAGCCGCGCCCGGCGTCCCCGGCGTCATCGTCGATCCGGCCCGGACCCGGGGCCCGGAGGCCGCTCCGGTGACCATCCTCGAGTGGAGCGACTTCCAGTGCCCGTTCTGCCGGGAGGCCCAGCCGGTCCTGGCCCGGCTCCTGGCCGAGTTCCCGCAGCAGGTGCGTCTCGTCTTCAAGGACTTCCCGCTCCGGTCGCACGAGCTGGCGATGCCGGCGGCGCTCGCCGCGCGCTGCGCGAGCGCCCAGGGCCGGTTCTGGGAGTACCACGACCTCCTCTACGTGGCGCAGCCCGCCTTCGCCCGTGACGAGCTCGTGGGGTATGCGCGGCGGCTGGGCCTCGACGTGCCGGGCTTCACCGAGTGCCTCGACGCGACCCGGTTCCAGGAGGACGTGATGGCCGACCAGCGCGAGGGGCGCGCGGCGGGGGTGCGCGCCACGCCCACGTTCTTCGTCAACGGCCGGAAGATCGAGGGCGCGCTCCCCATCGAGGAGTTTCGCGACGCGGTCCGTCGCGCTCTCCGCGAGGCCGGCGTCGCCCCACCCCGCTGACAAGGAGACCCGCTCTCGTGACGACACCGCCGGTCAGCCTCTTCGTGAACGCGAGCACCGTGCCGTGGGTCGAGCGCCGTCCGGGCGTCTTCTGGAGGACGCTCTGGGAAGACGCCGATGGCCGGCACAAGGCGATCCTGATGCGCTACGAGCCGGGCGCGGTCATCCCGCGCCATCGCCATGTGGGCGACGAGCAGATCTACGTGCTGGAGGGCAGCGTGGCCGACGAGACCGGCGTGTGCACCGCGGGCAACTACGCCCGCCGCCCGCCCGGCTGCATCCACACCGTGACGAGCCCCGGTGGCGCGCTCGTCATCGCGATGACCTCCGGGCCTACCGAACCCGTCTAGCTCTCGCGGGCGCGGCGGCTTCGGGTTTGCGTGCTGGCCCGGTGGGGGTGTGGGGGGCGGGGCGGGGGTCCTCCCCGGAGCCGCTGACTCGCACCCCCCGGGGCCACTCGATGGGGCCACGAGACGAGCGCCTCAGGCTTCGGCAACGCGCAGAAGCCACGGCTCCGGGGAGGACCCCCGCCCCGCCCCCCACACCCCCACCTACCCGCCCGGTGACCACAGCACCACGCCCATCTCTCGCCGTATCCCAAGCCCTTCAAAACATCTGAAGCGCATCAAACCTTCAAACCTCAATGTTCTTTTATATGTTGGAAGCTTCAAGCGCGCAGCATGCCCGAACTTTAGAAGGACCGGGCGGGGGGCGGCGGGGGCCCGCGGGGGGTGGTGGGGGGGCCGGGACCCGTTCCCGCCGCGCGAGGTGACGGCTCGAACCGTCCAGGTTGGGAAATCCTGCCGGACAAGAACGAAGCCAAGCGGGCCGTGGTCCAGGACCCCCCACCACCCCCGCAGGCCCCCGCCGCCCCCCGCCCGCTCCTCCTAATGCGCGAGGAACGTACGGACCGCGCGATTGAAGAGCTCAGGCTCGTCGAGGTTGATGAAGTGGGTCCCGCCGGGCACGCGCCAGAGCCGCGCGTCCGGGATCGTCGCGGCCATGAACTCGGAGCTGCGCACGCACGCCTCGTCTCGCTCGCCGAAGGCGACCAGGGTGGGCACGCGCAGCGCGCGCATGCCCGCCTCGAGCGCGTAGACCGGCTTGCGGGTGGCCAGTGCGTGGCGGGCGGTGAGCGCGATGCCGTGGGCCGGATGGCCGAGGATGAGCTCCCGCAGGAACGCGCGCTGGCGGCCGCCCTGGGCCCCGTAGTCCGCGAACACCGGCCACGTCAGCGCCGCGTCGAAGAAGGCCTCGATGCCCCGGTCGGCGGCCGCCGCGTACTCCTCGCAGCGGGCCGCGAACGCGGCTGGGGCTTCCGAACCCGCGCCGGTGTCGCAAAGCAGTAGCGCCGAGACCGTCTCGGGGTACATCAGAGCCAGGTTGAGCGCGATGTTGCCGCCCATGCTGAGCCCGCACACCGCGGCCGGCGCGGCCCCCAGGGTCTCGATCAGGGCGCGAGCGTCCTCCACCGACTGGGCCTGGGAGTAGGCGCCGGGCTCGCGCGGGGCGTCCGACAGGCCGAAGCCCCGCACGTCGTACGCGATGACCCGGTGTCGCCGCGCGAGCGCCGTCATCTGCGCCTCCCACATCCGCCGCCCGACCGGAAAGGCGTGGATCAGCACGAGCGGCGGGCCGGCGCCCATCTCCTCGTAGTGGAGGGCGATCCCGTTGACCGCGACCCGCGGCATCAGGCCTCGATGGGGCCTAGATCCAGCGCGTCGGTCAGGGTGCGCAGCATGAGCAGGAACCCGGCCCGCACCCGCTCGTCGCACCCCTCCGCGCCCTCGCCGTAGAACACGGTCACGAGGTGAGCGGCGAGCGTCGGGTGTCCGGGCGCGCCGGCCGCGGCGACGATCCGCGCCGAGTCGTCGCCCTCGAGGCCGGCGAGCCACTCCGTCGAGGCGTCGTGCGCCGCCCGCAGACGGGATTCCTCGAGCCGCGGGAACGGATGCCCGAGACTCCGCTCGAGGATCTTGAAGAGCAGGAAGCAGAGGCCGAGACCCGCGCGCTGCACGACAGGATCCTGCTCGGCGGTGACGGTGTGTGCGAAGGCGGCCACCTCCGGCTGGTGCGCCAGGAAGTCGCGCGCCTCCTCATCGATCCGCCCGGGGGGATACGACGTGATCTCACGCCACACCTCGTTCACCAGCGCCTGGTCGATGCCTCGCACGGTGACGAAACTCCTTGCGACCCGCGAGTAGGTCCGATAATGTGAGTGGCTGTGATTCTAGCATGATGCGACGGGCCACCGAGGAGACGGCGCGATGATGACGTCCGAGCATTTCTGGCTGACGATCGGCTTCCTGGGGCAGGCCTTCTTCTCGATGCGCTTCCTGGTCCAGTGGATCGCGTCCGAGCGGAAGAAGGAAAGCGTGATCCCGGTCTCCTTCTGGTTCTTCTCCCTCGGCGGCGGACTCACCCTGTTCGTCTACGCCGTGTATCGCATGGATCCGGTCTTCATCCTCGGTCAGGGCGCCGGCCTCTTCGTGTATCTGCGGAACCTCTATCTGATCCGGCGGAAGCAGAGCGGCCTGGCCGAGGCCAGGGCCTAGCCGCCTCCGCGTCACGCAAAGGAGTCTTCATGGACGCCACCATCCGCTGGGGGACGACCCAGTCGCAGCCGATCTTGATGATCCCCGGCCCCACCGAGCTGCCGTTCCCGGTGGTGCAGGCGATGAGCCAGCCCGCCACCATCCAGTACGACCTGAACTTCGACGTGAAGATCCTGGAGCCGGTCACCCTCGCGCTGCGCGACATCTTCCAGACGAGCCGCGCCGAGGTCATCGTGATGCCCGGCTCGGGCCGGACCGCGCTCGAGGCCGCCGCGATCTCGGTAATCGAGCCCGGCGATCGTGTCCTCGTGGTGGTGGCCGGGGTGTTCGGCTCCCTGATGCGCGAGATCATGACCCGCGCGGGAGCCGAGGTGACCGAGCACACGGTGGAATGGGGACGCCCGCTCGATCTCGCCCGGCTCGAGAAGGACGTCGAGCGCGTGAAGCCGAAGGCGGTCTCGATGGTCCACAACGAGACCTCCACCGGCACCACCTACCCCGCCGCGGAGGTGGGGCGCATCGTGAAGCGGCACGGCGCTCTCTTCATGCTCGACACGGTGTCGTCGCTCGCCGGGCTCGACGTGCGCACCGACGACTGGGGCGTCGACTTCAACATGACCGGCTCGCAGAAGTGCCTCGCCGCTCCGCTCGGGATGGCGGTGGTGTCGGTCAGCCCCGCCGCGTGGGAGGCGATGGAGCGCCGGAAGCACAAGTCCTCGTCGTGGGCCTACGACCAGCTGCGCTGGAAGGAGAACTGGATCCCCGCCTCCCGCGGCGGCCACATCCCCGACGGCAGCCCGCGCCGGCAGCCGGTCTCGATCCCGACGCACCTCACGAGCGCGCTCGGGGTGGCGAGCCGGCTCATCCTCGAGGAGGGTCTCGCCCACCGCTTCCGCCGTCACGCGGTGGCCGGGCGCGCCTTCCGCGCCGGCCTCGAGGCGATGCGGCTCGAGCTGTTCCCGGACGCCTCGCTCCTGTCCAACACCGTTTCGTGCTTCAAGGCGCCCGCCGGCGTCGAGCCGGCCGCGGTGGTCAGCCACATGCGCGACCGCTACGGCATCCTGATCGGGACCGGGCTC
>Ga0099791_10000066_pt1 | contig 33307 bp, 29 predicted proteins | sample Rivendell_Oct201_7_FD_77318 | JGI IMG/M metagenome (GOLD analysis project Ga0099791, IMG submission 77318) | Vadose zone soil and rhizosphere microbial communities from the Eel River Critical Zone Observatory, Northern California to study diel... | ecosystem: Environmental > Terrestrial > Soil... | reverse complement strand
GCACTCGCGATCCGGTCCGCGAACCGGCAAGCGCCGGACGAGGGACGTGAGGCGATTCCCCCGGGGAAGGTCTACCTGCTCGGGGCGCTCGTATGTGCCGGACCGCTCGTCCTGACCTCCTTCATGATCCATGGCTGGGCTCCCTACTACGCCGCTTTCCCCGCGGTGGGGTTCGCCATGGTCGCGGGCGTCTTTCTAGCCAGGGTCCCCCTTCGCGCCCAGCTCCTCGCGGCGGGCCTCTATCTCGCCCTGGGGCTCTGGTGCCGCGGCGACGCTCGCGATCCCCGGGAATTCACGGAATCGAACTTCCGCGGTGTGAGCGCGGCTCTCCGCAAGGTGGAGGCCGGGTTCCGAACGCTCTATCCCTCCTTCGGCCCCAACACCCAAGTACTCATGTCCGTCCAGGCGCGGGGCGCGGGCGGGATCTACATCCACATGTATTCGTATCAGGTGCTGAGGCTCTGGTACCGGGATCGCACCCTCCGGGCAGTCCGGCCCGAGGCGAGGACGAAGGCGGAGGGGCCGGAGCTCCTGACCGTCATCACACGCGATCGGGATGTGATCGATATCAATCCTCTGACCCTCGCGGCGCGCACGGCGAGCGGAAGGAATCCCGACTACCAATCCTGCGAGACGGCAATGCGGGCGTACGCCATGGGGCTCGCCGGATCGGGCGAGACGGGCAAGGCCGCGCAGGTGATGCTGCGGCTGCCGGAGATCAACGCGGGACTCCAGAGCGCGCACCGGCGGGTGGCGGCGATGTTCCTCTACTCGGAAGGACGGGACCGGGAGGCGAAGGCGATCCTGGACTCCACCATGGTCCTGCCTCGTGATGTCACTCTCGAGAACCTGCACGCGCTCCTGGCAGAGCAGCCGCCGGGGAAGACCTACGACGCGGAGGCGTTACGCGCGTTCGGCGTGTCACCTACGGACTCCGTCGCGTTGCGGGCGCTCATGAGGTGGTTCGCGGAGAAGAAGTACGCGGAGGTCGCGATCCGGTTCGCGGACCGGATGGAACGCCTCCAGCCCGGGGACCTGGAAGCCGCGACGATTCGGAAGGAGATGAACGCCCAGCTGGAGCAGCGGCGCTCCAAATTCCTGGACGCAGCCGGGGTGAGCTAGCCCCGCTGTTAGTGAATCACCAGGGGAACTCGATGGATCCCTGTCTTCTCTCGTTCCATCCGTTCATAGAGGTACATCGTGTTGCGAGAGGAGATCGTGTTCCGTCGCAGCCGAACTCCAAGGAACGGGGAATACTTGAGGGTCGAATCGGCGTCGTAAAAGACCACCTGATCCGTCTTCCAGTCAATGGCCGCAAACGGCTCGAACCAGTCCGGGAAAATCGCCATGCATTTCGGCCGGTAGATCTTGAGCGCTTCCGGAAACGACCGCCGTGGTGAGACCAGCCCGACAAGGTCCACGACGTAGCAATCGCTGAAGAACCCCATCGCCCCCACATCGTTCACAGCCACGGTATCCCCCGGGCTTGTCGCTCTTCGAGTCAAATCCGCGACGTAGCGCTGCATGCCGTTGATGTTCTGGACATTCCATCCGTATCCGATTCCCGCCTTCCGCACCACGTAGGCTTGCCAACCCAGGCAAAGGACTCCAAGAGCGATCATCCCGGCAAGGGCGCGAGTGCGGAGCGCTCGCCGCGCGAGGTGATCGAAGCCGACGACGGCGAGCAGGATCGTGACGGGGACGATGTAGACAATGTATCGATCGAACTGGCCACCCGAAGCGCCGAAGAGCGCGAACACGAAAGGCAACAGGACGGCATACGCGACGAGCGCCGGGAGTCGGCGAAGGCAAGCGAAGGCCCCGACTCCAAGACCTGCGAGAATCAACGGGGCGTGCAGGCCCACGCGGCTCGGGTCGGAGATGCCCCAAAGATCCGCCCATTGCTTGAGCATAGCGAGCTCGGTCCCGGAAAGGTTCTGCCACAGATGGGTCTTGACGCCCACGGAGCTTGGGAGAAGGTGCCGGCCGACGAGCAGGTTGAACCCGAAATAGGCGGCAATCAGGAAGCCGGCAGTCATCAGGGGGGCTACCGTGTTTCGCGCGGAGATCCCTGGCCGAAGAAAGACGCCGAGCAGAACGAGAAACAGTCCGTCCGGGCGAAACCAGACACCGATGGCCCAGAAGAGCACTGCCAAAGTCCACTTCTCGCAAACGTACATGTAGGTGCCGAGGCAAACGAACAGCAGGTAGAAAGGAAGCTCGAGACCGGTCAGGGAACCCCAAAGGAGCGGCGGCGAAAGGGCAACCAGCAACCCCGCGAGGAGCGGTACGTCCCGGCGGCCGGGGAGGATCCGGCGAGCCGTTTGATAGACGAGCAGACTCGAAGCGCAAAGGCACAGAAGGCCCGCAATCTTGGCGGGCCAGACCACGTCACGAAACAAGAGGAACAGAAGGGCGAGGATGCCGACATAGAGCGGCCCTGTGGCACCACCGATCGTTTCACCCGGATTGAACGCGTAGCCCTGGCCGCGCGCTAGATTTCTCGCGAAGGTCGCGTAGATCCAGGAGTCGTCCAGCGGAAACCCCCACTGCCCCGCAATCTCATGTTCGGCAGCCAGGAACCAAGCTGCCCCGGCAAGAGCTGCCGATAGGATTGCGGCAACGTGCCACAGTACATATCGATTGGATCGGGGTGGGGAGGTGCTGAGGTGCCGTCCTGCTGGTGACGGTCGTCCCATCGCAGCGGCACAGATTAGACGAATCGGGGAGTGCGGGCACTAACTATGCAGGGCTAGACCGCTCCGTCCCGCGCGGGATCCATGACCACCATCACCTCTTCCTCGAGCGTGATGCCGGCGGATTCCTCGACGCGGCGTTTCATCTCGCGGGCCACGCGGAGCACCTCGTTCGCCGAGGCCCCGCCGTGGTTCACGATGTAGTTGGCGTGGAAGGCGTGGACGCCCGCCCCGCCCTCGCGGATCTCCTTCGCGCCGGCGGCCTCGAGCAGCTGCCCCGCCGCGACCTTCTGCCCGTCCGCCAGGATGGGGTTCTTGAAGAAGCAGCCCGCCGTGTGGAGGCCCTTCTCCTTCCGGCGCGCGCGCTGGGCGGCGTGCTGGCCCATGATGCGGTCCATCTCGGAGCGGTCGCCGGGCATGAGCTGGAACTCGGCCTCGACGACGATGTGATCGTTGGTTTTCAGATTGCTGTGGCGGTAGGCGAAGCCCAGCTCCGCGGGGGTGCGGTCCACCAGCTCCGTGCCCTCGAGGAGGCGGATCCGGGTGGAGATGTCTCCCACGGACCGCCCGAACGCTCCGGCGTTGCCCCGGATGGCGCCGCCCACCGTGCCGGGGATGTCGATCGCGAACTCCATCCCGGCCAGCGAGTGCTCGCGCGCCGCCTCGACGACCTCGCCCAGATCGGCGCCCGCGCCGGCGATGATGTGTGTCCCGTTCACGGACAGATGTTCGATTCGGTTCACGATCACGAGCCCGCGGAAGCCGGTGTCCCCGACGAGGAGGTTGCTGCCGCCGCCGATCAGGAGCCAGCGCGTGCGGCTCGAGATTGCTTCCCGCACGACCTGCTGCAGCGCCCGCTCGGTGTAGACCTCCACGAGGACATCCGCCGGTCCGCCGATGCCGAACGTCGTGTAGGGCGCGATCGGCTCTGCTCGTTTCAGCACAAGCTCTTGCCGGTCGAGTGTCAGCGTGTCGAAAGCCAAGCGCGCCCCCCAGGTCCACGAGTTCGGTACGGGTTCTGATCGATCGCCAAAACAGGGCAATTTCCATACCAGCATAGAGGTAGGCGGTCGGGGCGCAAAGAGAAAGGCCCCCAGAACACCGTTCCGGGGGCCTGAGTGCTCGTGAGTCGCAGCTTAGTCCATGCCTCCCATGCCGCCCGGCATGCTGGGCTTCTCCTCCTCGGGCGCATCCGCGATCACCGCTTCGGTCGTGAGCACGAGCGAGGCGATGGAGACCGCGTTCTGGAGCGCCGACCGCGTCACCTTCGTGGGATCCACGATGCCTGCCTGCAGGAGATCCTCGTACTGCCCCGTGGCGGCGTTGTAGCCCATCGCCCCCTTCTGGGTGCGGAGCCGCTCCACCACGATCGCGCCCTCGGCCCCCGCGTTGGAGGCGATCATCTTCACCGGAACCTCGAGCGCGTGGGACACGATCTCGATCCCGGAGCGCTCGTCCCCCTTCGCCTCGAGCGAGGCCAGGGCGGACTGCGCCCGGAGGAGCGCCACACCACCGCCGGGCACGATTCCCTCCTCGACGGCGGACTTGGTCGCGGCGAGAGCGTCTTCCACCCGCGCCTTCTTCTCCTTCATCTCGATCTCCGTCGCGGCGCCCACGTGCACGACCGCCACGCCCCCCGACAGCTTCGCGAGGCGCTCCTGGAGCTTCTCCTTGTCGTAGTCCGACGTGGAATCCTCGATCTCCTTGCGGATTTGATCCACGCGCGCCTTGATGTCGGCCTTCTTGCCCGCGCCCTCGACGATGGTGGTGTTGTCCTTGTCGACGACGATCCGCTTGGCGCGGCCGAGGTCCGTGAGGATGGCGTTCTCGAGCTTGAGCCCGGCTTCCTCCGTGATCAGCCTGCCGCCGGCCAGGATCGCGATGTCCTCGAGCATGGCCCGGCGCCGGTCGCCGAAGCCGGGAGCCTTGACGGCGCAGATATTCAGCACGCCGCGAAGCTTGTTCACGACGAGGGTGGCCAGGGCCTCCCCTTCGAGATCCTCCGCGATGACGAGGAGGGGCTTCCCGACCTGGGAGACCTTCTCGAGGACGGGGATGATGTCCTTGATCGAGGCGACCTTCTTGTCATGGATCAGGATGTAGGCGTCTTCGAGCACCGCCTCCATCCGCTCGGGGTCGGTCACGAAATAGGGCGAGAGGTAGCCGCGGTCGAACTGCATGCCCTCGACCGTCTCGAGCGAGGTGTCGAGGCTCTTGGCTTCCTCCACCGTGATGACGCCGTCCTTCCCGACCTTCTCCATCGCCTCGGAGATGAGCTTCCCGATCTCCGGATCGTTGTTCGCGGAGATGGTCGCGACGTTCGCGATCTCGGCGGGGGTCTTGATCGGCTTGGACATCTTCTTCAGCTCGGCGATCACGGCCTGCGCCGCGCGATCCATGCCGCGCTTCAGGAACATGGGGTTGGCGCCCGCGGTCACGAGCCGGAGGCCCGCGTGCACCATGGCCTGCGCGAGCACCGTGGCCGTGGTCGTGCCGTCTCCCGCCACGTCCTGGGTCTTCGTGGCCACTTCCTTCAAGAGCTGGGCGCCCATGTTCTCGTAGGGGTTCTCCAGCTCGATCTCTTTCGCGATCGTGACGCCGTCGTTCGTGATCGTCGGCGCGCCGAACTTCTTGTCGAGGACCACGTTCCTGCCACGCGGTCCCAGGGTCACCCGGACCGTGTTCGCCAGCTTGTCCACGCCGCGCTGAAGCGCGTCACGCGCGGCGGAATTGAACTGCAGCTGCTTTGCCATAAATCTCTCTTCCTCCTTGCCTGGCCGGCGCCGCTCTTTGCGTCACCGGACTCGCCGAAACCCTACGTTGGCACTATACCCAAACGAGTGCTAATCGTTCTCAATGTACCCGATACGGATTCCCGGGCGCAACACCCTTCCCTGCCGGGAATGGCCCGCTTACGGGCGCCGTTTCCTGGGCTTCGGGGCCCCGCCGGCTGCACCGGCCGTGTTCATCTCGTGAATGATCCGGAGCCCGTGGAGGGTGAGGTCCGGATCCACTTTCTCGATCGTCTCCGAGTGCTCCGCGATCATCGATGCCAGCCCGCCGGTGGCGACTACTTGAGGTCTGATCTTCTCCTCGGCCGCGATGCGGCGGACGATCGCGTCCACCTGTCCCACGGCGCCATAATACACGCCCGACTGGAGGCTCTCCTCCGTGCTCCGTCCCACCACGCGTGGGGGTGCCTTCAGCTCGAAGGACGAAAGCCGAGCCGCGCGCCGGATCAGGTTCTCCGCACCGGTCACGATCCCGGGCGCGATCACGCCCCCGATGTAGCGCCGCTCGCGAAGGATCACGTCGAAGGTCGTCGCGGTCCCGAAATCCACGATGATGATGGGCGCGCCGTAGAGTGACAGCGCCGCGGCCGCGTTCGCGATCCGGTCCGCGCCCGCGGACTGCGGATCGCGGTACTCGATCTCGACCCCGGTCGGGATGCTCGACGAGACCTCGAGCGGATCCCCTCCGCAGACCTTCCGCGCCGCCTCGAGGAAGGACGCCGTCGCTGTGGGCACCACGGAGGCAAGGACCCCGGCGTGCTCCCCCCGCTGGCCCAGCTCGGGAAAGATCTGCGTCAGCATGAGCCCAAGCTCGTCCGCCGTGCGGCGGGTCTCGCTGCTCAGGCGGAAGGAGCGCGTCAGCCGGCGCCCGTCGAAGAGCCCCAGCGTCACCTCGGTATTCCCCACGTCGATCGCGAGCAGCACCGTGCCTCCTTAACCCAGCTGACCCGGCTCGCGCCGGTCCTTGTGTCGGCTGCGCCAGATCATCCAGGCCAGGATCAGGCTGACGAAGTAGAGAAGGACGAGCGGAGCCGACAGCACGAGCATGGACGGTCCGTCGCCAGGGGTGACCACCGCCGCGGCGAGGGCGATGAAGAAGATGGCGTGGCGCCACTGCCGCGCCAGCACGCGGGGCGACACGATCCCGAACCAGGAGAGCAGGCAGAGCACGAGCGGGAGCTGGAAGAGGAGCCCGCATCCCGCGGCCATCTTCACCGAGAAGTGGAGGAGCGCGAGAAGCGACATGCGCGACTCGATCTGCCCCGTGGCAAAGGACTGGAGCATCCTCACGATCATGGGCAGGAGGAGCTCGATCGCGAAGGCGATCCCAAGGTAGAGGAGCACCGCGGAAGCGACCATCCAGGGGATCGCGAAGTGCCGCTCGGTCTTCCTGAGCCCGGGCGCGACGAAGCGCCAGAGCTCGAACATCACATACGGGAGCGCTACGACTCCCCCGGTCCAGAGCGCCACCTCGATCCGCGCCGAAAAGGCCTCGGTGGGCGAGAGCGCGAGCGCCTTCTCGCCGCGGAGGAGGTAGAGGATCAGCGCGTCGAGAAGCCGCCCCGAGAAGAACCACGCTGTGGCGATCAGGATGACCGCGACCGCCACGCTCCGCCACACGGCGGCGCGAAGCTCCTCGATGTGCTCGAGGAACGTCATCGGCCGCTCCGGCGGCGGCTCCGGCGGCGGCGCACCCGTCTCCCGCGCGCTTGTCCGCTCCTCCGAGATCAGGGTCACTTGAGGAGGGACCGTAGCTCTTCCAGGAACTGGTTCAGGTCCTTGAAGTGGCGGTACACGGAAGCGAACCGCACGTACGCCACCTCGTCCAGCTGGTGCAGGGCGGCCATGACCCGCTCGCCGATCTCGTTCGAGTGGACCTCATCCTGGCCCTTCTGCATCAGCTCCGCCTCCAGCGTGTCCACGATGGCGTGGATCCGCTCGGCGGGGATCGGGCGCTTCTCCGTGGCGCGGAGGATACCGTTCAGAACCTTCTCGCGGCTGAAGGGCTCGCGCCGTCCGTCCTTCTTGATCACGAGGAGCGGCGTCGTCTCCACCGTCTCGTAGGTGGTGAAACGCCGCTGGCAGGCAAGACACTCCCGGCGGCGGCGGATCGCCTGGCCCTCCTTCGCGGAGCGCGAGTCGATCACCTTGTCCTCGAGGTGCCCGCAGGCGGGACACTTCATTGCATCACACCCGCCGTCAGCGTCTCCACAGCGCCCGTGCTCGCATTTCGCACCTGGAGGGCTCCCGTCACGGTGAGCGACACGTACTCCCCTTCCACCACCCGATCGGGCAATACGACCTTCACCGGGGAGCCCGGCTTCGGCATGCGGGATTCCAGATACCTCAAGAGGTCGATCATCCCCCGTTCCTCGAGCATCGCGAGCTCATGGCCGAAGTGCCCGAGGATCTTGGAAAGGAGCCCCCCCATGTCCGGATGCGCTCGGTCGTGGGTCGTCAGAGAGGTGGCGGTCGCTCGGAACTCCGGCGGAAAGTCCTCCTCGCTGTAGCCCACGTTGATCCCCGCGCCCAGAACGAGCACGGGCGGATCGCCGGGGCGGAGCGCGCGGGACTCCGCCAGGACACCGCAGAACTTCTTCCCGCCCTGGAGGACGTCGTTCGGCCATTTGATCGTAATGGCCGGGGCCATGATCGATGCGGTAGCGGCGATGCTACTGGCCAGCGTGAGCGAAAGGAGGGAATACGACGGCAGGGGAATCGTGGGCTTGAGGAGGATGGAGAACATCAGGGACCGGCCGGGGTGATCGAACCAGGTCCTCCCAAGCCGGCCCTTGCCCGCGGTTTGGTGGCGGGCCAGCACGACCAATCCTTGTGGAGCGCCTTCCTCGGCGCGGCGGAAGGCTTCGTCGTTCGTCGACCCGAGGCTCTCGTGGATCTCGACGGGGACGCCGAGAAAGAGCGTCCCGCGCGCCGTGCTAGATGACATCGACCACCAGGAGCGAGAGGTCGAGCGCCGGGGCGGAGTGCGTGAGCGCCCCGACCGAGATGTACTTCACGCCCGGAATCGCGAACTCGCGGATGTTCTCGAGGCGGATCCCACCCGAGACCTCGATCTCCGGCATCGCCTCCGGCGAGGCCACGGCGGTTCCTCCGCCTGCCTTCGCGGCGCCTCCCTTGCGCGCGCCCGCGGCGCTGGGCCCGGGCTCCAGCTTCCCCGCCTTCGCCAGGGCGCGAATCCGCCGCACGGCCATCGCCACCTGCGCGGGGGTGAAATTGTCGAGGAGGATGCGGTCGACCCCAAGGGTCGCGAGCAGCTCCGCGTCCTCGACGGTGCGCGCCTCGGCCATGACCGGGAGTCCCAGCGAGCGGGCCCGGGCCTTCTCCACCGCTCGCGTCAGCCCGCCCGCGACCTTGGCGTGATTCTCCTTGATGAGCATCGCATCGAAGAGCCCGAAGCGGTGATTCTGCGCCCCGCCCACCGCGGCCGCGTGCTTCTCGAGCATGCGGAGGCTGGGCGTGGTCTTGCGCGTGTCGAGCACCTGGACGTCCGTTCCCTCCAGGGCCCGCACGTAGGCGCGGGTCAGCGTGGCGACCCCCGAGAGTTGACACAGGAAGTTGAGGGCGACCCGCTCCGCGCTCAGGATCGCGCGCGCGCGGCCGCGGATCTCGGCGATCCGGACGCCCGACTTGACCTCGGCGCCCTCGGGGACGATCCAGTCGATCTCGACCTCGGGATCCAGCTCCGCGAAGGCCAGCTGCGCGACGGCGTTGCCCGCCAGGATCCCTTTGCCTCGCGCCTCGATGTGCGCGCGAACGCGGGCCTTCGGGTCAACGACGACTTCTGTGGTGGCGTCCCCCCCGCCGATGTCCTCGGTCAACGCGATCCGGACCAGAGGCGCGGCGATCGATTCGAGGCGCATGCGAACGCTCCTTCCCGGCCTCCAGCCGGAGCTCGTCGAGACGGTCGCGCAGCGACGCGGCCGCCTCGAATTCTTCACGAGCCGCCGCGGCGAGCATCTCCCGCTCGAGCAACTCGATCAGGGATTCACGATCCAGACGAAGCGCGTCGCTCGGCAGCAGGTCCTCGGGAACGACCGGCTGGGCGGCATCCGCCACGGCGGTGCTGCGCATCACCTCGTCGAGCGACTTGACGATGGTCTGCGGCGTGATGCCGTGCTCTTCGTTGTACTCCATCTGCGTGTCGCGCCGGCGGTTCATCTCCTCGATGGCGCGCTGCATCGAGCGCGTCACCTGATCGGCGTAGAGGAGAACCTGGCCGTTGATGTGGCGCGCCGCGCGCCCCGAGGTCTGGATGAGGGACGTCTCCGAGCGCAGGAATCCTTCCTTGTCGGCGTCCAGGATGGCGACCAGCGAGACCTCGGGAAGGTCCAGCCCCTCGCGCAAGAGATTGATTCCCACAAGCACGTCTACCTTTTGGAGCCGGAGCGATCTCAGGATCTCCACCCGCTGGATGGCGTCGATGTCGGAGTGGATGTACCGCACGTTCACGCCGGCCTGGAAGAGGTACTCCGTCAGATCCTCCGCCATCCGCTTCGTGAGCGTGGTCACCAGCACGCGCTCCCCGACGTCCACGCGCTTCTTGATCTCCTCCAGGAGATCGTCGATCTGCCCCTTGGTGGGGCGAATCGCGATCCGGGGATCGATGAGCCCCGTCGGCCGGATGATCTGCTCCACGATGACGCCGCCCGACTTCCGGAGCTCGTATGCGCTGGGCGTCGCGGAGACGTAGATGGCCTGCCCGGTGACCCGCTCGAACTCGTCGAAACGGAGCGGCCGGTTATCCAGGGCCGACGGCAGCCGGAACCCATAATCCACGAGCACCTGCTTCCGCGAGCGATCCCCTTCGTACATGCCCCCGATCTGGGGAATGGTGACGTGGGACTCGTCCACGATGAGGAGGAAATCCTCGGGGAAGTAGTCGATCAGGCACTGCGGCCGCTGGCCCTGCTTCCGCCCCGAGAGGGGCCGGGAGTAGTTCTCGATCCCGGAGCAGTAGCCGATCTCGTTCAGCATCTCGAGGTCGTACTCCGTGCGCATCTTGAGCCGCTGCGCCTCGAGGAGCTTTCCCTCGGCGCGGAACTCCGCCAGCCGCTGCTCCAGCTCCTCGCGGATGAGCCGCGTCCCCTCCTTGAGCCGCATGGGGGTCGTGACGAAGTGCTTCGCAGGGTAGATCGCGGCGCGCGGGACCTGCTTCAGGGTCTTCCCGGTCAGGGGATCGAAGACCGCGACCCGCTCCACCTCGTCCCCGAAGAGCTCGATCCGGACCGCCGTCTCCTCGTAGGCGGGATGGACCTCGATCACGTCCCCGCGCGCGCGGAAAGTCCCGCGCCGGAGCTCCACGTCGTTCCGGGTATAGAGGTTGTGCACCAGCTGCTGAAGAATCGCCTCCCGCGTGATCTTGTCCCCCACGGCCACCATCAGCATCTCGCGCCGGAAATCCTCGGGAGAGCCCAGGCCGTAGATGCAGGAAACGCTGGCCACCACGATCACGTCGCGCCGCTCGAAGAGCGCGCTCGTCGCCGCCAGGCGCAGCCGGTCGATGTCGTCGTTGATCGTGGCGTCCTTCTCGATGTACGTGTTCGTGTGCGGGACGTACGCCTCGGGCTGGTAGTAGTCGTAGTAGGAGACGAAGTAGCCGACCGCGTTCTCCGGGAAGAAGCTCTTGAACTCGCCGTAGAGCTGCGCCGCCAGCGTCTTGTTGTGCGAGATGACCAGCGTGGGCCGCGCCGCGGCCTGGATCACGTTCGCCATCGTGAAGGTCTTGCCCGAGCCGGTGACGCCGAGCAAGGTCTGGTAGCGGTCCCCCCGCTTCAGCGCATCCGTCAGCTCCTCGATGGCTCGCGGCTGGTCCCCGAGCGGCCGGTACGGTGCCACCAGCTTGAACTCGGCCGGGGAGAGGTCGCGCGCGAGGATCACGGGAACCGCGTGCGGATGGTATAGGCGACCGTGAGGGGCTTCTCGGGCTCGCAGCGGACGGTGAACTCGAACGTCCGCGAGTCCTTCTTGTTGTGCGGGACGGTCGAGCGGACGATCTCCCACTGCCCTTCCGCGTGCTCGATCACGGTGACGTCCACCGCATCCTTTCTATGGTTCGTGAGCAGGACCTCGTAGGAGATCTCGTTCACCTTTCCGCTGATCTGACGGACGTCGGTCTGCTTGCGCTCGGCGGCGATGTCGAAGGCATCCCCCACCGCCACGCGGACCGTCTGGTTCTTCGGTGTATGTTGGATGCGATCCTCGCCCACCAGCTCCAGCGACCCGTCCGTGTCCCGCTGGAACGCTCGGATGATCCCTTCGGGCAAGGGCATGCCCAGCCCCGAGGCCGCGTCGTTCTGGAACTCCATCCGCACCTGGACGTGGTCCTGGTCCACCGCGCCGTCGTAGGTGAATTTCCGGACCGACTTAATCCCGGTCGCGTGCATGAGCCCAACCTGCTTCACCTCGTTGTTGGCCAGCGTGGCCCGCTGCGGCAGCTCGTACAGGTGGTACTCGAAGAACCCGCGCTCCTCGACCTGGGCCGACGCGCCCTCGGCCTTCATCATGCGCACGTCATAGGCATAGGGCATGGGCCGCGCCACCGGCGCGCGATGGATGGTGCCCGCGATGAGCTTCAGCTTCGCGTCCTCGTACGTGGCGCCGGAGCGGTTCTCCACCGAGGCCCAGCCCTGGAGCTCGAGTGCTAAGCCGCTCTCCTCCAGCACCGCCACGTATTCCGCGTGCCAGCTCATGTTCCCGGTCATGTAGGAGACCTCGAGATCGCGGTCCCCTCCCCCTGACGCGCGCACGCGCCAGACCAGGGTGGGGCGCGTGATCAATTCTCTGGGCAGCTCGCGCACGCCGACCTGGCGCACCTCCGCGCGGTTCAGGAGCGAGACGCTGCCGCCGGGCTCCTGGACCACGAGGGATACGGGATCGAACGCGAGCAGGGTCCCGCGCTTCACCTGGTCGTCCTTCGTCGCGACGTCGATCTCTTGGTCGACGTACTTCTCGAGCAGCTTGTCGGTGCTCGCGAGGTCGTAGCGGTAGTCTTGGCACAGGATAGCCACCTCGCCCCCGCGGCCCGCGGGCCTGAGGTGGACCGAGGTCGGATCGATGCTCGAGGCGACCTCGGTGAACCGGATCTCGGAGTCGCCGGACGGGATGGCGAAACGGCGCCGATCCTTCACCACGCCCAGGTTGTCCTTGTACACGGTCACCGCGACGTCGCGCCCCGCCACGGTCGCGGTCGTGTAGGGAACCGGCCGCGGAGGCTGCGGCGGCGCGATCTTCCGGGGTGCGTCCTCGGCCCAGGCCGCGAAGACCAGAATTCCAGAGACGAGCATCGCGGCCAGGATGCCGGCCGCGAGCGCCAGGACGATCCGCACCGCGACCCTCCTCGCGGCGGGATCCGGAAACAGCTCCGCCAGAGTATCCAACGCCCACGCCCTCATCGCAGCACCTCGAGGTTCCGCTCCAGCTTCTCCTTCGTCACGCCAAGCGACTCCAGCCTGCTCTTCTCGCGCTCCACCACGTCCTTTTTCGCCTTTCCCAGGAAGTCCTCGTTCTGGAGCTTCCTCATGGACTGATCGAAATCGCGCGCCACCTTGTCCAGCTCGCGCTCCAACCGCTTGCGCTCGATATCCACGTCGATCAGCCCCTCGAGCGGAAGGAAGATCTCATGGCTTCGCACCACCGTGGATGCCGCCACCGTGGGCTTCTTCACCTGGGAGCCTACTTCCAGGGGCTCGGCCCTGCTCAGAAGCGCGATCAGGTCCGCGTGGTCGCGCAGGATTTCCCCCTCGGGCCCCTGGGCGCGGATCAGGACCGCCGCCTTCCTCGCCGGCGGAATGTTCATCTCGGAACGGAGATTCCGGATGGCTCCCACCACCTCTTTCAGAAGCTCGATCTTCGCTTCGACTTCCTTGTTCGAGGCGCGGCCCGGCGTGGGCCACTCCGCCACGCACACGTCCCCCTCCGTCCCGGGAAGGGCGTGCCAGAGCTCCTCGGACAGATACGGCATGAACGGATGCAGGAGCCGGAGCACGGTGCTGAAGACCCGGTGGATGGTGAAGCGCACCGCCGCCGCTCCCGGAGCGTTCGGCCCCGCGTAGAGCCTCGGCTTCGCCATCTCGAGGTACCAGTCGCAGAGCTCGCGCCACGTGAAATCATAGATGTCCTTCGCGGCGTCCCCGATGCGGTACGACTTGAGATCGCGCGACACCTGGCGCACCGCGGTCCCCAGCATGCTCAGGATCCACTGGTCGGCGTCCGTCAGGAACGGGCGCGCGGCCTGCTCGTCCGGTGTGTACTCCCGAAGATAGGGGGCCACCAGCCGGAACGCGTTCCAGAGCTTGTTCGCGAAGTGCCGCCCCAGATCCACCCGCTCCTCGGAGAAATTGATGTCCGAGCCCTGCGGCGACAGGAGGAGCAGGGTGAGGCGCAGCGAATCGGCGCCGTACTTCTCGGAGATCTCGATCGGATCGGGGGAATTCCCCAGGGACTTGGACATCTTCCGTCCCTGCGCATCCCGCACGATCCCATTGAAGAAGACCACCGGGAAGGGTGCCCGGCCCATGAACTCGTACCCGGACATCACCATCCGGGCCACCCAGAAGAAGATGATGTCGGGGCCCGTGATGAGGACGCTCGAAGGGTAGAATCGCTTCAAGTCTTCCGTCTGCTCCGGCCAGCCCAACGTGGAAAAGGGCCAGAGCCAGGAGGAGAACCAGGTATCGAGCACGTCCTCGTCCTGCTTCAGGTTCGAGGCACCGGTCCCACACTTCGGGCAGCGGGTGGGCTCCTCCACCTCCACGATCGTCTCCTGGCACTTGGCGCAGGTCCAGACCGGGATGCGGTGCCCCCACCAGAGCTGACGCGAGATGCACCAGTCGCGGATTCCCTCGAGCCAGCGGATGTACACCTTCTCCCACCGCCTGGGCAAGATGGTCAGCTCGCCCTTCTCGATCCCCTCGAGAGCGGGCTTGGCGAGGGGCTTCATGGACACGAACCACTGGAGCGAGAGATACGGCTCCACGATCGAGTCGCAGCGCTGGCAGTGTCCGACGGAGTGCCGGTGCGGCTCGACGCGCGCGAGGAGCCCGCGGTCTTCCAGCGCCTCCACGATGCGCTTCCGCGCTTCCTCACGCGTCAGCCCGCGGAAGTCCCCGGCGTTCTCGTTCATGGTCCCGTCGGGATTCATCACGATGACGGGGATCAGGCCGTGCCGCTGCCCCAGCTCGAAGTCGTTGGGATCGTGCGCGGGCGTGATCTTCACCGCGCCCGTCCCGAACTTGGGATCGACGGAATCGTCGCGGATGATGGGAATCTCCCGACGCAGGAAAGGCAGGATGGCCAGCTTTCCCTTGAGCGGCGTATAGCGCTTGTCCTTGGGATGCACCGCCACCGCCACGTCTCCCAGCATGGTCTCGGGGCGCGTGGTCGCCACCACGATGTGTTTCTGCGTCCCCTTGATCGGATACATGATGTGATAGAGCTTTCCGTCCGTGTCCTGATGGTCCACTTCCTCGTCGGAAAGCGCGGTGAGGCAGCGCGGGCACCAGTTGATGATCCGGTTGCCGCGGTAGATGAGGCCTTTCTTGTAGAGGCACACGAACACTTCGCGCACCGCGCGCGAGAGCCCCTCGTCCAGCGTGAAGCGCTCGCGGGACCAGTCCACCGAGTCGCCGATGCGGCGCATCTGGGCCGTGATCCGCGCATGGTAGTGTTCCTTCCACTTCCAGATCTCGCTCAGGAAGGCCTCGCGGCCCAGGTCATGCCTCGTCTTCCCTTCCGCCGCGAGCTTCCGCTCCACCACGTTCTGGGTCGCGATCCCGGCGTGGTCGGTGCCCGGGAGCCAGAGCGTGGGCACCCCGGTCATGCGCTGCCACCGGGTGAGCACGTCTTGCAGCGTGTGGTTATATACGTGGCCGATCGTGAGGCTGCCGGTTACGTTCGGGGGCGGGATCAGGGTGACGAAGGGAGGACCCTCGCCGTCGCGCGGCTTGAAGTAGCCGTGCTTCTCCCAGTGGTCGTACCACCGGCGCTCCACCTCGGAATGGTCGTAGATCTTGGAAAGCTCGGTCTCGGTCATTGAGATGGGTCGCCTCGGGTGCGGATGGATGGGCCGCCTGGGGATCGCTTCGGCGTTCTAACTGCCGCGATGCCAAGCGAATGAAGGCTATCACATGGCCGCGGCACGGTCAAACGCGCCACCGCTCGCTGGTTCGATGCACGGGAGCAAGGGAATGGTGCGGCGCTCAAGGAGCCACTGGCTCTTGCCGATGAATGCCCGTGCCGAAGGCGCGGCCAAGGAGGCCCGCGCCCGTTGCGAATCCGGGGGATAACTCCAATGAGTAAAGTCACTTCTCTGACGATCGCGCTGATCGGCTGCGCGCTGCTGGCCGGCACCGCAGAGAGCCAGACGCTGGACGCGCGAAGGCTCGGGATGGGCGGCGTGGTGACGAGCGACGTGGGCGATTTCAGCGGCTCCAACATCGCGTTCCGCGCCGTCCCGAAGGGCGCCGGCGGAACCGGATCGATTCCGCTCCCGCTCGGGCTGATCCAGTACCTGAGCGATCACCCCGTCTACGACTCGAAGGATTCGCTCTTCAACATCTACAAGATCGCGAATGTCTTCCTGAACCCACCCCTCACGATCCAGCTGGTCAAACCGAAAGAGGTCTCGGGCGACATCTCGATCTTCGTCGCGCAAGACTCCTTGAAGGTGGATCTGGCCGACGTGAAGCGCGTGATTCCGGAGAACTCGATGAAGCAGGGCGAGGTCATCCACCTCTTCGGAATTCACAGGAGCGTCGGGAAGGGGTTCGTCCAGATCGGGCCGCTGATCCATCTGAGAAACGAGCTGATCCTGAGCGACAAGCTGCGGGATGCGCTCCGAGACGGACGTCCCTTCACCAGCAATACCCGTTACGGGTTGACCGACGAGGGGCGCGCTCAGGCCGCGGTGGCCTTCCAGGTGGGTTATGCCGCCCGCGCGCTCTACCGGCCCCCCGCAAACGAGAGCTCGACCGATCCCCGGCGGAACCGCGCCACCGCGCTCTACCTCGGCGCGGCCCCCAAGTACCTCCTGGGCCTCGCCTACGGGGATGCGCGCGGTGACGGGGGCGTCACGACGGGGGACACGCTCTTCTCCGGCAGCAATCCGGTGACGATCGACATGGACAGCCAGACCCGGAACTCGGGGATCGGCGGGAGCGGCGGCCTGGGAACCGGGATCGGCTCCGACGTCGGGGGAGTGCTCTACTGGAACAACTTCGAGTTCGGCCTCGGGCTGAACGATTTCGGCAGCCAGATCAAGTGGAAGGTGACCCGGCGCCGCCACCTGTACGACGACACGACGAATAAGTTCACGACGACGGTGGAAGCGACGAACGAGGAGTACACGAGCCGGATCCCGGTCACGACGACCATCAACGTCGCGAAGCGGATCGGGCGCACGACGATCGCGGCGGACGTCGTGGACGGAGACCTCCGCACCACGATGCACGCGGGCGCCGAGCTCTGGTTCGGGATGTGGGCGGTCCGGAGCGGGATTTACCGGGATCAGAACCAGATGGCCCAGTTCGCGGGCGGAGGCGGTTACCGCTTCGGGAAACTGGGACTGGATCTGGCCATCGCGACCAACAGCCGCAACATCTCCCGTGAGCGCGGAGCGGAGCTTTCCGCCTCGCTCTCCTTGTACTAGGAGGCCTATCGTGCGCCGATTGATCCCGTTCCTGCTCCTCTTGCCGCTGGTCGCGGGCTGCGGCAACCGGAACCTCATCCTGACGGTCGACATCCTGAGCTTCATGGACCCTTCGACCCGCGTCGTGAACTACAACGTCCCCGTCCTCGCCAGCGACACGGTCGAGGTCTTCTCGGACAGCTTGAACCTGCTCCAGGGTGTGAGCGACGTGACCCGTGCCGTGGCCGCGAGCCTCGACATCGCGGCGTCCTTCGACAACACGAGCGGGGCCGCCACGGGCGACTTTCTGATCTACTTCGCGGCCGCCGATTCGGCCAATCCGTTCACCACGACGCCGATCGCCAACATTCCCTTCCAGCTTTTCCCGGCGACGGTCACGAACGTGAGCACGCACATCGACGCCTCGCCGGCCCTGGCCGAGGTCCTGACCCACGACAAGGCGAAAGTGGGGGTGCGGGTCGTCTTCAACGTGACGGGCGTCCCGCTTCAGGGCACCGAGACGCTGACCCAGCTCACGGCGACGGTCATCATGAAGAAGGACCTGTAGCGGCCGGTTCGTTCTTGTCACAGGCGTCGCACCCCCGTACCATGGTTGGGCGCTTCGGCGCTCGATCATGAACGCGACTTCCAATCACGTCCGCAATGGACTTCCTGCCCGCGATGAGATCCTGGCGCTTCTCCGCGAGCACACGGAGACGCCGGGGCTCCGGAAGCACGCCCTCGCGGTCGAGGCGGCCATGCGCGCCTACGCGCGGCGCTTCGGCGAGAACCCGGACGTCTGGGGCGCCACCGGGCTGATTCACGATTTCGACTACGAGAAACATCCCACCCCCGAAGAGCATCCCCGCTTCGGCTGCGCGATCCTCAAAGATCGCGGGTACCCGGAGCCGGTGATCGAGGCGATCATGGGACACGCCGCTTACACCGGCACGCCGCGCTCGACCCCGATGGCCAAGGCGCTCTTCGCTTCCGACGAGCTCTGCGGAATGATCACCGCGACGGCGCTCGTGCAGCCTGGAAAGACGCTGGCCGAGGTGACCCCGGATTCGGTGTTGCGCAAGATGAAATCGAAGAGCTTCGCGCGATCGGTGAATCGAGACGAGATCGAGCTGGGGGCGCGGGAGCTGGGAGTTCCTCTGGAGGATCACGTCGCGTTCGTGCTCTCGGCGCTGCAGGCCGAAGCGAAGGAGCTGGGACTATGAGCCCGAGAGGACGCCGGGGTGGAAGAGGCAGGCGCCGGCCCGGACCCGCCGGTCCGCAGACGCCCGCCCTGGACCCACCGGGCAATGGACACGGATATCCCGAAGAGGACCCGCAGAGCGAGCCGGAGGCGGCGCCCGACCAGACGAGCCCCGAGCCTCCGCCTGCCGGCCGTGGCGCACGCCCGCACAACGGGCGCTCCGACCGGCGCGGCGGACGCAAGCAGGGCGCGCGCGGCAGGCCCGAGCCGCGCGTCAAGCCCGAGGGACCCGGGAAGCACGAGGAACCCGAGAAGCACGAGGGGCGCGCCCACGAGGCCGTGGTCGACGAGGACGAGGATCTCCTCGAGGAGGAGATTCGGGCGCACCGGGAGACCACCGCGGACGCGCGGAGTGGGGCGGCCGCAAGTCCCCAGTCCGTCGCCGCGCTGACGGCATTCCTGCGCTCGATGGGGATCGATCCTCGCCGGGATCCGCAATACACGGTCACCGCGCAGCTCACCGCCGATTTCCTCGCGGAGCGCACGGCGGCGCTCCGGCGCGAGCCCGGCCCTCTTCGTCCCACGCGCTACCAGGGGACGCCGGGCGAGGTAGTCCGGCTCGAGCGCATCCCCGTCTACGGCATGTGCCCGCACCACCTCGTTCCCTACTTCGGATCCGCCTCGGTGACCTACGCCCCGAGCGACCGCATCTGTGGGATCGGATCCATCGCACGGCTGGTGCGCGAGCTTTCCTGCGTGCCCCGGTTACAGGAAAGCCTCACGCAGGCGGTGGCGGACTCCATCGAGCGCGACCTCGAGCCCACCTCGATCGAGGTGACGATTCGCGCACGGCATCTCTGCCTCGAGATGCGCGGCGTGGAGCAGCGCGCGCTCTTCGTGACGGAAGCGAAGCGCGGCGGCCCGGGAGCGCCCAGACCCCGGCAGGATGTCCGCCGCCACCACTGACGCCCTGATCCTGGGGGGCGGGATGGCCGGGCTCACGGCCGGGCTCTGGCTTCGCGGCTTCGGTCTCACCCACCTCATCCTCGAGGAATTCCAGCTTCCCGGCGGCCAGCTCCACGAGATCCACGCCCCCATCCAGGATTACCCCCTTTCCTTGGGTCGCGACGGCAGGCTGTTCGCAGCGCTCGTGCTCGAGGAGGCGCGCCGCACGGAGCTCTCGATCCTCGTGGGGTCTCCCGTGGTACGCATCTCCGCGCGGACGCGATCCGTGACGCGCGACGGCGAGCGATTCCGGGCCCGGACGCTCCTCATCGCGACAGGACTGAGGCGGCGGAGGCTCGGTATTCCCGGAGAGCGCGAGCTCATGGGCAGGGGAGTCAGCCACTCGGCGAACCGCGATCGGGACCGCTACGCGGGAATGCCGGTCGTGGTGATAGGCGGGGGCACCGCGGCGGTGGAAGATGCGCTCCTGTGCGCCGAAGTGGGCTCCCCGGTGACCTTGCTCCACCGATCAGCGCGGTTTCGAGCGCGGAGCGATTACCTCGCGCGCGCGCGCAAGGAGCCCAGGATCAAGATCGTCCCGAACGCCGAGGCGCGCCGGATTCTCGGCAGGGAAGCCGTCGAGGAGGTCCAGTACCGCATCCGAGGATCCGGGACGACTCGGGTCGCGAAGGCGAGCGCTGTGTTCGTGCGGATCGGATGGGAGCCAAGGACGGAGCTCGTGCGGGGCCAGATCGGATTGGATCGTGCCGGCTACGTGCGCGTGCGCCAAGGAGGCGGGACGACCGCCAAGGGAGTGTTCGCCGCCGGCGACGTCTGCTCGCCGCACTGGCCCTCCATCGCGAACGCCGCGGGCCAAGGGGCCGCCGCCGCGTGGGAGATTGCAAGGTTCCTGGGCCGGGTCCCGGCCTAGGGCCCGAGCCGAAGCATCGCATCCTCCTGTACCGGGACGGTCAGTAGTCCCCGACAGGGTAATAGCGTTTCCCGTCCATACTCTCCGCAAACGCGAAAGCGGCCGCGCCCGCAATGCCGAGCTCACCTCCCAGGCGAATGCCGAAATGCCACGAGGTCACATTCTCGATTCGTTCCACCGGCGGGTACGGATACCAGTATTCGCTGACCCGCCGGTTCAACGAGAGCACTTGAAGGACCAGCCCCAGGTGACCCTGGAGATTCAGTGCCGCCTGCGCCGCCAACCCCGGCGGTTTGAATCTCTCATATGGCGTGCGGTCCTCCCACAGGACCACCCCGGGAGCCACATCCAGGCTCACCGTCTGGCTGAGCCATCTCGTCGCTCGCACCCGGACGCCCACCTCCTCCGACGAAGTCCCGAGAGCACCCAGGAAAGCGGTTCCTCCCAGGGAGTAGTCGCGTCCCAGGTTCCTGACGTAGCCAAGATCGATCGTGTAGAAGTGCTCGGTGGAATAGCCACGGTCGCGGATCATGGCGGCGAAATCGGTGACGACGTAACCGCGGCACAGATTCGCGGGCGCCGCAGCGAAGCGCAGGGATCGAAACGGCTCGAGGACCTTTGTCGCGCCCGGGTACGGAATGGCGCGAGGGTCGCGAAAACTTTGCCCTTCGAAGGAGCCCAGATTCAGTCGTCGGAACACGACATCCCGGGTCACATCCCGGCCATCCTGATCGGTGATGCTCTTGATCCGGTACATCGGCACGTAGTCGAAGCCGCCGTCCAGGGCGGTCATCTTGACCATGCCGTCGGCGTGAGGCTCGATGTACGCAACCGTCCTCACGGAACCACCCTCCAGATCCACCTGAAAGAGCTCGGGAATGACGGTGTCGTAGGCTGGGGGATCGACCGGAAGAACGACTTCGGGAGGAAACTCGTTGGGATCCGGCTGGGCCCGTGCGGGTGCTTCTTCGGCCGAGGCGAGGCAGGGTACGAAGGCGAGGAGGACCGCGACGAGTGCGTGGCGCATGGCCAGCCCCTTCCGCGTGATGTTACGTCCGGCGAGTGCCTCTTAATCTAGCGCAAACAGGCCGGAACTACACGGGTCCAATCCGGAGAACTACACCCGCTCGACGAAAGTTCCGTCCCGCGTGTCGATCTTTACGCGGTCGCCAATCCCCATGTGCTGAGGCACCTTGGTGACCAATCCCGTGTTCATCCTGGCGATCTTGGGCGAGGAAGAGATGGTGGCGCCCTTGAGCACCGGGTCCGTCTCCACGATCTCCAGCTCCACGAACATGGGCACGTCCACCCCGACCGGGCGTCCCTCGAAGTAGGACATCTCCACGGTCATGTTCTCTACGAGGTAGTTGACCGCGTCGCCCAGGTGGTCCCGGGGGACGTTCACCATCTCGTAGTTCTCGGTGTTCATGAACGTGAACTCGTCGCCGGAGCGGTAGAGATACTGGAGCGGGTGATGGTCCAGGTCGGCGCGGTTCACCTTGTCTTCCGAGCGGAACCGGTACTCCACCTGGCTCCCGGTGACCAGATTGACCATCTTGGCGTGCACCATCCCGCGCCAGTTGCCCGGCGTCACGTGGAGCACGTTCGTCACGCGGCAGGGCTTCCCATCGTGCAGGATCACCATGCCGACCTTCACTTGAGTTGCTGGAATCACAGCGAAATCTCCTTCACAGTTTGAAATTTGATTGGCAGCCGACGAGTGTAGCAGGAGTGACACGGGGGCGCAAGGCGGGGTGGCGCTCTGCTACTTGGCGGTTTCCTTCGACAGTTGATCCTTCAGCCAGGCGACGAATTCATCCTCGCCGACGCGCGTCCCGGGATCTTGGTGGGGCCAGAGACCCACCAGCCGCACCATCCTCACATAGGGATCATGGCCTGACGGCGACGTGCTGTACATGGCCGCCTGCCGGGCGTCCGCAGAGTCAGCCAGTTGCAACTCTTCAATCAAGGGTCTCCTAGGCGGACGCACGGGCTGTATGGAGTCATCGGTGAGATTGCCGGAGGCATCGTACGTCATGACTCTGGACGGGAGGATTCGCGCTCTCCCAGTCGCGAGGGATTACTCTTGCGAGGAATCGATCTCGCGCGGCAACCAGTGGACCTCGATCGCCCCAATGTACGACGGGATCGGCGCTGCCGGAATCAGCCCAGATGCCAAAGGGCGCCCACATGCAGCCATTGGCTCGGTAGTACCGCTCGAACCCCTCCCCAATGCCCTGGTCCGCGAATACGACGTATCGTATCCCCTTTCGGAATCCGGGCTCATCCTCGGTGTTCGGCGTCTGTGAGAGTGTGAGCTCAGGAGGCCCCTCACCCTTCAGGTATCGCACTTGATCGAAGTGATAGCGCTTGATGATTCGCACGCCGCTTCTAGAGACGTACTCTTCCTTGTCGACCGTGCCGACAAAGATGAGGTGCGACAAACGCAACTGTTCCTCGAAAGAGATCCCCACGCAGAGGGTGTGACCTTCGCGAGGGCCGCCTGCGAGGAAGAGAAGAATTGCAACTGCAGTAATCCGTAGGCGCACGAGCTACCTGGCTGCCCGCGACGTAATCGCCCCGATCGCAACTCCAACCGCCACACCCAGACCCACGCCAACCGCGATGTTGTGCGTCGCGACTCCCAGGCCGCAGCCGATCGCGATTCCGATCGCGATCCAGAATCCCATCTTCTGATTCATCGCGCCCCCCGCCTCGTCGTGCGCGGCACCGCGTGGCTATTCGGCGCCGCTCGTGCGGCCGCCTTCACGCGGCCGGCGCCGTGCCGGTAGACCAGCTCGCCTCCCAGGTATCCCGTGTAGACCGTCAGCCCCGCCGCCGCGATCGCGACGATCGTCGAGAGCCAGAGCCCCCGGCCGCTGGTGCGCACCGCCCAGGAGAGCAAGGTCGCGAGCCCAAGCGCGCCCAGCGCCCAGAGGCAGGTCTGCTCGTGCTTCTCGATCGGCGCATGCGGCACACCCTGATCCACGGCCTTGTCATGAACGGCGTTGCCGCTGAAATACGCGACTCCCGAGCCGGCGAGCCCGAGGGTAAGCAATACCGGCCCGAACCACCGGACCCACGACCGCTGGAGGAGCATGTAGATCAGCTCCATCAAGGCGCCGACGACCGCCAGCGCGATCGGGAAATGGACCACGGCCGGATGAAGATCGAGACCGAACATCAGACTCCGTACGCGCGACGCAGGATTGCCATCGTATGCACGACCTCCCTCTTCGCGCCATGCGCGATCTGGATGTTGCAGGTGCCGCAGCCGGTGAGAATAGCTTCGGCCTTCGTGCGGTCCAGCTCCTTGAAGAGCGGCGCCCCGATCTCCTGCGCCGTCTCGTAGTTCTCGGCTTTCATACCGTAGGTGCCCGCGATGCCGCAACACGAGTCGTCGATGGGACGAACGTCCACGCCCGGAACCAGCTTCAGGAGCTTGATCGGCTCCTCCGTGATTCCCTGCGCCACCGAGTGACACGCGTTGTGATACACGACCGAGATCGGCACCTCCTTGAAATCGGTCCGGAGCTCCCCGCGCTCATGGAGCTTCCAGAGATGTTGGTGGATGTCGATCGTGTGCGCCGCGAGACGCCTCGCCTCCTCCGTGCCCAGAATGCGCGGATAGTCCTCGATGAGGGCCAAGCCACAAGAGGGCGCACTGGCGACCACGGTAAATCCTCTGTCGACGAGCGGCAGCAAAATCTCAAGATTGCGGCGCGCGTCCGCGACGATGGAGCGCTCGGCGCCCATGGTGATGAGCGCGATGCCGCAGCAGCGCTGCTCCGGCACCACGACCTCGATGCCGTTCGCCTCGAGAACTTTCACCGTCGCCTCGGCCTCCCCTTTCGGGTCGTGGAACCGCGCGAAGCATCCGGCGAAATAGGCGACCCTCTTGGTGATGGGCACGTCGCGGTCCGGCATGGGGCCGAGGCGCGCATGCGCATGCGATCCTGCCGCATTCTGCGGGGCGGTGAGCGGCAGCGCGAGCGCCCGCTTCGCCGCAGCGCCCCCCGTCGCGAACGGCCGTCGGAACCGGGGCAGGTCCAGCTTCCCCGCGACCTTCCCCACCGTCTCGCGCGCGGCGCGCTCCAGGGGCGACCCCACGACGAGATTCACCGCGGCCGGCGCCAGTCCCGCCACGGCGGCGACCTTGTCCGCGTGCCCCAGGATCCAGTTCCGCACCGGCATCCCGTGCTTCTCGACGAACTCCTTCCGCGCCGCGATCGCGAGGCCGGGGATGTCCACCTGGCTCGGGCATTCGGTCAGGCACATCTTGCAGTTGAAGCAGGAATCCATCACTTCCTTGAGCGGCTTCTCCGTGAGCGACTCGCGCGAGAGCTCCCCGCGGATCATCTCCATCAGGAGAACCGCCTTCGCCCGCGCGGTGTGCGGCTCGAGCGAGGTCGTGTTGCCCACCGGGCAGTAGTCGCGGCACGTCCCGCACCCGTGACACATCTCGATCATGTCGCGGTATTCGGGCTCGTCGAACACGGTGCCGGTCTCGACGTAGGTGTTGGTGTAGCGCGAGAAATCCTCGGGGAACGTGCGCGCATCCGAGATCACGTTGCCCGGGTTCAGAATCCCGGCGGGATCCATCGCGCGCTTCACGCGCGCCATGACCGCATACGCCCTGGGATACTGGCGCTCGAGCTAGGGCGCCCGGAGGATGCCGTCGCCATGCTCCCCCGTGATGGTGCCGCCCAGGCTCCAGGTCAGCTCGAAGGCATCCTCCGCCATCGCCGCCATGCGGCTCTGGAAGGTGCCGTCGTGCGGGTCCAGGAGCGGCATCACGTGGACGTTTCCGTTCCCGGCGTGCCCGAAGATCGCAAAGCGGGTCCGATGCTTCTGGAACATGGCGCGGAGGCCGTTGATGTAATCGCCCAGGCGCTCCGCGGGCACGGCGGTGTCGTCGATGAAGTTCATCGGTTTCTCGACGGGCGAGGCGCGGTAGATCAGGGGCAGCGCCGCCTTCCGGACCGCCCAGAGGCGCGCCGCCTCATCGGCATTCCGGGCCGCGCGGAAATCGAGCACCTTGCCGCGCCGCGCCGCGGCCCATTCCTCGATGGCCGCGATGCCCGCGCGCGCCTCCTCGGCCGTCTCGCCCTCGAACTCCACGAGGATCGAGGAGTCGAAGCGCTCGGGGATCAAGGGACGGAGGTCCGCTCGATCCTTCCGAACGAACGCAAGGAAGGTGTGATCCATCGCCTCGATGGCGGAGGCGCCCAGGCGGCGCGATTCCAAGACTGCCTCGGTGGCGTCCTCCCAGGAGGCGAAGTAGAGAAGCGCCACCGCGGTCGCCTTGGGCTTGGGGACGAGCCGCATCGTGACGTCGGTCACGATTCCCAGCGTGCCCTCGGAGCCCACGATCAGCCGCATCGGATCGAATCGAGGCGCGATCGAGCTGACCTGATCGCCGGGAGCCCACGCCCCCCAGAGGTCATAGCCACAGGAGTTCTTGTTCGACTTCGGGCGCTCGGGGAGGAAGGCCGGCGCGCCTTCGCGAAGGATCCCCTCCACCTCCGACGACACCCGGCGCCACGCGGCGCCCTCGTCACCGCCGCCCGCGTGCGTGCCCAGCCGCACCACGCTGCCGTCGTGGATCACCACCGTCATGCCCAGCACGTGATCCTTGGTCGAGCCGTGACGCAGCGTGTGCGCGCCGGAAGCGTTGGTCCCCACGTTCCCGCCGATCGTGCAGAAATCGCCGCTCGAGGGATCGGGCCCGAGCCTGAGGCCCGCCCCGCGGACCGCCTTCTGGACGCGGGTGTGAATCGCGCCCGGCTCGACCCGTACGGTCCTCCGCTCCGCGTCGATCCCGACGACGCGATTCATGTGCGCGGCGAAATCCAGGATGATCCCCGGTCCCAGGGCCTGTCCCGCCAGGCTGGACCCGCCCCCGCGCGCGGTCACCGGCACGCCCGCGGTGGCCGCGTAGGCAACGACCCGGGCTACATCGGACTCGTTCCGGGGGGAAACGACGGCGAGAGGCTTGCGGCGGAAGATGCAGGCTGCGGTGGAGAAAAGGGCAAGGGCTACGGGGTCGGTCCGAACCTCACCTTGGAGGAGGGGCCGAAGATCGCGCTCGATCTCGAGTTGTCGTGGATCCATTCATCCCCCCGGGCGCGGGGGTACGTCAAGCACGTCGCGCTAGGAAGAACCGGTCATAGAGTACGGCTGCGGCCCCACCGCCAACCAGGGGCCCTGCCCAGTATAACCACTGGTCCTGCCAATAGCGCGAGACCAAGGCGGGCCCAAAGGCGCGGGCGGGGTTCATGGCGGCCCCGGTCAGGGCGCCGCCCATCAGAATATCGGCCATGATCGTCAGCCCTATCGCCAGTCCCGCGAAGCCACTAGGCGCGCGGGGGTCGACGGCCACCCCGAAGATCACGGTCACCAGAAAAAAGGTCATGATGGCCTCGATCGTGAACCCCATCCTCGGCCCGATGGTCGGATCGATGGTCGGGGTTCCCAGGTGCACGTCCACGGGACCGCCCTGGTAGACATGGCAGATGATGGCCGCCGCCATCGTCGCGCCCAGGAGCTGGGCCACCCAGTAGGAGAGCATCTTGCGCAGGTCGATCCGCTTGGTGACCCACATTCCAAAGGAGACCGCGGGATTGAAGTGGCCGCCGGAGATGTGCCCGAAGGCGTAAACCCCGATCAGGATGGCGAGCCCGTGGGCCAGCGCGATGCCGGTCGTGCCGACCGACTGCGTGGCCTGCTGCTGCATGATGGCGCCGACGCCGAAGAAGACGAGCCCGAACGTGCCGATCAGCTCCGCGAGGAAATTCCGCGCGCCCTGAACCATGCCTACCCCCCCAGCCCCTTACAGCGTTTCGACGGTCTTCTTGTCCAGACGCTTCGCCAGCTCCACGAGGAGCTTCACGGCCGCATCGTAATCCTTGCGGTCCATGATCGTGGAATGGCTGTGGATGTAGCGCGTTGGAATGAAGATGACGAGTGAAGGCACGCCCGTGTCGTAGATGTGGAAGCGGCCGGCGTCGGTGCCGCCGCGCTCCACCGTCCCCAGGTGGTAGGGAATCTTCTGCTTCTCGCAGATGTCGATCGCCAGATTGCGGAGCTTCACGTTGGGAATCATCGAGGCGTCGTAGACGAGAATCCCGACCCCTCCGCCCAGCTTCTCATCGCCGTCCGCCTGGGTGCCCGGCGTGTCGTGCGCGATCCCGACGTCGAGCGCGATCGCCACTTGCGGCTTCACCGAGGCGACGCTGGTCTGCGCGCCGCGCAGCCCCACCTCTTCCATGGTGGTCGCCACGCCGTAGACCGCGTTCGGATGCGGCGTCTTGGACAGCTTGCGAAGCGCGTCCACCACCAGGGCGCAGCCCACGCGGTTGTCGAGCGCCTTCGCGAGATAGAGCCGTTCGTTCCCCATGACCGAGAACGGAGCGTCGGGAACGATGGGATCGCCGGGGCGGATGCCCATGCGCTTCTTCACGTCGAAGTAGGAGGTGGCGCCCACGTCGATGAACATGTCCTTGATGTCCATCACCTTCCGGCGCTCCTCGTCCTGCAGCTCGTGTGGAGGCTTGGAGCCCACCACGCCGATCACGTCCCCCTTCGCGGTCCGGATGCGGACCTTGTGGGCCAGAAGGACATGTCCCCACCAACCGCCCATCGGAAGGAACTTGATGAATCCTTCCTTCGTGACGCCCTTCACCATGAAGCCGACTTCATCCATGTGACCGGCGAACATGATCCTCGGCTCGTCGGCCTTTCCGTTCTGCCGGCAGATGACGCTGCCCAGTCCGTCCTGCGTCACGTTGCCCAGACCGCGGAGGTGCTTCTTCATCAGTCCCGCGATCTCGGTCTCGTGTCCGGGAGGACCGAAAGCCTCGGTGAGTTCCTTGAGTAGTGCGTGGCTCTGGTCCATCCAATGCTCCTTGCGTTGAGATAGGGGTAGATTGTGCGGCGAGAGTATCCGCCCGGGGGGCGGGTGTGTCAAGGCGCCTGGGGGCGGTGCGTCAGGTCGTGCGGCGGGGGATCCCTCGGATCCTGTGATGCGGGCGCTGCCCGGGCAGCACCTCGTCTTCCTTGAGCACGCTCACCGTTCCGTCCACCTCGAGAACCGCCGAGCGCACGTCCTCCACCGTCTCCACCCCATGCTCCCGGAGGGCGCGCAGAAGGTCGTCCCGGGTGATCCCCTCCCGGACCAGATTCGGAGTCAGGATCTGGCCGTGCCGGATGAGGATGGTGGGGGTCCCCTCGATCAGGTGCTCGGACCTCTTGACGTGCCGCACGACCCAGGAGACGACGAACGTCGCGGCGAAGAGCGTGGCCGCCGAGACGAGGCCGCCGGTGAGGGAGGTGTCGGGGCCGGTCATGGCGTTCTGGACCGCGTTGGCGAGAAGGAGGAGGAGGAGAAAATCGAACGAGGTCAGCTGTCCGGCCTGGCGCTTCCCCATGAGGCGCAGCCCCAGGAGAAGCACCAGGTAGACAACGGCGGTGCGAACGACGACATCGATGAGCGGATTACCGCTCGTAAGCGGCACTCGCGGGTGAAGCGATCAACGCTCGACGACCATGATCGGACGGTCGACGTGGAGCGAAACCTTTCCTCCCTCGGGAATCGAGATCTCGTGCCCCTTCGCCATGAGGACCGCGCCGGTGCCGGCCGCGGCGCCCGCGACCGCGCCAATGATCGTGCTCTTCGTGCTGCCTCCGGCGACCTTGCCGATCACGCCCCCGACGACCGCGCCGCCGCCGATGAGGAGCTTGTCGCGCGTGCCGGTGCCTTTCGCCTCGAGCTTCCCTTCGGCGTTGTCGACCGTCGCGTGAAGCGTCTTCGGCCCGTCCACCGTCTCGATGCTGTTGAATTCGAGCGCGATGAACGCGCGATCATCCTTCCCCTTGGATTTCGACGCCTTCTGCAGATCGGCCACCGAGCCGGTCACGCGCGCGCCGGCTTCAGCGACCACCGTGCTTCCGACGACCATCGGAGCCGTGAGCTTTGCCTCGACCCGGTCGCCCACGTTCGAGGTCCGCGTGTCGACGGGCGTCACCATCTCCACGTCGAACTTCGTGCCCGCGGGGATCTCGATGGTCCGGTGTTCCGCGTAGGTTCCCTGCGCGCCGGTGGTGGAAGAGCCCTTGGTCGTGTGCGTCGTCTTCGTGCTCTTCGTCGTGGACTTGCTGTGCGTGTCCGGAAGGGTCGCGCCCTGAGCTCCCGGCTGCGCCTGCGGCGAAGTCTGGTCGGGCGCCTGGCTCACCTGGGTCGAGTCCATCGTCGAGGACATGTCGGTCTGGCTGTTCTTCTGGCAGGCCGAAATCACGAATGCCGTGAGCGACGCCAGTGCGATCGTGCCGAGGATTCTCGCGTTTCTCATCAGGCTCACCGTCCTTTTGTTAGTAGATGAAGTTGTACGTGAAGCCGCCCATGATCTTGAGCTGGTTGAAATCGGACACGAACACGTACTTCACCTCGCCGAAGATTCCGAAGTTCGGCATCACCTGATTCTTGATTCCGCCTTGAATGTTCAGACCCAGCTTGGTGTCGGAGGCGTTCGCAGCCGGAAAGAGGGGGTCGTCCGCCTTCACGAAGTGAAGGCCCAGGCCGCCTCCCGCGTACGGGGTCACCCGGCCGCCCTGCACGGGGAAATCGAGATTCACATCGGTCGCCAGCGTGAGGTCACTGATGTCGACGCTGCTCACGCCGACCTTCCAGTACTCCACGAGCGGCATGATGTGGACGTGCCTGACGAACTCGCCGAGATCGACGTGCAGGCCGAGCGCGACCGTGCTGCTGGCCCCTTCCGGATCGACGAAGCCGATCCGCGCGCCCATTCCCTGAAACCCCATTCCGTGCCCTTCCGCCGGCGCCGCTGCCATGGCCTGCGCGCCAAACAGAGAAAGGCTTGCTGCGACGACAAGCATTGCGAGCAAGTGTCGATTCATCGCGGAAACCCCTCGTTGGTAGGAGTGCGGCACGGGTCATCCCGGGCCGGAATTCACGAACACCCTTTTCCGCAACGAAAGTAGCCTAGAGACTCGGTGTTCTCAACTAGAACATGAGGCGAAGACCTCCATGGAAGGCCAGACCGTCGAAATCCACTTCCTCGCGCACGGTTTGCCCGATGGTCGGGTCGAAGAACTGGGCCTTGGGCGTGCTCGCGTTCCAGACCGCTTCCCCGTAGAGCCCGGTGGTTGGGCCGACGTTCAGGTTCACGCCTCCGAACACCTGCGCCCCGAAGCCGTCGTAGTCGTTCTGGAAGTCGATCCCATTGTTGTCCGTGCCGGAAACGCTCAGCCATTCCCAGCCGGCGGCGCCGCCGACGTAGGGCTGGAACTGCGACGCGACCGGAATCCGGACGCGCAGCGTGCCCATCACCGGCACGAGATCGGTGTTGATGGACTGGGTCTGAACCACCTGCCGGTAGTGAGTGCCGTCCGGAAGATCGCCCTCGCGAACGAACTGATCGCCGCCCGTCGCCCGGTGGTACCAGGAAATCTGGATCCCGAGATCCAGCTGCTCCGCGAGCACGGATCCAATGCCTCCGTTCACGTAGAGCCCGTTCCCGGGCTGATTCGAGGGATCGAACCTGCCCGCGCCAAGCATCGCGTAGTACTCGGGCTGGCTGCGGTACCCGTAGTCGCTCCTGTCGCGATAACGGTCGCGGGGCCTCCGATGCCGGATGGGACCGTTGCTCTCGGAGAACGTCTTGCTGTCGGCGGAGTTGCTGAACTGGGTTGCGCCCGTGCCGAGCAGGCTGGGGTTGAAGTCGAGCTGAGAAGCGGATGCAATGCCCGCCGTGAGGGCGAGCGCCACCATTGCAACGAAGCCACGCATGTTCCTCCTCCTCCCGATGTGGGGTTGCTTCAAGGCCAAGTCCCCTAGTTGCAGCACCCGTGCCACCAATCATCGTGTTATGGTCCATGAACTTAGGATGGCCACTACGTACGCCATGGGACCAAATGAGGCCCCCGATCTACATGGGTGTGGTAATCCGTCCACACTCGCCCCGCGCTCTGGTTTGACCCATCCAGGGCTGCTCCCGTTTGACCCAGGTTGCTCCCACCGATAGGATTCCCCGCCATGTGCCGTGATGTGGCTGCGCGCTTCACCGTGTTCAGGATCCTTCTCATGGCGTATGTGCTCGCGATGGGTGGGTTCTCCCCCGGTCCCCGGCCGGCGGCCGCGCAGCCCGCGGAATTCCTGCCCTCGTCCCACGCGCTGTACGAGGACCTGGAAGCTCTGGTCGCCCGCGGCCTTCTTCCCTCCTTCGCGATCCACACACGTCCCCTCGCGCGCGCCGACATCGCCCGTGCGCTCCTGGACGCCCGCGAGAAGGATCCGTCCATCGAGTCGGACCTCCACTACCAGCGCCTGGAGCGCGAGCTCGCGCGCGAGTTCGAGGACGCGGGGAACGCGGCGCGGGTGAAGGAGACCGGGCCGCTGATCGACGTGGGCGGCCGCGAGGAGCGCTTTCGAGTCGCGCTCGCCGGGCACGCGCGCGGGGACTTCGAGGACAAGCGCCGGATCCACTATCGTCTCCTCGACGAGAGCTCGTTCGCCGCGAGGATGGGGTTGGAGCTTAGGCCCGGGTTCGGAGCCTATGAGGAGCTTGGCATCACGAGGATCCGCGGGCAGCGTGGATTCATCGATGCCGTGGCCGCCCACACCGATCTCGAAGCCACGGTGCTCCGTGCGGAGCTCACGGCTCGCGTTGGGAAGATCACGGGTGCCTTGGGCTACGACAGCTTCCGCTGGGGTCCGGGCCGCCGCGGGACGCTGCTCCTCTCGGACGCCGCGGGGCCGATGGGATTCTTTCTCTTACAAGGAAGCACGCGCGGCAAGGTGGGCGTCACCGCGAGTGCCCTGAACGCCGTGATCTCGATGGCGGATCATCGCTACCTGGCGGCGCACCGGATCGAGGTCGAGATCGCGCCGCGCTGGAACATTGGAATTGCGGAGGCGGCGCGTTACTCGTCGGACGGGGTCGACCTCCTGTACGCCTCGGGGCTTCTTCCCTACACCATCGTGGAGCGCATCCGGATCCGCGAGGCGTCCAGCGATTCCCTGCGGCCGCTGGAGCGCGCCAACGTCATGGCTTCGGCGGACGTTTCCTTCCGCGCCCTTCGCGCCCTCACGCTCTACGGCGAGCTTCTCGTGGACGATTACGCGACCGAGAGCGCCAGCATGCCGAACCGGATCGGATACCAGCTGGGGTTCCGGAGCGATCGCCCCTGGGGAGCGCGCGCCGTGCATTTCCTCGGCGAGTACACGCGCGTGAGGAACTTCACCTACAGCGTCTACTACGGCGAGGACTACATCTACCGGAATCGCCCTCTGGGATACTCGCTGGGCCCCGATGCGGAGAACGTTTATTTGGAGTCGGCATTCGACATCTCCCGCGATTGGCAGCTTCGCTGGTCGTGCGATTTCACGAACCACGGTGAGGGACGGCTGGGTGTGCCGTGGCAGCCCTCCATGGGCGCGGTCTCCACGGCGGGCTTGTCCGGCATCGTCGAGGAGCGGCGCGAGGTCTGGGGGGACGCGCGCTGGATGCCGCGCGACAACGTGGATCTCAGCGTGGGTGCCGGCTTCCGGCGCCTGCGGAACGAAGGCAATGTGTCGGGCGCGGATCGCGAGTCCTGGCTCGCCCGGTTCGCCGCGGAGGTGCGGTACTAAAGGCGCGGAGGGCGTCGTGGGAAAAGTTGTTCTCTACATGTCCATCTCGCTGGACGGGTTCATCGCGGGGCCGAACGACGAATTGGTGCGCCTTCACGATTGGATCTTCAGCGGGCAGTCGGACCGAACAGGCGCGACGTCGCGCTGGGCCTCGGGCGATCCAAAAGACGCCGAGGTAGTCGACGAGATGTTCCGGACGACGGGTGCGGTGATCCTAGGCCGGCGGACCTACGACATCGGGGAGCCGTTCTGGGGACCGAATCCCCCGTTCCGCGTGCCGTGCTACGTGCTCACCCACCGGGGCCGTGAGATGCAGATCCGCGGCGAGACCACGTTCACGTTCGTCACCGACGGCGTGGAGAGCGCGCTGAAGCAGGCTCGCGTGGCGGCGCGGCACAGGAATGTGTCCTTGATGGGCGCGAAGGTAGCGCAGCAGTTCATGAAGG